>ERZ777011.372-NODE-372-length-70335-cov-18.867117_pt1 | contig 70335 bp, 75 predicted proteins | sample MGYA00374964_ERZ777011 | MGnify/ENA primary metagenome ERZ777011 (study PRJEB29310, sample SAMD00008975) | mouse gut metagenome | study: EMG produced TPA metagenomics assembly of the Metagenome analysis of fecal microbiota from mouse which was promoted...
AGCTAAATGTTTTCAATGAAAACGCATCAGCGAAGCAATGTTATGAAAAAGTCGGTTTTGTTGAAAGAAAGATTGATAAAGATGTATTTGCATATAAAGACGAGTTATGGAGCAGATGTAACATGATAATTTCAAAACAATGACTCTAATTTTCAGAAAGGACACATGATTATGGTATTAGGAAAACGGATAAAGAGAATACGCGCGTTCCGTGGCTTGACATAGCGTGAACTAGGCTTGAAATTGGGATATTAGGAACGCAATGCTGATGTTCGTATCGCACAGTATGAATCCGGCTATCGTGTTCCCAAAAACAACACTCTAATGGAAATGGCAAAGATACTGAGTGTCAATTATATCCATTTTACCGGTGTCACCCCCGGTTGCGCCAAGGATATTATGCTCACATTCCTTTGGCTTGATGAAGATGACCGCAGCACGATTCATTTATTTCAATTTGTCCGCAAACCCGGCAAATGCAACGCTTTTGATGATAAATCGGTACGTTACTATGACAATGACGACTGGCCTGCTACGAGTAGCAGTGTTGATGAAAAAGGTAATGATAAAAAAAATAATAGTTACCAATGGAAGACTTTCTAATTTTTTTAAAAAACATTGCCTTATGCCTCAATCCATGTTATTATATTTTAAGAACGTATGTTTGTGTATAAGGGAGAGAAAAATGCTTATAGAAGAATTAACAAATTATTGTGATATAAATTATAGAAGAAACTGCCCAACAGAAAATTGTGGTTGCTGTAATGTTTCATGCACTCATCCCATTACCTGTCCACATAATTGCGAACAATGCTTAGAACAAATTCACTTTCCCTCCAGATATCCTAACGGAAGACTTGATTATACATGTAATAATATCTTAAACTTTTATGTATGCAAGTATTTTCATAAATATTCATCTGAAATTGAATATGCTTTAAATACAATAAACAGCCTGCCTTATAAAAATATATTTAATATATTATCTTTGGGATGTGGAGCATCACCAGATTTAGCTGCTTTTGAAAAATACTTATCCCAAAACAAGTTTAATATTCCTGTAAATTATTTAGGAATAGATATGAACCCTCTTTGGAAAGATAAACATGATTTCCTTAAAAATTACTTTTCGCAAACCTCCTATAATCCTGAATATATTTACACTGATGTAACTGAAATTTTTAAGGACCATTATACTGCTGATAAAAATGTTCTTATTTTACAGTACCTTATATCACATTTTTATAATACAGGAAAGTTATCTGCTGTAAATGAGTTTTATAAAAACTTGATACTAAATGTTGTAAAAAAAATGCAGCCTAATTCGATTATAATTATTAACGATGTAAATAGTAATCGACGTGGCAGGGATTTATTTCTACGATTTTCAGATATGTTGGCGAAATATGGTATTAATCATATATATTCTTGTCGCTATTTTGAATATAACATTCAAAATGAATATCAGTGTTATGGCATTCAATATCCTTGCAAAGACATCTTAACTTGGCCCTCTCAAAATTTAGCACGCTATAATCCATGGACAGTTTGTTCAAGTGCTCAATTAATAATAGAATTGAGGTGATTTTATGATAATAAGTGCAAGTCGAAGAACTGATATCCCTGCTTTCTTTTCGGATTGGTTAATAAATCGTTTAAATGAACAATATGCCTATGTCCGAAACCCTATGAATATTCATCAGGTAAGTAAAATAAACTTATCTCCTGATGTTGTTGATTGCATTGTTTTTTGGAGTAAAAATCCTCAACCAATAATTAAAAAACTTTCTGCATTAAAAGATTATATGTACTATTTTCAATTTACGCTCAATGCATATGAAGAAGATATTGAAACAAATCTTCCTCCTTTGAGCGCAAGAATTGATACTTTTCAAGTTTTATCCAATCTCATTGGGAAAAATCGTGTGATATGGCGTTATGACCCCATTATTGTTAATGATAAATATTCCATTAATTGGCATATAGAAAAGTTTAGATATCTCGCTGAACAATTATGCCATTATACAGAAAAAGTGACTATAAGTTTTATTGATTTATATACTAAAATTTCCCATAATATTAAGGGAAAAAGTATCTATGAATTGTCTTATGCTCAAAAAGATGCTATTTCAAAAAATTTTGCAAAAATTGCTCATTTGCACAATATAGTAATAGATACGTGTGCAGAGGATATAGATTTATCTTCTTATGATATAGAACATGCTCGTTGTATTGATGACAGGCTTATTTCTAAACTACTACACTGTTCTATTAATGTTGAAAAAGACAAAAATCAAAGATTGGAATGCGGTTGCATAGCAAGTATTGATTTAGGGCTCTATAATACTTGTCAAAATGGTTGTGTATATTGTTATGCCAATCATAATTGTGCCATTCGTACACAAAATTTTCAATCATACGATTCATTCTCCCCTCTGCTCTGTGGCCATATAACAGAAACAGATAAAATAACAGAACGCAAAGTAAAAAGCCAAAAGAATATGCAATTGAGTTTATTTGATATATAGGTATCAAAAAGTTTTCACACCACACTTAAAAAGCCGGAAAGTCCTCTGTTTATGCGGCTTTCCGGCGTCCTTCAGAAATCCCGGCATCCGATTGACCTTATTGGCATATAAGGTGATGGTTGCCATGGTTTTCCCCTTACTTATATCTAATATTGTTTTTGGCTTTTCTATCTGCTGCGGATAAAAAGAAAATGATATATTATTTTACTATTCTAATAATCTGTTCATAATACCATTAAGGTAATCTGCAAAAATTTCGATTAATTCATCCAATTGTTTATCAGACAACATAAAATATTGATGCTTTAGAGCATAAACATTTTCTAACCGTTGTCTGAATTTTTCATCTATAAAATTATTATCACCCCATGAGATATTTCCAAAATAACTTTCCATAATATTTAAACCGCAATTAGAAATTTTTAAATTAAAAAATTCATGTCTGTAAAAATCGTATTCAAAAGTGATAAAAACTTTATTATTAGAATAGCATACCGCGTGCTTTGGTTTGACATTACACAGCAAACCATAGGATGTGGACAGATACTTAAATTTTTTTTGGACTTTTTTTATAATATTCATGGAATCACCCCGTTCTTTTAATTGCACCTAATTTTCCCCGTTTACCTGATATCCCTCTGCATCCTGCTTTGAAACGCCCAGACGGCCAATACATAAACCACTGCCGCATAGGCGAGTGTTATGGCAAAAGGCTGAAAAATATTTTCTGTGTTACCTAATGCCGCCATTCTGGCTGCTTTTACACCCTGATAAAAAGGAAGCGCCTGACAGACTTTTCCGAGTGTTCCGCCGATGGCGTCCACATCCATCCAGATGCCTCCCAGCATACCGGAAGCGGAAATCACTATGGAGCAGATGCCGGGCGCGGCTTTTTCACCCAGTATGGTTCCGAAAAGCAGGCCAAATCCCAAGAACAGCAGGGCGGAAGGAATGCTTATCAGGATGCATAACAGCGCGTTAGCCGGCGCTATGGTTTCTCCTATGGTTTTTGCTGTGACAAAGGCCGCCGCAAAGACAGTCACTGCCTGTATGACGGCAATTCCGAGAATCGGCAGGGTGTAACCGGAGATAAAATTTACCGGTTTCATGGGTGACGCGTAAAGCCTGAGCAGAAACGCCGTAGAGCGGTCTTTGGAAACCTGCAGGCAGGTAAACAGCATAATAAAAGTAAAACCAAACTGCACGATTCCCGGCGTCAGGTATTGGATGTGAAAAATCTGCATCCCCGCTTCTGCCGGAATGCTTCTGTCCACTATTGTCATAATGATAAGCATGACAATGGGAAATCCGAGACAAAAAATAAACGTAAGCGGCTCACGCAAAATTTCCATCGCCGTCCTTTTTGCAAATATAAGTCCTCTCATTCGGGTATTCCTCCTTTTTCCGTCATGCTTTTTCCTGCGCGCACAATTTCCACAAAAGCTTTTTCAAGGGAATCCTGACCTGTTTTTTCCTTCAGTTCCTGTACCGTCCCCTGTGCCTTGATTTCACCGGCCGCCATAACCGCTACCTCATCGGAAAGGAATTCCGCCTCTTCCATATAATGCGTCGTCAGTACGATTGTCGTTGTCTTCCTGATTTCCTCCAATGTTTCCCATACTTCTCTCCTTGCGAGAACGTCAAGGCCGAGGGTCGGTTCGTCCAAAAAAAGAACCCGCGGCCGGCTGATAAGACCCATGGCAATGCTCACCCTGCGCTGCCAGCCCCCTGACAACAGCTTGGCCTTTTTCCTTTCCACCTCCTGTAATGAAAAGCGGCGGACGGTTTCTTCCCCCCTTTCAGCAGCCGTCCTTTTGTCCATCCCGTAAATACGCGCTATAAAATCAAGGTTCTCCCTGACCGTCAGGTTCGGCGCCACCGAAGTTTCTTGGGGGGATAAATTCTCCAGCGCTTTTATCTGTTCCAAATTGTCCTTTATGCTGAGGCCAAACACATATGCTTCCCCCGAAGTGGGCTTTGATAATCCGGTCAGCATCCGCAGCGTCGTGGTCTTGCCGGCTCCGTTTACCCCAAGTAAGGAAAAAATGCCGCCCTCTTTGATTTTCAGGGAAATATCCCTTACCGCCACGGTACTTCCGTATTCCTTTCTCAGATTATTCGTCTCAATAGCATATCCCATTTTGTTTTTCTCTCCTCCTTACAAAGAATCTTTATCAGGTAATTGCAAATCTTATTTTGCTGCTTCCCTTCTCAGTTCCAAAAGCTTCCTGTTTATCTGTTCCACATTGCACTTGCACTGCTTAAACTGTATCATCCATGAAATTACATAGGACGCCGTATAGCTTGCCCCCATGACGAGCATGGTACCCGGATATCTGTGCAGCCCCCAGCAGACGCAGCCCACCGGAATCCATACCAGGGCTGTCAGTACAAAATAGAGAATGCTTTGCAGCAGAAGGCTAATCCTTGCCATTTCCATAATCACGGAGCCCGCGCCAAACGCCGCGCTGGTAAGCCCTATCAAAAAGTTCTGCGCCAGCATTGCGATATATAAATTGGGGAAACGCACCCCGAACTCCGGTAACACCGGCTCCATTCCTTCCGCAAAAGACAGCAGAAGCATCTGGATTACCGTGGAAATGCCGATTGCATACATAAAACTGTTGATTCCCCTTATGCAGGCTTTTTTTAACATATCGTCCAACCTTCCTTTCAAATGCCAAGCGCTTTTTTGATTTTAGAGACATAACGTCTGGAAACATAAGTTTCCGACTGACCCTGTAAATACATTTTAATGGTTCCTGTCATACCGGCATCCAGCCGCTCTATTTTGTGTAAATTTACTATTTCCGAATGGGAAATGCGAAGAAACCTTGTACCGTCCAGCTTTTCTTCCAATTCGTACAGTCTTTCCTTCAGTCTGTATTCTCCTTTTTTTGTAACGGCATACACCTTCTGATTCTGCGCATAAATACGAATAATATCATATTCTGACAGTCTTGTCATTTCATTGCCGGAATACGCCGAAAGACAGGTGTCCAGCGCCGCCCTAATGGCTTCGCATGTCTCCTGTACCTCTTCCGTATATGCGTCATTACAGACGCGGACCTCCGGCTCTTTAAATTTGGAATTGATTTCAATTTTGATTTTCATGGTTTTCCTCATTCCGTTTAATCTTAAGGATAAACCCATTATAATGAAACTAAAGATAAAAAGAAATGAAAATAAAATAATCGGTTCTTTTTCGGATATGGATGGTTCCCAGCTTTATTATTGCAGCTTTTTTAAAATCTCGTCTACCTCTTGACGCTTCATTTTATTCTTATCCAATAAAAGAAAAGAATCTTCAAATCGAATATATAGAAAATGCCCGATTTCTCCCCATTCTTCTATCATGTCCCAGAACAGGATGCTGCTGTTGTCCCCGGCATCAATCCTGATTTCTTCCCCGAAAACATATGTCTGCTGCTGATTTTTTACAAGCATGCCCTCTTTTGCAATTTCCTGATATACCTGTCTTCCGGTGGACACAGTCAGATAGACAGCCAGACAAAAAATTCCGGCTCCCACTGCAAAAAAAGCAATCCAATAAGCTTCCCCGTAATTTGTAAGCGCCATGCCCGTCACGCTCATGGCAATCACAACCAGGCTTAATATACATCCCAGCAGCAGCTTGCGCCACCGTATGTCATATGCTTTATTTTTCTTTCTGTATATTCTGGCCATTGCCCGTACGGTTTTTTCATCCGGCGTCATCGTGTAAGTTATCATAGGTAGTCCTCCATAACTTTGACTTTACACTAAATTAAAGATAAACTGAATACAAGAATAACTTTTTTAAGAAAATTTAAGAATACTATTGACCTTCCACCTTGTGGAAGGTATACGATGTACCCATGAGAGGAGGATTGGATGAAAATCAATGAAGTAGAGCAGACTGTCGGCATCACCAAAAAGAACATCCGTTTTTATGAACAGCAGGGACTTTTAAATCCTTCCCGCAACACAAACAACGGATACCGGGATTATGCACCGGAAGACATTGCCGCACTGCAGCAAATTAAACTGCTCCGAAAACTGGGGATACCGATAGAGGACATCAAAAAGCTACAGCTTCATTATCTCACGTTGGAGGATTGTCTGAGGCGCCACCTGATTGTCATGGAAAGGGAACGCAAAAATTTAGAAGAAGTAGAAAAGTTCTGTCACAGGCTTTTAGCTGAAGACGTCAATTTGGAAACCCTGGATATCGGGCAGCTTCTCACCGACATGGAAAATATGGAGGAAGGAGGTACCAGATTTATGGACATCAAAAGAAAAGACAAAAGGATATTAAAGAAAAATGCCCTGATTGCCGCAACAATTCCCATTATCCTGATGCTGATTCCCATGGGACTGATTATCGTCGCCGCAATCGTCGAACACATGCCGCTCTTCACACTATTTTTGTTATTCCCGCTAATCGGAATAATCGGCACGCTGCTGGCTCTCAGAGAACGTTTGAAAGAAATTGAAGGAGGAGAATTGGATGAAGCTTCTAAATATTGATTATATTCCCGGAAAAGAAATTGATGCCCTGGGCATTGTAAAAGGCACCGTGGTACACACAAAAAATGTCGGCAGGGACTTTATGGCCGCCATGAAGACTCTGGTAGGCGGCGAGCTTGTCGGCTACACCCAGATGTTAAACGAAGCAAGGCAGATTGCCGTGAAACGTATGGTAGATGAAGCGGAAGCCCTGGGCGCGGATGCCATTATCAACGTACGTTACGGCACTTCTTCCGTGATGTCCGGTGCCGCGGAAGTGATTGCTTACGGAACTGCGGTCAAGATTACGGGAGGAAAATAAGATGGACGATAAAAAACTGGTTACCAAAAGAATCCTTATCTATCTGGGCATTACCTTTGGCATTACCTACCTGATGGACTTTCTGGTAATCTGGCCCTTTCTTCCCAGAATATCCGCCGTTATGCCTGCTGCCGGCACTTTCCTAATCGGAAGCACCATGTTTTTCCCTGCCATTGGCGTACTGCTTACCAGACTGTTCACGAAAGAGGGGTTCCGTGATTCCTGGATTGTACCCAAAACAGGGCGGCGCAGCATTCCTTATTTCCTGTTCGGCTGGTTCGGACCTGTCATACTGTCCGTGATTGGCGCTGCCGTATTCTTTTTGATTTTCCCGGACAGGTTTGACGGCAGCATGTCATACCTGGCAGCCCTTCTGGCAGCCAGCGGACAGACCGATGTTACTCCGCAGCTCTTACAGATTGCCATGGCGTCGCAGATTCTTTCCGCCTTACTGCTCGGTCCCTTGTTAAACTGCTTTACCTGCTTTGGGGAAGAGTGGGGCTGGAGAGGTTATCTCCTTCCCAAAATGAAGGAGAAATTCGGCATACTGCCCGCGCTTCTTATAAGCGGCATTATCTGGGGCGTATGGCACGCACCCATCACCATGCTGGGACATAATTACGGCACGGGCTATACGGGCTTTCCCGTAACCGGCATACTTGCCATGTGCTGCTTCTGCATTGTTATGGGTATTATTTTTTCCTATATTACCTTAAAGACAGGAAGCTGCCTGCCCGCCGTGCTGGCCCACGGCAGTTTGAACGGTTTTGCCGCCGCACCCGTACTTTTTACGGACGGGACAAATATCAATCCGTTTATCGGGCCTGCCCCCACCGGCATTATCGGCGGCAGCGCATTCCTTGTATGCGCAGTCATAATGACGGTACTGCTTCTTAAAAAGAGTAAATAAATTCATCTGCGAAGCTTAGTAAATTTTTTGAAAAAATCTTTTACTAAGCTTCGAAACTCTCTGTCCCGGCACATGACTTCCAATAGCCCGCGCTGCGCTTCCCCGTATTCCGTATCAAAAGTAATATAATATTCCTTTCCTCCTGCCGCCTCATAATCCTCAAGCCATGTCTTATATGCCAATTCAAATTTATAATCCGTCCATCCTGTTATGTATGCGTCATAATCTTCCCAGTTTTCAAAATCTTCCGGTTCCTTTTCTTCTCCTGCATCTCCCCTGTAATAGCTTGCGTCATATTCTTCCGCAAAGCGGATATTTTGGCTCAAATCGCCTTCTATCAGCTTTTGATACTCATACATTGTCTGATAGGCATCTTTGTAAACCGATTCCCAGTCCTCGACATTATAGCGGGAGCAAAGAATCATGTCCTCACCCAGACAGCCGTAATAAGGACTGGCATAACCGCTGTCTGCCGGAAGAAACGCATGGAAGAAATCGTTTTTCCAAAGTAATATGTAATTCGGTGTAAGATACGCGGCAGCCCCGCTTAATTCCAGATTGCTGACGTTTTGAAGATAACTGTTCATAAGCGCCCATCGAAACAGCGACTGCTTAAAATCCGTTTTCACGGCATAACCTTCGTCTGTCTTCTCCACCCAGATACAAAAAGGCACCGCCAGTTCATTGCTGTCTGTTTTTGTCATATCACACTGGTAGAGCATCACCTTCGGTTCGGTCCAGTCCCTCTTTTCCATATATTCTGCGTCCTGAATCCAAAAGTAGCTGACTTCATACCCGTCCGCCACAAAGCTTTTTATCACATCCTCAACCATTTCATTATAGTCGTCTTCCTTCTGCGCCTGCTTGTCATATCTGACCTCCATAGCCCCAGAAGCGCCGGACGGTGTGTTTTCTGCACAAACCGGTAAAACTCCTGCCATCAGCAAAATGATAAATACGCAACAACCCGCTAATCCTGCTAAAATCCACTTTTTTCTCATGATTTTTCCCCCTTCTTTCCCATCATACCGCTTTGTTTTTTTGCAGTCAATAATTGTGTGGATTGGCGGAAGGGTTTTGTGTATACTAAGATTATAATATTCATTTTTGCTGCATCCGAATTGTGCCCATTAAATATTCCAGAGCCTGCTTATGGAAAATTTAATGGACACAATGACAACAGCCAAGTGACTAATTTACCTATATATTTTAGAAACAGGAGATGGCGGATTTGGAAAATAAGCGCATATACATTGCCATTGACTTAAAGTCTTTTTATGCCTCCGTGGAGTGTGTGGAGAGGCAGTTAGACCCCATGAACACCAATTTGGTGGTGGCGGACGAGGCAAGGACGGAAAAAACGATTTGTCTTGCTGTGTCCCCTTCCTTAAAGGAGTTTGGCATATCTGGCCGGGCAAGGCTGTTTGAGGTGGTGCAAAAAGTCCGGGAAGTAAACAGGGAAAGAAAGAGCAAGGTTCCCAACCGTGCGTTTGCGGGAGAATCATATTTTTCAGACGTATTGCGGGAACACGCGGATTTTGCAGTTTCCTATATTGTTGCGCTTCCCCGCATGGCCCTTTATATGGAATACAGTACCAAAATTTATCAGATTTACTTAAAATATGTTGCCCCGGAGGACATCCATGTGTATTCCATTGACGAGGTATTTATGGATGTCACCGCATATCTGAAAGTCTATTCCCTTTCTGCAAGGGAACTGGCTGCAAAGATAATACAGGATGTACTGGCCCAGACAGGCATTACCGCTGCTGCCGGCATAGGGACAAACCTGTATTTATGCAAGATTGCCATGGACATCGTAGCCAAACACGTGGAGCCGGACAGTAACGGGGTACGGATTGCGGAACTGGACGAGATGCGCTACCGCAAACTTTTGTGGGAGCATACGCCCATCACGGATTTCTGGCGGGTAGGGCCCGGATATGCAAAAAGACTGGCGGAACACGGTATGTATACCATGGGGGATGTGGCAAGGTGCTCCATCGGCGACAGCCGCGATTTTTACAATGAAAATCTGCTTTACCGGATATTTGGCGTCAACGCCGAGCTGCTGATAGACCATGCATGGGGATGGGAGCCCACCACCATTGATTTGATAAAGCAGTACAAACCTGAATCAAACAGCATAAGCTCCGGGCAGGTTCTCCAATGCCCTTATGATTTTTCAAAAGCAAGACTGGTAGTGAAGGAAATGACGGATTTGCTTGTCCTTGATTTGGTAGCCGCAAAACTGCTTACGGACCAGATGGTGCTCACTGTAGGATATGATATCGAAAATCTGACAAATCCCGAAACCGGCAAAAAGTACAGGGGGGAAGTTACCACGGACCGTTACGGGCGCAAGATTCCCAAACATGCTCACGGCACCGTCAATCTGCAAAATCCGACTTCCTCGACAAATCAAATTGTGGAAGCGGTCATGGGGCTCTACGATTCCATTGTGGATGAAACCCTTCTGGTCCGCAGAATTAATGTGACGGCAAACCACTTGATTGAGGAAGCTGATGCAGAGGAAGAAGAAAGTCATTTTGTCCAGATGGACTTGTTTACCGATTACAATGCGCTGGAAAAACAACGGCAGGAAAAGGAAGCCAATCTAAAGAAAGAACGCGCCCTTCAGGAAGCTGTCCTGACGGCAAAAAAGAAGTATGGAAAAAATGCCATATTAAAGGGCATGAACTTAGAAGAAGGTGCGACAACCATGGAAAGAAACCGGCAGATTGGAGGGCACAAAGCATAATGGGAAAGTACGATGACATTATTAACCTGCCACATCATGTATCGGCGGTACATCCGAGAATGTCCGCATTGGACCGGGCAGCCCAGTTTTCTCCTTTTGCCGCGTTGACCGGACTGGATGCGGCCATGGAAGAAACCGCAAGGGTAACTGATGCAATGCCCCAATTGGACGAGGACAGAAAAGAAGAACTGGACAGACGACTGCGTATAATTCAGGAACATATCACCCTGCGCCCGGAAATTGCCGTTACCTATTTTTCCCCCGATGTCAAAAAAGCCGGCGGCACCTGCCATCTGATAACCGGGATTGTAAAAAAGCTGGATGAACGGACGCATCAGATGATTATGGAAAACGGAACTTCCATCCCCATAGACGCCATCTGTGAAATTGAATGCGCCCTTTTTGATGATATGGAATACTCTTGACACAGCTATCTGCTTTACACGCCGATGCTTGCCATGCGCCATTCATGGACATAGTAATTGTACCGCAGCCGGAAGGTTCTCAGCTTTCCGTATAAAGTTGCGGTACAGACAAAGTTGGCGCCAAGCGAACTGTGTTCCTGGTCCGACGATATGATTTTTTCTATTTTTATGGTGACGATTTCACCGTTCCTGTCACGAAAACGGAACCATATGGGGGTGATTCTGCCGTTCGTGTCGGTGCATGAAATCATCTGTACCGGAATATCTACGCATAAAACGCTTTCTATGATGGCTACCTCCTTATATCAGGGTAATTACCATATATAGTATTCCGATATTTTCTGGTTATATAGCTTTTTTGTTTTAAATGACTAAATCAGTATTCTACAAATAATATACTTCTAAATAAAAGAAAAAACTCTATAAAAACTTTACATAAATTTTCTTGCATAAATCTCATCTATTGAATATACTAAATATAAGAAAGTAAGAATTTCTAACTGAAAACAAATATTAAAGGAGATAAAATTATGTTAACTGAATTAAGACAAAAAGCCCAAATTACTATTCCAAAAGAAATCATTGTCAAACTTGGTCTGTCAGAAGGCGATACATTAGATATCTTTGAAAAAGACGGGACAATCTGCATAATGCCAGTGGTTGTCTACCCCAAAAAATACCTGAATGAACTCCGAGATGAAATTGATGAAGTAAAATCCAAAATAGCATCCGGGGAACAACCTGTCTTTGACAGCGTAGATGCCCTGTTTGAAAAATTGGAGGCGGAATAATGGCATATGAATTTACCTTTACACCACGTTTTCAAAAGCATTTTGGGAAACTGACCACCCAGGAAAAAAATCAGCTAAAAATGAAACTGGAACTTTTAGCCCAAAATCCTTCTCATCCTTCACTCCGCACAAAACGCATTCAGGGAACCGCTAATCTTTTTGAGTGCAGCGTCAACATGGACATCCGCATAATCTGGTATTATGAAGGCGACAAAATGATTATTCTGATAGATGTCGGACATCACGATATATTAAAGCAGTTCTAATACCTCCCCGATATCCCCGTCAATACAAATTGCCCGCTCTTCAATCTCTTTCGGACAAACCGCTTCCCCATAATTGATACAGATATACGCCGCCTTCGGATTCTCCGCCGTCATACTCCAGAAAGGATATTTGATAATCCCCGGCGTATTACCGCCAACCCCCAACTCCAAAAATAAGATTTTTCTTCCTTTGTGGCGTTGTATAAAGTCCCAATACCGCCCGGCGGCTTTTTTCCAGCCGCTGTCTTCGACAAAGGTATCGTCCGCCCGCAGGTTCATGGACATAGGCGCGCCGCAGACAGGACAATGGGGGACTAACTCAGTCGGAATGCGCATATTTTTCTGTTGGGAAACCATTTTCTTAATTTCAGATTCATTATCATACGTCTTGTTATGACAGGGCTTCGAGCATTGCCATAACCCGTAATCGCCCTGTGTATAAAATAATCTGCGCTTGTCAAATCCCGCCTTTTGGAAACAATGGTCTACATTTGTTGTCAAAACAAAATAGTCCTTATCCCGTACCAGCTTGTATAAATTATCATATACCGGTTCAGGCGCATCTTGGTAGCGGTTAATAAAAATGTAGCGGCTCCAATATGCCCAGTATTCCTCCAAAGTCCCGTATGGATGGAAGCCTGCCGAATACATATCCTTAAAACCGTATTTTTCTATAAAATCCGGGAAGTTATCTTTAAAGCGCTTCCCTGAATAAGTAAATCCGGCAGAGGCAGACAATCCTGCCCCTGCACCGATTACAATGGCGTCAGCGCTTTCCAGTTTCTTTTTTGCTTTTTCCAGGGAACTCTCCGCTCCCGTATTATCCTGATATCTCATTCTGCCACCACTGAAATTCTCTGCTGAATATGGTTTCCGTTTAATGCCTCGTCAACCATGGCAACCGCATAGTCGGCATAACTGATTACGCTTTCTCCTTTGGCGTTCAACGTCAGTTCTTCGCCGCCTAAAATGTATCTGCCGGTTCTTTCACCGTCTGCCTGAAAATCTCCGGCAGGACTGATATACGTCCACCTTACATCCGTTCTGGTACGAAGCTCATCGAGCGCCTTTCCCATGCTGGAAGCAAGGGGCTTGAACACTTCCGGAAAATCTGCCCCGTCCATTACCTGAACGGTATGCGCCGGGTCCACATACAGGCTTCCTGCACCGCCGACAACAAGAAGCCTTGTTTTGCTGCCGCTTACAAGGTCGCAAAGATGTTTCAGGGAAGTGCTGTGCTGCGGCAGGGTTTCCGGCGTCCATGCCCCGAAAGCATCAATCACAACATCAAATCCCTCCAAATCGGCTGTAGTCAAATCAAACAAATCTTTTTTGATAACATTTTCTGCTTCCGAGCAGTTTTCTCCGCGGACAACGGCGGTAACCTCCGCCCCTCTTGCAATCGCTTCCTTCACAATCAGTTTTCCCTCTTTACCATTTGCACAAATAACTGCAATTCTCATAGTTTTGTTCCTCCTGTTTGCCTTTTTATTTTGTTTGCGGCTTGTTTTTTCCCGCCTGTAAGATTATAATATAGCCATAAAGAGAAAACGTAAAGTAAGCACATTTTTGTGCTATAGTTACCCAAAAGAAACTATTGTGTAAAATTGGAGGTTTTTTATGGAAAAAAATTTGCCTGCCTGCCCGGTAGAAACCACTTTAATGCTTATCAGTGACCGCTGGAAGGTGTTAATTATCCGTGATTTATTAGATGGCACAAAACGATTTGGTGAGATAAAAAAATCTATCGGCAATGTATCTCAAAAGGTTTTAACGGCAAATCTGCGGTCAATGGAAGAAAGCGGTCTGCTTACCCGGAAAGTATATGCGGAAGTGCCGCCGCGGGTAGAATATACTTTGACAGAAACAGGACATAGCCTGAAACCGATTTTAGACGCCATGGTAGCGTGGGGGACAGAATACAAACAGAAGAACGGTTGAAATCCTGACAGGAGACCGGAATCTATGGAGATATTTCAATGGAAATTGTAACTTTTGAATCTGATATGCAGCATATGTTGGAAGAATTTTTTAAAAAATGCTTTTCAGCCGTCGGCATTGCTTATTCGCCAATGGACAGACATGCAGACATTACGGATATAGAACGACATTATATGCAAAACGGCCGCTTTTGGTGTCTTTTTAACAATAAAATTCTCATTGGAACAGTCGCAATACGCAAAATTGATATTGAAAATAAAGTGATTGAACTGAAACGCATGTTTGTATTACCTGAATATCAGGGTAGGGGATGCGGAAGATTGCTTTTAGAGTACGCCATAGATTACGCCAAAAAACAGCAGTATAATAAAATATATTTAGATACCAGAAAACAGTTTTCTGCCGCGCAGCACCTGTACCGAAGCTGCGGTTTTCAGGAAACCGAGAAATATAATGATAATGAACATGCAGAACTGTATTTTGAGATGGTTTTAAACCAATAATATTTCGGTAATCATCTATTCGAGAGTACCCAAACTATAGGTTCAATAGTAATTTTCATCTGTTTTCTGTTTTCATCCTTTCATGGTCAGATTAATTAAAGACCATCTTTTAAAATATTAGCCTGCCACCCACAAAAATATTTACGGACCCGTTTTCAACGGGTACATAATCCTGAAAGAGATTTAAAAATGCCAGACTATTCAAAAACATATTGATAGCAGCAGTCCTCTTTTGTAGTTCCCTCAATTATACACGTTTCTCCACTATCAACAAATCCATTAGCCTCATAAAACTTTCTGGCTTTCACATTATCTTTAATGACCCATAAAATTATCTTTTGAACCCCCTTTTTTTCTGCCTGCCGAATGACCTGTTCTATCAGGCGCGTTCCTATTCCCTGGCCGACAAAAAAAGGCTCCACATATAATTCGGATATTTCCATTGTTTTTTCATCTACAAAGCGTCCGTTTATTACCCCTTTTACAATTCCATCATCATATAGATACATCCCCGCTAAAGTTTCAGGATGCCTGTTATACTCTTCATATAAATCAACAACCCGCATTTCGTTAAATGACACATAATCATTCTGAAAGATAGACCTGTAAGCAACTCTTTTTCCAAAAATAATAATCTCAGCTATCCTGGGAATGTCCTGCTTATCAGCCCTCCTGATATTCTCCCTTATATCCGAATTTGAAATTACCATACTTATTTTTCTCCTTTTACATCCCTCAAATAACCCTGTGTCAAAGACATCGGCCCGGCGGTTATTTTATCCCTTTTTTCGCCAAAGTAGTCTTCGTCAAAAACAATTCCGGTTCCATCCGGGTTTTCAAAGGCCTGTTCCGGTTCAAATGCCATGCCCAGCGTTTCGGAGGTTATCAGGGTTTCTTTCCCTTCAGGAAGATATTCGCCCAGATTGGTGTTTAACTTCCAAGTTCCGTCTTTTTCTGCAATTTCCAGGAAAATTTCATGTTCCGTGTCCACGGTAAAGTCTTTTTCCTTGTCGCACGGCAGCGCCCCGTTAAAAAACCGGTTTCCTTTCGTCCACACCGGCAGCGGCATGTAGTACCTGTCGCTGGGCTCGGAGCCCATGCCGCAGTAGCCCTCAAATTCCTTATCCCATTCCTCAAAAGTCTGATAACCGTCATAGGGTTTTGTCCCTGCCGTCAGATTAAAATCGTCCCATTGAGACGCCGGACTATTTTCCGACGCTTGTGTCAAAAATGGATGAACCTTCTGCTGGACAAATATATTATTGTAAAACCTCATGTCGCCGTGGAGGATTGTCATGAATCCTGCTATCTCTGTCCTGTGCGGAACATGGTAAGGCGTATAGCGGGGTGAGAACATCGTTTTTGCCCCGTTATTTACACCACACCCCACGCCTGCCAAAGAACCGGCAATCAGATTATGCACGATGGCAACGCCCTGTGTGGATAGTTTTAAGGCACGGGTGGAAAGCAGGATATTGTTGTCCACCAATGTCGGGCCGTGGGATACTTCTATGAAAATATCCTCGCCCATCCCCATCATAGCCTCTTCATTCATAAGACTTTCATCGGGCAGGGTATTGTCGTGGAACAGGTTTCGGGTTACCCGGGTTCCCTGCGCCTGCCAGTCCAGCCACAGCCCGCGGGTACAGTGATGAATATGGTTTCTCCTGATTACCACATCAATCGCCGCGTGCATCTTAATCCCGCCGATTTCTGCCCCGGCAAGATTCTGGCGGTTGTTGATGTGATGGATATGATTATCCTCAATTACGGAAAACACGCCGCCAAGGTGTCCCACAATCCCTGTCTGCCCACAGTCGTGGATGTTGCACCGGCGGATTATATGCGAGCCAATCCTCTCTTTTGTCCAGCCTTCCGTCTGGGCCTGGCAGATGCAGTCGCGTTCCGTCTGGGTTCCGTCCTTATACTTCCATTTCAACCACTTATTGTCATTGCCCGGCTGTAAGTATTTGCCCAGAGAAATACCGCTGCACTTGGCATGAGATATGTCACAGTCCTCTATAATCCATCCCTTGGACCAGTGGGGACCAATCATTCCTTCCTGATATGCCGTGGGCGGCGCCCACTGGGTTGCCGCTTTTGTCACGGTGAAACCGGAAAGCGTAAGATAGCCAACCCCCTCTTTTTCAGGATAGAAACAATTTTTTCGCACATTTATCTCCACACATTCCTTCCTTGGGTCATATTCATGAAAATTTGCATAGAGAACCGTCGTATCCGCTTCCGCGTCCTGCTCGGTATACCACGTATATACGGAAAAATCCGAATCCCATGAAGCTTTGGAACAAACCGGATTCTTCACCTTTTCAAGCGAATCCACCTCATACATTGCTTTGTCATTTAAGTACACTTCTCCCGTGTGCGCCGTCAAAAATGCAATGTACCAGTCGCCGCTTACAAGTGTTGTAAAAGGGTTGTAATCGCCAAACAGGCTGTTCGGCACGGCGCATTTCCAAACGCCGTCCCCAAACGGCTCCCAATCCGTAACCGGCTCCGCCCCTGTAATGACTGCCTTTCCTTTTTCCTCGGATTTGTATACAATTCTCGCCTCCTCACGTCCCGCATGAACAGGATTTACCGCCTCCCTGTATATGCCGGGAGCGACAATGACTACATCACCGGCTTTGGCAGTCTGCGCCGCTTCCTGAATGGTAACAAACGGCTTTTCTTTTGTTCCGTCTCCTGATATTCCGGCATTTACCGACACATAATATTTCATACGCCAACCTCCTCGAAAGTGAATCGTTGCTTTTCATTTACTGTCATTATATATGATGACGAAACAATTTTTTTAACTTCAGCAGAAAAAAATTAACAAATCCGGATATAAAAGAGCGCTTCAAGTAATAAACGCCCTTTGTGCTTTTTAGAATACCGTACGCCGGTATTTTTCCCTGTATTCCTTTGGCGATAGCTGCAATTTTCTTTTAAAGGCCACGCTAAAGTGGCTCACGCTTTCAAATTGCAGGTATTCGGCAATTTCGCTGATTTTCCGCTCGGAGTATGCCAACATATCGCATGCCGCTTCCAGCTTTATCTTCGTCATATACTCCGAAATGGGGATTCCCTCGTGTTTTTTAAATAGTTTTTGCAGGTATTCCTTGGAAACCCCTGCTTTATTTGCAAGGTCTTCTATCGTCAGCTTTTGAAACCGTCCGGCTATGATAGCCCTCTTACACTCTGCAACATGCCGGTTCGGCGCTTCCCCGTATTTCTTTCTGTCCCGTACAAGCTTTGCCAGAAGAAGGTAACATTCTTTTAATACGCCCTGCATTTCCTCAATATCCTTACAAGCTGCAACCTTTCGCAAAAACATGTCATTGTGCAGGAAGGCTTCACCTGAACCGATACCGCCTTCGATAGCAGCCCTTACCGCAAGAGATATGCCTGTAACCGTCATGTATTCTTCGTTCTTTTTTACATCTGCAATCACAACCGGATGCGGCAGCAACACGTCATGGATATGCTCCTTCAGGTACTCTACGTTTCCCTGCCGGATACAGCCGTGCAAAAACTCCTCCTCCACATATGTGTGATTTTTCTGGAAAGCATCCATTTGCCGTACTTCTTCTATGACCAGATTCTGCGCAGGCAAACCGGGCAGCATTTGTTCTTCGCAGACACTTGTTTTTTCCACCTTTTCATACAGAAGAAAACGGATAACATTCTGCGCATCCTCCATACGGCAGACCGGATACTCCTCCATGCCGTTTCGGCGCATGAACCGCTTGCACTCCAAGGTATCCTGATGTCCATAGCAAAACGGACCTAACACATAGAAACCTGTTTCCTGCCTGCAGCCCCATGTGCCGATGGGCGCCTGCTCATGATAAGGAAGAAATACCTTGTCGCTTGCAGTAAGCCGGCTTTGTAATTCCCGAAACATTTTTTTGTCATACTCTGTTTCGGATAATTTTCCTACCCCAATTTCAGCACGCTTTTCCCAATTTCCTGCATATACCCGGATTGGCAGTCTTGTGAGCCGGTAAATCAAATCTAAAACAGCATCTTCGTTTCTGTCTTTTTTATCTGACATCAAAAATCCTTTCCCATCGGTTTTACATATTATACCCGAACGGTTTTCAGAAAAGCGCTTCCCGCCTCGCTCTCCCTGAAAAAGGCAAGGCTCTCTTCGTGCCGGAGCATGTCAAGCAAGTCCTTTTTTAACAATTCCGGCATAAAACTCTCCTGCTTACTTTGCGGTATATGCCGGTACAGCGTCGTATCGCCTGTACGCCACGGTTTATCCGCGTTCTCAAGCATTCCCTTGAAAATACGGATTAACCCCTCTACATCCCTCTCTTTGCAGTACACTTCCATGTAGGCGCTGAAGGCGCCGTATTCCCACAATTGAAGCGTTGTTACCGATTTGCTCAAAGTATCCGCCAAAAACCGGGCATTCGCCATGTCCCCTTCTTGCAAGGCAATCACGGAAAGCCCTCCCAGCGCCTGCTGTATGTGGCCTGCCGCCGTAAGAAGCCTGTGCTCCAGCAGAAGTCTTGCTTCGGTATAATTACCCTGTTTCATATACAGGGAAATCCTTGCCTGTTTTGCCTCTTCTTCCTCCTGCGGCATTTTCTGTAAGATTTCTTCTGCTTTTGCAAGGCTGCCGTTATTAATATACTGGTAAAAAAGCTGTTCGCATGCTTTTTTGCTCAGGTAACCGTCCGCATGGGCGGCAACCCGTTCAAGCCAGCCGCAGATTTCTTTTTCATATTTTTCCCCTTCTTCCACGCCATCCGGCACAAATAGCATAAGCCCCTGCAGCGTGGACGCCAGCCCCAGAATCAATTCATAGCAGTTTGGGTACTCCTTTATTTTCCGTCCCGCCTCGCAAAATCCCTGCTCAAAGCCTTGTTGTGCCGCTATCCTGCTGATTTCCTGTACCAGACTGTCAATTTCTTTTTTATCCGGCTTCTCCTCAAAGGAAAGCAGGCTGTTTAAGTCCACGGAAAGCAGCCTTGCCAGAGGAACCAGCAGGGTAATATCGGGATAGGCCTGACCGCTTTCCCACTTGCACACCGCGGGCGCCGTTACCCCCAGCCTATCTGCCATTTCCTCCTGCGTCATGTTCCTTTCTTTTCTGTGCCGGCGGATTACTTCTCCTATCTGCATACGGTGACCTCCTTTGGATTTCCTGTTATCCTTATTATAAACAGAAGCCTCAGGCAGCACAATTGAGTAAAAATTAAGTAACGGGAAATAAAATTAACTGCCGTTCATTTTTAATTACATACGGGTAACTTTTATCTTAAGCCCCGTCATCTCTTCCAGTATTTTTGCGCGGAAGTGATTATGAAAATATGCGTTCATGGGAACCTGTTCCCCATCTTTTAAGTAGTAGTACCCATTATGTACCGTTCCGTCATCCTCAAACGGGTAATCACAAAAATCATAAGATATTTCATAAACACTGCCATCCGCCCCCGTAAAGCTATAATGCCATGCAGTGCCTTCCGTTTCTATTCCTTCTCTTTTCAATATCTCATAAAGCGTGCCAAAACTGACTCCATGTGAACTTCCGCACAAATCCTGATAAAATTCCAATTCGCCGTCTTCGGTTCCATCACGGGAAATGCCGATACAGTAAGGATAGTCCTGCAATGCCTCCTCAATTTCCTTTGCCGTAAACTGTTTCAACTGCTCTTCAAAACGGTAATCCAGACAGGCAAGCAGATATCCTTTACATGCCTCCGCAAAATCTTCTTTGGTAATCCCGTCCCGAAAAATTCTGAAACAGTCGCCGTCGTTTAAAACATAATCACATTTATTACGGAGGATACTCTCCATCTGCAAATCTACATTGATTCCTATACGATAACCCTTTTCCCTTGCAAACTTGGAAAAACTCTGCAATTCTCTAAAAAGCAGCTCCAATTCCTTTCTGTTTTCAAAAGATGCCGTGAGCCTGCATTCCAGCATCACGCCGCTGCTGTCTTCCAAAGAAAGCAGACGGCATCTGTCGTATTCCTGATATAAATATTGCAAAACGGCAGAATCATAATCCGAGTCCAAACGATTTGACAATGATTCCATTCCCCAAAAATGGTTATCCAGTACATGAAACACAATTCCCGAATCATCCTGCATCCTGACTGTCCACAGATAATCCGTGTATCCGTCATCGCCTGTCACTTCCTCTGCCTCTCTGCTCACCGTAAACTTTTTCAAGCTATATGTATCTTTTAACATTCGGATTATGTCATTCCGGTCATAATCTGTTACGCATCCTCCCATCAGCAGAACGCAACACAACAATACTATCAAAATATTTCTTTTTCTCATGGCTTTCTTCCACCCATTATAAACTATTCAACAGTCCCTTTATGCCTTCTTCCTTATATATCTCCTTGTAATACCCGATTTCATCAAAAATCAGCTCATCAATCACCTGCATCCCCAAAAGCTCCACGGCGGCACAATCGTCCGTCAGCAGATATTCGCCTTTTTCGTACCTTGTCATGCCTGCTTCCACCCTCTGCATCATGGACTTAAGTCCGGCGTCCTCCAGCTTTTCTATCTCTACTGCAAACCCTTCCAACACCTTGGGATTTGCTGCGGCAAACAGTTCCCGGTTGGTGGAACCGGTTACGTCCACCGTATACACATTGGGAAACACCGTGGCAATCGTATCCGAAAGATACTGGTTGATATTGCCCTCCTCTTCCGTGTGCATATTCATATTCACCACCATGATGCCGTCTTCCTTCAGATGCTCTTTTACCAGCGTAAAAAACTCCAGCGACGACATCTGGAAGGGAATGGTAATGTCCTGATAAGCGTCTACCATAATGACGTCATATTTTTCGTCTATGGCATTTAAAAATGCTCTGCCGTCATAGGTTGTGACAGTAATGTCAGAAGGCAAATCAAAATAGATTTCAGCCAAATCCGTAATCTTTTCATCGATTTCCACGCCTTCAACGGATACGTTTCCAAAGTACTGCCTGCACTGCTTTGCAAACGTGCCCGTTCCCATGCCCAGCACCAAAATACCGGCGTCCTCCTTCTGGGTAAGATTCGCCATTACCGGCGCCGCGAGGGCATAATCATAATACATCCCCGTCAGGGAACCGTCTTTTTTCATGATGGACTGTACGCCGAAAAGCACATTGGTGGAAAGGATGACGCTGTCTTCATCCTCCTTTACCTGCAGATAGTTGTATATGGATTCGCCTTCAAATAACAGGTTTTCTTCCCAAAAAGCAAACCGGTTTCCCGCCCCTGCCGCACAGCTAAACAGGTACAGAACGATTCCGGCCGCACAGGATATCTTTTTCTTGCCCAGACCGCCAAATCCGGCGCTGATAAAATATACCAGGCCCAGCGCCAGCAGGATACCTGCAAATATCAAAAACGTTATGGAAGTGCCCACTGCCGGAATGGTGACAAAGGTAGGAACAAAAGTTCCGATAATGCTGCCGATGGTATTAAATGCATTCAGGGTTCCCACAGTCCTGCCGCTGTCGTCAAGACTGTCCACCGTATACTTTACCAGCGACGGCGTAACCGTGCCAAGTAAAAATAAGGGAAAAACAAAGATAACCATACATGCCAGAAATGCCGCCCAGATTAAAAAATTGTTGTTTACCGCCAGTATGAGAATGCCTGATATGCCCAGTATAATATATTTTCCCAGAAAAGGAATGGCAGCAATCCACACCGCCGCAATTATCATGCGCATATACAGCCTGTCCGGATTGGGATTTTTGTCCGCGCTTTTGCCGCCCCAGACATTCCCTAACGCCATCGCTATCATGATGGTGCCGATAATAATGGTCCAGACAATCTGGGAAGAACTAAAATAAGGCGCCAGCAGACGGCTGGCACCCAATTCCACAGCCATGACGGACATACCCGCAAAAAATTCCGTCATATATAAATAAACCTTGTTTTTCAGTATCTTCTTCGTTTCCATATAGATGCCTCTTTCCTGTCAGCCTGTTCATAAAGCCGTACAGTAAATAGTATCAAATGAAGAACGTTTTCTGTCAAGTAGTATTTCCGTATTTTGAGGCTCCGGCTTTAGCGCCCTCGCCGGGGCAGGCATTTGTTCCAACAGGACACGTTCTCACTCGGGTAAAAACACAGCGGTACATAAGAGGTTGAAAGACAACCTCTAAGTACCGGTGTTTTTACACGGTCCTTTATGGAATCAAATGCCTGCCCCGGCAAGGGCTGCTAAAGCCAGAGCCTCAAAATACTTTTCTGTGTATATCACTGTAAATCCTTTGCCATGCACAGCGATTCCGGCATGTTCACATACGGGCCGTAATTGGATATTACCTGAAAGCCCAGTTTTTTATATACGGCACAGGACTCAGCCAATAACTCCCCTGTTTCCAGAATCATTCTTCTATATCCCAGTTCCGCAGCCCATTCCAGCAGCAGCGAGACAAGCCTGCTTCCTATTCCCTGACCCTGATATTCCATATGAACGAAAACCCTTTTTAATTCTGCCGTTTCGTCATCATATCTTCTTATAGCGCCGCCGCCTATCGCCTTGCCGTCTTCATATACCACTATCGCCTGCTTTATTTCATCCAGCCGGTTATATTTTTGGTATTTGCCTCTTTCTATTACTTTCCCGACGCGTCTTTCCAAATCCATATCTAAAAGCCTGCAGTTTTCTATAAAATCCTCATTCCTGCCGTCCGTTCTGTGAAATTCCATTGCAATCGCCTCCGTCTGTCCTGAAATTTAATGTCCGCAATGTCCCCCGCAGCGGCTGCAGTCGCCGCCGCACTGCAGGGATTTTCCTTTTTTCTTATCACGTATCATGCCGCGTATCACAAAAGCTACGATACCGGCCAATGCAATCAATACTATTGCAGTTCCCATATGCTTCTCTCCTCAGATATATCTTTAAAAGCGCTTGCAAAACCAGATAACTATGCTGCTTTTATTTCTATTTTGCGCGCAAAAGGTTTTTATTGTCAAGCTTTAATGTGTTACCGACATTGTGCGGCCTGCAAAGAAGATAAACAAAACCGATTACCAAAAGAAAGGCAATTACCGTCCAGATGCTGAATGTGCCTGTTGTAACCAGGGTAGCAATCTGGTATACGCATAGGGCTGTCACGTAGGCAAGCAGCGTCTGGTAACCGATGGCAAACCAAAACCATTTTGCATTGTTCATCTCTCTTTTGATGGCGCCCATTGCCGCAAAGCAGGGAGCGCACAACAGATTGAATATCAGGAAAGAGTATGCCGCAGCCGCGGTCATGCTGCCTGCAAGGCTTGCCCATACTTCAGCGCCGTCTTCCGCTACCTCGGCAAACCCGAACAAAATACCAAAAGTGCCTACCACATTCTCCTTTGCAACCAGACCGGTAATTGCCGCAACGGCAGGCTTCCAGTCTCCCCAGCCCAGAGGAATAAAAAGCCAGCTGAACATACTGCCGATACCTGCCAGGATACTGTGCTCTATTTCCATGTCCTCAAGCATCCTGAATTTTCCGTCCACCCAGCCAAAATAGGTGGTAAACCAGACAAAAATGGTGGAAAGCAATATAATTGTACCGGCCTTTTTGATAAAGGACGCCCCCCGCTCCCACATGCTGCGCAGGACGCTGCCTGCCGTGGGAAGATGGTAAGCAGGCAATTCCATGACGAAAGGCGCAGCGTCTCCTGCAAACATTCTTGTTTTCTTTAAAATGATGCCGGAGCATATAATTGCTGCAACACCGACAAAGTAAGCGCTGGGCGCCACCCACCATGCGCCTCCGAACAATGCTCCCGCAATCAGAGCGATAATCGGAAGCTTGGCGCTGCAGGGGATAAAGGTGGTTGTCATAACCGTCATTTTCCTGTCACGCTCACTTTCAATCGTGCGGGAAGCCATGATGCCGGGCACGCCGCAGCCGGTGCCAATCAGCATGGGAATAAACGATTTTCCTGAAAGTCCGAACTTGCGGAAAATTCGGTCCATAATAAAAGCCACTCTTGCCATATAGCCGCACGCTTCCAGAAATGCCAGAAACAAAAACAACACTAACATCTGCGGTACAAAGCCAAGCACTGCGCCAACACCGGCAATCATGCCGTCGATAATAAGTCCCTTCAACCATACGGCGCATCCTATGGCATCCAATCCCATCTCAGCCAGCACGGGTATGCCGGGAACATCCACAAAACCAAACAAACTCCAGCTTTCCCCAAATAGGCTGTCGTTGACCCAATCTGTCGCCCATCCGCCTATAGTGGTGACGGATGCATAATATACAATAAACATTATGACTGCAAAAATCGGCAGCGCAAGCCATCTGTTGGTGACAATTTTGTCTATCTTGTCGGAAACCGGGAGTCTTTCCTTTTTGTTTTTATGGAAGCAGTCTTTGATAACAGAAGACAGATACAGATACCTTTCATTGGTGATGATGCTTTCCGCGTCGTCGTCCATATCCTTTTCCAGTTTATTGATTTCCGCCGATACATCCGGTATATGGCTTAACCGGCCCGCAATTTTTTCGTCCTTTTCCAACAACTTAATGGCAAAGAAACGTTTCTGTTCCTCCGGCACGTCTTTCGGAAGCTTTTCCTCCACTGTCCCTATCACAGCCTCAACGCCGGGAGCAAATTTGTGTACAACTTGTACCCGCTTCTTCTGTCTTGCCGCGCTGACAGCCTTTTTTGCCGCCTCCTCAATGCCGGTTCCCTTCAAAGCGGAAATTTCCACCGCCTCACATCCCAGCCTCTTTCCAAGCATATTTACATCGATTCTGTCTCCGCTTTTTTCCACAACATCCATCATGTTGACAGCCATGACAACCGGAATGCCCAGCTCCAAAAGCTGTGTGCTTAGGTACAGATTTCTTTCCAGATTAGTGCCGTCCACAATATTTAAGATGGCATCCGGTCTTTCCCCGATTAAGTAATTTCTTGCCACCACTTCCTCCAATGTATACGGTGAAAGAGAATAAATACCCGGAAGGTCCATGATGATTACTTCTCTATCCCCTTTCCATTTTCCTTCCTTTTTTTCCACCGTCACACCCGGCCAGTTTCCGACAAACTGGTTGGAGCCTGTCAGGGCATTGAAAAGTGTTGTTTTACCGCAGTTTGGATTTCCTGCCAAAGCAATTTTAACCGACATATTCTACCTCCACCATCTCCGCGTCCGCTTTTCTAAGCGAAAGTTCATATCCCCTCACCGTTACTTCCACCGGGTCGCCCAGCGGAGCCACCTTCCTAACATAAATTTCCACGCCTTTTGTAATTCCCATATCCATAATGCGCCTTTTAACCGGGCCCTCCCCGGACAGCTTTGTCACTGTTACGGTTTTGCCGCATGGGATTTGTTTCAATGTCTTCAATTTTCTCCTCCTTTTCTGTGCCGCCTTATTGCACAAAGTCCGAAATATTTTCCGGCTTATTCAACCAAAATTTTGTTTGCCATATCCCTTCCTATGGCAACCCTGGAATCCTTGATGTTTACAATCACATTGCCGCCGGTTACGGATACCACGGTTACTTTCCCACCCGTTACAAATCCAAGTTTTTCCAAAAAACGCCGAATTTCTTCCTTGCCGCCTACCTTTCGGATGATATTGGGTTCTCCCGCTTTTACCATTGTCAAAGGCATATTTTCATCTTCTTTCTTTTTTAATTATTAGTTTTGTCAAACAAAAATCTTTTGTTCCTGTCATTGGTTAGTATATTCTAACTTATATTAGATGTCAATAACATTTTGGAAATTCTTTTAAGATTTTCCAATTTATAAATTTAATTGACAAATTATCTATTGTTGCTTATAATCTAAAACAGCCGTTGCAAAACAATTGTTTTTATTCATGGAGGACTCTGAAATGCCGCCAAAAGCGAAGTTTGCAAAAGATGAAATTGTCGAAGCTGCCCTGAACATAGTCCGTATGGACGGTATGCAGGCTTTAACAGCCAGGGCCCTGGGCGCCGGACTTAACAGTTCTGCCAGACCGATTTTTACGGTATTTCAAAACATGGAAGAAGTACAACAGGCAGTGATTGATGCAGCTAAACAGCTCTACGCGGATTACGTAAAAAGCGGGCTTACCCAAACTGATGTCCCCGCATTCAAAGGCGTGGGAATGCAATATATTCGTTTTGCACTTACTGAGCCGAAGCTGTTTCAAATGCTGTTTATGTCAGAACAGGGGCAGACGCCTGATGTAAAAAATGTTCTGCCGGTCATTGACGACAATTATCAGGAAATACTGGCTTCCGTTCAAAACAGCTACTCCTTAAGCCAATCGGAATCCGAGTGGCTGTACCGCCACTTATGGATATATACCCACGGGATTGCGGTACTCTGTGCAACAAACTTATGTACGTTTACCCCACAGGAAATGGGTACCATGCTGACGGAGGTTTGCATGGCAATGCTTCAAAAACAGAAAGAAGGAAGAATACATGATTGAAATTAACGAAATTACAAAATTCTATGGAAATCAGGAAAACAGGTTTCAGGTATTAAAAGGCATTAGCGCAAAGATACAGGACGGAGATTTTGTCGTGATTTTAGGCGCTTCTGGTTCCGGCAAGTCTACTTTCCTAAACTGTGTGTCCGGCCTTGAAAGCCCTGACAGCGGCAGCATCAGGTATGACGATACGGATATTACCAAGTTATCTGATAACGATTTAACCGCATTCCGCAAGGAGACTGTCGGTTTTATTTTTCAGCAGTATTATCTGCTGCCCAACATGACCGTGGAAAAAAATGTCCGAATGGGAGCGGACCTGGCCGGGGAATCCGATTATCTGGAAATTATAAAATCTGTCGGGCTTGCCGAAAAAAGGAAAAAATACCCCGGTGAATTATCGGGCGGGGAACAGCAGCGGGTTGCCATTGCAAGGGCGCTGGCCAAAAGACCAAAGGTTTTGTTCCTCGACGAGCCCACAGGCGCCTTGGATGAGCAGACCGGCAGGCAGGTTCTTGATTACATAAGCAGGCTGCAAAAAGAACTCCGCTTTACTATCGTGATGGTAACGCATAACCTGAATATTGCAGAAATGGCAGACACCGTCATCAAGATGAACAGCGGAAAAATAGTGGAGATTTCTGCTAACGCCACACAAAAAACCGCTTATGAGATTGGATGGTGAGAAAATGGTTGTAGGAATCAAAGACTCGGCAAAACTGATTGGCATTTCCATTATCTTCTGTTGTGCAACGCTTGTCTGCACAATGTTTACCAATTATTACATGGATGTAAGCCAAATCAAAAATCTGATTACGGAAGGAGCCGCCATGATATTTTATCAGGCGCAGCTTTCCACGGCAAAGGTTGTCTGCCTTGTAAGCGGCGGCTGCCTGCTCATCACTTCGGTTATCATGCTGCTTTTTTACATCAAACATTACATAGACACCCACAAGAAGGAACTCGGAATATTAAAGGCCATGGGGTATTCCAACCTAAAGATAGCAAAGCATTTCTGGGTATTCGGCACAAGCGTTCTGATTGGGGCAGTCATTGGCTTTCTGGGGGCATTTCTTATTATGCCGAAATTTTATGCCTTACAAAATAAAGACAAAGTCCTTCCCGAAATCAGTATTCATTTCCATGCGCTCATCCCCATGTGCTTTGTGATACTGCCAGCCGTCGCATTTGCGGCGATGTCCATATTTTATGCTTTCCTGAAATTGAAAAAGCCCGTACTTTCGCTTATAAAAGACAATGTACAGGCTTCATTAAAAACAAAGAAACAAAAAGAAGGAAAAAACCGGCCGTTTTTAGATGACCTTCGGGCAAATACATTGAGGACAAAGAAGACCCTTGTGTTCTTTATTATCTTTGCTTCCTTCTGCTTTTCCTCCATGACGCAGATGTCCATAAGCATGAAGGATTTATCCAGCGTCATGATGGGCGTCATGACAATGCTGATAGGCATTATTTTAGCTTTTACAACGCTTTTTCTTGCCATCACAACAGTTATAAAGGGCAACACAAAAACGATTGCGATGATGAGGGTGTTCGGATACTCACAAAAGGAATGCTGCCAATCGCTCCTCGGGGGATACCGTCCCATGTCATACATCGGTTTCGCACTGGGAACCGTCTACCAATATGCTTTGCTCAGATTCACGGTTGATATTATTTTCAAGGATTTGGCAGGGGTTCCCGAATATAAATTTGACATTCCTGTCATGTTTGTGTCACTTGCCGTATTTATACTGGCTTATGAGCTTACCATGCACTACTGCACGGAAAAAATCAAAAAGGTTTCCGTAAAGGAAGTCATGTCGGAATAATATAAAGTGCTTTATGCAAAATCCCTTGTAACAAAATGTTTTATTTCATCGGAGGGAGACACCAGTTCTTTTATGAAAAATTCCGGATAATATTTCTTCCCGCAATTGGGCGTTATCCAGACAAGATGCTCTTTGTCGTCTCCTTCCGAAAAGCTGTTGCATTCAGGACAGAATCCATCCGGCGTTTTCATGTAAAAATAGAAGGAGATTTCATAAATCGGTTTACCCATTGTCTTAGGCACATCCCCGATAAAAAAATTCTCGTGGATAAATCCAAGGCGCTCCACCTCCATCTGCACGCCGGTTTCCTCAAGCACCTCCCGCGCCACGGCTTCTTCGGCCGACTCGCCAAACTTCACCCGTCCGCCGACGGAATACAGGTATTCTGAGTGGCTGTTTCCCACCATCAGAAACTTTCCGTCCTTCATGATAATAGCGCCTACTCGGATGCTCACAAAGCCGTTGTCAACAGGTATGGTAATGTCTGATTTTTCCATGGGGGCCTCCTTTGATATTTATTCTCATATAGAAAATATAATCAGTCTTTGATTATATGATATTCCCGAAACAACCTCTCCCTGACATTCGCATCAGACAAAAGTTTCAAATCCTGTAATCTCCCGTCCCGTTCCAGATATTCTGCAAGCAATGCAGCTATTTGAATGCCTTCCTGTATACCTTCTTTCTTACCTTCCTGAATTCCTTCTTTCTTACCCACCTTCTTACCTTCCTGCATGCCTTCTTCCCATCCCTCTTCCCTTGCAATTTCCTTTTCACTTTCAATATGGGACTGCTCGTCATATTCCGTCAACAGCATGGAACACACCTCCTCCCGGTTCTCCTTCAGGATTTTATCCAATACCTCCTATATTTTTACTTTCCTATTTCCATTTTCAATCTCTGATACAACTTCTCGCTAATCCGTATCCCACTTTCTTTTAACCGTTCAATACACCTTTCCACATCATCCCTTGTCAGCATCCCCTCATCAAATGCCTGCATAAGAATCCCTATTGTACCAGTAATCGTTATCCCTAACTTTTTTGCCACCTGTCTGCCCCTATGCTCATCCATAAGCAAAACATCCGAATGAATTTCGTCTGCCAAAATAATTGCCTCACTTTCCCCGGCATCTAATCCGGTAAAATTCTGCAATATGGTAACAGACTTTCCATTGTCCACTTTCTTCACATAAAGAATTTCACACTCTTGTACCATTCTTACTTCTTCAGAAAATGCCTCGTTATCTTTCAATTCCCGATATACTGCATCCGGTATATAGACAACACCAAATAATTGCTGTAGCAGTTCCATCTGTCCTACTTTCATCAGTGAAATAACTGGTGTGGTATCTGAAACAACAATCATACGGTCGTACCTCTTAATCTCTTCAACACTGCCAAATCTTCTTCAAATTCTTCTTCCGTTTCATCAAAATACGGCAGACCTAATTTGCCATACAATGTAATCAAATCTATCTTATGAAGCCCGAGCATCTCTGCTGCCTTTCCGTGAGACATGACACCGCTTTTGATATAAGGATAGACCAGCATTGCATTTCTTGTTGTTTGTGCTTCTTTATCCTCCAACACTGTATATGGTACAATTTCCTCCGGTACATCAATTTCTACCTTTGTCATTGTCATAGCAAACACCTCCCACTTTACCTTTTTAAACATGCTCCCTTTCCTATTATACACATTTCAACATATCCTTACAACTAAGTTTCAGATGCACTTGGTGTCTTTATTCACAGTAAGTAACTATAAATCAATCCTTAATAATATGATATTCCCGAAACAACCTCTCCCTGACCTTTGCATCAGACAAAAGTTTCAAATCCTGTAATCTCCCGTCCCGTTCCAGATATTCTGCAAGCAATGCAGCTATTTGAATGCCTTCCTGTATACCTTCTTTCTTACCTTCCTGAATTCCTTCTTTCTTACCCACCTTCTTACCTTCCTGCATGCCTTCTTCCCATCCCTCTTCCCTTGCAATTTCCTTTTCACTTTCAATATGGGACTGCTCGTCATATTCCGTCAACAGCATGGAACACACCTCCTCCCGGTTCTCCTTCAGGATTTTTTCCAGTATCCCCTCATTAATACAATCTTCTACGGCAAAATCTATGGCTTCTTTTATGGACATTTTCTGACCTGCATATTCCCTCACCCTTCCGACAAACAGGGAATATTCCTCCAGTTTGCGGCACCTTTTCATAATATCTTTATTATGCCCGCAATTAATGTTTAAAACTACCGCGTGGCAGTCAAGCGCCGCATCTTCTCTGTTTATTCCATCCGGAAACGCATTGTGTAAATGTAATATTTGCCGTTCCGGCTGTTCTTTCGTCCCATTATAAAAAACGACAAACTGCGGAAAAGGAATTTGTATCTGCCTGCTGCTGTAAATATCTATGTCACACTCTGCTATCAGCTTCCTGTATATGTCGGAAAAATAGAACACACCCCTTAAAGGGAGGTTGGGGCTGTATGTACTCTGATGCTCATATAGATTCAGAATATTTTTTACCAAAAAGGAGATATCATTTTTCATCCCCATATATACTGCATCTTCTAACGTATTAATCTCCATGTCTTCAGGATTGTCATAATCAGTCCCGTTAATTGCATTGTAAAGCTCCAGCAAATCCGCCTTATCCCTGAATACCAGCTTAAACAAGCGGTCTTTATACTCCCTGTTTACTTTTTTTCGTTCATCTTCCATTGCCTACCTCCATTATAAAATTTTTTAACCGTTTCTGCAATACTGAATTTAGGCTGATACAGCCGGAATCAAGAGAAATAATGATAAATATCAGAAAGCGGACTGCTTTCTGCAATGGTTTCATGTTATCGCAATATCATTTATTTGTCAAGTCGGCAATTCCATAAAATTTTATCCGTCTGCTATTTGAAAAAAATAATATTTCAAATAAATTTATAATGACACCACCGCTTTCTTTGTTATAAAATACTGGTATGGATAAGTTGTACAAGAACAAAAACAATACGGAGGAAAATATGGATAACAGATACCGAAGGGATAATGAAATGGCTTATTTTTCAGATGAGAGCGTTATCAGTGAACAAATGGAAGCAAAAAAAGAACTCCGAAAATATAATGACGTTATGCCTTTTGATGCCAAACAGGGCAGGGCTTGTATCGATAAAATTGGCTTAAAGCATGGTTCTTCCGTCTATTTTGAACCGCCATTTTATTGTGAGTATGGCAGTCATATTGAAGTAGGTGAAAACTTTTATGCCAATACCGGATGCATTATGCTGGATGTTGCCTCCATCAAAATAGGTGACAATGCTTTCTTTGGCCCGAATGTCGCCATATACACGGCAGGCCATCCGATTCACCCTGAAAGCAGAAACTCAGGATATGAATACGGCATTTCCGTCACCATAGGCGATAATGTATGGATAGGCGGAAACTGTGTGATTGTTCCGGGTGTAAAAATCGGAAATAATGTCGTTATTGGCGCAGGAAGTGTTGTGACAAAGGATATTCCCGATAATGTCTGTGCAGCCGGAAACCCTTGCCGGGTGATACGTGAAATAACGGATGCAGATAAACCCTACTACTACAAAAACCGGAAATTTGACGATGAGATATGGAACAAGATAAACCATTCCTAATCAGAAGGACAAAAACATGAAAAAAGCAATTTTTACTTTTATCTTTTTTACCATTTCCACCCTGTTTTTGTCGTCATGCCTCCCAAAACCGGCAGCTCCCGATGCAGGGTATATGGACGCCTCCAAAAAAAGCCACAACGAAAAAACCCTTCTGGACATTATGCAGGAGGCCTGTGGCAGCACCATGGAGGCTTATTGCTATGTGGATATGGATAACGACGGAAAAGAAGAACTGATTGGCACATACTTAAACGAGGATTCCCTCTATTCCACCTGGTATTGCAGCAGCGACGGACAAACCTGTCTGGAAGTACATACAAATTCCGAATATTGGGAGGGCGGATGCAGCATATGGCCGATTCCGTTAGACAATGAAACGCATGTTGCAATAAATGCCTATAATTGGTTTGGGAACGCCAAAAATTTTTCTATTTTATCCCTGCATGACTCTCAAATCAAAACCATTGTTTCCGATATGTGGGGAAATGTATATGTGAATGAAGCAGGCGACATCCTCTTGGGCATTGAGGCATACGACGCATATTATGATGCCGGTATTGAAGATTTCATCTGGCATTCGTGGAAGGATACCTACCTTTACTATGACGGAAATACCTACAAACAATACGGAGCCACCCTGATTACGGAAGAAGAATTTTTACAGTTTGAAAACGCCGCAGAAATACTTGCTTTCATCCGCGGCGACAATACTTACTACAGCATCCGCGGTGATAATGCTTACCCCATTATGGACGACACGATAAAGCTGGAATTGTCCTACTGGATACGGAAAAACGGTATTCTCCACATCCAATGCGCCCAATATGACAGCGACGGCAATATATACTTCTCTTATTACACGATGCGGTATCAGGATAACGTTATCACCGTTGATTATGGGGATTGCCGGGAAGGACAGATGGCGGAATCCTTTACTTCCATAGAAGCCACCTATTAGCGATAAAGAAGGGAGGCCAAACACATGGCAGACATTACTCTTTCCAAAAAGCAGGCGCGCCGGTTTTTGCTGTTGAAGCACGGACTGCTTGGCAGTTATAAATTTAAGGGAAAAGACGGCATACTGGAATTTGTCCGGCAGGCCGGCTGCATCCAGTTTGACCCCATCGATGTGTGCGGAAAAAATGCGGAACTTGTTTTGCAGTCCAGAGTCAGGAATTTTTCCAAAAACATGCTCTATGAACTGCTCTATACCGAGCGTAAGCTGCTTGATTATTTCGACAAAAATCTTGCCATTATCTCTTTGGACGACTGGAAATATTTTGAGCGGGTAAGGGAAAGCCACCGTAGGTGGGAGCGCAGCCACGAGGAGGTCAAAAGCGCGCATGACAAAATCATACAGGAGATTTCCGAGCGCGGACCGCTTAGTTCCGCTGATTTGGACATGCAGGAAAAGGTTGACTGGTACTGGAGCGAAACCAGACTGGCAAGGGCAGCCCTGGAGCACATGTATTTCAGCGGAGAGCTGGCAATCCACCACAAGAAAGGAAATGTAAAATATTACGACTTAATTGAAAACTGTATCCCTGAGGAAATCCTGACGGCAGAAGAACCCCATCCTCTGGATTTTGACTACAAAAAATGGCTCGTCCTGAGAAGAATCGGCTCTGTCGGCCTGCTGTGGAACCGTGCGTCGGATGCATGGCTCGGCATACCCGATTTAAAATCCGAAGAGAGAAACCGGATTTTTGACGCGCTGCTCTTAGAAGCCCGGATTTTGAGAATACAGGTTGAGGATATTCCCCACGCGCTGTACTGCCGCATGGAGGACAGCCCCCTGATTGACCTTGTAAAGGAAAATCCCCGCCTGCAGAAGCGCTGCGAGCTGATTGCGCCTCTGGACAATCTGATGTGGGACAGAAATCTGATTTCAGCGCTCTTTGATTTTGACTATAAATGGGAGATTTACACGCCGCAGGAAAAACGCAGATATGGTTATTACGTCTTACCCATCCTTTTCGGCGAACAATTTATCGGAAGGGTGGAGGCGGTTTTTGACAAAAAGGCAAAAAAACTGCAGGTCCGGAATATCTGGTATGAACCCCGGACCCGCATATCCGTGCAGTTGGAAAATAAGGTAAAAGATACCCTGAAGCGTTTTGAGCAATTCCACTTACGCAGTTAAATTACCGGCGTACGCTTTCCACTACCTTGTTGCTGGCAATTACCAGCGCGGCAATGGAGCTTTTGATAATATCCTCATCGATACCCACGCCCCAGAAGGTTTTGTCCCCGCTGACAAGGCCTACATATGCCGCCGCCTTGGAAGAGGAGCCTTTTGAAATGGCATGTTCTTCATAGACAGCCAGCGTATACTCAATGCCAAAGTATTTCTTGATGGCATTGCTCACCGCGTCAAGACGGCCGTTTCCGGCAGTTTCAATTACCTGCTTTTTGTCCTCCTGTTCGATGGTTACTTCCGCCAGGATGCCGTTCACCTGTTTGAAATGGCATTCCGGGATATCGAAAACAGGCTTTCTGTTCACATAATTGTCTTTAAAAATCCGGTAAGTGTCTTCGGGAGACAACTCTTTATGCTGCTTGTCGGAAACATCCTTCACCAGATACCCGACTTCTTCCTTCATCTTATCCGGCAGGGAAATGCCGAAGTTCTGTTTCAGGATAAAGGAAATGCCTCCCTTGCCGGACTGGCTGTTGATACGGATGACATCCGACTCGTATTCCCTTCCCAAATCCACAGGGTCAATGGGAAGATATGGCACTTCCCATCTCTCGCCGCTCTTTCCCTCTTTGCGCCATGCCATTCCTTTGGAAATGGCATCCTGATGGGAGCCGGAAAAAGCAGTAAACACCAAATCTCCCGCATAGGGCGTCCTTTCATATACATGCATCCCCGTCAGCCGTTCATATACCTCCCTCACCTTTGCAATATGGGAAAAATCAAGTCCGGGGTCCACGCCATGGCACACCATGTTCATGGCAACCGTGACGATATCCACGTTGCCGGTGCGCTCCCCGTTTCCAAACAGGGTGCCTTCCACGCGGTCTGCGCCCGCCAGTATGCCAAACTCCGCGTCGCTGATGCCGCATCCCCTGTCATTGTGCGGATGCACGCTCAAAACCACGGCGTCCCGATACTTCAGGTTTTTGTGGAAATACTCAATCTGCGCCGCAAACACATGGGGCATGGCAATCTGTACCGTGGTCGGAATATTAATAATGGCCTTGCGCGCCGCATCCGGTTTCCATACGTCAAGCACCGCGTTGCAGACCTCCAGCGCATACTCCACTTCCGTGCCCGGAAAGCTTTCCGGGCTGTATTCAAAGGTAAAATTACCGTCCGTTTCATCAGCCAGCTCTTTTAACAGCTTCGCACCGTCCACGGCCAGTTGTTTTACTTCTTCTTTGCTCTTTTTAAATACCTGCTCCCTCTGTGCAACTGAGGTGGAATTGTAAAGATGCACCACTGCATGGGGCGCCCCTTTTACAGCCTCAAACGTTTTCTTGATGATATGCTCCCGCGCCTGGGTCAATACCTGTATTGTCACATCATCGGGAATCATGTTTCTCTCTATCAGCTCCCGCAGGAAATTATATTCCGTCTCGGAAGCGGCAGGAAAACCGACTTCGATTTCCTTAAATCCCACCTCCAGAAGCAGCTTGAAAAATTCCAGTTTTTCTTCCAGTCCCATGGGCTCTATCAATGCCTGATTGCCATCCCGCAAATCCACGCTGCACCAGATGGGCGGCTTTTCGATACAATCCTTTTTCACCCAGTCATATGTCACAACCGGGGGCATAAAATACGGTTTCACATACTTTTCCTTGTAATTACTCTTCATACCTGCTCCTTTCCCTGTCATTCCATAAAATAAAAAAACCCTATAAAAATGAAATTTCATTTTTATAGAGACGTATATCTACGCGGTACCACTCTATTTCATGGAAAAACCATGCACTCATCATGCCTTTCCCCTTTCTACGGCGGGATGTCCGTCCAAGCCTACACAGTCTGCAAAACAGGCTTTCAGCCGGCTGCTCCAAGGTGAGTTCACCATCCGCTTCCGGCTGCCTTGCACCATACGGCAGCTCTCTGATTTCTGACATCTGACTACTATTCCTCTTCATCGCTTTACTTCCATATTCAATTTTTATTATATTAGCACATTCCACTTGCATGTGCAAGTGGTAAATTTATTGGAATTTACCTTTCTCCTTCCCATTCTGCCATAAATTCTTCCAGAAAATTTTCTATTACTTTCTGACGATGTTCCGCAATTTTTTTGGCGGTTTTTGTATTCATCCTGTCTTTAAGCAATAATAATTGCACCCAATGCGTCCAGCCTATCTGCGTCCTGAACGCATTTTCCTTCTATCGTATCAGGTGTAACAGAATCAGTCCCCGCAAAAGACACTTCATCTATTATCTTACACACAAAACGAATAACGCTTTCATCCAGTCCGTTATTTTTCATGAACTTTACCGCATTTGTTTTTTGTTCATGTGTTTCCGGTGAAAGTTTAACATCATCTACATCATGTAATAGCGCCGCCAACTGTACTATCCGTTTGTCAGCCTTTTCCTGTTCTGCAAGCTGCACTGCCAACCGATAAACTCTCATGGTATGATAATAGTCATGTCCGCTGCAATCATCGGAAAATATTTGTTCTATATACTTTTTTGCTTTTTCTATGATAAGTTCTGTCTCCATAATTTACCCATTCTGCACAACAAATACATACCTTCCGTCCACATATTCCAACCAGTTTCTCATCATCCCACGCAGAAAATACGGTTTCACTGTTATCCAATGCTTTTTTCAGACATTTTGGATAATTTACAGACAGCCAGCCGAACGACCGGAATAAATTATGCTCATTTTTCTTCTCTATCCTGAAATCTAGTATGTTTATAAACTCCGCTGCGTAATTCGCTCATCAATCCTTCGCACTACACTATTGGTGTAAGCTGTAAAATATTTCAGCCAAAACCCTCGGCCTGTTGGATTGAAACTTTCAAAATTTACGCCAAGTCCGGAATATCCTTCTCTCTTCAGCGTAGATATGGCATAATTCAGTAAATTCTGATATACTCCCTTACCCCTGTGTTCCGGCAGACAGTAAGCTCCTCTGATATGGCGATAAGTACTTCCTGTTGCAACAAAAGTTTCACCGGAAGCTGAGATTTTTAAATATGCACATAATTTACCGTTCTGCTTTGCCACAAAGTACCGTCCCTCTTCCTGCATGGAGGATATCGTAAATTCCTCCTGTGTCTCAGGCTTACGGCTCATAAAGAAGGGGCTTTCGCAATAATGACGGTTCAGTGCCAAATGAAGCGGATAAACAGAATAACATTCTGTTTTTGGCAACTCGGTAAAATCATAGTCTGCACAAGGTTCACAGTCAATCAATTCCATTGGACGAACAGCATCTAAGCAACGCAGACCAAAACCGTAACGATAAAATTGCCGTTGAATCTCTTCATCATGGGCATAAAGACAGATTGCATGTGAAACTGCCCCGGACCTTACCCACTTTTCTCCCGCTGCCTGATACATGGCGGCATAAACTTTTGGACGGTCTTCAGAAACAGCAGCATTTGCGCCCATCGGAGAAAAAATTCCTTTCACATCCGTGGCCCGAAATGCATTGTCAAAAGGAGGGGTACAGCACAGAAAGCCAATCATTCTTTTATTTTCAAATGCCGCAACACCCAGCCCGTTCTCAGCAAATTCATTTAAATCAGGAATATTTCTCATATGTGGCAGTTCTTTTACAAATTGCTGCTCATCACGGTAGTTTGAAAGAGCAAGCTCCATTGCTTCTTCAACATGTATATTTTGCAAATTAATGATATTCAAGATTCCAAACTCCTCTCCTATTAGTTAAATTATAGTCACCCTTCGCATTTGAATACAACTAATAAGTTCCAGTTTACAACCTTAATTATAAAAAATTTACCTGCCCTCCGCAATACATATTTATGACTTATTTCAGTATCAAAATATTACATTCAAAATCCGCGGCCCGTGCTACATGGGAAAATCCGTAAACTCCTCTTGCGATTCAGGCTTACGATACATAAAAATAGACTTTCACAGTTAGTCGTTCTTGTCAGTCTTTTTTCCCTATGCTATACTCAAAAAAGCAGATATTGATTTTTTGTTTTGACAGTGGGAGAAAATCCGGCGAACAGAAATAGGAGGAACAGGAAATGTTTGAGCAATGGTTACAACAAGAAAAATCAGCAATTAAATCGCGCTTCATAAATGTACGTATCTTTTGTGTGGGTCTTGCACTCTTGTTGATGGTTCCCGCTATCCTGATACAGTTGGTTCTGCTGTTGGACGGTGGCGGGATAGTATCGGTCTTTGCCATTATATTTTTCATTTTTGTTATTGTTTTCGCACTTTCTATGAGCAGTTACAAGAAACTGTTCGTAAAGCCCCTTCTTAACTCCATCCGACAGGAACAGCTTACGGAAGAGGACCGACAGGAATTTGCACAGCAGATGCAGAAACAGGCGGTTTGCATCTCTTACCAGCCGCTTCCCCAGATAAAGTCCTGCGATATCATGGTGGCGAGCGACTACTGCTACATGAGACAACCCAGAAAAAGCCGTATCATCCGAAACAGAGAGATTCGCAAGGCAGTCTTTATTCAGGAAGAATACAGCACAGGATATCGGGGACATATGCGCCCTTGTTTTGCTTTGGCACTATATACTGCTGACAACGAAAAGCCTGTTTGGAAAGGATATTTCATGAATAAGGAAGAGGCTTCTCAGGCATTTTTGAGATTTAAAGCTGTCCTGCCGCCGGATACAGATTTTCAGGATTATGTAGCCAATCCGGAAAAGGTTCCCCGAAAGCCCCTGTGGAAAACCTTGCTTGACTGGGCGATATGTCTTCTCTTCCTTGCGGCAATGATTTTTTTAGCAAAATATTTGGGAAATTAACCAGCCGTTTGAGCGGTTCATTTTCTTGTGGACATAGGAGTTCCCTACAGGAGATTCTTTGCATTTTAGGATTTTATTGCATCTTGAATCTCCTTTTCGCACGCTTGAACAAATTGAAAAATTTTATTGGCATCATTTGCACATTTTGTATCTTGTATTTCCAGAAAATATGCAGCAAAAAAAATTTCTATGCATTCCATCACATACGGAACGGCCTCTTTTTCCTCTTCAGAAAGCATACTGATGCTTTCATAACCTGCAATAACGGCTTTGACATTTTTCATCCAATCGGTTTTCGTGAGGGGCTCCTTTGTTTCTTCCGCCAGCAATCCCGTCAGGAAATAGCATATATCAAATATCCTGATATTTCTTTGGCTTAAATCAAAATCAATATATCCTGACAGCTCACCTTCATGGAATAAAAAATTACCGAAATGTACATCTCTATGAATTAACTGTTTAGGCAAGGAATCATATGTCTCCTCCAATAACCGCACTGCTTTTAAATATTGCTCTTTATCTACCGTCTGCCATTCATTTTTTTTCAGGCTTTCCTGAACCCATCCTTTCATCTCTCTTAAAAGGCTATTATCCCAAAATGCAATCTCTTTCTCGCACTCTGTAAAAGCCTTGTGCAGCTGCGCGATGGCGCAACCCATATTCCATGCCGTTTTTTCATCCTTCAAATCAGACAGATTACTTCCCCGTAATTTTTTTGAAACAAGAAAGTATTTATTTTGGCAGGAAACAAATTTTTCGCCTGTTAAAGTGGGGAGAATTTCAGCGACAGGGATATTGTGGTTTAACAGAATTGTCGTTGTTTTTATGTTTCTCTCCAACTGTTCTTTGTTATCATAAACTTTTATTATATAAGAGTGGTCTGTTTCCCAGGCTGAAGAATAAATTTGCAGTAACTGCCCATTCTCTATTCCCCACGATTTTAAAATCTCTTTTATTATCCCTTCCATTTTCTGATGCTCTGCCCTTTCCTTTAAAAGAATCCTTCTGATACTTGACTCTGCTAAATGATATATGCTGCCAAGCTCTTCATTGGCTTTCCCTTCAAGATGCCTCAAGTATATGTGTTTGTTCCGTTTCTCTAATTCAATCTTATAATCTGTCCGGCGCTTCGCTCTACGATAATTTTCTTTTGGAATATACAAACAGCCTCCTTGATAATATTTTTGAATGAGAGAGATTAAGTCTTTGGATAAAACTTTATTTGCATTTAAATATTTCATCAATATCACTCCATTTATCAGCTTATTTTATCATAACAGATAAATATGTTTTTGTGTGATTATTTCCCTTTCTGAATAAAACATAATCACATATCTCTGATTTGTGGTATAATGAAAAAACAGAAATTGAAATATGGGAAAGGGATAAGAGTCTATGCCTAAAGCCAAAAACAATGTTTTTCGTGTCAAAACAGATGGTTTTCACGGTGAATTGTTCCTTCCGACTGAGGACAAATACCCGGGGAAAGTTCTAATCTGTTTCAGTGGCAGCGATGGAAAATTTGAACTTTCCCGGATGCTGGCGGGAGTTTTTCAGTCCCATGGACTGACCGCCCTGGCTCTGGCTTATGTAATGGAGGAAGGACTGCCCGGACAGTTCTTTCACGTTCCCATTGATTTGTTGGAGACGGCGGCAAAACGGCTGCACGGCATGGGATATGAAAAGATAGGGCTGTGGGGCATTTCCAAAGGCGCGGAACTGGCGCTGACAGCAGGAAGTTTCCTGCCAAAACTCATCAATGCGGTGGTTGCGGTTTCCCCCATAAATACCGTATGTCAGGGTTTTACCATGAAAAAAGGTATCTCTATTGCGCCGGGGAGTACTTGGACCTTTCATGGCAGGGAAATACCTTATACCGCTTTCGGGCTTGATAAATTCCCTCTTTGCCATGTGCTGAGGAAAAGCATCAGGGCGCGGGAATTAACCATGTACGACCTTTATCTGCCCCTTGTGCAGAATCCTGCGCCTGCCGCAGTTATTCAGGTAGAAAAAATTACCGGTCCCGTTTTACTTATTTCTTCTAAAGCAGATACCATGTGGCCGTCAGACCTTGCGGCCAAACAGGTAATGAAAAGATTGCAGCAACATTCTTTTCCATACTCTTACCGACATCTGAGTTATGATTACGGCGGGCATCTGTTTGTCCCGATGGAGTTGCGGCTGGCAAAGTTTTTTAAAGGTGACCGGTGGAAAAATAAAAAACCCGGGCAAAAAGCCCGGATGGATTCCCTAATAAAAACTCTGGAATTTGTTTCGCAGTGGTAAAACAATGTTTAAAAACAAGCAGAAAGGACAAGCAGACATACATGAAAAAAATTGCAATTATAACAGGTGCATCCGGCAGCTTAGGGTCGGTATTTGTGCGGGAGCTGGCAAAAGAAGCTCTTGATGAAATATGGGTAATCGGAAGAAACGAGCAGCGGCTTTTTGCGCTGAAAGAAGAATTTGGGGAGAAAATAATTCCCCTGTGTAAGGATTTGACAAAAAAGACAGACTTAGTATCCCTTTCCGCGGCACTGAAAGAGCAGAATCCGTCCCTCCTCTGGTTGATTAACAATGCCGGGATTGCAAAAATGGCGCCCACAAAGGATTTTTCGATATCTGAAACAGAACAGATAATAGACTTAAACTGCAAGGCGCCTGCCATCCTTACAAATATATGTATCCCTTACATGCAGGAGGGTGCCAAAATACTCAATATTTCCTCTGCTTCTGCATTCCAGCCCGTGCCATATATCAATTTGTATGCTGCCACCAAAGCCTTTAAACGGAGCTATTCCCGCGCGCTTAATGCAGAGTTAAAACCTTACAAAATTACGGTAACGGCAGTCTGCCCGGGCTGGATAGACACAGACATGCTCCCAAAGGAGATTAACGAAAAAAAGGTGCGTTTTCCGGGCATTGTCTCACCCGAAAAGGTGGTTAAGAAAGCATTGAAGGACGCTAAGAAAGGAAAGGATATGTCAGTCTGCTCAATTTATGTAAAATGTCAGCACCTGAATGTAAAGCTGTTACCCCAAAGACTTACAATGAAAATATGGCTGCAGGGCATTAAAAAATATTTGTGAGGGAAAATGACAATCCGCTGTCGCAATATGCGGTTATGCCCTCCCTGTTGCAAAAATCCGTAAATTCCCTAAAACTACATTCTCTGTCAGAAAACAATATTTTTCCTTTTGTTTCATCCAGATGGGTAAGATACAGGGACACTTTTGCCGGACGCCCGGTTTCGTTCAAACAATTTAAATCCTGTCTGATATATTTCCAGAATCCATCTCCGTAGGGATGTCTGGCAAAACGCAAATCGTTCTGCCAGCGGTTGGCAAGATTGGTTTTGTCTTCCATAAGCGGATTGATGTCTTCTTTGGCGCATTCAAAATCCAGTCTTCCGGCGCCGTGTCTGGTTACATAGGTTCTGCTTACATAAATTACTTCAAGGGAAACCTCATATTTACCTATCAGCCTTGCCACATTATAAAGTCCTGTGCGGGAGGGCGTCAGATGGGGGTAGTATTCCGTGTTATTTTCATCCAGCATCAATCCCTGTGCGCCTTCAAATATGATGGGCGCATACTGCTCCCATATCAGGTCCATGTCCGCAAGCGTGACATACCTGCCAAAATTTTCACACATGATTTCCGCTGCATTATACGGCAGGTTTTCGTCGTACAGAAGCGCTGTCCACTCCCTGCTTTCAGGCAAAAGCATATTCTTAGGGTATTCTTTCTTCAGCTTTTCCAGACGTCCTTTGACATACTCATCCCGAATCAGCCGCAGTTTTTCTGCTATGGCAGAAATACTTGCCCCGGCAAATTCTTTTAGGCGCAGGGTGTATTTTTTTTCCTTCGAGCGAAGGACTGTTTCATAAATACCCATGCCGCATGAACCGTGTTTTTCTTTTCCCCTGAGTACTTCTGCCAGACTGTTCAGCAAGACATCATAAACCGTCGTACAGGCGCAATCCCCATAGGCATAGATGACCGGCTCCAAAATCTTTCCTGTTTTTTCCAGAACTTCCTTTTTAAAGCTTTCGACTTCCTCCCCCAGCTTAAACAAATCGGGCAGGAAGGTTTCGCTCCAGTAAGTCGGGCAGCCCCTGTAGCTGCCGCTCCCCAGTTGATGAAATACAAACCTGAACGGGCCTTCCTCCACCGTGTGTCCTGCCTGGGCTCCGCCGTTATGCCTTACCACAACGGCGTTTTTCCCACGGCAAAGGCAGTCGACAGCCATTCCTTTTCCTTCATCGCCAAAATTTTTACCGATTACTGCTTTTATCTCTTTCTTCATCAAAAGCTTAAAATTCCTTTTTTCTCTTTTAACTGCACATCCTTAAGGATACGTGCCACAACCTCCGACGCTTTTCCCTGCCACTGTGCTGCAATTTTATCCGCCGCAACTCCTTTTGTCATCTGCATCAGTCCGACAAATATTTCAGGCAGCACATCCAAATCCTCCGGGTCAAGCTCTATCGCCCGGCTGCCGATTAAATTTTTCCAGTCTTCGCCGCTCTTCTGGTGCTTGTATGCGCCGGCCTTCATGACAATATGAAAAATCTCATATTTTTCGGAAGCTTCCTTAAACAGCTTCTCCGCGCTGCAATCTATATTCACATCGCCGAAAACCCTCTTTATTTCCTGTCTAGTCAGGGTCCTGTGGCAACACTCGTCCCCGATGGTAAAAAGAAATCCTTTTTCCCTTCTTTTCTCGTAACAGTCAATTTTTGTATGTTTTCCTGCAAAATACCATGAAAGCAGGTAGGACTCGCCGCCGTTTCCGCCACCTCTTCCCTCAAAATAAATATCCAAAAGCTGCTCTGCTATACGGATGTCCGCTTCAAACTGCGTGGTCTGCAAGGGGGCTGTATCACTCTTGGAATCCCCGATTGCCTGAAACATGATATGGGGATTTGTCACCGGCTCTTTATCGTAGATTTCAAGCATGGTCCGGTTCAGCGCTCCCTTTGCAATTTGCTCCGAAAGGTAGCCCATGGAGCCGGTCACATCCAAACCGAAAATGATTGCCGTGGAGGCCGGACTGTCCATGGAATCGCAGGATTCCCTGTACTTGACTCCATATGGATTCAGATATTCCTTCATCTGCCTTGACTGATACAAATCCTGCACCGTCGACTTGTCATTGATGTTTCTTGCCGCCCTTAACTTATCCCAATCCTTGCTCTGATAACTGCCATATCCCATTTACTTTTCTCCTCCCTCTTTTTCATTGATAATGCTTCTGCTGTAAATCTCCTCCTCCGAAATCGAAAGGGGAATAAACTTTCTCTCCCCGAAAGACTTTTCCAGCGCTTTATCCCACTCTGCAAAATCTTTCCTTGCGTCTGCCTTTGGCCGTTCCGTCAGAAAATCCCTGAATGCCTTTGGCAATAGGGTATCTTCCCGCAATTTTTCCCGGGAAGGATAACCAAGAAGCTTTGCCGCTGCCAGACGCAGGCTTTCCAAATCCGTTGTACGGCTGTTTCTGGATTTTCCATGTGTTTTTTTCTCCAGATACTCCTTTACCTCCGCCGAACTTCCCGCTGTTTCCGCTCCAATAAAACCTGCAAACCACCATCCACCATACAAAAATATCTGGTGTTCTGCGGGACTGACAAACAGATTATCCACCGTCAGCCCGTTCAATGCAATATCATTGTAATCCAAAAGACAGCAAAGATTTTCCAGCCTGCTCACTATCCATGCCACATGCCTGTCAAGCAGTATGCCGAGCATATTGAGCGGATACACGCCTTTTTCTTTATGTATTGCCAGAAAGCTGCTGCCGTCAGCCAGCCTACATTCCGTTACCAGCTTCGGGACATAACGGCTAAGCTCCCTCTCCATCCCGCAGTCAGGATATCTGAGCCCGCCGCACATCTTTTTGTATCTCTCTGCATAATCGGCATATTGTTTTCCAAACACATAGATAACATGCTCTTTTGCCACATACATCGTACACATATCCGCTTTTTTCTTTGCAAGGAAAGCTATCTCTATAACCTCGCCGTCCTCCCGCAACAACTCTTCCCTGCTTGCATCTACCCAGAAACCGTCTTCCGCTTCTGCCCGCTTTTCCTGATTTAACAAAGCGGCAAACATCCCCTGAAACTGTTCAAACAGCTTTCTGTCCTGCTCAAACACGGTAGATTTATTCCCACAGTAAGGACAGACTGCCAGATTCTGCGTCCTGTCATATTCCATTGTCCCGCCGCACATTTTACACTGTAAAACCGCCATAACCGCTCTGCCCCTCCCCTTAAGCCGCTGCTTTTTTCAAAATAATAATTCAACATAAGGTTATTTTATCACACCTTCCGTTCTCATTCCAGATTTATTCATTTGGCATTTCCGCATTTTGCCTTGCGGCATTGGGGCGACCGGAGCGTGCATATGATTCCATAAAGGACCGTGTAAAAACAGCCAGACAATGCCTTGTACCAAGGCATGGGATACCGTACTTTGGTATCCTACGTACCGTTGTGTTTTTACCCGAGCGAAAGCGCGTCCTGTTGGAACATATGCACGCTCCGGCTGCCCCAATGACGCAAGGCAAAATGCGGAAACTTTCTTCATCTATTCATATCCCCACATGTTTTTAATCTGGTAGCGCAGCGTGTCATAGCTCCACTGCCTGCCGCTTCTTTCCCTGCTGTTGGGGTCGTTTACCATAAAACCGTTTTCGTCGTAACCGTATATGACGATAAAGTGTCCCGTGGTGGTAAAATCACCGGGAAACATGGAGCAGATTATCATGCCGCCCCTGTCCAGCTTATACTTCATGGTATCCTCGTCCATCCCCATTTCCTGAACAGAAATACCATACTGCCACACTGCGTCCGTCATCAGAGACCACGCAGTGCCTGCTCCCGCCACATAGTGTCCGTTTTCCATACTGAAATCTGCCAGCACATCCGGCGTGGCGCCCGCGTCCCCTTTCAGCGACAGAATAACCATGGACAGGCAGGTAGGGCCGCAGCCGGCAATACCGATATTGCTGCTGCCGTAGGGATAATACCCCCATCTTTCATCCCACTGTATGAGTAGGGGATGCTCTGCGCTCAATTCCTCTTCGTTAAATTCTCCTGTCAAAGACTTGTCCGCCGTTAAATATCCCTTTACAAATTCCGTCATCTCCGGGTTATTTACCAGAGCCACCAGCAGTTCTTCGGGATAAAAAATTCTTTTCATATAAATTTCCGCCAAATCATCATCCGTCTGTGCCAGTTCTGCCAACGCTTCTTCTATCTCGGCATCTTTAAGGATTCTCTTATCGTCCAGTTCTACGCTTACCGGAACCGCTACACTTTCCCTTGTTATATCCGTATCCATATTTCCATCCGTACTTGTAACCGTGTGCGGCATGTTTACCTGTTGAACATTCTTTTCACCGGTGTTCACAAGAGAAAAAAGCCATGCGCCGCATTTTATGAATATACATGCAAACACAAAAAGCAGCAGCACATTTCTGATGAACCGGACTGTGTTACGGATTTTCCTTTTTCTCACCCGTTCCTGCCTGATGATACGGATACGTTCCCTGTCCGCCCGACTGCCCGCACCATCGTTTCTTCGTGTGGCAGTTTGTCTGTTTCCTTCCGGCCTTCTGTTTTCGCCTTGTCTTCTGTTTGTGACTTGTCTTCCGCTTCTGGATTCTTTTCCGTTTGTGACTTGCCTTTCGCTTCTGACTTCTTTTCCGTTTGCGACTTGCCTTTCGCTTCTGACTTCTTTTCCGTTTGTGACTTGTCTTCTGCTTCTGACGCCTCTTTCATTTGTGCCTTGTTTATCGCTTCCCACTTGTTTTCCTCTCGTGCCTTCCATCCCTTATCCCTCCGAAAAATGTAAAAAAACAGATATTGACATAAAGTATAATCAATATCTGTTTCTTTTTTATTGCTAAAGAATTAAGTTTGATTTTGCACTTTCTTAATTTTTTATGATGGCGCTGCCTTACCACTCCTTTACGCGATAAAGATAATTGTTTCCTTCTTTGCCGGTCCGCTCTACACAATCCAGATAAGTCAGTATATTAAGTACCGTCCGTGCCAGGGGGCTCTTAATGTGCGCCGCTTTTGCAAACTGTGCGGAGGTAAAAGGTTCTTCCAAATCATACGGAATAAACTGCATATAATCCTTGGGACAATCCACTGCAATCTCTTCCACAAGGCGGAAGGGGAGCCTGTCATACCGGCGGGAGCCTCTTTTTTTATCCCTGCTCCAACCGTTCAAAAGCCTGTATTCCTCCATGTCCAGCAGTACAAACTTAAAATGCAGGTTTGGCTCCTTTAAAAACATCTTTATTTTGTACAACTCCGCAAAAGCCATATAGGCGCTTCCCTTCACAGGGGATTTATGGGGATTCGACAGCGCTCCGCTTTCTTCATCAATCCATATCAGCCACTTTTCCCTCGGTATGGGATAGACGACCGTGACCGGATACTGCTTCAAAAATACGGTAAGCTTTTCCCGCATCTTGTCAAACTGTCTGGTCTGAATCTCCACAATCTCTTTTCCCGTATAGATATCAGCCACAAAATTTTCAATGGGAATCTCATGCATGTCCTCGTCCGGGGCATAGTACCGCTTTAATATGGCATGTACGGTCTTTTCCGAAAGGGTGCCGATACCCTGCCGTTTTCTTTCTATTCCTATTATTTGGTTTTTTGCCTGCTCAAACAGCGGATTTACAGGTATTACTTCCTGTGGGGCTTTTTTTCTGGGCATGACTTCCTCATTTCCGTATTTTGTGGTTTCATATTGTATACCTATTCCTCCTTATAATTTACCACCTTGGCCGCCACTTTGTCTACAAATGCCTTGTCATGCTCCACCAGAAGCATGGTCGGTCTGAACCTGCATATCAATTCTTCAAGCTGCATCCGCGAATAGACGTCGATAAAATTCAACGGCTCATCCCAGATATAGAGGTGGGCATTCTCACAGAGACTGGCCGCCAACAGCGCTTTTTTCTTTTGGCCGCCGCTGTAGTCCTCCATATTTTTGTCAAACTGCTCACGGGAAAAATCCAACTTCCGCAGAATGGCAAGAAACAGGGTTTCATCCAGTTCCCTTTCCCGTATAAAGTCCTTTAATTTTCCCTGCAAAAACCGGGTTTCCTGTGACACATAAGAGATACGCAGCCCGCTTGCCGTTTCCAGCTTTCCCGTGTATGTGCAGGCGGTATCCTGCTCCCCCAGCAGAAGTTTTAAAAAGCTGGATTTACCGCAGCCGTTTTTGCCGCATAATACCACCTGTTCTCCGTTTTCAATGGTAAAACTGACAGGGGAAAGCAATTTTTCCCCGTAGGCAATCCGTACCTCCTCGGCACGCACCAGCACCTGCTTGTGGCAGCGCAGCGGAAACAGCTTTAAATCCTCCGTTGTTTCCAGATTTTTTAACAATCCTTCTTTTTCTTCTATTTCCCTTGTCTGCCGACGTTCCAGATTTTTCCTTCGCATCTGCATTCTTCGGGATTTTTCTCCGATGTAAGCCCGCAAATCTATGGATTTCTCCTGTTTTGCGGATTTTCTTCCTATCTTTGTGGCTTCCACTTTATCCGCCCATTCATGCGCCTGTTTTGCAGCCTCCTTCAACCTGTGGATGTCCTTTTTCAGCCGCTCATTTTCCGATGCTTCATAAGCATCCTGCCGCTTTTTGTTTTCCCACCAGGTGCTGAAATTTCCCTGACACACCTCTATATTTGTCTTGTTGATAACCAGCACATGGTCTATGCAGGCATCCAGCAATTCCCTGTCATGGGATACTAAGATAAAACCCTTTTTGGTTTTCAGGTAATCCCCCAGAAGCTTTCTTGTGGGCATATCCAGATGGTTTGTCGGCTCATCCAGAAGCAGAAAGTGATTGTCCATGGAAAAAAGCATGGCTAACATCACTTTTGTCTGTTCCCCGTTGCTCAAGGTGGAAAACGGCCTGAACAAAACTTCCGAAGAAACCTGCAAAAGAGAAAGCTCCCTGCATACCTTCCAGAACTCGTAATCCGGGTAAATCCCCTCCAAAACGTTTACCGTATCCTGTGACATATCTGTCACTTCAAAGGGAAAATAGTCAAACGGCTCATTGGCCTGTATGCTTCCCCGGTACTCATACTTTCCCATCAAAAGATTTAGGAAGGTAGTCTTTCCCCTGCCGTTTCTTGCGATAAATCCAAGCTTCCAGTCTGTATCAACCTGAAAAGAAACATCTTCAAAAATATTGTCGACACTATTGTCATAATAGAATGTCAAATGATTTACATTTATTAAGGACATACAATCCCTCCTTTATAACCCTGCCGGCAGGAAATGATTCCTTAGTTTTCCACCCATTAAAAAAGGACGCAGAAAACATTTCTGCATCCTAAAAAAACTGTGTATGATAAAAACGTATCAGAATGCCTATTCCTGCCAAGCGCAATCAAACAGGGATACCGTACGTATCCTCCTGTCTTCTATGCTGCTATTCATTTTCTCAGCAAGAAATATTCCGCATCCCTTCATACCTCCTGATTAAACCGAAACAATGCCTACTGTTGCAGTTTACCACAAACTGACCTTAATATTCAACATTTTTTTATTTTATCTATATTTCATACCCATTTCGTTCAATGTCTTTCAATAACTGGAGAATACGTTTTAATGTCTTTTTGTCCTGCTTCATCCAATATTCGAAATCTTCCCATGCCGCATCCGACCACGACTTAATCATCCAAATTCACCTCATGAACCGTACCACCAGTGGCTTCCATTTGCGCTACTGAATCTCTAAGTCTGTTCATATTTTCCTGTGAATAAAACGGGTCTACAGATACTTCAAAGGGTATGCGTTTTTCCCTTCCCAACTTTTTCAGATAAATGTTAATAGCCGTAGATAAAGATATTCCAATGTCAGCACAAACCTGTTCTGCCTTTTTCTTTACATCATCTTCAATACGCAAATTAATTTGAGCCATCTTATCACCTCTTTCATTTTATAGTATTCAGTATACCTTATAATGTTGCATTTGTAAAGCATCAGTATATACAAAACCTTCATCATTCAATGCCATTAAACAGTCTGCATTTTAAAAATTTGAAATTAAAGTAGAATACATAAAACGTGAGTGATACAATAAGAAGTGAAATTTATGGAAGATATAAATGAAGATATTTGAAAGAATGCTGGAAAATATTTTGAATACATCCGGTATCAGCGAAGATGAACAACAGGGAGATAACACAAAAACAAGGCTTATGAAAAAAAGAAATTGGAACCGGTTTGCAAGAAGAATACTCCTTATTATCATGATACTGTGCCTGATTCCCGTCGGACGGTCATATTACCTGTCCGTGAAACACCAGTCACAGCAGGAAAAGCTGGCAGATTTGCTGGCACTGGAAAAAAAGCATTCCGAGCGTGAACCGGATGCCGAATCCCCGGAAACGCCCGTCGAAATTCCGGAAGAAACACAACCGGAAATACTTGAAGTACAGGAGCCGGTCATGCTTTCCCGATACAGCGCCCTTTATGAAGAAAATAATGATTTAATAGGATGGCTTTCCATCGAGGGGATGAAAATAGATTACCCTGTTATGCAGTGTGAAGACAACGAATATTATCTCCACCACAGCTTTTATGGGGAAGAAGATAAGTACGGCTGCCTTTTTGTAAAGGATATTGCCGATGTGGACACACCGGGGACAAATTTCATTATTTACGGGCACAACATGAAAGACGGCTCCATGTTCGGCGACCTCGATTTTTACAAAAAGGAGGATTTTTACAAGGAGCATTCCGTCATTTCTTTCGATACCCTGTATGAGCAGCGCACCTATGAGGTAATGGCCGTGTTTACCTCACAGGTGTACGGACAGCATGATGATGTTTTTAAATATTACAATTTCTATGAAGCCAAAACTCCCGAAGAATTTGATGCCTTTTATGAGTCGGTAAAAGAGCTTTCTTTTTATGACACCGGGGTGGAAGCCGAATACGGGGACACTTTTCTTACCCTGTCCACCTGCGCCTACCACGTGAAGGACGGCCGTCTGGTTCTGGTGGCAAAGCGGGTGACAGATTAATCAATAGGTATCCAGTTCCGCAAGTATTTCCAGATTGTGCCGTTCCGTTTCATTAAAGACGCCATCGTCAAATTCCTCAGCGGTATACTGCGGTGTATACCAGAGCAGGCCCCTGAAATAATTGTCCAAATCTTCGTCCTTAAAAATATAGCCATGCATGGCATATATCTGATTCTTCAGGACGTGTATCATAAGGGGAGGAAAGTCTGCAAAGTCTTCCTTTTCCATAGCAACCATATCCAGGCCTAACAACGGTTCTACAAGCCCGGAAATATCCGTAATTTCCAGAACGCTTTCCAGAAACTGGTTTACGTCCCCATAAAAAGAGCAATTTTCATGGTAAACCGCCCTGTTGTTCAGTTCCGCAATCATCTCGTCCTCATCTTCCCAAGCGGCATAGTATCTTTCATAATACACCGTATGCCAGTCAGCTTCCTCAGGCGCTGCTTCCGTTCCGCTTACCTGTGTTTCTGTATTTTGGCTGTCACCTGTATTTTCTTCCCTGTTTTCCCCGCCGGAATCTTCCATTCCATTTTCTTCCTGTGTTTCCACTCCCGGATTACCATCTGTATCCCCGGCTTCTACACAACCGGCCAGAGCGACCGTCACTGCAAATAAAAATACAAAAAGCATTCTTTTCTTCATAAAGTCCTCCTTATTTATCCCCTTTACTGATATCCGTTACCCTGTAATAGCAATCTCCCCACAGTTCCAGTTCCGCATGAAGATACTCATACGAATCTTTCTTATCTGTGAGTACAACTGCCGTTGCAAAAATAACATTTCCATCCATGTCGTTAGCATTATACTGGATTTCCACGATTTGTACGGCGGCATTCTTCCCGCTTCCCGCATAATAATCCTTCACTGCATTTGTGACGGCGTTTTCCAAATCCGGGTGCCTGCTGAAGGGCGTACCCAGCGTAAACACGCCGCCTCCCTGATAATATACGTCGGTGCTTATGGTATTGCCGTTTGTCAGACTAATTGCAGCAGACTCATCCATCCAAAACTCCAGTCCGGCATCTATGGTGATACTGCCTTCCTGCACAGCAAAGTAAATCTGCTGCCCCACGCTTACATACGAAGACGAACCCCATTCCCCTTCTTCATCCGGCAGCGCCCTCCCGGCTTTCTCACCGTCCACATAGGCCTGCATTCCGGCTTCCGTCCTGTCATAGGAAAGGTGCGGTCCAAGCTGGGCCAAATAATCCTCATCCAGAAATTCATAGACGGTAAGTTCACCGTTTTCATCCTTATCAGCCATCAGGAAAGTATCTACAAACACTCCCGTACCGTGATGGATTTGGAGCAAAATGGCAAGCTCCGTGCTTCCATCCCCGTCATAGTCGGATTCCTCTATCTCCACGGGTATCATGTAATTGGAAATAAATGGGTAAGATATTAAGGCGTACTGCCCGTCGCAGGCAAGCAGCATGGACTGATAATCACCCTTTCCGTAAAGGGTATACTTGTCGCTCTGTGCAAGCAGTAAGGTGTCGTTTTCCGTCCCCGGCTCCGGCTCAAATGGCAGGTTTTCAAAATCCTTTCTTACATCTGTCATATCCGCCAAATCCCAGCCCTCCGAAGCAGGCTCACAAGGCACTCCCGCCTTGCGCCTGTCCGTATGGGATTCATCCGTTCCCCAATCTATGTTCCAGACCTGGGAAAAGGAGCCGTCTGCTTTTATCCAGATATATTCTTCCCGGACCAGGCTGTCACGCCAGCCTGCATCGCCCCTGTATCCCCACTGTTCGGCTTTGGCATAAATGGATTCTTCCATAACACTAATCTCTGCAAACCGAATCCGGTCATTTTCCTCCGCTTCCCAGCCCAAATCCTGCGAAGCAAAAAGAAGCTGTTCCCCGCTGCCGTCCGTGGATACGCGCACCAGATTACTCATAAAACTGTTTTGCCCTGCCGGTTTTGCCGCCAGCAGGGTATCGGTTTTTACATCGTGTGCCAGATATGTTAAGGATTCACCTATTTTTTCCTCTTTTTGAAATGCATAATCCATTCGGTATAATTCATTACCGCCTTCACCCTGATTATCATATTTCTGATAATACACATAACCGTCCGCGGCATGGAAGGCAGCGTCATCCGTGACATGAATTTCCGTAAGGGATTTCAGAGAACGGTTGTAGGAAAAAAATGTGCCGCTCCACAATCCCATGCTTCCTTCGTACTCCCCGGCAGAAAATAAAATGTAATGCTCATCCGCATAAAAGCTGGCAATCTGCCCTACATCCAGTCCCTGTTCCAGCAAATCCGGCTCCACCGTCCCGTCCTCCTCTTTTATACCGTCGATATAGAGCAGGCCGCCGTCCCTTCTGGCAACATACAGGACGCCGTTATTTTTTCCAAGATACGATATCTCCACGCCTTCCGCAGCCGGATACATTATTTTTGATACCCCGGTAGCCGTATCAAAGCCAAACAATGCACTGTTTCCTTTTTCATCCCCACCGCTCTCATAATACAGGACATCTCCATTTAGATTGCAATCCACAATGGCGCCGTCAAACAGCTTCAGATATCCTTTGCCATCCAGATTGTAACGGAATACCTCCTGCGGATAGACATCCGTATTGGTCGCATACAGATAACTTCCGTCAGAATAAAGGCGGCGGTTATCCATATAATAGGGAACTCCGTTTACTTTGATAAAACTCCCGCCGTTGTTATAAACAGACTGTTCATTATCTTCTTCTGCCGGTACGGTGTCTGTCCCTGCCGCGGGTCTGAGCGACAGTCCCAACGCCACGCCCAGGACACAGATAAAAGCCGCTGCGGAAATCCATACCTTCTTTTTTTGAAACTTGAGGACATTCTTAATCCGGGCCTTCACGGAAGGCTCCCCAAATGTCAATGGCGACATGACGTAGCCGTTTTGTTTGGCCGCATAACGCAAAAGACTTTCCGCATAGTTCTTTTTTATGTCTTTGCCTGTGCGGGCAAGTACGGCTTCATCGCAGGAAATTTCCATGTCCCGGCAGAATAAGGCGTATGCCAGCCAGACAAACGGATTGAACCAGTGAAGCGCTGTTATAACAAATACGATAATTTTTACAATATGGTCTTTCCGCTGCCTATGATAGTTTTCATGGGCAGCCACATATCTTTGCTCCTCCTTCTCCATACCCGCCGGCAGATAAATGACAGGCTTCAGGACGCCCCACAAAAATGGCGTATCCAGACCATCCATCTCCACAATCCGGCTTTTTTCATTCCGGCTTACTTCCCTTCCCAGGGCAATCCGTCTTTGTAACCGTCTTATGCTAATCAACTGAAACAATATAATAACCAGAATACCCATAAGCCACACTGAACGGGCAGTTGCTTTTAGATTGCGCGTAGCATTCACAGACATCACAGGAGTTATATCCGTTTCTTTTCTCTCCGTCGGATATACTATGTCGGCTTTTGGCATTTCCTGCATAATCATGCCGTTTGCTGTCATAACATGCACCGTCCCGGGATATCCGTCAAATGCATTTATACCTGCATCCGGCGCCATTCCCACACCGTCCGCCTCCGTCAAATCCTCTTTGTCCATACCATCGGCATCTGCTTTTGTATCGTCATCCGCCGTCAGGGAAAACTCTGCCACCGGCCTTGGTATCAAGCTGAAAACACTATGAAAGGACATGGGAATGCACAGATTAAAAAATACGATAAACCACAGGTAATAGGAGTATTTTCTATCACATTTGAAAAGCAGCATCCGGACCAAAAAAACCACTATAACACAATAAGAGCCTATAAGACTCATCTCCAATATCTTTTCAAATATTTCTGCCTGCATACAAACTCACCCTCTTAAGAAAATAGTAACCTGTAATCATGAAAGAAACCTTAATGGGAAAATCCCGGCGGATAAGGTCCGTAGATGCCTGCCACGCCATTGATTTTCCTATCCAGCTGCACTTCATAGAAAGAACCGTCTGCCAGCATTACCCTTATCAATTCCGGTTCCGACTCAAATACCAATTCCGTCCCTGCAATCTCTTCCTGCCCGTATATCGCGCTGTGCTGCAAAAACCAGACTGCCAGTTCCCCGTTATCCATTTCCTCTATATTACCCGGTATGTCCAATTGCTGGACATCCGAATACCATACCCTTCTGGCGCTGGTAATCCACATGGAAGGAACGCTTAAAGCAGAATACCCTTCTTCTTCACCAAAATTCCGGTTATAAAACGTCCTGCTATGCTCCAAGTCTTCTTTTGTATTGCCAAAATAGAAACTGCCGTTGTCCGTATAGGTGTAACAACAGGACTCCACCTGATAGCCCGTTAAATCATACAATTCACGTAGCGCACGCTGTGCCAGCGCCTCCTGTACTTTTTCATCCCACCAGTCCGGATGCAGGTACATGTCCTCTTCTCCTACAAAAGTAAGCTCCGGTTCCCTATACCCTTCACGATGTTCCGGTTCATAGGAAAAAACCTGTTCAACCGTTTCTACAGACGACTCCGTTTCCGAAACTTCTTCCCCATTTCCATTGTCTGAGGTCAAATCTTCAGGAGCATCCTCCACCCTGGGCCGCCCTTTCACAATAGCGCTTCTGATTCCGTTGAGGTTACGGGCTTGTGCCGGTAACACAAACAATCCCAGCATAACGGCAAACATACATATAAATCCAATAACTGAAAAGAACATTTTTCTCTTTTTAAACCGCAGGACATTTTTAATCCTGCACTTCACGGACGGCTCCCCAAAACTAAGAGGCATCATCACATAACCGTTCTGCCTTGCCGCAAATTTTAACAGGCTTTCCGCATATTGTCTCTTAATATTTGCCTCCGCACTTTTCAATACCGTTTCATCACAGGATGTTTCCATATCCCTGCAAAAAAGGATATATGCCAGCCAGACAAGGGGATTGAACCAGTGGACTGCCGCAATAATGGAAACCGCTATTTTTACCAGATAATCCTTCCGCTTCCTGTGGCAGCTTTCATGGGCAACCACATACTCTTTTTCTTCTTCCTCCATTCCCATCGGCAGATAAATCACCGGCCGCAGAACACCCCACAGAAAAGGCGTATTGACGCTGTCAATCTCCGCAATCCTTCCTGTACCATCCCAATTAACCGTATGCCCTGCCTTTATCTGTTTTTTCAGCCTTATCATACTGACGGCATGAAACAGCAGAATAACAGCCACCCCTAAAAGCCAGACCGCTTCCGCTATATCCACTGCCACATGCATTATTTTGCCGGATTTTGGGGAGTCATCATTCTTTTGCATTTCTCCTGCGGCATTCCCGGCGTTATAAAGACCTGCCGGATTGATAAGCTGTCCTGACGGTGACAAGATATTTATCTTATCCGGGGATTCTGCCTCTGCAATATCAACCGGGATAGGTTGTTCCTCGTAAACAATTACGATGTCCGCTACGGAAAACTGCGCAACCTGTTTTGGTATCAGACTGAAATTACTCCTGAAAGAAATGGGCAGCGCCAGATTGATAAAAACAATAAGCCATAAATAATATGCATATTTTTTGTCGAATTTGGTCAACAAAAGCCTCACTGCCAACACCACGGCAATGGTATAACAGCCGATAAAACTCATATCCAGTACTTTTCCAAATAAATCTGTAAACATCAGACCACCCTAATTTTCTTTGTATTCCTCAATAAGCTGCGACAATTCTTCTATCTCTTTTTTGCTCAGCTTTTTCCGCTTTAGGAAAGCCGCCACAAACCCGGGAAGGGAACCGTTATAGTTTTCCGCAAGGTATCGTTCCCCTTTCTGTCTGGCGTACTCCTCACTGCTCATCAGGGAAGTCACTATCGCATCCTTATTTTGAAAAATATCGTTCTCACAAATCTTTCTGAGTACGGTATACGTCGTGGACTTCTTCCAGTTTAACCGCTCTGCCGCCAGCTTTACCAGTTCTCCGCTGGGAAGCGGTTCCTTTTCCCATATAATCTGCGCCAGCTGCATCTCCGCCTCTGTCATCACATATATTACCATCCTGACCTCCATGCCACATTAAAGCTGTGACTATAATAAAAAAGGTTTAAATATTATAGACCTTACATTAAGTCTATAATCTTTAAACCAATTTGTCAACATTATTTTTTGCGTTTCCGCATTTGTGCATTTTGTCAATAGTTATGCAACAACTTTTTGAAAAAATTTAGGCCAGTTTCTTGATTTCCTCTTCAAAGAGTTGGGCGGAAGTCTTAAACCCCAAAATCCCCCTGGGATAGTTGTTTATCCAGGTTTCTATATACTCTATGTCCTTATCCTGCTTTTCCTCGAAGTCCTCCCCTTTTGGTATATGGCGGCGGATAAGGCGGTTACTATTCTCGTTTGTGCCCCTCTCCCAACTGCTATATGGGTGACAATAGAAAAGAAAGGTCCGCTTTTCCCCATCATGCAAAACAGACCGTTCTAACCCCTCATAGTCCGCAAACTCCACCCCATTGTCCACGGTGATACTTCTAAAGACTTTAGGGAACATATCGCCCCATTTCCTTTCCAACCGGTCCAGGGCTTCCACTACGCTTGCCGCCTTTTGGTCTGGCATCTTAATGATGATTTCATCCCTGGTTTTACGTTCTGTTAATACAAGCATACATGACTTTGTAATGCCCTGCTTTCCTTTTACCGTGTCCATTTCCCAATGTCCAAAGGTTTCCCGGTCCTTTACTTCCTCCGGGCGGTTCTCTATGCTCTCCCCGGCGGATGCTCTTTTCTGCACCTTTACTTTCTTATTATGCTTTTTCCTCTTCCCTTTTATCGGCAGGTCCTTATTGGTTAATTTTAAGAAAATACCATTGTCTATATATCTATATAAAGTCCTCACACTGATAGAGGTCTTAAACTCAATCCCACTTTGGGTTACTGCTGCCAATGCGGCTTCCGGGCTATACTTATCGTTTACAATCTTATCCTCTATGTATTCAGCTAAAGGCATATCATTCCCAATTTTAAGACTGCGCCCCTTTCCCTGGGCGTTCCAATCATGGTTCTTTTGCCCCAAATCGCTGCTATACCTCACTTCCTCGGTATAGTCACTATTTCTATGGGTATATTCTCCCCTTTTCATTTCCCGGTATATGGTGCTTCTATGAACGTGCAAATACGCCGCAACCTCCGTTACCTTATGGCCGGAATTAAGCATTGTTTCCATCTTTATCCTATCATTTTTAGTTAAATGCTTCCCCATGAAATCCATCCCTCCAAAAGAAACGGACACGGAAAGAATCCGTGCCGTCCAATGTCCTATTTTTTTACATCCTCTTTAATCTCTTCCCGGTAAGTGATTTCAATGGTGATGCAAAACGCATCTTCTAACGAATCATAAAAATATTTGTCCCTGCCGCTGTCATATCGTACTATTTTATAATTTCCGCCGGAAACCTCCGCTTCAATCTTCTGGATAGTTCCGCTTTCTATCAGCTTTTTTACCTTTGCCCTGCTGCCTTTCTTTATTTCTCCAATACATACATCACCCATAAAGGCTTGAATAGGTTCTACCCCCCCCCGAACAAAAGTTCTATTTTTCCGCACAATTCATATTCATAGATTTTTTCATCTTCCAGGCCGCTTTCTATGATTTCCTTTTTGGAAAGTTTATAGTCCTCGTTTTCCTCCACAAGTTCCATAATATCTTTCATGTGGGCTTCTACATTATCCAGTTTATGCCGCTGTGTCTTGATTATCCCTTTCGGCCTTTTTGGCTCTTCCTGGGGCGGTGGTGTCGGTGTTGGCTCTTCCTGCTTTTTAGAGAATAGATTTTTTAAAATTCCCATGTTAAGTTCCTCCCTTTGCATGAATCTGTGATTTTGCATACCGCAAGCGGCCATCCGTCCGTATCACGCCCTACGGCTTTATAGGATGACTACTTGCAATATACCGGGTGTTATCGTACAACCTTTTAAACGCCGGATAACTTCACCGGGGCGTGGCATGGTTTTCTAGTTCCCGGCCTACCTGGGAAGAATAGGCGTGTACGCTTCCCCTGGTAGGTACTTTTTGCACCAGTGCAACCCATCAACAGTTTGTAGGGGCTTTGGACCCTCACGCCGCCCATGGTCAGCATGGCCGTTTTAGTTGCTCCCGGCGGCTGTCCTGCTGCCGGGGCGGCATCTTAAACCAGGCCCATCCTTGCATCAATGGCCTGGGTGATATATTGACTTACGCTTTGTCCTGCTGCCGCTGCGGCTTCCGTTATGACCGCCTTTTTCCCTTTCGGAACCTTAATTTCTATACGGTCATAGTTTTTCTTGTTAAATTCATTCTGATAAGCGATCTGGTTAAACTCTCCGCTTTTTGCTCTTGGCATACGTCCCAACCTTTCTTCCGGCAAATTCACGCTTCCTTTCCCTTGCCAAATAGTGTATAATTGCACTTAGCAGATTGGGCGGCTTTGGCAAGTCCACCGCCCTTTCTGGTTCCCTTTGGTCTTACTTGTTAAGTAAGGCTTTTACTTTTTCCTTTGCTTCCGCAAGGTCTTTACAGCCATTCAAGATTTCAAGAATCTTTCTTGTTTGGTTTTCCTCAACGACTTCTTTTAACAGTTCGCTTGTGTTCATTTCTTCGTCCATATGCTCTTCCTTTCTATGCTTGCCCATGTATTTGTTAAGTATCTCCCTTAACTGTCTTTATTATATAACATATGTCGGCATATGTCAACACATATTCCGACATATTCCTAAAAATTTTTCACGAAAAAGGAACACGCCTATTTTGACGTGTTCCCTATCTTGTGACATATCATTATTCCTTGCTTTGGCCTTGTTTATCTCCAAAAGGCGGTTGTTTTACAGATTATTTCAATAACCCGTTTACCTTATCCTGGACGGCCCGGTAATCATACCCGGCGGCTTCCAGGCGTTTCTTTCTCTCTGTTCCATTTCCCCATTTCCCGGCAATCACTTCCTTTGCAACTTCCGCCACGCTCTTTGTGGGTTTTTCATTCCCTTTCAGTAAAGCGTTTACCTGGTCCTGGACAGCCTGGTAACTATACCCGGCAGCTTCCAGGCGTTCCTTGCGTTCTTCACCGTTGCCCCATGCTCCGGCAATCACTTCCTTTGCAACGGCGGCCACGGTCTTTGCTCCGCTTCCGGCGGCATCCGCTCCGCTTTCCTCTGTATACCTTGGAACGCCATACCCCCTTATGTAGCGGCCATCCACGGCCAGGACACGGCGGCCAACTGCATTGTTTTTATTGCCCTCAATGACGGTAATCTTTCCGCCCTCCACGCTCTCAACAATTCCCACATGGTCCGGCCATCCCGTGCAATCCCCGGCCCCGGAATCGTCCCAATCATAGAAAATCACATCCCCAGGGGACGGCGTTCTGCTATCACTTTCCTGCCACTCTCCCTTGGCACGGAATAATTCTATCATCTGGCCGCATCCGCACTCGGTTGGGATAATTTCCGTCAAGCCGCATTTTATAGCAACGGCAGAAACAAAGGTCGCACACCAGGCATCCGTATACTTTACCCTGTAGCCCCTGGCAAGCGGCGTGTGGCCGTTGTATACGTCTATGATTCCCTTGTGGGTCCCGTCCGCTTCATTCCGGCCAATCCATTCCCTTGCCTGGGCCAGTGCGGCACTTGCTGTCTTTGCCATTCCCATTTCCCCTTTCACGTCATATTGCCTTAAATCATACTGCGAAACAATCCTCATGGTATTTTCCACATACTTGCCGCTTGTGGCGTACCCGTCCGCCTTGATTGTTTCCAGATATGCCGCCGGGTCCGTGATGCCTTTAAGGTTATGGTATCTTTCCAGTTGGATGAAATCAAAATACCCTTTCACGCCCTCTTCCATGCTGCCATATACCCGGAAATTGTCCTTAATCTGCGTAAGGGTTCCCGGCGTGTACTCTTCCATGGTTTTAAGGTTTACGCTTTTCCCGGTCCACCTTGTCCCACATTTCAGCCCAAAATAATTATGGTACACCGCCGCCAGGCGGCTTTCCCCCCATCCGCTTTCCAGGACTGCCTGGGCTATAATGGGGCTGTGTACGGCAATCCCGTGGGCGGCGGCGTATTTCTGCACATACCCGGCAATCTTTTTGATGAAATCCTGCTTTTCCATTCCTTACACTTCCTTTTCCGCATCCTCGATTTCCACGCCTACTTCAATCCCGGCGTTGGCCGAATCTGTCAAGCCCTCGCCAATGATATAGGCCACAACGGATGCCCCGGCCATGATAAGTGCCGTTACCTGGGCGGCGGTGTTTTTCGTCCCTCCCGTGGCAACAATCATCATAGAAACAAAGGAAGCTGCCGCCGTCCACAACTTACGGCTTGTAAGTTTCCTTACCCAATTTACATTTTTCATTGTCTGTTTCTCCTTTCGCTTTTCTTTTATTTCCAAACCCTTTTTGGGTGTGGATTCCTTTTAATAAATCCCCCGGATGCCCTGCTCCGTTAAGAAGTCCTTTTGTTCATGCTTTATTTCCCTGGCATACTGCAAGGCGGCTTCCGTTTCCCCGTTTGCGTGCCCGTTCTTTAGGGCCGTGGCGGTTGCTTCCCCCAGTGAGATTGATGCCATCACGCTTTTAATGATTAAGACTTCGCTTTTCTCCCGGATTTTTTCTTTTTCCTCCGTTTCTTTCTGCTGCTTCTTGATTTTCTCTTCAATGAGCCAAAAGCAGAAACCAGTTACCGCACTCGGAATACTCATTACAAGAATCAGTGTTTGTAAATCCATTTTCTTACCCTCCATAAATAGCTTTATCCGTATCATACCGCCCATGGCGTTCAAATTCTGACCCACTTATGCCGGAACCAAAAGGCCGCTTTCCCTCTGCTCCCACTCCCAAAACAGCAATTCATATTCTATGGCCTTTGTAACGTGGTAGGTGTCGGCGTGCCCCATGTGTCCCAGGCGGCTTTTATATTTCCGCTCAAAAGCTTCACGGTCTAGTTCCCCGGCTTCCAGGTGCTTCACGTCATTTTTCAGCCGCCGGACGGATGCCTTTCTGACTTTCCTATATTCCGGGTGGTGGATATAGCCGCAAAAATCAATTCCATTTCCGGCATACAGAATGGTGCTTTTGGGATTCACATGCAATTTCATTTCCTCTTCCAAAAATTCTTCAATCCGTTTCACCCATTCCTTTAGCTGTGCCAGGTCCGGGGAAAGGATGATAAAATCATCCATGTATCGGATATAATACTTGATGTGCAAGGTATGTTTCACGAACTTGTCCAGGCGGTTCCCGTACACATTGGCAAATAATTGGCTTGTGAGGTTCCCCACGGGGATTCCCACGCCATCCGGCAATATACCGTTCTTGTCAATGATGTCATCCATAAGGAAAAGGGCTTTCTTGTCCCCTATGTACCGCCTATTTTCCGTTTTCAGTTCATCATGTGGGATAGATGCAAAGTATTTACTTATATCCCCTTTAAAGCCATATAGCCGCAATTCCTCAACCGTCATCAATTCATACATCCATTGGTACAGTTGGTTGCTTGCGGCGTGCATCCCTTTCCCCTCACGGCACGCATAGGAATGGGTATAGAACCTCTGTTCAAATACCGGCCCTATGGCATTTACAATCATGTGCTGCACCACTCTGTCATAGAACGGCAACGCCATGATAAGGCGTTCCTTTGGCTCCCATACCTTGAAAACGGTATATTCCCCCTGCTTATAGGTGAGGTTCTCCAATTCCTCACACGCCCTAAATAGTTCATCCTCCTTTGACATGGAAAATGCCAATACCTCTTCATGGAACCGCTTGTTTGCTGCGGCTTTCTTGAATGATGTATTGGCATTGTCAAAGGTATACATTTTTTCATGTAACCCTTTAACTGTTTTCATTTTGCCCTACCAATTTTCAAATATTCTTCTACTCAAAAGGCGGTGCCTTTTCTATTTTGTCCGGACAGGACGCCGGAACGGGAAAACCGTCTGACTTATCAGAATGATTGATAAATCTTGCTAGTAGCCCATAGGCCCCTAAGTCTGCAAAGTTGATTAGTCACACACGCACCACACGCCAATGTTCGTGTTCACGTTCCACGGAACATTGTTGCAATTGACGGCCCGTGAACCGCAATGCACGCCGTTGTTCCAATTGCCGCCGCCAATGAGGGCGTGCAAGCCCGGCCGGGTGCGAATTAACAGTTTCCCCAAAATTCATTCCTTATTTCCATTTTCCGTCTTTCACGGCCCCGATAATGCCGCCCAATATCTTCCCTACCTCTGCCAGTTTCCGGCTTGCCACTTCGTATCGGTGTTTGTTCACCGCCGAATATTTCAAGTCAAACGCAAGCCGAATCAGCACCCGTATAAATTCCAGTTCCACGTCCGCCGCATATATATGGCTTTTCGTTCCCGTCTTTCTGAACCGTATTATGTCCTTTACCAGTTCAAAAAGTGACTGCTTTATGTATAGCTGCAATGCGAACTTTTCAAACTTCGGAAGCTGTCCTAAGATTGGAAAGATATAAACCAGGAAATCATAAACTTTTTGGAATAGTTTCATGCTTTCCATGAAACCGTTTGTTTGCTTGTTTTCTGTTTCTTTTTCTTGGGCCATTTCTCCATCCCTTTACAAGTCGGGGTTGGGCTTTCGCCCACCCCAACAGATTTACAGACTGTCACACACGCACCACACGCCAACGTTCGCGCCCACGTACCACGGAACACTGCTGCAATTGACGGCCCGCGAACCGCAACGCACGCCGTAGTCCCAAAGGCCGCCGCCAAGGAGGGCGCGCAAGCCCGTACTGTTCGCCATATACGCCTGGCCGTAACCGTTGCCTAACACATTATGCCACGCCCAGGATGTCCCCGTTGGGTCATGTAACAGTTCAACCAACCATTTCCACACGTTCCCCACCAGGTCACATATATTTAAGGCACTCACGGCGTTTGCAATGTTCCCAACGGCGGTTCTTGCCTTGTTGGCGGTTGCCGTCCACCCGTTTGTGTTGGAATCATCCAACCCCTGGGGGCTTCCGTCTGCTGCCACGGTAAATTCCATGTAATCCGGCAGACGCTTCCCCACACGCCTTGCCCTTTCCCCTGCAATATACCAGTTAAGGCCCTCCGTACCCGTGATAGGCGTGCCGCAATAGACAGACTGTAATCCATTGGCCCCGTCATCACTGGAAAGGTAGATGTCACCCCATAAAGCGTTCCCCAGGTATACCATGCCGGACGGGTCACATTTAGGGCGGTGCTTCGTGGTCCATACGGAATTTGGGATAATATCCACACGGGTATTCCCCTCCCATCCGGCACCCCTTACCGCCCCGGATGTATTGATTGGCCTGCCGTATTCGTCCGTATTCCTCACACGGCCATAATGGAATCCGCCAATCTTCCGGGTGTTGGTATCGTCCCATCCCTCGCCGTCCGGGAACGTGGAATTTAACGAAATCAAATACTGTTCGTCCTGGTCATCCGTTCCCGGGTCACAAATATAGATATAATAATCATTGCCATGTGCAAAATCGCTTCCCTGGTCCAGATTTTCCTTTGTAAGTATGGTTTCCGCCGTCTTGAACACGGACGTTTCACCCACCGCAATCACGCATCCGCCAATGACTGTGATTTCTCCCCGTCCGCTGTACTGGATGTACGCCTTGTCCGGGGCCACAATATCAGAAATGGCCGCCATCTTTGCAACGGTAATCTTCGCCCGTTCATCCAACATATTTTCATCATACACAAATAATCTGCTCACGCTTCCAATTCTCCTTTCATTTCCTCTACTTCCTCCCTGGAAATCCCCAGGCGGTCATAGAACGTCACCGCCGCCGGGATGCCGATTTCCATTGTGCCGATATTCACGGCTTTGGAAAGGTTCAGTATAGTGTGGGTTGTGGTATTCTGCTGCCCTGCTGCCGCCTGGCCGCTTCCCGTGCCCTCCCTTGCCGCTTCCTGGCCCTCTGTGGCGGCGTTTTCCGTGTCGGTGGTATGTTTATCCACCTCCACCGTTTCAACGCTCTGTATGGTCGGATAAACCGCCCCGTTTTTGACCCTCTGCCCTGCTGCCGCTTCGGCACAAAACATGATTGTGACCGCCTTTCTGTCCTCTGACAGATTGATGACCGGGCACATAATCCAGTTCTGATTTTCCAGTTTCGCCACGGCTTCCAACCAATCCGACTTTTTAAGGCTCCCTTTCTTCGCCATCTTGAACGTGTTTACCAGGTCCGACTTTGTTTTGATTACTTTAGGAAATCCTTTCATCCTCTTACCTCACTTTCTTTTTAACTTAATATATGGGTTCCAATATAGTTGCCTATATAGGCCATATTGGCGCACTCACGCAAGGAAATGGTCATTGTATGCCCTGGCGGCATATGGTCCACATTTCCAACGGAAAACGTCCTTGGTATTGGCATCACGGCTTCCATATCCGTTTCCATGATATAGTCCCCGGCTTCCTGGATATGGAAGCCAACGCCGCTTTCCGAAACCGCCGCCGTCTGCACCCTCCCCGTTGTGGTGTTGGTAAGCGTGAGGGTAACGGCTCCCTGGATGCTCTCCAACAGATAGGCTATATAAAGCCTTACCGTCTGCCTTTGTATATAGGCACCCATATAGTTTCCGATATAGCCCCTATCCGCCCCGTCACGCAAGGAAACGGTCATTGTGTGCATCAGGTCCACATTGTCAACGGAAAATCTGTTAGGCGTTGCCACAACGCCCCCTTTGTTGGTCCTCACGGTATAGTCCCCGGCTTCCGTGATGTAAAACCCAATGCCGCTTTCCGTGAAATCCGCCGTCTGGATGCTCCCCGTTATGGTGTTGGTAAGCGTGAGGGTAACGGCTCCCTGGATGCTCTCCAGACGGTAGGCAATCCATAGCTTGAACGCCATGTTATGGACTTTCTTTCTAAGGCCGTCAATCTGCAACTGCAATTTCCCGGCCACGTCCCCGGCAAGTTCATCCTGCTTTCCCTGGAACCACTTTTCCCATTCCGCCGCCTGGGTTTCCATGAAATCCTTTGTCATCCCGGCGTATTCTTCCATAAAGGAAAGACGGTCTTTTTCCATTGCCTTTTTCTCTTTGGCAAGCCAGGCATTGAACTGTTCTAAATCAGCTTCCCGGCCATCCATGAAATCCCGGATAAGTTCGGTATACTCTTTCACAAAAGCGGCGTGGTCTTTTTCCATTGCCTTTTTTACCTCTGTGAACCAGGCGTTGAACTGTGAAAGGAATTGTGAGAAATCCAGTTCCTTGAACTGTGAAGCCACAAACCCACACACGGAATCATCCGCCCTTTCGTCTGTTATGTCTGCCTGGGTAATTGCCACCGCCCCGGCCCTCACATAGACACGGGCCAGGCTCTTTTCCTGGATTACATCATTGTTTATCAGCCCCGGCGGCTGCGGCTTGCTTGAAAATGCACCCTCCCGGATAAAAATACTTGGTCTGCGCTCCGTTTCATCATTCCGCACAATCACCCGGTCAATCCTGGGAAGTGTTCCGCTTGCCTGGCTCACGGTAAGCGGCAGGACGGCGGTATTGTGTATGGTGTGAAGATTGATATATGCGTACCCTTTGCGGCTTCCACCGTCCACCCTTACTTCCATCCCGTCCCCTGCCGTGACCTGCAAATGGCCGTACACAACGCCCTCTTTGTAGAAAGGCGCTTTATCTTCGTTCATGTCCTGGCCGTTGTATCTGCGCTCCTTATCGTTTAAATCCGTGGCGTTGTAGAAGAAACCCCTTACTGCCATTGTCTTTTCCTCCTTTCCTCTAATCGTCCCATTTTATTGCCGTTGGCAGGGCATCCCCAAACGTGGGGACAACATACACCCCCCCGTATTCGTAAACCTCGCAAAGTTCCGTTATCCTAAGATTCTGTGACGTGCCCCATTTTTTCTTCTTGACTGTCACAACGTCCCCCAGGTCATAATCCTTTTGGTAGGTGAAATTCACGTCCGCTTCGGCTTCAGCTTCAAAGTTTTCAAATACCTTGTTTTCGTTTAGGTATTCCTGCCCCCTGGTCCGCAATGCGGCCATGTATGCCGCTTCCGTCATTTCATCCTTGTTTATGTCCTTTGCATCCAGGAACACTTCCCGTAAGTCAAAACCGCTGCCGCCGCCCACGGTCACATAGACACGGTTTAACCCCTCCCCGGCCCCTCCCACAATTACCTTGGTTTTCATGCTTTCGTCACTGTAATTATGCTTTGCCTGGTTCAGATTATCATAGCTTTCCGAAAAGATGACCCTTGGATTCTTCCCTTGTGCCTGGGTTCTGTCTATGCCCTTGTAGGTTTCAAAGGTCATGGTCTTTTTCTTGAAATCCGGCACCACACGGAACCCTATTTCCGCATACCTCGCCAGTTTGGTGAGGTATTCCAGGACGTTCTTGTAAGTGGCCTGGAACTGTATTTTTGTCTTGTCCCCGGTCCCCTCCGCAATCTGCAATAGGGGGACTGCTGCCATCCTGCCCAACATAAAGCGCATGGCATCTTCCACGGTTCCACTGTAATTGAAAAGCGGCCCGGTCAGACGGTCCCCCAGGTACACGGGCAGGAACTTCCCGTTCCTGGTAATCTCATTTACAAGCGTGCTTTCCTCTTCCGTCTGGTCCCCCCGTATCACGGCGGCTTCCAGTTTGTTGTCCCCTTTGGCAATGACGTTCCCAGGCTTCAAAAGCCTAAGATTTTCCGCCGTCACCGGGCAATGAAGTTCAAATGTCCCACATTCATAATATTTTCTGTGCCACTGTAGGGACGTGTGGTTCTCAATGTGCCCCAACCGTCTAAGGCTGCGGTCATAGACGTGTATTTCCATTCCTACACCCCCAAATATGAAATTCTGTAATATACGGATATGGAAAGATAGTTCACGCCCTCATCCGCCGAATAGGTAAGGGTGTTTGTCCCATCCTGCAACTGTATAAAGTCCCCATCTTCATCCAGGTATTCGTTTATCACGGTTCCGTACCGTTCAATCACGGCATCCCAATCAATCACCCCATAATTGTTTTTATGGTTCTCAATCTCCGCCTGGGTCACGCCGTCCAAAAGGTATATGTTCTTTTTCCCGGTATAAGTGTTTATGATGACGTACTGGCCGGATGCCATGGTGAAATTGTTCTCCGTATATCCAACCTTTGTAAATTCTCCGCTTTCGGCATGGTATATGGCCGGGTTCTTCACGGCACCGTCCGCATGGAAGATTACCACAATGCCGATATTGTCGGCTCCGCTGTCATTTTCAATTTCCTTTACCAATTCAGCTTCCCGGTGCCCAAATATAACGCCCTCTTCCGGGAAGCACGCCGGGAAAAAGAAATCACTCACCCATGATGCCATCACCACTTCAATGTCTGCCAGGTCCTTGAAATACGGGTCCGTGCATTTTAGGGAAATGGTATAGTCACGCACCACGCCCGTTGTGGCTCCCGGCAGGATGTTTTCAACCTCATAATCAATGGTCTTGGCTTCCCCGTCCTCTATGTACTGCATGGTCCCGATCCGTTTTATGGGGAACGTGCGGTATAAAAGGTTTCGGTTCTCCTTATAGTCCCCATCCATTTCCACGGTCAGCACAATGTTTCTTTCCTTTGCCGTGGCTCCCTGGTAGGTGCTGCCGTCCGTGGTGGTGTTCTCGCTTGTTACCACGTTGCTTTCTATCCCGTATATGCCCTCTATGTCTACCAGGTGGAACGGGGTAAACCCGTCCCAGGTAAAGGTCAATGCCACGTTCTTATCGCTTGTGCATATCACTTTAATGTCCGACACTGGATTTACCCCCTTTGCATCCTTAAAATCATGGCCCTGGTCTGTAGCCTGGTCTGTCTGCCCACCTCATAAGGACTTAACGCCTTTGGGCTTGTTATATTCACATTCTGTACATATCCACCGCCGCCTTTTCCGGCGTTCTCCATGGCGTGGTTCCTTGCTGTCCCCGTAAGCGGCGTTACAACCGCCTTTCCGTTTACCATGCTCAAAAGTTCCGGGCCGGCTTCCGCCACCATGGCCTGGCCCTCCCTCAATACGCCGCCCTTTGCCAGTCTTGGCAATGACAAGGTGCTTATCTTCCCCAGGGAAACGCCCGGTATCTCATTGATTACATCAATCACACCGTTAATCATGCCTATGAATTTATTTGCCACGCCCTCTATGGTGGAAAGGCAGCTATTGATTGCCGATTTAAAGGCATCCCCAACGGCGGAACCGATTTTCACGCCCACGTCCACAAAACAGCCCTTGATTTTCTCCCATAGGCCAGAAAAGAACGAAACCACGTTTGAAAATGCGTTTACCACGCCCTGGTATGCGTTTTGGAATGTGGTTGAAAACCAGGATGCCACGTTTGCAAGGGCGGACTTTATTTCCGTCCATCTGGCACCGAACCAGGAACCGATTGCCGCAAATACACGGGTTACGTTGTTGTAGGCATTGGTGAACATGGTGAGAAACCAGGTTGCCACTTGGGCCAGGGCGTTCTTTATATCGTTCCACCGTGCCCCAAACCAGGAACCGATTGCCGCAAATACACGGGTTACGTTGTTGTAGGCATTGGTGA
>ERZ777011.373-NODE-373-length-70292-cov-18.091561_pt1 | contig 70292 bp, 69 predicted proteins | sample MGYA00374964_ERZ777011 | MGnify/ENA primary metagenome ERZ777011 (study PRJEB29310, sample SAMD00008975) | mouse gut metagenome | study: EMG produced TPA metagenomics assembly of the Metagenome analysis of fecal microbiota from mouse which was promoted...
TCAATTCACTCAAAATCAAATATAAAAACACCACACAAAAAGAATAACACTGAGGAACGGTCATGCTTTTACGCCTTTTACTTCGTCAAAGCCTTTACCAAATACCCCCATCACAGTGTTCATGGTCATAAAAACATTCGGATCAACCCGTTTCGCTATCCGCAATACTTCTATCGCTTCATTTTTACGCACTACAATAATCAGCATTTTCTTAGCCTGTCCCGTATACCAACCGGTACAATCCACCAACGTAACACCGTGCGCAAATTGTTCCGTAATCTTCTGCGACACCTCCTGGTATCTTTCCGTAAAAATAAATAACTGAGCCGATTGCTTCTTCCCGGTCAGCACAAAATCAACGGTAAACGACACAACTCCCATCATGACATACCCATACATTAACCCTTCCAGATTAAAATTGATCAGCAAGCTACATGCAATAATTCCACAATCGCTATACATGATCATCTTTCCGGGACTGACATTCCTGTACTTTGTAACAATCATGGCCACAATATCCGTTCCTCCGGTACTTCCACCCTCTGACAAAGCAATGGCAATCCCGATTCCGGTGAGCATTCCGGCTATAATGGAACTCATAAATTTATCACTGACAAAAGCTTCCGGGATAAGAGGCTGTAAAAAGCTCAGGAAAGCACTCCCTATCACAATGGCAAATACAGTCTTGATACCAAATTTAGGTCCCAACACCTTCAAGGCTATCCCGACCAATACAACATTAATTACGAAATAGCTAATCCCTACCGGAACAGTTTTACCGGAAAGATAGTAAATAATCGTACTCATACCGGTTGCCCCACCGCCTACAATTTTATGAGGCACCAAAAAACCCAATGCTGCAACAGCATAGATCAACATGCCGAAAGCAATCAGCACATAAGAGCGAATCTCCTTATTTAAATTATTCATTTGCATATCTTACACATTCCGGACTTTCGCCCAATTATCTTTTAATCCTACTGTCTTATTAAAAATCAATTGTCCCTCCTGGGTATCAGGGTCTACACAAAAATACCCCAGACGCTGAAACTGGAACCGCTCCCCGGGCTTAGCCGTTTTCAAACCGGGTTCCAGCTTGCATCCGCGAAGAACTTTCAACGAATCTTCATTGATAAATTCTTTAAAATCCACATCTTTATGACCGGCAGGATCTTCGTCTTTAAAAAGTCGGTCATACAAACGCACTTCCGCTTCAATGGCTTCCGACGCCGATACCCAATGAAGCGTGCCCTTCACTTTCCTGTTGCTTGCTTCCGAACCACTGCCACTGCGGCTATCCAGGTCACATGTACAATGTATTTGTATGATGTTCCCCTGAGCATCTTTCTCAACACTTTCACACTTTATAATATAAGCCCCTTTCAACCGCACTTCACCTCCCGGCGTCAAACGGAAGAATTTTTTAGGAGCCTCTTCCATAAAATCCTCTCTTTCGATATACAGTTCCCGAGAAAAAGGCACTTTCCGGGTTCCTGCATTTTCATCTTCCGGATTATTTTCAATCTCCACCATTTCCGTCCGGTCCGGATAATTATCCAATACGACTTTTACCGGATCCAGGACTGCCATTACCCGCGGAGCGGTTTTGTTCAGATGTTCCCTTACACAATATTCCAACAAAGCCATATCGACCACAATCTCCCGACGAGCCACCCCCACTTTCTCTGCAAAAGCACGGATGGATTCAGGGGTATATCCCCTACGCCTCAACCCACAAATGGTCGGCATCCGGGGGTCATCCCAGCCGGCAACATATCCTTTCTGTACCAATTCCAGCAACCTGCGTTTACTCATCACGGTATAGTTCAGATTACGACGGGCAAACTCTATCTGCCTCGGACGGTATTCCGTTGCCGTCAACTGGTCGAGGAACCAATTATATAAAGGTCGGTGGATTTCAAACTCCAACGTACAGATAGAATGCGTTATCCCTTCCAGATAATCGCTCTGTCCGTGAGTAAAGTCATACATGGGATAAATACACCATTTATCTCCCGTCCTGTGGTGACTACTATATATAATACGATACATGATCGGATCCCTCATCAGCATATTCGGTGAAGCCATATCAATCTTCGCCCGCAACACCCTTGAGCCTTCTTTAAACTCTCCGTTTTTCATCCGGCGGAACAGATCCAGATTCTCTTCTACACTCCGGTTTCGGAAAGGGCTGTCGACTCCCGGTTCATTAATCGTCTTCCGTCCGGCACTGATCTCTTCTGCCGACTGGTCATCCACATAGGCCTTCCCTTCCTGAATCATCTGTTCTGCCCAATCATACAACTGCTGAAAATAATCGGAAGCATAGCGCACTTCCCCATCCCATTGAAAACCCAGCCATTTTATATCCTCCTGTATAGCATCCGTATACTCCACATCCTCCTTGACAGGATTGGTATCATCAAAACGCAGATTACATTTCCCGTGATATTGTTCGGCAAGACCGAAATTCAAACAAATCGACGTAGCATGACCTATATGCAGATAACCATTGGGCTCCGGCGGAAACCGGGTATGCACCCGCCCCTCATTCTTACCTTCTGCCAGTTCTTCTTCTATAATTTGTTCGATAAAATTCAACGGTTTTACTTCATCTTCCGTTTCAGTGTTGTGATGATTCGTATCCATATTGTATATATTAAATTCCGTACAAAAATAAGTAATTTATGAGAGTTTTAAAAGTTTACGTATATTTGCGGCAATGAAAAAATTAATCTATATCATCATCCTTTGCAGCCTGCAACTCATCACGGTTGCACAATCCCGCCCCGTCTCCCGGGGCAGCATTCCGGGCAGGGATGGAGCTATGCCACAACCGGATTCCTCCCGCACGGTAACAGAAGATATACCACATCACCACAAAAGCTGGAAATGGATGAATGAAGGGGTTTACAAAACAGAAATACCCATCGACACCACCTTAGACGGACTTCACAATTATAATTACATATTCAAACAAAGCATAGCCAACACCTATCTGGCCAACTTCCCTTCTCCTTACGAATCGGATATTTTCATCCGGAGGGCTACACAGGAAGATTTCTATATCCTCAACAACATCCGTGCTTATCTTTTCAAACCGGTAGACGCATTGCTATTCAACACCACTACCCCTTACACCCAATTAAACTATTACACCGGGGGAGGCAAAGGGAAAAATGAAACATTCATCGATGTATGGCATACCCAAAACATCACCCCTTTCTGGAATGCAGGTTTCCGGTACAATCTCATTTCCAGTGACGGAAGATACATGAACCAAAAGTCCAAAGCCTATAACTTCTCTGTTTTTTCTTCTTACGAAAAAGAAAGGTGGATGATTAACTTCTTCCTGAACCAAAACAACGGTCATTTCAACGAAAACGGTGGAGTTTCGGACAAAAAATTTATTCGGGACACTACACTAAACGCCGAAAACGTACCGGTGAACCTTTCCAATGTAAAAAATAAGTATCGGAATTTCAATTTCTACACCCTATTGCAATACAACATAGGAAAAAGAAAAGAGACCGTACGGGGAGAAGATACCCTTCAGTCTTATCCGGCAAAAGCATTGTTTTCGGCCACGATTGAAGACAACACCCACCGTTTCAAAGAAAACAGTGTCAATTTCGACTTCTTTCCCTTTACTTATTTGGACAGCACCGCCAATACTGATTTCCAAGGCAATCATGTCTACAATTTCACTACCAAACTGGTCGTAAACGAACATCCGAAATACAAATACCTGCCGGGAATTTATGCCGGCCTGGATTTCAAATATTCAGACTACACCAGGCGAACGGGGTTGGACTCCACACAAGCCAAAGGAACCGAGAAATACAATGGCACCTGGCTAACAGGAGGCTTATTCAATGTCGACGACAGCGCTTTATTCAACTTTGACGCCAATGCCAAAATATGCCTGCTCGGCGATTACATCGGCAACTTTGAAATCCAGGGATTCATAAAACAATATTTCAACAAAAACAAAAGCAGTTACATTCAGGCTAATGCATTGATTCAATCCAAAGCCGTCAATCCTTTCTTTTCCGGATACATCGGAAATCACGACATCTGGAAGACTGATTTTAAAGACACGAAAACTATCAATATTGAGGGCCGCTATGTCAATAAAAAATCACGGACCGAACTTGGTGTAGGCTGGAGCAATATCATTGACTACGTCTATTTTGACACGACGGCCATGCCGCAACAAACATCAAAAGCCCTGATCGTTCTGACCGCCTGGGGGAAACAGGTATTCAAAGCCGGTCATTTCCGCTTCGACCAGACCCTGTATTTTCAAAAAAGTACGCAGAAAGAGATTCTGTCTCTCCCTGCCCTCTCTCTGTACTCCCACAACTACTACGAAAATGCTTTCTTCAATAAAGTACTGAAATTCATTATCGGCATAGACCTGTTCTACAACACAAAATTCTATGCCGACAATTATTCTCCTTCCACCATGCAGTTTTACAACCAGAGGAAAGAAAAAACAGGAGGATACCCAAAACTCGATGTATTTCTGGACATACGCATCAAACGCGCCGACTTTTTCCTGAAATATGAACATCTCAACTATTATTTTACAAACGGAGAATATTTCAGTGCAGTGGACTATCCCATCAATCCGGCGATGTTCAAATTCGGACTGAAATGGAACTTCTATAACTAAACAGGCTTTCCGAAGTTGGGATTTTCCGCTACTTTGATTACTTTTACGCTATGCAGATCCGAAAGATAGTGCTTTATATGCTCCTTTTCCTGGGCACAGCTTGTCAAGAACCCAAGAAAGAAACACCGGAATTTGTCTTCCCGGCCTCCTCTCCTGTTGAAAAAATCTTAGCCAAAGGATTCTTAGACGTTTCCACATTCTACTCCACCACTGATTATTACATTTACAAGGGCATCACGCGGGGATTTCATTACGAACTGGCACAGAGCTTTGCCGATTTCTTAGGCGTAAAACTGCGCATCATTGAAGTAAACAACAACTTAGACAGTGCCATTCACCGTCTCCGTGAAGGGAAATACGACCTCATAGCCGTAAGTATGACAGTCACCCCGGAACGACAAGAAAAAATCAGATTTACCCACCCATTGTTTGAAACCGGAGAAGTATTGGTACAAAACAAGAAAAAAGGCCTTCTCCGTCACATCACCGACCTAAATGGCAAAACCGTTTTTATAAAAAAAGACGGGCCTTATAAAAAACTCCTGAACCATCTCCAGGATTCTTTACAAATCCATTTTAAAATCTCGGAAGTTTCCGGCTACTCTTCCGAAGATTTGCTGCATCTGGTCGAATCCGGAGAAATCAATTACCTGGTATCTGACCGCAACATCGCCCAGGCTCTCTCCGCTTCCATGCCTGACATCGACTACTCCGTCACCCTCAGCGAAGGCATTGCCGTTTCATGGGCCACCAATCCGGTTTCCAACGACCTGTCGAATGAGATAAACACCTGGCTTGCCGGTTGCAAACGCAGCGGAAAACTAAACATGACCTACAACCGTTATTTCAACAACCGCAACCCACAGAATCCGCAAAGGTCCAAATACTCCTTAGTAAAAAAAGGAGACATCTCCCCCTTTGACAAACAACTCAAACAGGCAGGCAAATCGCTGAACTGGGACTGGCGGCTATTGGCTGCCCTCGTCTACAACGAATCCAGATTCAACCCGGAAGCCGAATCGCATGTCGGGGCTTACGGCTTAATGCAGGTCATTCCCGAAACCGCCAACATGTTCAACGTATTTGACTACTTTAGCCCCGACAGCAACATCTATACCGGAGTACAATATTTAAAATACCTGGACAACATATTTTCAGAATATCCGATTTCCCCCCGGGAAAAATTAAAATTCACGTTAGCCTCCTACAATGTCGGTGCCGGACACGTAAAAGATGCCATGCGCCTGGCAGAAAAATACGGTAAAAATCCTTACGTATGGGACAATAACGTCGACTTCTACCTCCGGCATAAAACTGACCCGGAATTTTACCGCGACCCCCTGTCCCGAAACGGTTACTGCAACGGCCAGCAGGCCTATGATTACGTACACCGCATTCTCGACACTTACAACAATTACAAACACATCCGGCCTTAAGAAAAAAAAACAGAAAAATCAATATACGAATATTGATTTTTTGTATTTTATTCAATATCTTCGCATCGTCTATTTCAACAGTGGTTCGGTTTGTCAATTGTTTTAATTACGTAATATATGCCTTACAGAAGATTACCCAATACAGATGCAGCACGGATAAGGGCATTGAAAGCAGCTTTACGGAAGGGAGAAAAACTAAACGACATCAATACGTTAGCCTATTCTTTCCCCTTAAAACAAAAAATTGACGTCTTCCTGACTAAATTTGAAATTGCCATAACCAATTCCAAAGCGGCACGGGAAAAACAGATCGAAAACAGTCAGAAATTTTCTGAACTGACTAAAAAAGCCCGGCTATACATCTCCCATTTCATTCAGGTCCTTAACTTTACCATTGCACGGGGAGAATTAAAACCGCAGGCCCGGGCATTCTACGACTTGGATGAAGAAGACTCAAAAGTTCCGTCCCTGCTGACCGAACAGGAATTGCTGACCTGGGGTGAAAAAGTAATCAATGGCGAACAGGAGCGTATCAACAACCGGGGAGGCAACCCCATTTACAGTCCGGCAATCGCCCTGGTTCGGGTAAACTATGAAAACTTCAAACAGGGCTACGAATTTCAAAAGCGTTTGCAGGCCAATTCGGCCCGTTTCAGTGCCGAAGTCGCCCAGTTCCGCGATGAAGCCGATGCCTTGATTGTAAACATATGGAACGATGTGGAGAAATACTTCTCCGGAGTCAAGGACGAAGAAGAAAAAAGATACATGTGTGAGGAATACGGCTTGGTATACGTATTCAGACGGGGTGAAAAAGAACGTCTGAAACGCAAAAAAGACGCCGAAGAAATCACACTAAAACTGCCCTTTTAAGAACAGTGTTTCTTAAAAGGACATCCGTCACAACTACCACACTTGTTTTTATTCTTTTTCCCGGTTCGCTTCCACAGATACCTGAGCGCAACCAGCAGGGCAAGTCCGACAACAACATATACAATTATTTCCTGCATCAGCATTTAAAATAGCATTCCTGTCTGGTATACGCAAAAAGCCACAAGCCAAGCCAATGAAGTCGTATAGAAAATGGTAAAAAGAGCCCACTTTCCCCCCGCTTCCTTCCGTATTGCAGCTATCACCGCCATACACGGAAAATAAATCAGCACAAACAACATAAAGCAATAAGCTACTAGGGGTGTAAACACAGGACGTCCTGCCGGGTCTTTCTGCTGTTGAAGATTCGTAGCCAAAGCCTGTACATCCTCTTCTGCTTCGGGCACATGATAGAGGATTCCCATCGAACTGACAACAATCTCTTTTGCCGCCAGTCCCGTAATAATGCTTACCCCCATTTTCCAATCAAAACCCAGCGGTTTAATTACGGGCTCTATGGCCTTCCCGACACGCCCAATATAGGAATTTTCCATCTGCTCCGGACTCTGCTTGGCATACTCCGCATGACGGGGATAATACCCCAACGCCCAGATCAAAACCGAAGCGAACAAAATAACCGTCCCCATCTTTTTGAGATATTGCCCGGCCTTGTTCCACATGTGCAGCAAAGTATTACGCATGGTCGGCATCCGGTAAGGCGGCAACTCCATCACAAAAGGATCGGAAATTTTCTGAAACAGCAACTTTTTCAAAAGCAAAGCCGTCAATATCGCCAATCCGACGCCTATCACATAAATAGACAACAATATCAGTCCCTGGTTGACCGGGAAAAACGCGGAAACCATCAAAATATACACCGGCAAACGGGCACTGCACGACATAAAAGGAATAATCAGCATCGTCAGAAGTCTTTCCCTCTGATTTTCCAGTGTACGGGTTGCCATAATCGCAGGCACATTGCAGCCCACACCAATCAACAACGGAATAAATGACTTCCCGTGCAGCCCGATTTTATGCATCAGTTTATCCATAATAAAAGCAGCCCGGGCCATATAGCCCGTATCTTCCATCAAAGAGATAAAGAAAAACAAAATCAGGATATTGGGTAAAAACACAATCACCCCTCCCACACCGGCAATCACCCCATCCACAATCAAATCGGTCAAAGGTCCCGGAGCCATCACTCCCGCCACCCAGCTTCCCAGAGCATCCACTCCCTCCTGTATCCATTCCATAGGATAACTCCCCAAAGAAAACGTCGCCTGAAACATCACCCACATAAACAGCAACAACACCGGGAAACCGAACCAGTGATGCGTCAACACCGTATCAATCGCACTCGTAAGCTGGCGTTTGTCTTTGTCGCCCACAGTATAAGTCTCTTTTAAAGCGCCGCGTATAAAACCGTATTTGGCATTGGTAATAATCGTCCGCGTGTCCTCTTTATACTCCTTTTCCAGACGCAATACATCCCGCCGGGTCACCTCTTCAATCTCCTGGTAATTGGCGACAACAGCCAACACCTCCCGGATAATCCGGTCGCCCTCCAGCATTTTAATAGCCAGATAACGGGGGGCAAACCTGTCGGTAATATCCTTATTCGGCACAATCACCGCCTTTACCCGGTCAATGGCATGTTCTATCTCCGTCCCATAATTAATATGGATATGCCGTGAAGTGTCATTTTTGTCTTCAAACACCTCAATGATTTTATCCAGGACCTCATCAATTCCTTCCCCCTGCGAAGCTGTTGTCGGCACAATCGGGAAACCCAGCAAATGTCCCAAATAATGATAATCCAGCGCAGCCCCTTCCTTTCCCAGCTCATCATACATATTCAGTGCCATCACAACCCGGATATTCATATCTATCAACTGGGTTGTCAGAAACAGATTCCGTTCCAGATTGGAAGCATCCACCACGTTCAATACAATATCGGGATGATGCTCCGTTATGTATGTCCTGACAAACAACTCCTCCGGAGTATATTCCGTAATGGAATAAGTTCCGGGCAAATCTATCAGATGAATCGTATAGCCTTTATGCTTGAAAAACGCTTCTTTAGCATCGACCGTCACCCCGCTGTAATTCCCGACATGCTCCCGGAGACCGGTGGCACGGTTAAAAAAAGAGGTCTTCCCGCAATTCGGATTTCCGACCAACGCAATTTCTATCGTATTGGTTTTCTCCCGCAACACCTCCTCCGCCGCCTCATCCTGGAATGTCCCGTTATAACCGGAATCTTTCATATCCTCTCCCGTCAGTCCGGTCAGGTTCATCACCTCTATCAATTCCGCCTCACTCCTCCGCAGAGAGAGATGCCCATCCATAATCTTATACTCTATCGGATCACGCAAAGGGGCATTCTTTATGACCGTCACTTTCTCTCCCTTTACAAATCCCATTTCCACAATCCGGTTCCGGAAACTGCCGTGTCCATGTACCTTTACAATCACACACGCTTCACCGGTAGGGATATCGGACAACCTTAAAAAATGATTCTTCATTCCTGTTAAACTATTCGGATGTTCTCAGTCTTCCCCCCCTCTGCGAGTTGAAAACCGAACACATCTGTTATCAACATACAAAAATAATACTTCTGTAGCACAATTGAAATCCCTGCAGACAGGGATTAAAAGCAGCAAACACAAGAATAAATTACATATACAAATCGCGCTCACCGGAAGCAATCCGCTTGTAATAACTCATAAACGTGGGGAGTAATCTTTTATCAGTAAAAAAAGCATTCCTTTCAATCTCCTGCAACTCTCTCGCTATCAGTTGTTCTCCAACAATCCGGGTCTCTGCGGAAGCATAATCGTTCAGGTATTCGCGGAACGTCAGCACGGCATTCAGCTTACAGAATTTTCCTTCGACTCCCTTCTCCAGCAACCCCATAATTTTATCACCCGTTCTCCCGCAGCGATAACCCGCCGTACAGAAAGAAGTGATATATCCGTCAGTTGCCAGTTCGCGCACCACCTCATCCAGGCTCCGCTGGTCTCCCAGCATAAACTGCACTTTGTCTCTGTTCTCTTCCTGCAACTTATTTTTCGAATAAGCCCCTATTCCTATTTTAGACGACGCATCTGTCTGCGTACAACCGTAACCGATAATTTCCCTCCGCAATTCTGCCCGTTCCCGTGCCGTAACAATCAGTCCCGTATAAGGCACAGCCAAGCGCAACACCGTCACCAAACGTTTAAAAGCATCGTCACCGACAAGATAAGGGGAATTTTCACTCACAAAACTTCCCGGAGCAGGTTGCATACGCGGGAAAGAAATAGTATGGGGACCTATACCGAACTGCCGCTCCAAATCATGGGCATGTCTCACCAGCCCCATCACTTCAAAACGCCAGTCATAAAGCCCGAACAACGCACCGATAGCCACATCGTCTATCCCGGCATCCATAGCCCGGTGCATCGCATACAGACGCCAGCGGTAATTTCCTTTCACCGTATCTGCCGGATGAAGTTCCGCATAACGCCCCCGATGATAGGTCTCCTGAAACACCTGAAACGTACCGATGCCCGCCCGCCATAATTTACGCAAATCGGCCACACTCATCGGCGCAGCATTGACATTCACCCGGCGTATGTTATTAAAACCGTTTCCCGTCGGAGTCGTCCGTTTGACTGAATAAATTTCAGATATAGAATCGGCGATATAATCCGCACCACTCAACGGATGCTCGCCATACACCGCAATCAGGCGTTTATGCCCCTGGTCAATCACCGCCTCCGTTTCCCTCCGGATCTCCTCCGGCGTCAGCACATGCCTCTTTTCCTCGCAATTATCACTCCGGAAACCGCAATATACACAACGGTTGACACACACATTGGAACAATAGAGCGGGGCAAAAAATACGATTCTGTTGTCATAAACCCGTTTTTTCACTTCCAGGGCAACAGCTTTCATCTCTTCCAGCAACTCCGGGTCTTCAACATTCAGCAACACCGCCGTTTCGCGGGGTGTCAGCAATTTTATTTCCAGAGATTTCTGCAAAATATCCCTCACCATCCCGGCATCCGGACTGCGGGTCTCTTCCAGCTCCCGCACAATCTCCCCTTCATCGATAAAATCCTTCCCGTTTACCAGGTATTTGTCGATTTCATCCTGTCTGACAACCTGTGCAATCCATTCTTTCGTATTCATCTCAAATCCCTTTCATAGCCCAGACATCCTTGTATTTCGGATACAGTCTCCTGATTTCAAAAACCTTATCCCAAGCCTCATCGTGCGTTGCAAAAACACCGCAACTCACCCGGAACAATTCCCGTCCGTGGTAAAGAATTTGAGTATCCTTAAAACCGAGTTGTATCATCTTATTCTTCAAATGTTCCGCTTGCTGACGGTTCTTAAAACTTCCCACAATCACATACCAAGGCGATTCCTCCTCCACCATCATCTCTTCCTTCACCGGACTGATAACAACAGGTTCGGCTTTAACAACAGGAGTTGCCGTGTCTTTCACTACTGTATCTTTTACTATCGTATCTTTCACCACCGTATCCTTTTTCACTTCCGGAGCTTTCTTCACCGGCACCACCACCGTCTCCATGACAGGCTCTTCCTCCTCTTTCTCTTTTTTCTTCTTATCCCGATGGCCAAACAACAAGTTGATGCCGAAACGTCCATTCAGCGATTGCGTACTGGTATAATTGGCCGCCAATACATTATCGGTTGCGGCATACAACTGAACAGGTCCCAGCTTGGCTGTCAGGGCAGCCCCCACATTCACATAATTGCCGGGCATCACACTATATGATACTGCGGCACTCACATTTCTCAACAACCGCACATCGGCAGAAGCGGTCAGAGAAGGATAAAACGTCTTGTCCAGCAACGTCAGTTCCGCCACTCCGGCCACATTCACCATCTTCGACAACTGATAGGTTGCACCTAAATACACTTGGGTGCGCAGCATATTCATATACGCTCCCTGCTTCTCTTTCAGCCGGAAATTATCTTTCAGACTGTCTATCAAATCATCGAAAACATCGTCTATCGACTTGCTGTCTTTACCTATGCTATTGGACAAATCTCCCCCCTGCCAGTCGAAAGTCGCATTCTGAGTAAACCGGTAATTCTCCGCACCCCAACGAATAAAACCCAAATCAAGAACACTGGCATAGAATTTCAATTTATCATTAAACTGGTATTCCGCTCCCAAATCCAAAGCAAAACCCGGATTCTTCGTATTCAGAACCATCGAAACGGAAAAATCATCCGTATCCACATCAAAACTATCCCAATTGATGTATTCCCCATCCTTCTCATATTCAAATGTCAGCGGCGCGGAAACCCGGATATCCTGCTTGGAACGGATCTTCATAGAAGAGGCATCTTTTGCCGACTCGATGCTGATTTTGGAATTGACCAGAGAGGCATTCGCAATACCCAACAGGAATTTTGCCCGTCCCCCGACTGTCCATTTGTCATTCACTTTCTTGGATAAACCAAAGGCAAACTCCTCATAAGCATTCAGCTGCAATCCCAAATCCCCAATATCCATCGTCTTGCCCAAATAAGGCTCATTTCCCCGTTTCAGAAAAGAAAACAAATCCTTGTTTGCCCGGAAAAGGAAATCATTCTTTTCCGTCACATCCAGCGTGGCATACCAGCTATTTATTTTCACACCAACCGTCAGCAAAGAAATATCATTCCCGAAATGAATCATATTCTGCTTCCGCAACGACTTATACATCCGGTCCATATCGACATACAGCGAATCCTTCCCTTCCTTCACCAGCAAATCATCTATCCCGAAAGCCGAATTCATGTAATTAACGGAAATACCACTCAACGCCGGCAAGCCCACCCACACTTTATATTCCGGCTGGTAAGCGGGATTAAACCTTACTCTCTGAGGCAGATTAGGTAAAAAATAAGCCGTACCGTTTGCATCCTGTCCCCGCAAAAATTCCGAACACAAGCACACAAACAATACCACAAGAACAATACGCATTTTTTTCATTCTGATCTAAAAATTACAATCCGGTACCACCGGAACCAAACCGCTCTTTTTAATTTCGCGGCACCACATTTCTTCGCACGTTTGAAATAGCAAATGTATGTTAAAAAAAGCATATATACAATAAACGGAAATTCAAAAATATGCCCTCATGCGGGCACATCCGTCTCCATATTGGAACGTATTTTTTCCAGTCCCGTACGTTCAAGGGGAGTGTCTTTAAACAAACGCAAAAAATCCGCTTCCTCCATCGTCCGCCAATCTTCGCCGTTAAGATGCAACAACTCCGGTCGGGGTAAAAATTCCGGAACCCGGTGTTCTTCCGCCTGTTTATTCCAGGGACACACGTCCTGACAGAGGTCGCAGCCGAATATCCGACCACCGGCAACCTGCCTGATTTCCTCCGGAAGCGGTTCTTTACTTTCTATCGTATGGTAAGCAATACAACGACGGGCATCCACCCGATGAGGGGTCAGCGCTCCAGTAGGACAGGCGTCTACACAACGCGTACAGGTGCCACAATAAGAGTTCTCAAAAGGCTGGCTGTAACTGTCAAAAACCAGAGGGGTCACAACAATTCCGATAAAACAAAACGACCCTTTCCGGCGATGAATCAACAACGTATTTTTTCCAATCCACCCCAGTCCGGCCCTCCTTGCCCACTCGTGTTCAAACACGGGAGCCGAATCGGTAAAACAACGTCCCGGAATCCCTCCCAGCTCCTGCATCAACCTCCTCAAACGGTCTTTCACCACCAGGTGGTAATCCTTCCCATAAGCATAGCGGGCTATCAGAGGCACTCCCGCCTCCTGCCGAAGCGGTGAATAATAATTGGTAAGCGTAACTATCACGGAACGGGCATTTTCCACCAACAGAGAAACATCCTCCCTTTTTTCCAAATTACGGGACATATAAGCCATTCCCGCATGACACCCGTCCTCAACCCACTGCTGTAACCGTTCCCTCTCCCCCGTCAGATTTTCCACCGGAGCCACTCCCGCGGCATCAAAACCGATTCCACGGCTTTTTGCCAATAAAGTGTCCAGATGCAAAACCGTCTCCATTCTCAAATATCATATCCCAACTCCAATCGGGCGGTTTCACTCATCCGATCGGGCGACCAGGCGGGCTCAAAAACCAAATTGACGGTAGCACTCTCCACCCCTTCCACCTCCATCACCACATCATGCACCTGCTGCACAATCTCGTCGGCGATGGGACAACCGGGAGCCGTCAGGGTCATCGAGACAATCACTTCCGACGGTTTGGGGAAAGCAATATCATAAATCAATCCCAAATCCCAGATATTTACAGGAATTTCGGGGTCATACACCGTAGAAAGTTTCTCTATAACCAACTCTTTCATCAAACTCTCAGCCATAATGCTATTTTTTGAGTGAACCTTACAGAAATCCTACTTGGCAGAAAAAGCGATCGCATACATTTTAATCTGCCGTATCATAGACACCAAACCGTTCGAACGGGTGGGCGAAAGATGTTGCGTCAGTCCGATTTCATCAATAAAGCTCAAATCGGCCTTGGCAATCTCCCCGGGTTTCTGACCGGAAAACACCCGCACCAACAAGGCAGCTATCCCCTTCGTAATGATGGCATCGCTATCCGCCATAAAATAGAGCAGCTCTCCGCGCATCTCCGGATAAAACCAGACTCTCGACTGACACCCTTTAATCAGGTTGTCATCCGTTTTATACTGTTCATCCATCGCCGGCATGCCGTTCCCGATTTCTATCAGATAGGCATATTTGTCCATCCAGTCGTCATACACTGAAAACTCGCCGACAATCTCCCGTTCAATTTCTTCTATACTCATCGCCTAAACATTTAACATCTTTTCCACCTTCCTCAACCCCTCACACAATTTATCTATTTCCGCCTTCGTATTATAAACCGCCAGTGAAGCCCGGACCATTCCGGTCACTCCGTAGTGCTGCATCACCGGTTCCGCACACAACTGACCCGTACGCACCGCAATCCCCATCTGGTCCAGCAACGTGCCCAGGTCAAAATGGTGTATCCCGTCTATCTGGAACGAAATCACCGAAGCCTTATGCCGTGCTTCCCCAAAAATACGCAAACGCGGAATCTGTTTCATCTGCTCCGTGGCATAGTGCAACAACTCCTGCTCATATTCGCCGGCCTCGGCCACACCTATCTGCCCGATGTATTTCAATGCCTCTCCCAAACCTACAATTCCGATAAAATCGGGCGTCCCCGCCTCAAACTTAAAAGGCAATTCATTATAAGTGGTCTTTTCAAACCTCACCTCGCTAATCATCTCCCCGCCCCCCTGCCAGGGAGGCATCTGCTGCAACAGACTCTCTTTTCCATACAACACGCCAACCCCCGTCGGTCCGTATATCTTATGTCCCGAAAAAGCAAGAAAATCACAATCGAGGTCCTGCACATCCACCGGCAAATGGGCGATAGCCTGTGCGGCATCTATCAACACCTTTGCTCCGACAGCATGGGCACGGGCAATCATTTCGCGGACGGGATTCACCGTTCCCAACACATTGGAAACATAAGCCACCCCAACCAATTTCACCCGCTCATTTAAAAGTTTTTCATACACATCAAGCCGCAACTCCCCCTTCTCGTCAAAAGGGACCACTTTCAGCAACGCCTTCTTCCGCTCGCACAACATCTGCCACGGCACAATATTGGCATGGTGTTCCATCTCCGTCACAATAACCTCGTCCCCTTCTTCCACAAAAGCCTCCCCAAAAGTATACGCCACCAAATTTATCGCTTCCGTCGTGCCCCGTGTAAAAACAATCTCTTTTTCGGAGGCAGCGTGAACAAAACGCTGGACCTCACGCCGGGCGGCTTCATTTGCATCCGTACACTTATTGCTCAGATAATGCACCCCCCGGTGGACATTGGAATTGTATTTCAGATAATACTCCGTCATTCTGTCAATCACAGGCAAGGGACGCTGGGAGGTTGCCCCATTATCCAGATACACCAACGGTTTCCCGTATACGCTCTCTTCCAATATTGGGAAATCAGCCCTTATTTTTTCAACATCAACCATGATTTTCAGCTTTTAACCCCGTTTTCATTTTTTACATTGCAACACGCAATTGTGGCACTTTGAAAATTCTCCCCTCAACCGGCGCTCTATCATATCGTCTATTTTCTCCCGCAACGGTTCCAACTTCACCCTCCGGATAATATCGTGGGCAAAACCAAACATCATCATCATCCGGGCTTCGGCGGCACTGATGCCCCGGGAACGCAGATAAAACATAGCCTCCTCATCAATCTGACCCACCGTTGCCCCGTGGCTGCACTTCACATCATCCGCATCAATAATCAACTGGGGTTTGGTATTCACCCGGGCCGTATCCGTCAGCAACAAATTATTATTCGACTGGTAAGCCTCCGTTTTCTGGGCATCCGGCTGCACCCGGATACATCCGGAAAAATTAGCCAGCGACGCATCATCCAGTACCCCTTTAAAATGCTCATTGCTGGTGCAATGCGGAGCAATATGGTCAATGTATGAAAAATTATCCACCTGCTGGTTCTTATCCAACAGGTACAAACCGTACAAATTACACGTTCCGCCCTCTTCATTCAACGCCACATACAGATTGTTCCGTATCATCCCTCCGTACAACGTCACCACATTCGCATCGAAAACCGAATCCCGGTGCTCCGATACAAACACGGAATTGATCTGCGAAGCCCCCAGGTGCTGGTTTTGCACCTGATAATAATCCAAGCGGGCATTTTCACCCAAATACACCTCCGTGACATTGTTCATCAGAAAATTATCCTGGGAAAGAGTGTGATCGCAAATCAACACCGTAGCCTGCGCCCCGTCTCCCATCACAACCAGATTACGCTGGAAAGCCAGCAAATCCGCTTTCGCCCGCAACAGATTGACCACCTGCAACGGCTTCTCCATCACCACCCCATCCGGAACATACACAAACACCCCGTCCTGGGCAAAAGCGGTATTCAGCGCCACCAGGCCATCCTTGGCTGCCGCTTGCGAATAGCGCGCATAATGTTTGGCAAACAACTCCGGATATTTTTGTGCCGCCTCCTTAAAACTGCAAATGACAACCCCTTCCGGCACTTCGGCTTTTCCGTTGCCGTCAAAATACCATCCGTTTACCGTCAATATGAGATTAGTCGACAGATTCGGGACAGCACAACGGAACACCTCATTGAGGTCTACCTCCTGGGGAATATATTTGAAAACGGCATTATAATCGCGCGAAAAGACCGGCAAAAAATTCGTATACAGGTAATCTTCCGTTTTGTAAGGAACACCGCCCAACGCTTTAAAACGCGAAAAAGCCTCGTCCCTTTTAGCATTCACCGTCTCTCCCTGCCCTGCGCAAAGCAATGTTTTCCCCTGCTCAAAAAGAGCTGAGAAATCGTTATTTATTTTTTCTACTTCAAGCATGTATATCCCCTTTAAGACCGACCTTTCACTTCTTCCTTAATCCAGTCATATCCCTGTTTTTCCAATTCGGCCACTAACTCCTTGCCCGCAGTCTTTACTATCCGGCCATCATACAAAACGTGTACGACATCGGGTACGATATAGTCCAGCAAGCGCTGATAATGAGTTATGACAATCACCGCATTATCCGGCTTTTTCAATTTATTCACTCCCTGGGCCACTGTGCGCAAGGCATCGATATCCAATCCGGAATCCGTCTCATCCAGGATGGCCAACTTCGGCTCAAGAACAGCCATTTGAAAAATCTCATTCCTCTTCTTTTCTCCTCCCGAAAATCCCTCATTCAGCGAACGATTCAGCAACTTATTGTCAATGCCGACCAGTTCCATTTTCTCCCGGATCATTTTCAGGAAATCGCCTGCCGGATAAGGAGGCTGTCCATGATATTTCCGGTGTTCGTTAACAGCCGTTTTCAAAAAATTCACCGTACTGACCCCCGGTATCTCCACCGGATACTGAAAACTCAGGAAAATACCCTCCCGGGCACGGTCCTCCGCCGGCATTTCCAATAAATTTTTACCGTTGAACTCAATCTCCCCTGCCGTCACATCAAAACGCTCCCGCCCCGTCAGCACGGCAGACAGCGTACTTTTTCCGGCCCCGTTAGGCCCCATGATAGCATGGATTTCACCCGGTTTCACTTCCAGATTGATTCCTTTCAATATCTCTTTGCCGTCAATTGAGGCATGTAAATTTTTAATCTTTAACATAGTCGCTTCCATCATTGAAACATTTCGTTTTAGTTACCTATCCGACACTCCCTTCCAGACTGATTTGCAATAATTTCTGGGCTTCCACCGCAAACTCCATCGGCATCTTATTAATCACATCCCCGGCATACCCCTTAATAATCAGTCCGACGGCATCTTCGGTCGATATGCCCCGCTGATTACAATAAAAAATCTGGTCTTCCCCGATTTTGGAGGTCGTCGCCTCGTGTTCGACCTGTGCCGTTGAGTTTTCTATTTCAAGGTAAGGGAAAGTATGCGCCCCGCATTTATCTCCCAGCAACAACGAATCACACTGGGAATAATTGCGCGCATTCCGGCAACTTTTCACCACCTTCACTTTTCCCCGGTAGGAATTGCTGCTATACCCGGCAGAAATACCCTTCGAAACAATCCGGCTCCGGGTATTGTTTCCGATATGTATCATTTTCGTACCCGTATCCGCCTGCTGGTAGTTGTTGGTAACCGCCACGGAATAAAACTCACTCACCGATCCGTCCCCTTTCAGAATAGTACTGGGATATTTCCAGGTAATGGCCGACCCGGTCTCTACCTGCGCCCAGATCAGCTTGGCATTCTCCCCGCAGCAAATCCCCCGTTTGGTCACAAAATTATATATACCGCCTTTCCCGTCCTTATCGCCCGGGTACCAGTTCTGTACAGTGCTGTACTTCACCTCGGCATTCTTTTCCACAACAATCTCCACGATAGCGGCATGCAACTGGTTCTCGTCCCGCTGGGGAGCGGTACAGCCTTCCAGATAACTCACGAAAGACTCATCGTCGGCAACAATCAGCGTCCGTTCAAACTGTCCTGTTTTGGCGGCATTAATCCGGAAATAAGTAGACAACTCCATCGGGCAACGGACCCCTTTCGGAATATAAACAAAAGAACCGTCGCTGAAGACAGCGGAATTCAGAGCCGCAAAAAAATTATCCGTGTAAGGCACCACCGTACCCAGGTATTTTTTCACCAAATCCGGATGATTTTTCACCGCTTCCGAAAAAGAACAGAAAATCACCCCTCTTTCCGCCAGCGTTTCCTTAAACGTGGTCTTTACCGAAATACTGTCCATCACGGCATCCACCGCCACTCCCGCCAGTGTCTTCTGTTCATTCAGCGGAATGCCGAGTTTATCAAACGTAGCTTTCAGCTCCGGGTCCACATCCTCCCAATCCTTCTTAGCCTCCTGCTTCGGAGCCGCATAATATATAATGTCCTGGTAATCTATCTCCGGTATCGTCAATTGAGCCCACTGCGGCATTTTCATTGTCAGCCAGTGGCGGTATGCTTTCAGACGGAACTCCAGCAACCATTCCGGCTCTTCCTTCTTTGCAGAAATCGTACGGATCACCTCTTCATTCAGCCCCTTCCCGATCGTATCCGTAGCAACATCCGTCACAAAGCCGTATTTGTAATCGCTCCCTGTGACTTCCTGCAATATTTCATCCTTTTCTTTAGCCATTCTGCATTCTCCTGTTTCTGTTTTGCTAATCCCTGCAAAATTACAAAATATATTTAACACACCAATCCGATGTCCCGGACATTCTGGCAGATTATCCGTACGTCCCGGCAGGAGCCTTTCCACACTCTTCGGACAAGATGCTGCACAATGCGGGAAATTTACTATTTTTGTGAAATCAACCAATCACAGTTTACATGAGCGAATCCAAAAAATATACGGAATTGTCGGCCTTGGGAGAATTCGGTTTGATTCACCACCTGACAAAAAACATCCGTTTAAAAAATGCCTCTACCCTGAAAGGCGTGGGGGACGACGCAGCGGTACTCAGCTACGAAGGGAAAAAACTACTGGTCAGCACAGACATGATGATTCAGGACATCCACTTCGACCTGACCTATACGCCACTGAAACACTTAGGATACAAAGCAGTAGCCAGCAACGTAAGCGACATCTGCGCCATGAACGGCACCCCCCGGCAAATCGTCGTGTCGCTGGCCCTTTCCAACCACTTTTCGGTAGAAGGGACCGAAGAACTTTATGCAGGTATTTATTTGGCCTGCGAACATTACGGCCTGGACCTGGTCGGAGGGGACACCACTTCTTCCCGGACAGGGATGTGCATCAGCATCACCGTCATCGGGGAAGCCGAAGAACAGGAAATTGTCTACCGCAACACAGCCAAAGAAAACCAACTCGTTTGTGTGAGCGGAAACCTGGGGGCTGCCTACATGGGTCTGCAATTACTGGAAAGGGAAAAAACAGTTTTCTCCGGTAATCCGGAGGCCGCCCAACCGGATTTCAGCGGATACGAATACATTCTGGAGCGGCAGCTGAAACCGGAAGCACGGGTTGACATCATACGGCAGCTCCGGGAAAAAGAGATACATCCCACAGCCATGATAGACATTTCCGACGGACTGGCATCGGAGATGCTTCACATCTGCAAAGACTCCGGTATCGGATGCAACCTGTATGAAGAAAAAATCCCGATAGATTACCAGACCTTCAAAATGGCTGAAGAGCTGAATATGAATGCCACGGTATGCGCACTCTCAGGCGGTGAAGATTATGAACTGCTTTTCACAGCTCCGTTGGAAGCCTACGACACCCTGCTCACTCTGGAATCCGTCAGCATCATCGGCCACACCTGCAAAGCAGGCGAAGGCTGCAACCTGATTACCCGGGACGGAAACAGTTTTGAACTGCAAGCCCAGGGATGGACCAACTTTAAAAACAATGCCGAATAAAACATGGAAGCCTACAAAGATTTAGAAGACTTACTGAAAGAAATAAAATGCTGCTGCGACCAAGGAGACCGCAAGAAACTGCCCGGTATTTTGCGGGAACTGATGCAATTCCGCCAGCAGTATTACCAGGACAGCATCCTACGGGGACGCCAGGATGATTTCAGCGAATCCCTGTTTAAAATTCTACTGCTGGAACTGGACGAAGAGGAAAGCGACAGCATCGAAACGGCAGAACTGGCCTACACCGGACTCACTTCTGTCATGAATGACCCGGAGGCGATTACGCCTGCCCACTACAAACGTCGTCTGCTGCTACTGCATTACTTCAGTGACTATTTTACAGACGCCATCATCGAAATCTTTTTGAAAAAATACCGGGATGACAATCTACTGGAAGCCCGCAACATGGCTCTGGAATGCATAGAAAAGATGCAATTGTCGGACATGCTCCTGCTGGAAGAACACCATCCGGATTTCATAAACGGAGACGAACAACTCGCCGATGCCTGCAATGCCATCAGCCTCCCTCCCGAGCTGTCAGAAGCCGAACGCACGGAAGCTGCCCTGTTACACAAAGTCCTGCATGCCTACCTGAAAGCCAAATACAAAAACTGAGAGCCTTGTGGCTCTCAGTTCCTTTCCGGCAATTGCCTGAATCAATAATTCTGATTAAATCTTCTCTCACCTCTATTCTCTCCGTTTCTGTGGAACGAACGGTGACCGCCATTCCGATCCCCTTCTTCTCTGGGACGGGCTTTTTTCACCACAATCATTCTTCCCTGGAACTCCGTCTCATTCAATGCGTTGATTGCGTTCATCCCTTCTGTTTCGTCTTCCATTTCCACAAAACCGAAACACTTTGAATTTCCGGTTTCCCTGTCCATGATAACTTTGGCAGAAGTAACAACACCATGCTCTCCGAAAAGAGCTTCCAAGTCCTCACCGGTCGTGGCAGAACTCATTTTAGCAACAAAAATATTCACAATAAAAAAATTAAATTAGTAAAACATGTAAAAGAATACGCAACAGCTATTTTTTAGTTTCAAAAAAAACAGTTCAAATTCTTCTACACGCGGCAAAGATAAACTAAATTATTAATAATCAGAAAAAAATATTACCAGGAAGCCACTATCAAAAAATATTTTTTCATTTTATACCGCATTTTATTTGGCGTTTTAAGAAAAATTCCTACATTTGCACACGCAAAAAGACGGTGTCATAGCTCAGTCGGTAGAGCAAAGGACTGAAAATCCTTGTGTCCCTGGTTCGATTCCAGGTGATACCACAGAAATTCAAATACAAAACGTTGTAACAAAATAAGTTGCAACGTTTTTTATTTTTACTTGGTAAAACATAGGTAAAACGCAATCATCAAAAGAACAGTGCTCTATATCAACAACTTACACTTGCAAATGTAAGAACTATTTTGTAACTTCACGATTGTATTTCAAAAAAAGCAACATGAAAACAAATACGAATATTGAGTTACTTCATATAGATAACTTAAAGACTATTCAGAAACAGATATTTGATAGTTTGGATGTACTGGAAAATACGCGAAAAGAATACGGCATACGAATCAAACATTTCATTCATTACATACAGACGCACGGCATCAACAATAACACGTATTTGGATTATAAACGTTTTTTGAGGGATGTGAATACTTTAAGCGTTTCAACCAAAAACAAGTATTTGATTTCGGCAAAAGTATTTTTAGACGGATTATTCCGGTTGCAATTGTTACCCGTCAAAATAACAGAAGGCATTAAAGGATTCCCACAAGGTCGCCTCCATAAAAAAGAGGGTTTACATGACGAAGCTATAAATAAAATACAAAATTACTGTTCCACTTTAGAATCGACGTGTACCAATTTGCGACTAAAATCCATTTTGGCGCTACTTATTTTTCAAGGATTACGACAAGTCGAAATTAGCAGACTAAATGTTACAGATATTGATATAAAAAACAAAACGGCTTATATTCTTGGGAAAGGACAAGATGATAAAGAGATTATTCATTTGCATCCTATCACCGTAAAGATTCTAAAAACTTATTTGACTAAGTTGCGACTTAAAACCGGAGCTTTATTCCAAAGCGAAAGCAATCATTCATACGGCTCGCGACTAACCACAAAATCTATTCGGGAAATAGTCAGACAGGTTTTAATCCATTTGGATATTGACGGAAGCACCCACGGCTTCCGTCATTTTTTTGTTACAAGGCTCATCAAGCATTATAAAGGAGAATTACTGACTGTCTCAAAATATAGCAGGCACAGAAGCATTCAGATGCTGGAAGTCTATAATGACGAAGTTATCCGAGAAGAAGATTTACCGAAGTTCTATCATGTTTTTAATGGTATCGATTTATGAGAAACAATCATGCAAAAGAGAAATTTATTTATTGTCTGGAAGGGAACTGGAACAGGAACCCAAGGAGCCTGCAAAGCATAAAGCCCATTTTGGAACTACTCTGCAATTTTTCCAAAGTGAAATACATATACCATAAATGCACAACGAAAGAGGAATTTATCAAAGGTTTACAGAAGTATACCCAAAAACGATATGACAATTATTCCGTTTTATACATAGCATACCACGGACGTAAAAACCGAATTTATTTCGGGAACGAATATATCACACTAAAAGAGATTGCCGGCATTTTAGAGGGTAAGCTACATGGAAAGACGGTGCATTTCGGAAGTTGTTCCACACTCAATACAAGTGAAAAAAATATTTCCGATTTTATCGAATGCACAAAATGCTCTTTCATTTCCGGATATAAAAAAGAAGTGGAATATATTGACAGTACCGCTTTTGAACTAATTTATTTTGAGATTCTGCAAAACTACTATTCCTTTAATAAAATCAGCAGGGCAATATCCCACAAGTACAAGACGTTAGCGGAGAAATTAAAATTTGCCATGTACTGATACTTTTAAAGGTGGGCTATTACAAAATAAATGGCATTCCTAAACAGACCACAAAAGAGACTTAACTCACATTAATTTACTCCCTCGGATTTCTTATCCACTCTATCCAAAAAGCTGTTTGTAAATCAGAAGTTTTATAATAATCCGTTCCCCTTGAAATGAACTTTACTTTCCATACACGAGATTTTTCCTCATCTCCTTGATACCAAAATTCCAATGGGATGTTTTTCTTTTCTCTTTTAGAATAAATGTAATAAATATCTGTGATGCCATATTTCCCTTTTTCATGTTTTGCCCCTTTTAAGAGCATGGATAAACTATCCTCAGCAATTCCTATCGCCATACGCGCAAATTCTTCGGCATCCACCCTTTTCTTAAAAACGGTGTCATTGGAAATACTTTTATCTTGGGAATAACATTTTATTATTCCCAAGAAAATGAAAAATAAAATTAATCTGAAACGCATTATTCCCACTTTTAGGTTCGATAAATATAATTACAGAACATTGATTATTTCACAGCCTCAGACCAAAGTCTGTCCAATGAACAAACATCAGGTATCAACACCATATCCTCACTGATAATTCCCAATTCTTCCAATTGATTCATAATACGACAACTTCGATTATAACCTGTTGAAAATTTCCGCTGAATTGAAGAAGCAGTTACTCGATTTTGTTTCACAACAATCCATTTTGCAGCTTCATATAATAATGGATCTGTTTTTATTTTTTCTGTTTCTTCAGATGTAGGAAGATATGAACTTATTTTCTCAAGGATTTCTTCCCACATAGGGTATTCCAACGATAAATCATACTTAGCCTTTATATAAGGATGCACCTTTAATTGTGTTTCAAGGTCATCATATTCTTTCTTAGCTGTTGCAAATGGACCGTCAACTTTCAATAATTCCTGTTTTCGTTTGAAATCATCCAAATAAGAAATATAATTTTTCTTCCATTTTTTCTGTTTATGATATAAGTAAATATATATTGCAACCATAGGTAAGCCTAGGACAAAAATTTTCATCCAGGCAAATAAAGCCGAAAATATACCACATATCACAAGGCCTGGAAGAAATCTATCACGTGATTTAGGAGATAACGTTCTGTTTTTTTCATACTCCTTTTCCAAAAGTATTAATTTCTTCTTTTCGTCCATTAATTGAGATTGCAGTTTACCATAATCGTCCTCCGAATCCAAAAGCGTATGAAAAGCACTTTCCAAATACTTATCTTTCATCACTAAAGTTTGTTCTGCATTTACTTTCAAAACCTTTTCTACTTCTGAACAAAAAACTTTATCCGATATTTCTTCCAAATTTTCTTTTGCTTCTTGAAGATGCAATTTGAAAACATCCGAAAACAGATGATTCAGAAAGAATTTGAATGCTATATCTTCGGTATCGGCAACTACATTTACAGCCTCCCTTACATTATAAACCAACGTTTTGTAATATTTCAAAGATTCTTTATGCTGTATTTCTCTTAGTTGATTCTCTAATATTTGACGGGTCATACTATTGCTGACGTCTATTTGTTTCCGCAATTGTATTATCTGCCCACACTGTTCAGCTTGGTAACCCATCATGTACGCATTATACTTCCTAATTGCTGCCAGATTTACAGATTGATGTATTCGTAATAGTCTATCTATACTCATAATAAAAATTATAGTTTATATAAAACTTATCCTTTCAATTTTTCGCACACAGGCTGTAAGATATATTTATTGAAATCTTCGGCACACCGATTTATTTTTTCCACAGAAAGCGTTTCATCCACATCAAATTCTATCCAGATACTACTATTATCTTCCGTGGAATCGATTCCCCATTCCGCTGGAATATTTTGTTTTAATTCATCCAATAATTCACTGTCTAAAAATTGTTTTTCAGATTCATCGAATAATTGAAAATAAATCACGTTTTGGCTTCTATCACATACATGCCCATCGTCACATACGTATCCAAACACTACCGCCAGTTTTTGAGATGAACGCTTTAAATCTTGTTCTATTCCCAAGCGATATTTAATTTCCATAAAAGGTATGGGAGCTTCTAAATACCTACGTTTATAATCATCACTAAACAAATAAATAGTCCCCCGTTCCCAATCGTCTAATAATTGAAATTTTGACGGTAAATTTTCTTCCAAAAAATTTTCTATTTTATCATAAATAGAAGAAAATGGGATTTCTAATTGGTCAATGGTAGTTGTCATGATGTCCAATAACATCGGCATATCGGACAAACATTTCTTGTTTAACTGAGACAAATCTTGCATAATCAATAGATTTTTGAAATAATACGGTTAATAAATAAATTATAATCATACAACGAGGTCTCCTCATTATATAAGTTCGTGTCAAGTTGCTCCTTATTAAATAATAAGGAATAAAGGGTTTTCAGATAATCTTGTATTATATCACCGCATTTGCTGTATTTTAGCAATGACTTCATCACAGAATAGTAATCTGTATATCTCCAATCACTTTTCTGTGCATAAGATTTATTATCGCAATGGCTTAAAAGAATAAGCGTGCGTTTATAACTGGGAAATATACGTTCGCAATAATCTTTGTAAATTTCCAATTGATTACGCCCACCTCTTTTTTTAACATGCACTTCGGAGCATATTTTATTTTCGATGACAACCAACCATTTGTGCGTATCGTCCTTAATGAACAAATCTATCCTGTTATTGCACAAATCACATTCCCTATGCTTACCGGTATAATATTCTTTTGTTATACTGTATTGATTACAAATTACAGTTTCAATCCAATCCTCCTTTATTCCTGCTGTTTTAAAAAAATCAGTCAGAATAATACTGCCTGATGCTGTTTGACTATCCCAAATTTTCTCCAAAAAACAAGAATGGTAAGTTTCTTGATTTATTTTACCTATAACACTAAGAGAAGAAAGGGAGTTTAAAAAAGAGTATTCACTAATAAAAGGACGGATGTATTGCTGGTAAATCTGTTCTTTTTCTTGTTGGTACGACTTATGCAAGTCTTCCCAAATATTAAAAACATAAGTTTCTTTCTTTTGCTGAACGGATTTCCGCTCTTTTTTCTCCTGTAAATAAAGCAGGCGAAGTTCTTCAATGAGTTGTAATTGAATGTTTGGCATAAAAAAGCGTGGATTTACTACATTTGCTATTAAGGTATCGCCAAACACCGCGCTGTCAAATGAGTAAAGCCCACGCTAATTTAAGCATGGGCATTAACGCTTTACTCTTAACAGCTAAAAATTGGCGATTCTTAATAGTAAGAATAAAAGCTAATGCTTTTAATCAGTATGTTGTATTATTAATTACTATCTGTTTTTCTTCTTAGATTTTAATTTTTGCAAATATATAAAAATTAGCTGTTATTTCTATAACAATAAAAATCGCTGCATTTTCTTCAGTTCTCTAATATAAACGAACTACCCGAATCTATATTGAAATAAACCTCCATTTAAGGGTACCCGTAAGTAATTCAAATTCTAAAAATTCGTGCATTAAAAATTCTGAGCTTTTCTCCACAAAATCTAATTCTAAAAATACGAGTAATAAAATTCTGCGTAGAAATACTCCGTGCTTTTTAGCTATTAAGACTTATTACTACTATAAGAATAAATACACACAATAAAATCCTGTGCTTTTTTGCCGTAGAAATCTAATTCTAAAAACTACGTATAGTAAAAATCCGTTGTAAGTTTTATTACAATAAAACTAAATAACCTATGCTTTTTATCCGTTCTTATGCTTAGCTACGCAGCCAGCTGTCTATCTGTAATCTTGTACGCCAGCTACTCTTATCTGAATGTCCCTTACCCGAACACTTGGTTGCATAGGTTTATGGTATCTTTTATTCATACGTTACTATTATATATTAATAGATATAATCAGACACATTTTTATCCGCGAATCTTTATCCGTGTATATGTCTGTACTTAATTTTACACGTATATTCATATAAAACCGCATTTTTACCCCGTTTTTTCAAGGTTACTATATGCAAGTATCAAATGTAATTCTACATACATTGCTATTGTTTATTGGTGTTTTGGAGGATTTTTCACATAAAAATAAAAAAGCCCCAAAATCGGATATTTTGAGGCTTTTGAAAAAATAGAATTTTGAGGTTGCATAGGGTTAAGGATTAAAATTTAACTGTATATTTTTCTATTAAAGCATTAATACTATCTTTTTGAAAAGAACAACAAGAACTTCTTTTTAAAAATTCTACTACATCTTCAACCCGATAACGGATTGTTTTCCGACTAAGTTTATAATACATTAGCTTACCCTCTGAACGATAATTTTGCAAAGTTCGGGGACTTACCATTAAGATAGCCGCAACAGCTTTTGAAGTCAAGAGCAAATTAGATTTATTCATAATTACAACCGATTTAAAACATTTATCGCTTCTTCTTTCTTTTTAGATACCACTTTGGCATAAATCTGAGTAACTTTTACATCACTATGACCAAGCAACTCCTTTATTACAAAAAGACTAACATCTCCTGTCACCAACATTGTCGCAAAAGAATGCCGGGCTACATGTGTTGATAAATTCTTTTTTATTCCTAATTTTAATGCCATATATTTTAACCTCTTATTTATTATTGCCGTAGCAGAAGAAATTGTATTCAAAGCATCTCGGGCAGATGCTTCATCTACGTCAATTTTTAATATATTAAATACATATTTTTCACCCGTTATCTTTACTCCATCCTCCTCAAGCAGTCTCCGACGCTTTTTTAATATGAATTTTACGTAATCATGCAAAGGTATTGTCAATGACTTTTCCGTTTTGCGCATACAAATCGTTATACTATTATCCGTTACATTTTTCCACCTCAACGTAAGAATATCAGAAATTCTAAGACCTGTAAAACATTCAAATAAAAAAACTTCTCGAGCATCATACAAAGGACTTTGAAGTTTTACCTTAAAATCTTGAATTTTCTTTATATCCTCTATTTCAAGGTAAGTCCTCTCCGTCTGTTCTTGATGAAATTTTATTTTACGAAATGGATTCGTATGCTCATCTAAATCATAATTACGGTAAATATCCCCAACCAATTTCCCCAAAGTTTTCATATTAACTGTGGTTGTATTACGATTATTTCCTAATGTATTCATTAGATAAGATTCATATTTCCGTAAAAAAGTCTCTGTAATACATTTTATCGGCAAAGTTTCTTTACCAACATAATGGCGCAATTTCCATATGACAGACTTACACTTCTTATAAGTAGAATACTTACCTTCTTCCAATAACTCCCGGATATATTTATCGGCATATTCAAATAAATCAAAAGAAGTTCTTGTATTAATCTTATTACGAATGGTAGAAATACTAACACTATTTTCTGTCATTGCTAACATATAGGTCTCCTGTTCCATTTCTGCCCGTTTCTTAGCAATCGTTGCATTAAGTAATTCCGCATTAGGACATTGTTTTTTTACACGTTGAGCATTTTCATCCCAATAAGCCGGATTTAAATGAAAAAGAGTTTTATAAGTACATCTCCTGTCCTTAGTTATCCGTAAACAAACAGGAGCCTCTCCATGTTTTGATACTTTGTCTTTTCTCAATACGACTTTAAATTTTGCTACAGTCATTCCAATAAATTTTAATCGATGAATACTAAATACTTTGGTAAGTTGCTTGAAGAGGGTAAAACATAGGTAAAACTTTTTACCCTCATTTCAATTAAGTATAAAGATTCTTTTGGAAAATTGCAAATCGCGATGACCGTGTAACACGTTATAAATAACCGTATAATTTTTTTCAAAGAAAAAATCAAAGCCAATTGAAGCAACCTATTTTATAACAGGTGATACCACCTCTTTCCAAAGCAGTTACGAAAGTAGCTGCTTTTTTTATTTCCGGATTTCAAGACGGATTAAAAAGAAAGTTCTACATTGTCTCATTCCGGCACGATAAAAAATGCCGGGAATAGGCAGCGGCAAGGCGTTCGGCGTAACGGTTAAGGGCATAATCCGGTCCGTTATAGGCACGGGCAAAGGCTGCCCAATCATGCAGACGGAGACAACAATCCAAACCGCGGGCAAGGATGAAGCGCACAAAGGCTTCAAGCTGGACACCTTCGGAGGTGTGCATGGCTTCGGCAAAAGTAGCTGCTGACGTATAACCGCAAAGAGAAGCATTGAACCCCATGACCTGAAACATGCCCCACGATGCCGCCGACAAAGCAGCCTCTTCGTGAATACGCACAGCCCGTTCCAACCGGGTGTATTCAGCCGTGCCACCCCGATAATGCCGCCGATCCCATTTCGGATATAAAATATTCTCATTACCGGGCGCATAGGCTTCGGGCGAAATTCCCCGCTGCCGGAGTTGTTGCCAAAAGACATGCCCTTCAAAAAGAATCACCGGACGCCCGTCGGACAGGAAACCGCCCTTTCCACCGCTCTCCACCTCCGCCACAGCTTTCACCACTGCCGTCTCCACACCAAGCAACGAAGCCACCCGCTTGTAATCAGATGCTGTTATTTTCATAATTTCCCAAAATTGTGGGGTCCCTGCACTCCCACGATGAAGACAGGGACCCCGGATTAATAAAAGTTAGGCTTTAACAACCACCGTTTGGGATGCCGTATGTTTATTACTGCTCAACGTGAAAGCATAGATTACAATCTGGTCCATGTCCCAATTTTCGGGCAGGGTGATTGTAAAAGGTTGTGTTTCGCTCACCTTGTCAAGCTGATACACACGGGCCTTATTTCTGCTTTTTTCATACACGACAGCATAAATCACGTCATCGGGCAAAGCGTCGACTTCATACTCAACCACGGAATGGGTAAAAGTCAGTTCCCGCACATCCGCCTTTTTTTCGACCGACATTTCAGGCACTTGCAATGTACCGTCCGAACAAGCCAACCGCTCGTAATTGACCGTCACCTCCAGGCTGTCATTCACCTCAACCACATCTTTGTTCTTGCGGACAAAAGCGTTATAGAGGGTTTCTCCTTTCTGACGCCGGGGAAAACCCAACTTAGCCGCCGAAGCAAACACCACCGACAGTTCCACCAACTTGCCCATCCGCAAGCGCTGCTTCCGTTGTCCGGAGGTATTCGGGTTATTCACAAAAGTAACCTTCGTTTTCAAAACGTTCATCCCCCGATTCATACAAGTTGTCACATTCCCGAAGGATTTTCTTACGCGGGTAAATACCGCAGATGTAAAAATTGCCATAATTTTAAGTTTTAAATTGTTATACATTCAAATTGAAATACCTGCTCTCAGACACCTCATCATTTTGCGGTGACTTGAAAAAGCAATAGCAATGGGGACAGGCAGCCAGCGCCTCCGGCAATTCGATCCGGGCTTCGCAGGCGGCACGGCAAACATCGCCGCATTCCGCCAGGCGTATGGTATACACCGACTCGGATTTCATAAAAGCAAGCACCAACACATCAGCCTGTCTTTTGGGGCTGTAACAGGATTTCAATTCCCACTTCACGCTAAGAATTCCCGGCGAAAGACGCCGCACCTGCAACATATCCGGCAAAGGCAAACGCCCCACAACAAGCCGGATGCGGGAGAAATCGGTAATCAGTCCCCGGGCGGAAAACACGTGTATGTTCAAACGTACAAAGAGGTTATAACCGCTGACGCAAACCTCTTTCGCCGCCCTGTTCCAGATTTCTTTCAAACCCACGGCCTTAAGAGCCTGGTAAAAAACAGAGACAGAACGTATACGCCTACGCTGTTGCTGCTGAAGTTCCGTTCCCGGTCCCACAGACTTTTCAACATAACGCCGGACACATGTCTTTCCGCACCTCCTGTAATAGACCAGCTCTCCTATCCGTCCGGAAATTTGTCCGAGTAAACTATTTTCTATAATAGCCATGACTTTCCGGTATTAGTTCCTGACTTTTTTCTTCATGCCGGGCAACCATCGGTTAAGCCCTTCAATGCTGCGCCCGATGACGTATCCGCCCAAACCGATTTCAATCAGATTCCAAAACTTAGAATCATTCTCGAGAAAGGGGATGTCCATTACTGTTCCCAACAGTACCACCGACGCAAACGCCAGCATCACCAAAGGCCTCCACGAGCGTTGCAGCCAATTGCCCTGCGTTTCCGATCGGACAATAGTCGCCTGCTCGGAGGCAAGTTCACCCACATAACGATAAACAGTGCGGACCACCTCGGTTTCCAACTCTTTTTTCTCCTTCGAGGAGATGGAAAGGCTACCGATGATTCCACCGATTTCGCCCACCAGATTTTTAATCATTTTCATAAACATTTTTTTAATCATTAAACAAAAACACGTCTGCAGACAAAGGAGGTGTTTACAAAACTGTGCTGCTCCCGTCCAATCCCATAACGTCAAGGCTTTTCAGAGGCACTCCTGGCCAGTTAAGCACCCACAATCCAAGCATTGGCCCGTTGTGAAAATGGTATGGACTACACCCGTTCCATCATCTCCGAGACAAAAGTAAACATCTATAAAACAATTGATTATAGAGTAACAGAAACAAAATTTACATCCCCGCGTCCTTCCCGCATGGAACAAGGGGAAAAAAAGAAAAGTGACAAGATTATACTATTGTAATCCAAACTTGCCACACCATATAAACACACATCACGCCAAACCGTCCGGGAAATGTGTCACAGCCTTATTTCCTGTTATGCAGATAAGTAATGAACGAGGAGTGAAGAAAATTCCAGAAAATGGTTCCCCGGCCCCGCTCCAACAGTTGGGATTTCAACGAATCGTAATTATTGGGGAACACCACCCCCAAAACCTTGGCAAGATAGCGGGCCATGCCTATCATAGTGGAGCGTCCGCCGATACACTCCATCCTCCCGGAAGTCTGAAACAGCATGGTAAGTTCTATAAACTCCGTCGGATTGAGATTCATTCTGTAATCTTCCGTCTTGGCAGGCAGAAAAGGCAGAAAAATGTCTCCGATACGCTGAAAGGCTTCATGCTGAAATTCCACATACTCCCCCAACTGCCTGCGGGTGGTTTGACAGAGCTCACCGGCAGCAACCCGTTTCCCGTCCCTCATCACATGCTGGCAACGGTGGCTCCACCCGCCCTCCGCTTCCTGATGGAACAAACGCGACAGATAAGTCAGATACCTGGTAAGCAGCATGCGTATATTCTGGTCGGTCTGTGCCATCACGCCGATATCACTCAATTTTTTCACGATCATAATTTCTTCCGAAAAAATACGGCTGTTAAAACTCCCCGGTGTAGAAGCGTCGTTAAAAACCACCCGTTCCTCCACCTCGCAATGAATGACCGCGTCCGCCCTTACAAGATTATGCAGATAGCTCCGTACAAGTTGCATGCCTTCCATAGTATATTTATTTAAATTCAACAGGTATAACTTCCCTGCAAATCCCCCCTCTCTTTTATCTCTCCTGTACCTTTCCTGTACTCCCTCCGACCTGCCGGTTACAGGAGTAATACAGGAGACATAGAGCATATACGGAACAGAGTGGGACCCTATAGCAAGATGCCACGGACATTCCTCCCCAAAACAATACAAAAAACGTACTCTATGCCGCACCGGATTTATTGATGTATATAAATTTACAAAAAAAGTTCAACATAACCAAACATAAATCAAGATTACAAAAAAAGGGGGGCCAGAAAAAAAATGCACGGAAAAGGGGGTGTAGTTTCTCACAGGAGAGAATAAAAAAACTGCTCCGGAGACGGATAAGCCGCTCCGGAGCAGTGAATAATTTACGACAAATATTTTATTTCACTCTATGGGCGTATTTCAGTTCGGTCAGGAAAGCAACCAACAGTCCGATTCCACCGAAAATGAACAGACAAGCCCCGTAAATGATTCCGGTAATATCACTATAATGCCAATTAGCGGTTCCGAAATAGTCCGGCACACAGGTCGAACAAATGACAAAGCCGGCTAAAAATCCCAGACCGATGCCTATCATCAGGCAACCTGCTTTCAGCGCCCCGAAAGAGAAGCGGCGGCCTGACATCAGATTCAGAGCAAGTTTGCCTTCCAAACAGGCAGGGTCCAGTTTATCCCCCAGTTTTTCGATAATCGCCATTCTTTCCCTTCTGCGGACAAACAATTCAAACAAGCTGTAAATACTCGTAAAAACAATAAACGTAACCAACGGTGTAACAATAAAATTCATAATCGTTAAAATTTAATTAGTAATAATTCAGTGATCTGTTTTTTCTTTGCCCGTTTGACGCCGGAATGATTCGCAGGTTACACCCTTTCATCCTTTTTTTCACCGATAAAGAAAAAAATCGTTTTTCACCCTTTTTATTTAATTTTATCCTCCGGAATTTGTAACCGGGAAATCAAACCTGCGTCCAAAGGACGATATGAATGAATGGGACGATACATATTACATTAAAAAAATACTGGACGGTCACACCGAATATTTTGCCCGATTGGTGGACAGATACAGCCATTGCATGTATGTCCTGATACTGAAAATCGTACGCAGCAAGGAAGAAGCCGAGGAAATTACGCAGGATGTATTCCTGAAAACATTCCAGAATTTATACAAATTCAAAGAAGAGTGCCGGTTTTCCACCTGGCTCTACCGGATTGCCTATACGACGGCAATATCCGCTACCCGGAAAAAGAGGAATGAATTTCTGTATTTGGAAGACCTGACCATAAATAATGTTGCCGACGAGCAAGTGGACGAAGCATTCAACAAGGACGATTCCACACAATTGCTGACGAAATTAGAGAAAGGCATCGAATTGCTTTCTCCGGACGAACGGGGATTGATTACTCTTTTCTATATGGAAAATCATCCCGTCGAAGAGATTGCCGCCGTAACCGGACTGAGCGAAAGCAACGTAAAAGTGAAACTGCACCGGATACGCAAGAAGTTGTATTTAATTATAAAAGAAATGCCATGAAACAAGAGATATACAAAGACAAAGCCCTTTCGCAATTATTCAGCCGGGAAGAGACATGCCCTGTTTCCGAACTGCTGAACAAGCAAATCATGCAGAAAGTGTATAGAGCCCAGAAAAGACGGGAAATACGCAACCTGTGCATCGCCGGGACAATTTCTTTACTCATGCTGGCAGGACTCTTCGTGACGCTGAAATATTATCTGAACGTCGATTTTTCAATCGTATTTCAGGATGTTATAAAAAAGCCGGACAATTTTTTATTGCCCGACCTTTTTCCTGTGCTTTTTATCAGCGTTATCGTATGCTGTCTGTTGTGGATAGACTACCACATGCGCAAAAAATGGCTCCGGACTTAATCCGGATACAGAGGTTGCCGCACCAGTCCCGTAAATAATTCCACATAACGGGCGGTAACAGCCCTGGCAAAGCTTTCCCCTTTTTCTGCCGAGGCTTTACGGGGATTTCCGATACCGGTATCTTCCGTCACTTTCGTCCAGTGCCGGGGCACCCAGGCCACTTTCTCGTTCAGGGCTTTCACGCCGAAAGGCTTGCTTCTTCCTTCGCCCGCTTCTTTTATGTCTACCCATTCGGGATGGTAATACATCATGACCGACGTTTCCATCTCTCCCGCATGATCGTCTTTTTCTTCAAAATAGCCGGATGCCGGCTCTACGGTAAACCATTCGGACGAAGCAATCAGAAAATCGGGATAATCCACCGCCAGGTCCCGGATCATACTTTTGAAACTGTTCCCGCCGTGTCCGTTGACAATCACCATTTTACGAATCCCCTGATGATACAACGAGGCCACGATGTCGCTCAATATCGCTTTCTGGGTTTCATAACGGTAATGAATGCAAAACAACAGGTCCCTTTGTCCCGGGTTCTGGGCCCCCATTGCCACGGAAGGCAGTACCATCACTTTGAGTCCTTCTTTCTCTTCCGCCTGTCTTGCAGCGTCCAGTGCTATCGCCTCCGAAAGGATGCAATCCGTCAGATAAGGCAAATGCAGGTTGTGCGGTTCCGTTGCCCCCCAGGGCAACACAACCAGGTCATAGTTCACTCCTCTGGTCTTCCCGTAAGGAGTTATCGCCAACTCTCTCCCCTTATTTTCCATACTTAGCTGTTTCAAATGTTATTTTTTATCGTAAATGCATCGTAAAAGTAGCAAAAATCCCCTTACAAACCGTTTTTAAAATTTATAAGCCAATCCCCAGGAAACCGTAACGGCATTGGAATGGTAACGGCCTTCAAATTTATCTTCCATGCCGGTGACGATGTTCCGCGAAGTATAGGAGCCGTTGCGCGCCAGGCCCTGTATGTACAAAAAGGCGAAATCAATCTGCAAATTCCGGTAAGGTTCAAAAGAACATCCTGCCGACATGCCGATTTTGTTCATCCCGGGGGTTTCCGGATTGTAGTTATCTTCCCGGATGGGGCTCTGGTCAAAATACACTCCGGCTCTCAGAAACAAACGGTCGGTCGTCTTATACTGTGCCCCCACCCGGGCAACAACCGTATTTTTATAATCTTTTCCGGCTTTAATCGGTGCAATCCCCAGCTCTTCCTCATTAAAATAGACATTCAATGAATCATAGGCATTCCAGCCGACATACTGCAAATCAAAAGCCAACTCCCATTTTTCCGACGGCCGGTAGCTTACGCCCAAAGTCGTATTGGAGGGCAGCGGCAGTTGCGCATGGAATGTACCCTGGTCATATTTAGGCACGGCCAACTGGGGCACTTTCTGTCCCAATACCCCCATCAACTCCTCGATGGTACGGTTGGCATAATTCAATTCCGCCTCTCCTTCCTTGACTTTCATTTTAATTTTGGAGCGGTAAGAAAGGCCTACGGAGACTTTTTCGGAGATGTCATACAAAATACCGACATTAAATCCCGCCCGGACGTGTGCTTTCCCATCCAGCGTTGCTGAGGCCGGCGGTACCTTCGTATCCCGGATTACCCCCGTGATATAAGCCTTTTCCTCAGGAGAAATCACATTTCCCGGCAACCCTCCGATCATCGCACCTATCATTTGGAAATCAGCCGTACTCATCAAAGCCCTTGACAGTTCGACATTTCCGATGGCCAGCATCAATCCGGCTCCGATGCTCAATTTGTCTGTAATCTTATAGGAGAGGGTCGGTTGCAGGACAAAGGATTTCAACGAAATATCCTGTATCAGATTGGCTCCCGCCCAATGTTTCGGCCATTTCAAAGCATTTCCGTAAGGGGTGGTCAGGCTGATGCCGGCAGCCAGGTTGTCATAAATCTTGTAACCGGCATAAGCGTACAAAGGCGTACTGACCGGATTGTCGGTCCGGGCAGTGTAACCGTCGTGAGTATATTTCGCTTTTGCCCCGATGCCGGAAATCCCGACGGACAAGTCCATGTGTTCTTTGAGGAAGACAAGACCTGCCGGATTAAAATGCATGCTTTCGGCACCTAATTTCATGGCTGTCCCGACATGGCCCATTCCCGTCTGTTTCGCACTCAGCACATTTACCTGATAACCTTCAGCCCATGCAGGAATTCCCCAGATACAAGCCAAAGCCCAAATTACTAATTTCTTCATTCAATTCTTTTTTCGTTCATATTCAAGAAAAACGAATCACATCCTAAAAAGTTTTTGATGTTTTTGCTTTTCGTTCAAAATTTAAGGGGGCAAAATTAGCACTTTCCCTCCGCATTGTTTCTACTTTACGGTATGTGTCTCAACGCGTTTATCGTCTTCACTTGTTTTATCGCCGAAATTTCGTCACCTTTGTCCGGCTAAAAGAAGAGATGATGGAATTCACATTGACAGAGGAATATATTGAACTGATCCGCTTATTAAAAATAACCCGGATTGCCGAAAGCGGAGGCCAGGCCAAACTGATGGTTGACAACGGCGATGTGTGGCGAAACGGGGTGCAGGAATACCGGAAAAGGGCTAAAATCCGTAAAGGAGAGACCATTACGGCAAACGGCACCACCATCAACGTGCAGTGATTCCTTTCCTTTGCTTTTCTATTTCAAAAGCAATACGATGGCTCTCAAGCGAAGTTTCTATATCCGTCCGTAAAAAGGCGGCATTTCCCGTCCGGACAGCCTGTATAAAATCACCGACAATATTCAGGTCGGCCCCTCCGTGGAAATTACACTCCCCGTAATAAGCCGAAAAATCATACGTTTCATCAGGACGGGCATCAAAATACCTGACAGTCAATTTTTTTTCATCTCCATAAACCTCTCCCCGACTGCACATGACATGGGTCTTTCTCCCTCCTTCTTTCGTAAAACCGTCCATTGAAAAACTGACGGTAATCCCGTCTTCCATCTGCATGGACACAACCTGATGATCCACCACGTCATTGTCACAGCGGTAGACACAGCGTCCATAAGGACCTTCTTTCAGTTCGCGCAGAATATAAGGCTCCGGGTCTCCTCCTTCCGGTATATCAAAATGCCGCAGCCAGCGTTTACGGCGAAGATACAAAGCGCAGGCAGAAAAAGGACACTCCTGTTCCACGGCACATCCGTCAATGCAACGTTCCGTACTTCCCTGGGGGGCATTTTTTTCGCAAAACCATTTCAGTGAACCATACGAACTGACGTCCGTACACTTCTTGCCCGTCAGCCACACCAACAAGTCCAGGTCATGGCAAGCCTTGGAAAGTATCATCGGATTGGTTTCCTCTTCTTTTCTCCACAAACCGCGGACAAAAGCATGTGTCATACGCTCTATCCCGACCGCTTCAACATGATTGACACTTATAATCTCCCCCAAGACTCCGCTTTCCAGGATTTCTTTCAACCGGACGAAATAGGGATGATAGCGAAGCACATGACAAACACTGACAATACGATTCAACGCCCTGGCTTTAGCCACAATGGCGGCACACTCCTCCCACGTACGGGCTATCGGTTTTTCCAGCAGGATATCGTAGCCTTTTTCCAAAGCCCGGATTGCCGGCTGATAATGAAGCGAATCGGGCGTACACAAAAATAAGGCATCCGCCTGTTTCGGCAGGCTCAGAAAATCTTCCCAGGCAGAATAGCAGGCAGTTACAGGTATCCCGAAACGACGGCTGTATTGCTCCCGCCGTACATCATTGGGTTCCACCACCGCCACAATCTCCATCTCTTCCGGATGTATCCGGGCATATTCGGAATAGGCGTTCATCCGGTTACCGGCTCCCACGGCTGCTACCTTCACTTTTGCCATACGTCAAAATGAGTAAGTTAATACATTTCAAGCATATCTTTGAGCGACCCCAGATAACAGGTTTTCCATCCTTCGATGATTTCTTCCTCCACTTCATCGGGGATTTCGGTATGACTCAGGGTAAGACAAGTCGCATTGCCCTCCTTTTTTAAGGTCAGTGTGACAATGGAATTTTTCTCGTTTTCACCAAAAAACCACTCCTGCACCAATTTTTTGTTCGGAATAACCTCGATATTCACGCCGCAGATGTCCCCCTCCCACAAAGAGAAGACATATCCCTTTTCCGCTTTCATGTCCGCCGGATAACCGCTCCACAGTTCAATCTGGAAAGGGTTGGTCAGGGCTGCAAACACCTCTTCCGGGTCTGCCGCTATTTTCAGCTCATAATTAAAGTTTCCCATAAGCCCGCTTTTAATCTATGCTAAACCGTATTTGATCATGCTCCTTGAAGCACGTTCACAAAGATAGGAAAAAACCGGTAGTTTTATCTTCCGCACGTAAAAAGGAAAGAATATCCCGGGAAGAGCCGGGACACATCCTCCCGCATGCCTCCAACAGTTCTGTCACCGCAGTTTCAACAGGCTGTTTTTCAATGTATCCGTCATGCACAAAATTGAGATATTTCAATACCCGGAACGCATTGAAATAATCATAAAACCTTTTCCGGAAAAAAGGAAGCGAAGCCACATTCCCGTTGATTTCCCGGATTTTTTGAGGGAATGCGGCATTTTCCAAAAAGCGGCACAGACACTCCGGCTGCCGCTGCATGTAGTCAGTAACCGTCTGTTCTTCTGCCCGGAACAGCAAAGGTATGCCCTCAAAAAATGTCCTCAATATCCGGAACGCCGCCGGATTGTAAGTCAGCAAAGTACCTCCGTCCTCCATTATCTTACGGACGGACTGGCCTGTACCGAAGGGAGTACGTGATGAAATGCGGGAAGAGGGCCAGACGGTTGTGGCTGTCAAATCCGCAAAACGTCCGGTAGCTATCAGTTTCTGTAAGAAATAAAAATCTTCCCCCGCCTGTTTTTTATTCATTCCTCCCTGCGCCACATAGTCAGCTGCCCGGCAGGCAAAAGCGGAACCGATACACTGATAACCATACGGATGTCCCGTATAGCGCAAGGCCCGGCAGTAGTAACGCAGATACATCTCATATTTTATAATGGCTTCCTGCAACTTCCGGTCAGCCGAGTCCCAGCGGTGAGCATAATGAATCGCCACACCTGCCGCATCCGAAGCCTCAAAATACCCTATCAGCTCTTCAAAATAATTCGCTTCCACCAGCGTATCGGCATCCAGGGAAGCAATTACCCCATCGGGGCGCCTCCGGCTGTAAAAATACCATGCCGCAGCATCCATCGCCATTTTCCGTACCACACCGACGCCGGATTCCGATACCGGCAAGTCAAAAGCGGAAGCGGCACAAAACTCCAGTCCGGGCGTACGCGTAGCAGAAATGTAGTTTTGAAGAGCCTGAAAAGCCGCTTCGTTTCTCTTTTTTACTTCCGCATGACAATTTTCCGCATGGTTCAATACAACGATTACCCCCACGTTCCCATTCGTCAGACGACAGGCCCTGAGGGAATCCAAGGTGTTAAAAAGTTCCGGTTCGTCCAGTACGGGTATAATGACAATCAAAGAGAGTTCCCCGGAGAAAGCGGGAGAAAAGGGAAGCCGGTTTCTGTTGAAATAGCGTTCAAAGACTTTCATAAAAAGAAGAAGGCTGATTACTCAGCCTTCTTTTTATACTGTTCGTTCAATCTTTTGACCACATCCTGTGTGATGTCAAAGCCGTCCGCCGCATAAAGGACATTGCCGGCAACAACCGTGCTCAACACAATTTCATATCCTTTTTCCTTATTGTATTCGGCCAGGAAATTGGTGATGGACTCAAACAATTTTTTATTCAGCTCACTCTGCTCCTTCATCATTTTCTCCGTCATTTCCTGTTGCAGTTGCTGCAATTTCTGATTTTTCTCCAGCAAATCCTGTCGTGCAGCCTCTGCCCGTTCGGCAGATATAAATCCGTTGTTTTCCAGTTTCCGCTGAAATTCGCGTGCCTGTCGGTCCAGGTCTTTGGCTTTTATATTCAATTCGGTATTTCTCTCTTCCTGTTTTTTCAGGAAAGCCTCATTCAATTCCACAGAAAGTGTGTAATTACGCAACAACGTATCCGTATTTATGTACACGATCTTCGCATCCCCTTTCCCGATATTATTTCCGTTTTCTCTGACATTAGCAGAAGTACAGGCGCCGGTATTTGTAAAATGCAGAACATACAACACACCGACAGCAATTAGTAACACTACATTTAATGCTATAGAATAACTCTTCATAACCTTATAACTTTGTTAATAAAATACGTGCTGATTGTATCAGCAGAATCGTTTGACAAAGATATATTTATCTTCTTGGAATTGATACAATTTTCCTTTTTTTCTGGCGTTTAAATTTTATTTCATGACATCTGCCAGCAAAAAGTTTTCAAAATCAATATTTTAAGAGCGGATTTTTCATTTTTTCCTATCCAGTGAAAAGAGCATTTTTACCAGATCAATTTCTTCCCGGTTCAGCAAAACCGGGGTTTCTTCTCTCAGTTTTCCGGTTTTGCGCATGTCCTGCCAAATGCGGTAGCTTTCCAGCCCCACCCCCAGTTTGACATCCACATGTCCCTTGTTGGTGCTGGCGGCAAATTCATTCAGTATGCGCTGCTGGTTCTGTTGTTGAGTCATAGGAAGAGCGGGAGAAAAGGCCTCTTGCCGCACACCTGCCATATTATTACGGGCATTCATCCGGTATTGGCGGGAGCGTTGGGCAAAACGCTGCACGACCACCACTTCGGGTAAGAGCAAGGTGTCGGACGACATGAAGACCGCCAGAATGTATTCCTCTCCGGCCAATGTATCAGGCACGACGACCTGATAGGGCAGCATACCGATATGAGTGAAAAAAATCGTATCCCCCGGCTGCGTATTCAAAGCAAAACGCCCGGCTCCGTCTGTGGTGGAGACCCTGTTTCCCATTCTGCAATTCACCCCCGGAACGGGGTCTGTCGTCTCACTGTTTAATACCACTCCGGAAAAACGCACACGCTCCTGCTGAGCCATCGCCTTACCGGACAGCACGATAAAAATCAGGATACCGATGAAGTCAATTCTTGTCATTTTCTCTGGCAATCTCCGTATGCTGCAATATATTCAACAACAACTCCCTTGCCCGGAACAGCTGAGCTTTCACCGTGCCCAGAGGAATCGCCAGTTCATCTGCAATCTCTTCGTACGAAAATTCATCAAAATAGCGCAGCTCTATCAAACGCCTGTAACGCCCTTTCAGCATGGACACTTTTTCACGCATAAAGTCAGCACGCTGCGAACGTATCGCCTCCTCATCCGGAGTACGGATATCCGCCGGGATACTGTTTATATATCCCCGGTCGTCCGGATTGATATCATCTTTGTCTAACGAAACCGTCTGAGTCTTACGCTTCCGGATAAAATCAATGGTATTGTTGGAAGCTATTTTGAATAACCAGGTACTAAAAGCAAACTGAGGGGAATAATAATTTAAACTTGAAAAGGCTTTTTCAAAAGCCTCAAACATCAAATCTTCAGCATCGGTCCTATTATTTACCATCTTCAGTATCATAAAGTATACCGAATCTTTATACCTTTTAAATAATTCCGAATACGCTTTTTCGTCACCGGCAATGGCATTTTTTACTACTTTATAGTCATATAATGCCTTTTCCGACAAATTATTTGTTATCTCCATTTCTTATTAGTAAAAATTGAGTTTACATTATAGTACCATCTGTATAAAAATCCAATAGAACTAATAATAAACGAAGTTAAGAACAATTTCTTTTGTTTCAGATGCTTCAGATAGATATTTAGGGTTACAAAATCCATTAAAAAGGTTAATAAAACACCTATAACCATGTAATTTTGTAAAATTTTCACATTTATTAAGTAAAAACTCAAAATATAAAATACCATACGTAAAAAATTGTCAGCATTCGCCCTCAATTTTACCGGAAGCTCCCATCTCCGTCTATTAAAACAATAATACGTGAAATCTTCCGAACGGGTTTTCTTTCTGCTGTCTTTTATTTCAATAAAAGTATTTTTATTTTTTGCGACTTTTACTTTTCCGGCTTTCGACAAGGCCCGGACAATTTCATTATCATACCCGGCATAACTCTGGGAATTCCTGGAAAAAACTTTGCTGGTAAGATAGAGGCTCTTGCGGTAAGCCATGTTGTAGCCGTCGCCCAAAACATAGGATTTTCCTTTCACCAGCAACAACATTTTCAGATAGCGGAGGAAGCGGTACATCCGGTGGAAATTGATCTTTTCCTTTTCTGCCGCATAATTCGCATACCCGAGGACCACCGCCGTATCCGGTGTAAAGTAGGAAGCCATTGCCTTCACCCACGAACCGGACAGCGGACGACTGTTTATCTCTGCAAAAAGCACAATATCATAACGGGCAGCAAGGATGCCTATATTAATAGCCAATTTTTTCGTACTTCTGAATTTGGTATCGGGAAAAATCCGTGTCGTACGGAGTGCGGGATGCTTCTGTTGCATTTCGGCCAGCACATCCTGTGTATCGTCTTCCGAACATTCGTCCACCACAATCACTTCATAGGGGGCATAATCCTGGCTCAAAAAATAGTCCAGATTCTCTTTCAGCTCTTCCGCTTTATTGTTTGCCGTAATAATGAGGGAAACACCGGTCTTTCCGTTTTTTGAAAAAGATTTTTCCTTCCGGCAAATCAGTACCGTACAGTAAATTATATTTATCAAACGGAACAGGAACAATCCTGCACACACCAGAAGCAAGTATCCGTTATACCCCAAACTTTCCCAAAATCCGATAAAACGATCCATGATATTCCGACAAAATCTTTAAAATTTATAGAAAACCCTTATTCTGAAATTTTATGCCGAACGGCAAAAGGGTGACATTCCGTTCACTCTGAAACTTCTGTACGCTGATACAAAGCCTCTTTGTAAAAAAATCAGACAAATATAGTCACTTATCCATGATTTTTTTTGCAATTCAGAATATATTTTATCAATTTTAGGTGATTTTACAACCAACAAAAAACAAATGCATATGAGTCAAAAACCAAAAGGAATCATTGGCATCCTGACAGGAGGCGGTGATGTTCCGGGATTGAATCCGGCAATACGTGCAGTGACCATCCGGGCACTGAGAGAAGGATATAAAGTAATCGGTATCAAACGAGGCTGGAGAGGTCTGATTGACATTGTCCGCGACAAGAAAGCCGATAATTCCGGCAACTTCTTCGAACTGACCGAAGACATTGTCAACAAAGCCGGACGCACAGGGGGAACGTTCCTGCACACCTCCCGTACACGGGCTTCCCATGTGCCTTTAGAATCGGTACCGCAACATTTGAGGGATAAGTATACGGAAAAAATCAACGACCTGACACCGGAAGTGCTTCAGAACCTTGATTTCATGGGGATTGACTACCTTATTCCCATCGGCGGCGATGACACATTGAGCTACGGAGTACGCCTGAGCAAAGAGGGCGTGAAAGTCATTGCCATTCCGAAAACGATGGACAACGACGTTCCCGGAACGGACTATTGCATCGGTTTCAGCACCTGCATCACCCGTACCATTGAGCTTACCCACAATCTCCGTACCTGCGCCGGTTCGCATGAGCGTCTGTTGGTACTGGAAGTATTCGGTCGTTATGCCGGTTTCTCGGCCATGTTGCCGACTTTAGCCGGAGCTGCCAACCGTTGTGTGATCCCCGAATACCAATTCAATATCGACCACCTTTGCGAATTACTTTGCCAGGACCGGTACACCAATCCGAGCAAATATTCGGTGGTACTGATCTCAGAAGGGGCTACTTACAACGGCGGAGATATGATGTTTCAGAGTGAAGAAGCCGATATGTTCGGACACAAAAAACTCGGCGGTATCGGTGACCACATTGCCAATCAGTTGAAAGAGTTGTCGCCCAAATTCAACAACGGCGAAACCATCAATGTTATCAACCAGAAATTAGGCTACATGGTACGTTGCGGTAATCCGGACGCCATGGACTCCATTGTTCCCATGGCCTACGGTAACCTGGCACTGGACCTGATCGGCAAAGGCATGCACGGACGTTTGGTCATCCTCCGCAACGGACGTTATGACAATGCGCCGATTGAAATTGTCACCAGCACGAAAAAACTCGTGGATGTGGATAAATTTTACAATACAGAACGTTTGCGTCCCAAATACAACAGTTTTGAATTTATGCCTCAAATGATTCTGTAAAAACAAGAGGGTAAAAGTAAAAGAGCCCCGGCTTTTTTACTTTTACCTTTCATTTCATTTTCTTGTGGTGTCCGGAATAAGCGTATCCACTTCAATCACCACCGTCTCCTCTTCCACGACAATGGCTGAATCCTGAGGAACTTTCACTTCCACTTTGTTTTTCCCGGAACGCCCACAAGAGGCCAATGCCAGGATAAAGCATACGACAAGCATATAAAGCAATCCGCGTCTTACGTTTGTTTTCATTTCTTCCTTTTTTATTTATTATACAATCCGCTCCGGTAAAGTCCGGAATATTCCCGTCAAAGCGCGCGTCAACCTACCGGATCATACATTGGTACGTAAGTGCCCGGATAAAGTTTACATGAACTGGAACTTTATGCCGACGGAAAGACTGAATATGTCCGTCAGGCTCAAATACTTATTGGTAAAGTAGCTGATCACATACAGGTCATTGGTGGCAAATTCATAAAAAAGTCCGATTTGATTTGACAAACCGACAGGTTTGATTTTATAGTTTATGCGCTGTCCGAAGGCCAGGTTAAAGCGGAGATTGGTTGCCACCCCATAATAGCGCTCCGGATAGCGGTCAGGTTCTTTATCCCAGAATTCGTCTCCCAGAATTTTGTTGATATACAAACTCACGGTCAGAGGTTCCGCAAGCCACCTTTCTTTGCCAAAAGTTTTCTTCCAGGGGATATAATTTTCTTTGAGCGTAAAAGTGACATGCCCCTCTTTGCCGTCAAATTTCGGCAAATAACCGATAAACAAATCGGTTTCCCACTGGTTCTTTTTCCCGTAATCCCACCCGACGCCAAACGACAACAGTCCCATAGACCCGGCATATTGCAGTTTGTTATAAGAGGGAATAAGACTGTTCCAGATCGTTTTGTATTTCTCCAGCTTTTCATCATGCCGGGTCTGGGCCAGGGAAGACAAGACTCCCGCCATCAGCATACCCGCCCATAACATCTGTCTAAAAATAAACCACTTCATACGTATAAGAGTCAGGAGTAACCGTAAACAACAAATAATTCCGGTGAACGATAGCATCCGAACCGTAGTATATCAGACCATCCTGAAAGAAATCTGTCACCATGAGGCGATGGTTGTGTGCATGCAAACAAAATCTCAGGTTGGTAAGCCGCCGGATGTACTCCTGAAACGGTTTGGCCACATTGTTATTAAATTCCGTGCCCTCCGGAGGGACATGCATCGCCACAACAGACGAATGATAATAACTCGTATCGGCGATCTGTTCTTCAATGAATTTAAAATCCGGTACAGGCATGGAATAATCGTATTCCAATGCATTGGTATTCAAATACACAAACTTGATCCCGCTATAAATAAACGAAAAATTCAGGGCACCATACATTGCTTCGTATACCTCTTCTCCCGAACCCAGATTGTCATGATTTCCGATGATGGCCACGTAAGGCACATTTAATCCGCTCATGATGTCATGTATCCAGTAATACTCTTTTTTCAGCCCGAAGTCGGTAATATCTCCACCATGAATAACGAAATCAACGTCCGTCCTCCTGTTCACCGCTTTCACAAAAGCCTTGGTTTCGTCATACCAGCGTTGGGTATCCCCCATCATGATAAAGCGGACGGTGTCGCGGTTCCGGTCGCGCGCCAACAACTCTTCCATATTCCGCTGGTTGATGTTTTTATACTTATTCTGTAATTTAAGTTCATAAGGATGGTATTCAAAGGTGTGGGAACATCCCCAACACCCCAATACAATCCCGCAAAGCCATACTGTTTTCCACATATCGTCATCCTATATTAAATCCAAACCTATTCTTCCCTGCCTGCGCCTTTTCCTCCCTAACAAATTACATGCCTCGTCCATCATTTTTCAGCTAAACTTTATCATTGTCTTATTTTTTCTCTTACTTTGTGAGCAAGAAATACAAAAGCGACAATACCCTATGAAAATACATTTTATCGCCATTGGGGGAAGTGCCATGCACAACCTCGCTCTGGCTTTATACGGGAAAGGATACCAAGTGAGCGGTTCCGATGACGAAATTTTTGAACCCTCCCGCAGCAGACTGGAAAAGGCCGGGCTTCTTCCGGCTCAGTGGGGCTGGTTTCCGGAAAAAATCACGCCGGACCTGGATGCCGTTATCTTGGGCATGCATGCCAGAGAAGACAATCCGGAATTAATCAAAGCAAGGGAACTGGGGCTTCGCATCTACAGCTACCCCGAATACCTCTATGAACAGACCAAGGATAAAAAGAGAATCATCGTAGGCGGGAGTCATGGTAAAACCACTACCACGTCTATGATTATGCACGTGCTCAAGAAATGCGGTGTGGAATTTGACTATATGGTAGGTGCCCTGCTGGACGGATTCGACACAATGGTTCATCTGAGCCATTCCAGTAAGGTAGCGGTTTTTGAAGGGGACGAATACTTGTCCTCCCCCATTGACCTGCGCCCCAAGTTCCATCACTACCGCCCGGACATCGCCATATTGACGGGCATTGCCTGGGACCACATGAATGTTTTCCCTACATTCAGCAATTATGTGGAGCAATTCGCCCATTTCATCGAAACCATACAGGAGAACGGAAGCCTTATCTTTTATCAGGGAGATGAAAATATACGGCAGATTACCTGCCGTGCCCACTCTTCGGTAAAAGTGCTCCCTTACGAATGCCTTCCCCATACCACCCGGAACGGCAAGACTTACCTCCGGGGCAATGAAGAAACGGAATTACAGATTTTCGGCCTTCACAACATGCAGAATCTCGCGGCTGCCTTTCTTGCCTGCCGGGAAATCGGCATTCCGGAAAGCGATTTTCTGAAAGCCATCGCCAGCTATAAAGGAGCGGCAAAGCGTCTGCAAAAAATTGCGGAGACGCCGCAATCCATTGCCTACCTCGATTTTGCCCATTCACCGTCCAAGCTGAAAGCTACAATCCAAGCGGTGAAGGAACAATATCCGGACAAAAAGCTGATTGCCTGTATGGAGCTTCACACATTCAGCAGCCTGAATGCCGCTTTTCTGCCCCAGTATAAAAATTGCATGGACCAGGCGGACACTCCCGTCGTGTTCTTCAATCCCGAAGTGGTGGCCCATAAAAAACTCCCTGCCATTGAAGCCGAAGATGTAAAAAAGGGATTTGATTGCCAGCACCTCCGGGTGTTTACTGATAACCGCCAACTTTTAGACTATTTGCAACAACAAGAGTACGGGAACACTGTCTTGTTGATCATGACTTCCGGCAATTTCAGCGGAATCGACATTAAAGCAACTGCCAGACAATTATTGGGTTAATCCTATTAACCTCGGGAAGCATTGTAAGCCTGCAATGCTTCCCGAGGTTCCTTTCCCCGTTTACTTCCACTTTTTTTTCTTTAAAAGTAATGTGATTTCCGATTTTATTTTATCTTATCAGACGGAAAGGATGCGTGTTGTAAACTTTTATTTTCACAAAGAGTATAACACTATTTACAAGTAAATACTTAAAAGATTAAACTTATGGATTTATCCGTAAATCAAAGATTGGAACGTTTTCTTTTTGAAAAGAAGATCTCACAGGAAGAACTTCGTATTCGGTTAGGATTAAAGGCAAGGCAACAGGTAAGCAACTGGATAAACTGCCAGGATCCTATCCCCGACAAGCACTTGCTGTCTATCATCCGTGAATATCCGGAGTTGAATGCCAATTGGCTGATCCGGGAAATCGGGCCTATGTTTATGGATCAAAAGCAATTGCGTCAGATTAACCGGAATGAATACGGTTTTTGTGAAGATTGCATCGATAAGGAAAAAGAAATCGCGTTGTTGAAGACTCTGCTTGAGAGGAAAGAGTATGAACTGAAAGAACTTTACCGCGAATCGGGCAAGCTGGAAGAGCGGCTGAGCCATTACGAAAAACCAGAAAAAACCAAAGGTAAATAAGGAGGAGAAGAAAATCTCCTCCTTTTATTTTTCTTTACAATAACGCTTAATGATATTATAGGCTTCCGGTATTCCGATTTCCCCCGCCTTGCTCAAATCGGCATTGGCTTCCGCCTTTCTGCCAATGTAAATATACAACAGTCCCCGGTTAAAATAGGCTTCCGCCATATCCCTGTCCTTGGCTATCACCCTGGTATAGGTATCTATGGCCTGTTCTATTTTTTCGTTCTTCACATACACATTGGCGATATTAAACAGGGCATAGATAAAAGCAGGATCCAATTCCAGACATCTGTTGTAGTCCGCCAGCACCTGCGAGTAATCAACTACGGTTTTTACCTCTTTGCTCTCTTCCCCCACAACATAGCGGGACGCCTTTTCGTCGATAGTAGCGATGTAGTCATACATCAGCATCCGGGCATTCGCTCTGTTAAATATAGCCAGCAAATGATCGGGATTCTTTTTCAGTATTTCCGAAAAATCGTCCACCGCCTTCGGGTATTCATAGTTGGCCATATAAAATATGCCTCTCAACAAATACAAGTCCTCGTCTTCTTTCTCTTGCAGACGCCGGGTCAGTTCTTCGATACGGCTCTTCACCAGCTCCGGAGAATAATTGAAATGCCTGTTTGACAACGCCAGTGCCGGATTGTAGTCATGCCGCTGATTAAAGTCGGTGATGTGCCGGTTGTAGTACTGGAATTTCCCTGTCCTCAAGGAGTCCATACTCTGGTACTGGACACAGAATATTTCCTGCAAAGACACGATGACGTTCTTGTCCTGCACCCTTCCATTAATCACATCCCGCATTTTATCCGTACGGGCATTGAAATCGATCAGGCGCTGAAAGTTTTCCGTCGTATCCACCAGGGCATTTTTATCCCCCTCTTTCATCTTCCGGTAGCGTTCCATGATGGACCTTGCCTGACGGGAGTCGTTGTCGGCAGAAGCATAATCCTGCATTTCGTTATTCACCATAGCACGCATCATGTATGCCTTTACAAAATCCGGATATAACCGGATACTCTCTGAGAAGTCGTTGTAAGCTCCGTGCAAATCCTTTACCTGCAACTTCAAAAGTCCCCGGTTGAAATAAATCAGGATGTTGTCGGGATTCATCTCAACAGCTTTGTCCAGGTCAGTAATAGCATGATTATAGTCCCCGATTTCCGCCAGCAGCATCGCCCGGTTATAAAATGCATAGATATAATTGCTGTCTATCTCTATGATGCGGGTATAATCGTCCAGAGTTTCCTGGTATTTCTTCATGTCATACCACACCATAGCACGGCTCATCAGAATACGTTCGTTTTTAGGATTCGCTTTCAGTGCCCGGTTGTAGTCTTCGACAGCATTATGGTAGTTTTTCTGTTTATACCACAGGTAGCCTCTCAATCCGTAAGCATCATCCGAAAACATGTTCAGTTTTACCGCCGCATTGCAGTCTGCCATTGCCCCGTTCATGTCTTCCATTTTCTCCCGCATGATAGCCCGGTTCAGATAGGCCGCCATCAGTTTATCGTCAATAAGCAACGATTTGGAGTAATCTTTTTCAGCTCCCTTGAAGTCTCCGGTTTCCGCCTTGGTCATTCCCCGGTTGGCATACACATAGGCATTTCCGGGATCGATGGAAATGGCGGTATTGTAATCCTGCATCGCCACCTTGAATTTCCGCAGGTTATGATAAGCTACCCCCCGGTACATATAGGCATGGAAGTAGTTCGGATTCAGCTCAATGGCTTGGGTATAGTCTTTTATCGCCCCTTCGTAATCATCCAGGTTCATCTTGGCCAAACCTCTGAAAAAATAGGGTTCCGAGAGATAAGGTTTAATCCTTATGATGTTGTTGAAATTCTCTATTGCACTGATGTAGTCGTCGAAATAAATCGCACTTTTCCCCATCTGTAACATGTTGTAAGTATTCCATTGAGCAGAAAGGGTCAGCGACAAACCAAGAAAAAAGAGAATTAAATAGCGTCTCATCCGGCAGTATTTTCTTGCGTGATTAAGGTCGGGTAAATATAAACAAAAAACGGGATGTTCTCACATCCCGTTTCAGATTCATTATAGAAAATTAATCATCATCCTGATCATCATCGTCTATGCCCGGTTCGAACAAATAAGTGGTTTGTTTTACAGATAACGAACTGCTGGCCGGAACACTTGTACTACCTCCGACAGCAATATAACCCACATCATTCAGAACAAAAGCACAAGCGGCTTGTCTCAAGGCAAAAGAAGGCAAGCTGGTCACTTCATCCCATCTTCCTTTTTCTCCCTTATAAGGATTGAACTCCCAGCAATCAGCCAGCAAATTCCCTCTGGCACCGGAAGCCAAATAAATACGGGCAGACTGGTCGGATTCCTTACCGACAGCAAAAGCAACAGCATATCCTCTCGGTATCATGCCGTAATCATTGTCAAAACTCTGTCCGTCTTTATCTTTTAATTGATCCAAAAATTTTAACGGTTCTGATTTAAAAGGAGAAAAACGAATCACATCGTTCGGATAGGAACTTCCGTCCTGTCCGGTAAAGATATAAGCATCCGATCCGATTACAGCAACACATGCTCCAGCTCTTTTTTCTCCGAATGTCCAGGTCACTTCTTTCCAGGTTTCCGTTTCCAAATCAAACTCCCACCAGTCTTTCAATGGTCCGGAACCTTCACTTCCTTTGTTATACTGGCCGTAAGCGACGTATGCTTTTCCTTTTCCGCTGTTATTCGGGTCCGGCACATAAAAACCTAACGCATAACGACGCAGCTCGCCAGGGAATTTAGCAGCCACTTTCGTCCACGTTTTTCCATCGTATTTATAAAAATCATCAAAATATTCTTCTGTTCTCGTAGAACCCTGGTGCTGACCGGCAGAATATCCCAATCCGACATACGCCACTTTACCGGTAGAAAAAGCAACCGCACCCAAACGAGCCCCCCCGGGGAAAGTTGCCGTATCTCTGTTCCAGACAATATCCTTATCACTATTGGCAGTGCAGTAGTAAAAATCCTTCAACTCCCTGGCATTTTCACTTATACCTGTTCCGACGTATGCTCTTTCCCCCAAAACAAAAGAAACTGCGCCCAAACGCCCCATCCCGCCAAAGGATTCTACCTTCTTCCAGTTTCCCACCTCGTCATCATTGGAATGACAGCCGGCAAAGAAAAGTCCTGCAACGAACAAAAAACTTAAATTTCTAAGCGTTTTCATAAATAATTTATATTTCAATTTTTCAATTTTTATCTAAAACTCGGGCAAAACTACATATTTTATGACTAAATCCAATAGGTTTTCCATTAAATTACGTTACCAAACACTAATTATTACTGCTTCTGTAAATTAAGGCGTTATCAGGATATTATTTTTAGAAAATAATTTTACCTTCGCATCTTGATTATCGCAAAATGTATAAAATGAAAAACTTTTCTTTTATTTTTTGTCTGATTCTATGTTGGGCTTGCAATAACGACGTGACTTCCATCGGACAGGATTTGCTCAATGATGACAGTTACGTGGAATTGGTAAAATATAACATCGAGAACAGTTCTACCATCAAGCTGGACTCTTTCCCTACTTCCACGGCTAAAACAGGAAGCGAACTTTACAATCTGATTGTCGGAGCAATCAAGGACCCCGTTACCGGCTTTACCAATGCCCAACCTTATTTTTCGCTTGTGCCCGCCGGCGGAGACCCGATCAATTCGATTCACAGATTCGATTCCATTACCTTTAATATCAAATACAACGGACAAATCTGGGGAGATACGAATCAGATCCAAACCTTTCATTTACACCAGCTCACACGGCTTCCCATCCTGCATGAACAAAACGATTTTTTGTATAATACGACAGTCACACCCTATAATCCGACGCCGTTAGGGAGCTATCAGATTCTGCCACACCGCCGCCATCTGGATAAATTTTGTATACGTCTGGATGACTCGTTGGGTCTGGAATTGTTTGACAAAGTGAAATACAATGACGAATACATCAAGAACGCCCACTATTTTGTCCAGTATTTCAAGGGCGTAACCCTGATACCGGACAATAACAATACCTGTATATTCGGCTTTGCGGCGGCTGCGGACAGTATTTCCATACAGTTGCATTTCCACGACGCGGAAAACGAAAAGGTATATAAATTCACGCCGAGTATTGCCTACAATGAATATACATACGAAAAATTGCATAACGACGCTGCCGGCACACCCTATGCAGCCCTAACCAAACAAACAGAAAACCTGTTGTTTTATGAAGCAGCACGTCCCGGCGCAAGCTATGGACAGCTTGTCACGCAAGGCCTGAGCGGCTATGCCATAAAAATGCGTCTGCCCGTAGCTCCCGCCGGAGATAAATACAAGACCATTGTCAAAGCGGAAATAGAATTACGTCCTCAACCTTCAAGCTACAAAGAAATCAAATTACCGGAAACGCTCTATCTCTATCAGTCCAATCCGGACAACGACCTCATCAGCGCAATTACCAAACCCGACGGAAATGCTGTGACCGGAACATTAATCCGCGAAGAAAACCGCCCGGAAGAGGAACGGTTTGTCATCAACATTACGGATTATTACAATACCCTTTGTCAAAGCAATGATGCAGACACTAAAAACTACGTTATCGTGAGTGTTCCCGCCGACCTGATGTCAGGCAGTTTCAACAGACTGACGGTGGACCGTATCCCCGTTTTAAATATTTACTATGCTCTCTACGAATAATATTCACTTTCCCATGAAAAAAATTATTCCGTTATATCTGCTGTGTTTTCTGTTTTCCTGGCAGGTTTTCAGCCAGAACAACACCGGAACTCCTTACTCCATGTATGGAATCGGCCTTTTACAGGATAATTACGGTCCCTATACGTCTCTGGGCGGCGTTTCCGCCGCAATGCGCGACAACAATAACATCAACTTCCTGAACCCGGCCTCTTATACCGCTTTAGACAGCAACCGCTTCTATTTCCAGTTTGGCGTGACCGGTGAATATGTGCACATCTCTACCCACAAAGAAAACAGCAGTTACAGGGTAGCCCAGAACGCCTCGTTGAATATGGCATTCCGCATCTATAAGAATCTATTTACCTCTTTGGGGTTCAATCAACGTTCCGACATCGGATATGACCTGTACTATTATAAAATGATCAACGGGAGTGACAATGAATATTACAACCAGCAGATTTCCGGTGAAGGCGGACTGAATGATTTCTATCTGGGAGTGGCATACAGATTCGGGAATCTCTCCCTCGGTGTCAATACGTCTTTAGTATTCGGGAATATTGAAAAAAGAGTGAATCTTATTCCGTTGATTTCGGACAGTTATTACATCAACAGCCGGAATAAAATCGCTGTTTTCGATGCAATTTTCACGGCAGGTATCCAATACGGCATGGCGCTTTCTCCCAAGTCCAAACTAACGTTGGGAACAGCATTCAATTTTTCATCCAAAATGAATGCCCGGAAAGATTTAGAATCTTACAAAGTAAATACCTCAACTCAAAGCAGCGAAACACTGGACAACGAAAGACTGCATAACGGAAACATCTCTTATCCGTTCCGCATCTCCGGCGGTTTTGCTTACGATTATAAGGACAAATGGACTGTTGCCGGAGATTATACGTTTCAGGAAATGTCTTCTTACAAGGAATTCGGCGAAGACCAGGAATACAATGACTATCACAAGGCGGCTATCGGAGTTTCCCTGTTACCGACACGCTACGGCAGGTACTGGTGGCAACGCAACAAATACAACCTGGGAGCTTATGCCGTCCGGTCACAAATCGAACTCAACAATGTACACATCAATACCTACGGCGTAACCTTCGGAACGCAAATGCCCGTATACATTTCCAATCGGGAATTGCTGTTAGGAGTGGCTTTCGACCTGGGCATAAGGGGAACCGAAAAGAACGGTCTGATCCAGGAAAAATATGCTAAAATCCGTCTGAACATCGCTTTCAAAGAAGGCTGGTTCATGAAACGTAAAATCGATTAAATCCAATAAAACAAAAACTATGAAAAAATTCTTATTTCCTTTTGCAGCTATCGCCCTGTCGTGGGTAGCCTGCACTCCCACTACCCAATACACCATCAACGGAACCGTTGAAGGCGCACAGGAAGGGAATGTATACCTTGTGAAATATAGCGGACGGACGGCAGACACGTTGTCCACAGCTCCCATCAAGGCCGGAAAGTTCACCATGCAGGGGAAGGTGGAAAACACCACCAATGCCTATCTTATTGTTGAAGGTAAAAGAGGGGGTACTCCGATTCTGGTAGAAAATACAAAGTTTACTGCCACTTTAAATCCGGAAGATAATGCCCTGTCTAAAGTAGAAGGAACGGAAAACCAGAAGATTCTGAATGAATATCTCGTTATCTCCAACGAACTGAGAAAACAGCAGTCCGAACTTTACAAAGCCTACTCGGCAGCCATGCAGGAGAAAAATGAAGAAAAAGCCAACGAAATCCGCGCCGAATTTGACAAAGCGGACAGCCTCTCTTCAATTAAAGAAGCCGAACTGATTAAAGCCCACGCGGACAGTTATGTAGCACCCTATATCCTGGCAGGAAAGATGTACAACATGGACCTGAAAGAGTTACAGGAAAAATACAACGCCCTGGGAGCAAATGCCAAAGCCAGCGAATACGGTAAAAAAATTGCCGAAAGAATTGAAAAATTAGAAGCTGTAGCCATCGGGAAAGTAGCCCCCGATTTCACCCAGGACACTCCGGAAGGCAAACCGCTGTCTTTATACGACATCAAGGGGAAAGTAAAAATCATTGATTTCTGGGCATCCTGGTGCGGGCCGTGCCGTCGTGCCAACCCCGAAATGGTGAAACTTTACAAAAAATTCCATCCGAAAGGCCTGGAAATCATCGGTGTATCCCTGGACCGCAACAAAGCAGACTGGGAAAAAGCCATTGCTGACGACCACTTAAACTGGAACCAGGTTTCCGACCTCCAGTATTGGAACAACGCAGCAGCACAGGCATACGCCGTGAGCAGTATTCCTCACATTGTGATATTGGATAAAAACAATGTCATTGTAGCCCGCAACTTACACGGCGAGGAACTGGAAAATAAAATCGCGGAATTACTGAAATAAGAAAGCGTTAAAGTATATGAATGAGGGTATCGAGTCTTTCGTTACCCTCTTCTTTTTACTATTTTTGTCTGCCCGTAATCCCGGCATGCTTTCCGCCCGGTTTCCGGTTTTACCTTGTAGTACAATTTACCGTTATGCAGAAAGTTTGTATTGTATTCTTTATTCTGATTTTCAGTTTATCAAGCCGTGGAAACCGTCCGCAAGTTCCGGACTGGTCCGAAGAGACGCTGCGCGCCATGACTCTGGACGAAAAAATCGGACAGCTCTTTATGATTGCCGTATACAGCAATAAAGACAAGGAGTACCAGGAAAAAATCGAAGGAATCATCCGGAAATACCACATCGGCGGGTTGATTTTCTTCCAAGGGGAGCCTGTCAGACAGGTCGAAATGGTCAATGCCTTTCAGAAAATCAGCAAATATCCCTTGCTGATTGGGATTGACGCGGAACATGGTTTGGGATGGCGCCTGCAAAGTGCAATGGAATTTCCCCAAATGCTTATCAACGGCGCCGTAACAAATGACTCACTGATTTACCGTTTAGGCCAGGCTATTGCCCACCATTGCAAAGAAACAGGCGTACACGTGAATTTTGCCCCGGTGGCAGACATCAATAATAATCCCGCCAATCCGGTTATCGGTACACGTTCTTTCGGAGAAAATCCGGAGAATGTATACCGAAAAACAGCCATGTATATCGCCGGAAGTCTGTCTTCTCAAGTGCTCCCCGTAGTGAAACATTTCCCCGGACACGGCGATACGGACACGGATTCCCACATCTCCCTTCCTGTCATTTCTCACGACTTGAATCGTCTGGATTCGATTGAATTATATCCTTTCAAGAAGTTAATCCAGGACTCACTGCCCGCTGTTATGGTTGCCCATCTGAACGTAAAAGCTTTGGATTCGGCCCGGATTCCCGCCACATTATCGCCCCGCATTGTGAGTTACTGGCTACATGAACGGCTCGGCTTTAACGGTCTCTGTTTTACGGATGCCATGAATATGAAAGGAGTCAGCCAAGGGCTGGAAAAAGGAACCGCCGAGGTAAAAGCCCTCCGGGCAGGAAATGATATTCTGCTTTTCCCTGAAAATATTGACCGGGCTGTCGGCCAAATAAAAAAAGCCCTCCGGGACAGTCTGATTTCGGAAGAGGAGATAGAAGCCCGATGCCGAAAAATACTGAACACAAAACGTCAGTACGTCCGGTCTTCTATTCACCCTTTATCTACCGGACAATTGTGGTCCCGATTAAACCGTCCCGAAGATTTTGCCTTGAAACAAGAACTCTATAAAAACGCTATTACACTCATCAAAAACAAGGAGGCGCTGTTGCCTCTGAAATGTCTGGACACACTAAAAATAGCCTCCCTGCATTTCGGTGCGGACGAAATCAACACATTTCAAACCACCTTAGACAAATATACCCGGGTGAAACATTTCGTCACCCCAAAAAACATTTCGGACGACGCAATGCAAAAATTAGTCCGGAAACTGGTACCCTACAATTGTATCATCCTGTACAATAACAGTGCATCCGACCGGATGGCCCGTCAGTACGGTTACTCGCCGGAGTTGTCACAACTCATCACCCGGCTGAAAGGGAAAAGGATCATCCTCTGTCATCCGGCAATCCCCTATGGGCTAAAACCGTACATACACCTTCCGATAGACGCCATACTCGTCAGCTATGAAGATCACCTTTACCCAAGAACGTTCGCAGCGCAAGCCATCTTCGGAGGCATCCCGGTGACCGGACAACTGCCAGTCTCCATCACTCCGGAGTATCCCGCGGGAACAGGTATCCCGACAGAAAAAAGCCGTCTGGGCTATGCTCTTCCTGAAATGTGCGGTGTATCAGCAGCACTCCTGTCCTCTGTAGACTCGATATGCAAAGCCGCAATCCGCATAAAAAGCACTCCCGGTTGCCAGGTACTCGTAGCCAAAGACAATTATATCATATACAATAAAGCTTTCGGATACAATACGTACGAAAAACACAAAGCCAACCACACTTCCAATATTTATGACATTGCTTCCATCACAAAAATAGCAGCCACATTACCGGTTATCATGAAACTCTATGATCAGGGAAAAATCGCCATAGACACACCGGCCTGCCGCTATTATCCCCTCTTACAAGGCTCAAATAAAGAAAAGATTACGCTAAAGGAAATTTTAGCCCACAATGCCGGACTGAAAAGTTTTTTTCCTGCTTTTTCCGAACCCATCGATATGGAAAAACTTCCCGGTCCCCTTTTCACAAAAGCACCGACTAAGTACAATACCCAAAAACTAAAGGACCATCTATTTGCCAACCCCGGCTATCAATTCAAAGACAGCACGTTATCACACACTCCCCGCCCAGGCTATCAAGCGTTTACCCCCGGGTTATATCTCTTTACAGGATACCGGGACACTGTCATGGCCCAAATGATCCGCTCGGAACTGAATCCGAAAAAAGAATATACTTACAGTGACTTAGGATTTATCCTCCTGCAAAAAATAGCGGAACACCAGACAGATTCCTCATTGGACGTCCTGGCTAAAAACTGGTTCTATGAAAAATTGGGCACCTGTCACACGGACTTTTTAGCCGACAAACGTCTGCCCGGCGATTATATCGTTCCCTCCTGCATCGACAAACTTTACCGGAAGAAAGAAATCAAGGGCTATGTCCACGACCCCATGGCTGCCTTGTTGGGTGGCGTTGCAGGACATGCCGGACTGTTTTCCACAGCAGAAGACCTGGCAAAAATTATGGCACTGTATTTAAATAAAGGAAGTTACGGAGGCGAACAACTGTTGATCCCTGCCACATTGGAGCTTTTTACCCAAAAAACGGATTGTTTCCCGAATAACCGACGGGGACTGGGATTTGACAAACCTGAAATGGACGAAAAGAAAATAGGCCCTACCTGTAAAGAAGCCCCGGCATCCAGCTACGGACACACCGGGTTCACAGGTACAATGGCATGGGTTGACCCGGAAAACCAACTGATTTATATCTTTCTCTCCAACCGGACTTATCCCAACGAATTCAACACAAAACTCACCGACGAAAATATCCGGACCACTATCCAAAGTGCCATTTACCGCGCTTTGAAAGACAAATAGAATTAATGACACTTTTCTTTATTGATTCATGGCAAAATCAAAGAAAAAAGATACTTTTGCACATGAACAGAAAATTTAACCAGTTATTAATAAATAGAATAAATTATGAGTAATTTTTTGACTACCTCAATCGGGAAAAAAGTCATCATGAGCTTATCAGGACTTTTTCTGATTTTGTTTTTGTGCATTCACTTATCGGTGAATCTGCTGTTACTTGTCGGCCCGGACGCCTTCAACGCGGGATGTGAATTCATGGAATTGCCCTTTATCAAAGTAATCGAACCCATCCTGGCTTTAGGCTTCATCATCCATATCGTGTGGGCAAGTATCCTGACCATTCAGAACCAAAAAGCCCGTCCGCAGAAATACGCCCTGCGTAAACAGTCACAGAACTGTACGTGGCCTTCCCGCAACATGTATATCCTGGGAGCATTGGTGCTGGCATTCTTAGTACTGCACATCTGCAATTTCTGGTATTACTTCAAATTCAGCGAAGTCACCAGCCAATATGAACTGGTAAGTACCACCCTGATGCAGCCGTTGTATGCAGTAGTTTACATCATTGCCGCCATTCTGTTGGGACTTCACCTTTCCCACGGATTCTGGTCCGCTTTCCAGTCTATCGGTTTTTCCAATGATATTTGGAGAAAACGCCTGGAATATGTAGCCTATTTCTTTGCGATTGTGTTTGCTGTCGGCTTCAGCATTATTCCGGTTTATTTTCTGATTTTCGGAAACTAATCCCTCAATCCTCATTAAATCAAAAATTTAAAACTACTTAGTTATGTCAATATTAGATGCTAAAATACCTGCCGGCCCGTTAAAAGACAAATGGTCTGCCCACAAGGCCCACATCGGCGTTGTAAGCCCGGCAAACAAGAAAAAACTTGATGTTATCGTTGTAGGTACCGGATTAGCCGGAGGCTCCGCTGCTGCCAGTTTAGCTGAATTAGGTTACAATGTAACAGCTTTCTGTTACCAGGATTCTCCCCGCCGGGCACACTCTATCGCCGCCCAGGGAGGTATCAACGCAGCCAAAAACTATCCGAACGACAATGACTCTGTCTTCCGGTTATTTTATGAAACCATCAAAGGAGGTGACTATCGCGCCCGCGAAGCCAATGTATACCGCCTGGCGGAAGTAAGTAACGCCATCATCGACCAGTGTGTTGCTCAAGGTGTTCCTTTTGCCCGCGAATACGGCGGTTTGTTAGCCAACCGTTCTTTTGGTGGTGCATTGGTAAGCCGTACATTCTATGCCCGCGGTCAAACGGGACAACAATTGCTGTTGGGCTGCTACGGAGCCATGAACCGGCAGATCGAAAAAGGAAAAATCAAAGTATACAACCGTCATGAAGTACTTGATGTAGTTGTTGTTGACGGCAAAGCCCGCGGTGTGATTGCCCGCAACCTGGTTACAGGAAAAATTGAACGTTTCGGAGCACATGCCGTAGTATTGGCAACCGGAGGTTACGGAAATGTATTCTTCTTGTCTACCAACGCTATGGGATGTAACGGAAGTGCTGCATGGCAAGCCTATAAAAGAGGTGCCATGTTCGGTAATCCCTGTTTCGTACAAATTCACCCGACCTGTATCCCTGTTCACGGAGAACAGCAGAGTAAACTGACGCTGATGTCTGAATCCCTGCGTAACGACGGTCGTGTATGGGTACCGAAAAAAATCGAAGATGCCAAAGCATTACAGGCAGGAACAAAACACCCGAACGATATTCCGGACGAAGACCGCGATTTCTATCTGGAACGCCGTTACCCGGCATTCGGAAACTTGGTGCCCCGTGACGTTGCTTCCCGTGCTGCAAAAGAAAGATGTGATGCCGGATTTGGTGTGAACAACACCGGTAAAGCTGTATTCCTGGATTTCAAATATGCCATCCAGCAGTTAGGTCGCGACACGATTGAAAAACGCTACGGCAACCTGTTCCAGATGTATGAAAAAATTACGGCTGTTGACCCGTATGAAAATCCGATGATGATTTACCCGGCTATCCACTATTCTATGGGCGGACTTTGGGTAGATTACAACCTGATGACGACTATCCCGGGGTTGTATGCCATCGGAGAATGTAACTTCTCTGACCACGGTGCAAACCGTCTGGGTGCTTCTGCCCTGATGCAGGGATTGGCAGACGGATATTTCATTCTGCCTTACACCATCGGAGATTACCTGGCAAAAGAAATCCAGACTCCGAAAATTCAGACCAACACACCGGAATTTGAAGAAGCAGAAAAACACGTTACCGACCGTCTGCGCAAACTCTATGATATAAAAGGAACGAAATCCCCTGACCATTTCCACAAACAACTGGGACACATCATGTGGGATTACATCGGTATGGCACGCGAAGCCAGCGGACTGAAAAAGGCCATTGAGCTGATTGCCGAATTGAAAGAAGAATTCTATAAAGACCTTCGAGTGGTAGGTGAATTCTCTGCCATGAACAACGAACTGGAAAAAGCTGGCCGTGTGGCTGACTTCATCGAATTGGCAGACCTGATGGCTCATGACGCCCTCGACCGGAACGAATCCTGCGGAGGTCACTGCCGTCTGGAATCCGTTACCGAAGAAGGGGAAGCCAAACGTGACGACGAACACTTCAAATATGTTTCCGTATGGGAATACAAAGGAGAAAATACGGCTCCGGAGTTACACAAAGAAGAGTTAGAGTTCGAAAATGTTCAATTAACACAGCGTTCCTATAAATAACAATGAACATGTTCCGTTCTGATTTACAGGAACAATAAATTTTAAGATTATGGCAGATAAAATATTAAAAGAACTGACACTTAAGGTATGGCGTCAAAAAGATGCCAAATCCAAAGGCGCGTTTGAAACATACAAAATCCATGATATTTCTACCGGTACTTCATTTCTTGAAATGCTGGATATTCTGAACGAACAGTTGGTAAGCGAAAACAAGGAACCGGTAGCTTTCGACCACGATTGCCGGGAAGGAATTTGCGGTACTTGCAGTTTGTTCATTGACGGAAGAGCCCATGGTCCCGATGACGATGTAACGACTTGCCAGTTACACATGCGCCGTTTCCAGGATGGCGCTACGATTACCATAGAACCGTGGCGTTGCGGAGCATTCCCCGTAATCAAAGACCTTATCGTCGACCGTCAGGCATACGATAAGATTCTCCAGGCAGGAGGATATGTATCCGTTAATACCGGAGGTGTACCCGACGGCAATGCCATCCCCATCTCCAACGACAACGCAGAAGAAGCGATGGACGCTGCTGCCTGTATCGGTTGCGGTGCCTGTGCCGCTACCTGCAAGAACTCCTCCGCTATGCTTTTTGTAGCTGCCAAGGTTTCCCAATTGGCTTTGTTGCCCCAGGGAAAAGTGGAAGCCGCACGCAGAGCCAAAGCGATGGTTGCCAAAATGGATGAACTCGGTTTCGGAAACTGTACTAACACCGGTGCCTGCGAAATGGAATGCCCGAAAAGTATTTCCATACAGCACATCGCCCGCCTGAACCGGGAATTCTTAAAGGCAAAACTGAAAGATTAAGAGTTTCATAGCGATACTGCAACCCAAGGGTGTCAATACAATTTGGCACCCTTGATTTATTTCCAACCTTATGAGACTATTTTACAGAGAAGAAGGCAGCGGTTACCCGATAATTATCTTGCACGGTCTTTACGGTGCCTCGGACAACTGGTTGCCGATAGCCCATTTGTTAAGTCCCTTTTTCCGGGTAATCCTCCCCGATTTACGGAATCACGGCCATTCCCCCCACCATCCGGAACATACTTACACAGCCTTGGCAGACGATGTGGCAGGACTGATTGACACACTCCGTTTATCCGTAAAACCGCATCTGGTCGGACATTCGATGGGTGGTAAGGTTGCTATGTTACTCGCGCTGAATGATCCTGCACTGACCGCCCGGAATATTATTCTTGACATAGCACCGAAAAGCTATTCCCTTTCTGAGGAACACCAACGCTTATTCCATTTCCTACATACGGCAAACCTGCATCAGTTTTCCTCTTACGAAACACTTCGGCAACATCTTGCCTTGCATTTTCCCTCCATACGGGAACAGCAAATTATCCTGAAAAACATCACCCGGAAACAAGAGCATTTCCATTGGCGGATAAACGCAAAAGCGTTGCTCCACGCCAAAGAGGATTTACTGTCCTGGCAAGAAACAGAAAAACGCTACACAGAAGAAATCCTGTTTATTAAAGGAGGAGATTCCCCTTATATTCCGGATTCCGAAATACTCAAAAAAAATTTTCCGGCTGCCCTGCTGTCCAATATACCTGAAACGGGCCATTGGTTACATACAGAACAACCGGAAAAGCTAACGGAAATGATATTATCCTACCTGAATCAGGCTTAATTCAGAACTTGTAAAACCGAAACATTCGCCACCGCCTGACGATTGATGTAGCTGTTGTTGCTAGTCAAAGGCACTCCGGATTCCAGCATCACCACCGACCAACGAATCATAAACTTACCTCCCCTGCCCTGCTCAATTAACTTCCGGATGTCATTTAAGGTACCCGACATGGTTTTGGTATTACTATCAATATCTAAAAACAGCCTGTTTTTTTCCAGATAATCGCTTTTAAAATATGAAATTTTCTCATCCTCCGATAATATTTCCACCTGATAACAAACATCCTCATCCACATAGGGGTTTCTCCACCTAACCGTAATATTACTGCTGGTATTGCTTGCCCGCAAATCAAAAGCCTCATACTCCACTTTTGCGAATCCTGCCTCGGAAACATAATCGGAAAACTTAAATTCACGCCCACTCCCCTCATTCACATAAAAAATAATGTCCCGCCCTTTTCCCGGCATACCCAAATTTTTCAATACGTCCTCTCCTATGGGCTCTTTTTCTATCATCACCTGGTCGCCCGCATATTTCAACTCCCTCACCTGATTTCTCGCCAATATTACTTTGGATTCTTTTACATTCAAGGTTTGCGAACCCTCCAATTCAATACGCAAAGAGATCCTGCTTCCCTCCCGGTCTATTTCGGTCAGTAAAAACGCATCTCCGGTCAGATTCTGCAAATATTCCACGTCTTTGTTCCCTTCCGAAACATATTCCCGCTTTCCGCCGTTCACCATCACCGTAAATACCCCCTTCTTCCAGTCCAACACATGCCACGTTTCATTTTCTCCATTTTCATAAACCACCTCCAGTGTATTCGCTTTGACATCAGCCGTCCATGTCCCCAAAAATATTTCCTGTTTCCCTCCGAAATCAACATTCCACAATTTACAATCGGAAGTAAAGCGAACAACCTCCACCATGCCTTCCGTCGTATATGCCTCTTTATTATTCAACCACTTGTTATAATACAGATTCTTATTCATCACCTGCTCCATATCCAATTCCCCGTCCTGCTCTTTCGGATCATTATCACTACATGACAACCCCACTGCCGCAAATACGGACAATATAAATAACCTACTCCATTTCATAATCTTATTGTTTAAAATAATTTCCGATTTTCAATCTACCCTTTTTCAATAAATTATACCTTTGCGAAGATACAATTTTCATACCAAAACAGCAGAAATCATCTGTAAAACAAGAATAACTATGCTCTATCCTTTAAAATTCAGCCCCATCCTCAAAGAAACCATCTGGGGAGGTGAAAAACTGGCTTGCAAAAGTGAAGACCCAACCATAAAATCAGGTATCGGAGAAAGCTGGGAAATATCCGGCGTCCAAGACAATGTATCTGTCGTATCGGAAGGGCCTTTAGCCGACAATACGTTACAGGAACTCACCGAAGTATATATGGGCGATTTAGTTGGAGACAAAATATACGAACAGTTCGGCGTGGAATTTCCTTTGCTGATTAAATACATTGATGCCTGCGACGATCTTTCCATCCAGGTTCATCCCAACGATGCAGTTGCTAAAGAACGCCACAATGCATACGGAAAAACTGAAATGTGGTACGTCGTGGATGCCGATCCGGATGCACAACTGCTCATGGGTTTCAACAAAGACACCGACAAGTCGGAATATCTGACCAAACTCCACAACAACACACTGCCGGAAATATTGAACACTGAAAAAGTGAAAAAAGGAGACTGCTTTTTCATCCCTGCCGGTACCGTCCATGCCATCGGGAAAGGTTGCTTCATTGCCGAAATCCAGCAAACCTCCGACATCACCTACCGCATCTACGATTACGACCGCCGGGACAAAAACGGCAATCCGCGTGAACTGCATACGGAATTAGCTACCGACGTCATTCATTTCAAAGAACAAAAAGAACATGGTGTCCACTATCACCAACACGAAAATCACACGGAAGAATTGGTGGAATGCCAATACTTTACCACCAATTTTCTGAAATTCAACAAAGAAATCGAAAAGGACTACATCGACATTGATTCGTTTGTCATTTATATGTGTCTGGAAGGAAACTTCTCAGTCGTATACGACACCGATAAATTCGTAAAAGTAAAACAAGGGGAAACCGTCCTCGTACCCGCCTGTCTGAAAAATATCTTCCTCATTCCGGAAAAAGAAGCAACCCTGCTTGAGATTTATATCCGATAGAGGCATAACACCCCCAAAAATGAAAAAAGGATTGTCGTAATAATACGACAATCCTCTGTACTAACAAGAAAACTTCCCGCGAAATCAAATAATCTCCAGGTGCTTTTCGTCGGTGAGTTTCTCACAATAGTGACACTTCAATACAATGGGCCGTGTATTAACCACATCGAATTTCGTGCGTACATACTCGTGGTTGGTGATACACTTCGGATTCATACACTTCACAATGCCTTCCACCCTCTCCGGCACATTCACCGTCTTCTTCTCCACCACATCATAATCACGGATAATATTGATTTTAGCAGAAGGAGCCACCAACGCCAATTTATTCACTTCGTCATCTTCCAGAAACTTATCCCAGATTTTAATAATCGCCTTGGTACCCAACTTGCTGCTCTTCAGATTCGTTCCGAAAGTCATTGCATTTTCCATTTCTGCAATTCCCAGCACATTAATCACGTCAAATAATTTATCAGCCGGTATATGATCGATGACAGTACCATTCTCAATAGCACTTACCTGTAATTCTTTTTTTGCCATAACTACATTTTTATTTTAATTCCTACTTTATTCCCAACGCCTTGCAAATGATTGCCTGACGTGCAAACACACCGTTCCTTGCCTGCTCAAAATAATACGCTTTCGGATTTTCATCCACATCTACATCAATCTCATTCACCCTCGGCAGCGGATGCAGGATGCGCATATTTTCTCTCGTACCGCTCAGCATTGCATTTTTAAGAATGTACACGTTTTTCACCTTCTCATATTCCAGCGGATCGGCAAAGCGCTCTCTCTGTACGCGGGTCATGTACAAAATATCAGCCTCGTTGATGACCTCATTAAGTTCCGTATGCTCGTAATAAGGAATATTCAACTCTTTCAGATGCAACTTATACCCCTCCGGCATCTGCAACTCTTTCGGCGCAATAAAATGGAAAGTAGGATGGAAATGACTCATTGCCTGCAAAAGCGAATGCACCGTACGCCCGTACTTCAAATCCCCCACCATAAAAATATTCAGGTTCTCCAGTGTTCCCTGGGTTTTATAGATAGAATAAAGGTCCAGCATCGTCTGGGAGGGATGCTGATTGGCTCCGTCCCCGGCATTCACCACCGGCGCCGCAGCTACTTCACTGGCATAGCGGGCAGCACCTTCAATGGGATGGCGCATCACGATCAAGTCGCAGTAATTATCCACCATCTTAATGGTATCCTTCAACGTCTCTCCTTTGGTTACACTGGAAGAAGAAGAATCCGAAAAACCGACAATACGACCGCCCAAACGGTTGATAGCTGTCTCAAAACTCAAACGGGTACGGGTAGAAGGTTCAAAAAACAAAGAAGCAACCACCTTACCCTCCAGCAATCGCTGATTGGGATTCTTCTCAAATTCAGAAGCCGCCTGCAACACTTCCAGAATTTCCTCTTTCGTGTAATCTTCAATGGATACTAAGCTACGTTTATTCATATCGCTATTTTTAAATAATACTTATCGCATCACACATAAAAAAAAACCAGCATCTGTCATACAAAGACAATGCCGGTTTTTATAAGTCTGTTTTGAATCAAACTATGATGTTCCTGCTGATTATACAGGGATTTAAACGGATCGGTATGTTTAAATTCTGATCTCATATCAGAATCCAAATGTAAACATTATTTTAAATCCTGCAATAGATTTACCACTCTTTTTCAGTCCGGAATTATTTTCCGCCGTTCTGATTTTTCATCATTTGCGCTATCCGGTCGACAATATCCGCGGCCACTTCCGATTTCAGTTTCAAATCAAGCACTTCGGTCTTTTCACTTCGGTCAATCAAAGTCACCTTGTTGGTGTCTACACCAAAACCTGCCCCTTCATCCCTCAGGCTATTCAACACAATCAAATCCAGGTTTTTCTTTTTCAGTTTCACCAACGCATTACACTCTTCGTCATTCGTCTCCAAGGCAAACCCCACCAACAATTGCCCCGCCTTTTTCTTTTTTCCCAATTCGGCGGCAATATCCCGCGTAGGGAGCAATTCTATACACAACGACTCATTCCCCCGTTTCAGTTTTACACCCGACTTTTCTTTCGGCGTGAAATCCGCCACCGCTGCACAGGAAATGACAATGTCAGCCGACAAAGCTTCCTGCATCACCGCCTCATACATCTCTGCCGCTGACACCACATCCACACGTCGTATCGAAGTCCTTGTCGTCTTTAAACGCACAGGGCCCGCAACCAACGTAACCTCCGCACCACGCTTCGCCAACTCCTCTGCCAAAGCAAACCCCATCTTTCCCGTGGAGTGATTCCCGATAAACCGAACCGGGTCTATCTGCTCATACGTAGGCCCAGCTGTCAACAACACCTTTTTCCCCCTCAACTCCTCGGTCCGGACAAAAAAATTACGTATTTGCTCCACAATCTCCTCCGGCTCAGCCATACGCCCTTTACCGGACAAACCACTTGCCAACTCCCCCTCCTCCGGCTCTATGATCAGATTACCATAACTGCGCAATATCTCCATATTCTTCTGTGTAGCCGGATGACGATACATATCCAGGTCCATCGCCGGAGCTATCATCACCGGACACTTCGCAGACAAATAGGTCGTCAGCAACAAATTATCGGCAATACCGGCAGCCATTTTTCCCATCGTATTGGCAGTAGCCGGAGCAACCAAATACAAATCCGCCCACAAACCCATACTCACATGCGAATTCCAATCCCCGTTTTCGGGATCATAAAAATCCACCATGATGGGATTCTTCGACAAAGTAGCTAAGGTCAGAGGAGTAATAAAAGCCTTGGCCAACGGGGTCATGACGACCTTTACTTCCGCCCCCTCCTTTACCAAAAGACGCACCAGCGAAGCTGTCTTGTAAGCTGCAATACTCCCGGTCACACCTACAACAATATGTTTTCCTTTCAGCATAATTATCCCATAAAAAAATGGAGAATGAAAAGGTCTTTCCAGCCCCTTTTTCACCCTCCATCTTCAGTTTCAAATTCTTAAGCGTTCTCCTTTACAGCTTTCTCTCTGCCGGATGTATTACGAAAATAAACCCGGTCGTCCAAAAATTCCTGTGTGGCAATCAATACCGGTTTCGGAATACGCTCATAATACTTCGAAATCTCTATCTGCTCGCGATTTTCAAAAATCTCTTCCAGATTGTCAGAATAAGAAGCAAATTCCTGCAATTTACGACTCAGTTCGTCCTTCATTTCCACTGAAATCTGATTGGCCCGTTTAGCAATGATAGCCACAGCTTCATAAATATTGCCGGCTTTCGCTGAAAATACGGCAGGATTACGGGTAATCGTGTTATTCGGAGCTTTTACTTTTTTAAAATCCACCATAATTGATTTTATATTAAACTAATCTTTAAACTTATACGTGTCCAGAAAAGCATTGATGGCCTCATACTTTTTCTTTATGTCATTCACATATTTGCTGTTCGGATACTCATCCGCAAAATAATAGTACTCTTCCTTGGCTGCATTATAACGCTCCAGCTTTTTGTCCTCCACACTATTCACAGCCATCTGATATTTTGAATTAAACAGCAGATACATAATCTCTTCACGGTATTTCGACCCCGGATAGTCTTTCAGACAATTCTGCAAACTGACCACAGCCGCTTTATAATGTTCCCGCTGATAATAATTTTTAGCACTCAGATAATCTTTGTAAGCGAGCTTATCCAGCATTTCATCCACATAGCCGTTGATTTTATCCTTCCGGGGGCTGTTGGGATAGCGCGTCAGATACAACTGAAAATCATTAATAGCTTTCCGTGTGGCCGCCTGATCCAGACGAGGTTTCGGGGAAGCCAAATAATTACAATACCCAACCATATACAAACACTCATCCGCAAAATTACTCTCCGGATAAGTCACGACAAAATTCTTAAACAACTCCGACGCATACTCATATTCTTTCTGGTTGTAGCTGCAAAAAGCACGGTAGTAAGCGATGCTCTGAGCCTTACTCGTTCCCGTAAACACACTACGTATTCCATCGAACAAGTTCATGGCTTTCTGGTATTCACCCTTATTGTAATATTCCACTGCCTTCTTGTAAATCAACTGATAATCATTGCTTTTCAAAAGCTTTTGATACTCACCACAAGAACTGAGTAACAAAACAATGAATATCAGACCTAAAAACTTCTTCATAAACGGAGCGTTTTTTTGCATCATGCAAAGATAGAGGAAAAAGTAAAAAGTAAAAAACAAAAAGTAAAAACTTTTCCAGGTGCAGAGTCAACAAGCCAGTGCAATTTTATAATAAAAGCTTGAAGAATCTTTCT
>ERZ777011.377-NODE-377-length-69890-cov-15.055617_pt1 | contig 69890 bp, 58 predicted proteins | sample MGYA00374964_ERZ777011 | MGnify/ENA primary metagenome ERZ777011 (study PRJEB29310, sample SAMD00008975) | mouse gut metagenome | study: EMG produced TPA metagenomics assembly of the Metagenome analysis of fecal microbiota from mouse which was promoted...
CGATATATTAACTTAAGTTTCAACTACTTCGGTAATTTTTACCGAATCATTGTTAAAATAGACAGAAAAGCAAAACGCAGGCGTCCATTGTCGTTATATAGCGACAATGGACGCCTGACATTTTTTCAAGATGCCATTGCTCCCTTCTGAACCTGTCTTTATGGAGTCTATTGATACGACTTCTGTACTTTAGCAGAGTCCATCTTCAACGTATGGCCACGGCTCTTTCATTTAACTTTGATGCTACAATGCGCCACTGTTAATCAAGTAGTTATATGTAGCAGTTACGCAATGGCGGTATTAATCTCATTTTGGATAAAAGGGTTAATGGCTTTTAACTAACTATCAGTCATGCACTTTGAAAATTCCAAGCATTTTTAAATGAAAGAGCCGTGACGTATGGCCATATATGCCGTCCTACGTTTTGCAGTTTCAGAAATTAATTGCTAACTTCGCGTCATAATATTTGTCAACCTCCGTTATAAAGGAACGACAGAACCTAAACTGATATGATTTACAGATTCAAAATAGTCAGTGAAGAGACCGACAAATTCCGGCGCGAGATAGAAATCGACCCGGAAGAATCGTTTATGGCCCTTCGCAACGCGATACTCGATAGTGTAGGTTATACAAAAGACGAAATAAGCACCTTCTTCATCTGCGACGACGATTGGAAACGACAAGACGAAGTGGCAATAGAAGATTTCGGCTCGTCAAGCGACCAGGATCTTTGGCTGATGGACGACACGAGAATCAGCGAACTCATCGAGGAGGAAGGACAGAAAATAGAATTCGTGTTCGACGGACTCACAGAACGCTCGTTCTTCATGGAGCTGAAAGAGATATTGACCGGCAAAAAACTCACTTCGCCGATCTGCACTCTCAAGGAAGGCAAAGCCCCGGCACAACACGTGGACATCGAGCAGTTTGAAAAAAGCATCGAGACCAAAGCCGCAGAAATATCAAGAGACCTTGATATGGATTTCTACGGCGATTCCGAATTCAACGAAGAGGAAATCGGAGACGGTTTCGATGACCTGAACTTCCAATAATCCGCAACAACGACCCGAGAATTTGTCTGTATCAGGATAAATGCATATCTTTGCAACATAACTCGGACATCCTACGGATTCCGACGACAAAGACTCACCCTAAACCATCATAATTAACAATGAGAAAAAACATTGTCGCAGGCAACTGGAAAATGAACACTGTCCTCGAAGAAGGAGTGGAGCTTGCCGCAAACGTCAACGATGCACTTAAAGGAAACAAGCATAACTGCGATGTCGTGATCTGTGTTCCGGCGACGCACCTCGTTCCGGTCAACGGTGTCATAGACCATGAGACACTCGGGCTCGGTGCAGAAAACTGTTCCGAACACGAAGCCGGAGCATATACCGGAGAAATAAGTGCAGCAATGATCGCTTCCACCGGAGCCTCTTACTGCATCATCGGACACAGTGAACGTCGTCAGTATTTCGGAGAAACCGACGCCCAGCTCATCGCCAAGACACGCCTTGCGCTCGACAACGGCCTTACTCCCATATTCTGTGTCGGAGAAGTGCTTGAACAACGCGAAAACGGGACTTACAACGAAGTGGTCAAATCCCAGGTCGAAGCGCTGTTCTGCCTTTCTTCAGAAGACTTTGCTAAAGTCATAGTCGCTTACGAGCCGGTATGGGCCATAGGCACCGGAAAGACTGCGACTGCCGACCAGGCACAGGACATGCACGCAAATATCCGTGGGGCGATACGTGAAAAATACGGCGAAGAGATTGCCGATGCCACCTCGATACTCTACGGCGGAAGCTGCAAGCCCGCCAATGCCCGCGAACTCTTCTCCAAGCCCGACGTGGACGGAGGCCTAATAGGAGGAGCCGCTTTGAAGGCGGATTCTTTCATAGGCATAGTTGAAGCCTTTGACTGAGCATACCCGTACCAAACCCATTCCGGCGAAGACAACCTGAAACCGATACAAACCGTCTTCGCCGGACAGTATATTTTCTCTCCAAATAACCATCCACATTTTTCAGTGATGAAGCTAAGGCTCACAATAGTATTGGCAACCATATTCTGCCTGATGACTATGGTTTCTGCCCAAACCAATGCCGGGACTCCGACGGAAGAGAAGGAGAAAAACGCCATACAATCAATCGAAGAGGAATCGGACGGGAAAGTGAAGATGAAAATTCCCGACGACATACTTGAACTGTTGCTCTCCACCCCGAAGACAGAGCAGCAGCGTCAGGGCGGCAACCACCACAGGATGCAGAACGGAGCTAAACGTACCGGCTACCGCATACAGGTCTTCAGCGACGGACACAATCCAAGCTCCCTCCAGGCAAGGGCAAAAGCGCGGGGCAACGCGATTGTGGCCAGGCTTCCCAAATATCGCGGACAGGTCTATACCTTTTCCCGTTCCCCGAACTGGTACACAACAGTGGGCAATTTCTCCACAATCGGAGAGGCGAATGCAGCCCTTCACGAACTCCGAAGATCATTCCCCTCGTTTTCGTCTGAAATGAGGGTGGTGAAATCAGCCATCGTGATACTAAAGTAAAACAAAAGACCAACCGTCGCCCGTGTTTCGGCGTCAACCACAATACAGACATCATCAACGTGAGCAGAAAAGAACATCATGATGAAAAGCTCGTCGAAGAGCTCGCATATCATTATAAGGAAATACTGCGCCTCGTGGGAGAAGACCCTGAGCGTGAAGGACTGATCAAGACCCCTGTACGCGCAGCGAAAGCAATCATCGACATAACTTCCGGCTACCGACAGAATCCACTTGAAACTGCACGCAAAGCAATATTCGAGCATGCGGGATCGCGGATAGTGATAGTGAAAGACATCGAATTCTACAGTATGTGCGAACACCACATATTGCCTTTCTTCGGACGCATATCAATCGGATACCTGCCTAAAGGGAAGATGATAGGACTGTCCAAGCTCGCACGTATAGTGGACAACTTCGCCAGAAGGCTACAGGTGCAGGAGCGGCTGACAGCGGAAGTATGCAGTCTGCTCACGGAGGCACTTCCAAACGACGGCGTGATCGTATGCTGCACCGCTGAACATCTGTGCATGAAAATGCGCGGAGTAGAAAAACAAGATTCAGCCACCACCACCTTCGACCATACGGGGCGTTTCTCAGAAGACGCGTCCTTGCGTGAAGAATTTCTGCGGCTTCTCGACCGCTGCTGACAAAACCATACGTCGGAAACACAGGCACTTTCACATTGCATGACAAGTGCACTTGATAAAAAGCACGGATACAATCATTCCGGATGGCACATACCCCATCCGGAATGATTAAGTTTTTTTAACGGCGTTTTCACAATAAATCACTGACAAAAGCCATCGATGTCTTGCACAGCGGGAAAATAATTCGTATCTTTGCATCAGAAATAAATCATACAACCCAAACACATCATAAAACACCATCGCCTATAGCCAAAATCTACTCTAACAAAAAAACAGAATAGACTATAATGGTAAACAACATAAGCATGACTGACGACACTTTGGTCAAAGCTTACACTGAAGGCAGCAACGACGCTTTCAACACATTGTTGAAACGGCACAAAGATCGAGTGTTCAGTTACATAATGCGCATCGTCAAAAACGAGGATGTGGCAAACGACATCTTCCAAGAGACGTTTGTAAAGGCCATCCTGACCATCAAGCAAGGACGGTACACCCACAACGGCAAATTCCCGGCATGGATATCGAGGATAGCCCACAACCTCATCATCGATTATTACCGTCAGGAAAAGTCGGAAAATGTGCAGTCTTCCGACATTCAGGAAGTCGATGTGCTCAATCGCAAAGAACTATGCGAAGAGACCATTGAAGACACAATAATCTCCGAACAAATCCGCAGCGATGTAAAGCATCTTGTGGAGCAGCTTCCTCCGCTTCAGAAAGAGGTGCTTAAAATGCGCTATTACCAGAGCCTGTCATTCAAGGAAATAGCCGAACAGACAGGAGTGAGCATAAACACGGCATTGGGACGTATGAGATACGCAATAATCAATCTCCGCCGAATTGCCGCCGAAAAAGAGATTGTGCTTACCGTCTGAGCCGGAAAGCATACATAACGACAGCCGATTCCGGTTGACCTATACTGCCGTTTCTTTGCCGGAATCGGCAGTTTTTTCATATCGGCCACAATGCTTGATTTTGCAGTTTGCCGATTTTAAATTAACTTTGCATAAAAGTTTGCCGACGGCCGAATGCAAGATTGAGCCTGACCGTTTCCTTGCCTGAAGCCAAGGCCATTCAACATAAAAATCACTTGAATCTCGCGACCACAAAACCATAAATATATGGACAACAACCGCTACGGCATGCGTGGTGTATCTTCGGCAAAAGAAGATGTGCACGAAGCCATCAAAAATCTCGACAAAGGACTATACCCCAAGGCATTCTGCAAAATAATCCCTGACGTGCTCACAGGTTCGCCAGAACATTGCATAATAATGCATGCAGACGGAGCCGGCACGAAGTCAAGCCTCGCATACACGTATTGGCGCGAAACAGGTGATATGGGCGTGTGGAAAGGAATCGCCCAAGATTCCCTTATAATGAACATAGACGACCTTTTGTGCGTCGGAGCCACAGACAACATACTGCTTTCTTCCACCATCGGACGAAACAAACTCCTTGTGCCAGGCGAAGTCATCTCCGCAATAATCAATGGCACACAGGAACTTATAGACGAATTAGGGCGTCATGGCGTGAACATAGTCAGCACAGGAGGGGAGACAGCCGACGTAGGCGACCTCGTCAGGACCATAATCGTAGACAGCACCGTAACATGCCGTATGAGGCGTGAAGACGTAATAGACAATGCGAACATAAAGGCCGGAGACGTGATTGTAGGGCTCGCCTCTTTCGGAAAGGCAAGCTACGAAACAGAATACAACGGCGGAATGGGCAGCAACGGACTGACATCTGCGCGTCATGACGTATTCTCAAAACAAATTCTTCAGAAATATCCGGAAAGCTGCGATCCGGCTGTTCCGGATGAACTTAAATTCTCCGGCTCGCGCAATCTCACCGACACGGTTGAGGGTTCCCCGCTCGATGCCGGAAAGCTCGTGCTTTCTCCGACCCGCACTTACGCACCGGTAGTGGCGGCCATCCTGAAGGAAATGCGGCACCACATCGACGGAATGATTCACTGCTCCGGTGGAGCACAGACAAAGATACTGCATTTCCTCGGCGAGGGACTGAGAGTGGTAAAAGACAATCTTTTCCCAGTTCCCCCGCTGTTCAAAATGATACAGGAAGAAAGCGGGGCAGACCCGAAAGAGATGTACAGTGTGTTCAATATGGGGCATCGTTTCGAAATATACCTCAATCCTCAATATGCAGAACGTGTTATTCAGATTTCTGAAAGTTTCGGGGTCGCAGCAAGAATAGTGGGACGCGTAGAAGCCGACCCAAAAAGAGGACTGACAATCAAGTCTGAATTAGGCGAATTCGAATACGAATGAGACCAGCCGGGCCACACAACAATAATAAATGATACAAATAAAGAGCTGAAGCATTTGTGCAAAACGCAGTCGGAATGTCGTAAGGCATATGCCCTTAAGTCGCAGTCTGCAATGCCCGCCATAAAATGGGCGCATTCACAAAAGTTTGAGCATATACTATAATAGTGAACAATTGAAATGAAAAAGGTTTACATCACGGCAGCTATGGCGGCTTTATTGCTTGGTTCGTCCACACTCACAAGTTGCATCGGCAGCTTCGCACTCACAAATCGTGTACTGAGCTGGAACAAACAAGTAGGTTCAAAGTTTGTCAATGAACTTGTTTTCTTCGCGTTCTGGGTGCTTCCAGTCTACGAAGTAACGAGCATAGCCGACCTCTTGGTCATAAACAGCATAGAGTTCTGGAGCGGCAATAATCCAGTATCTGCATCAACCAAGGCGATCGACACGGACAATGGCCGTTATTTCGTTGACTGTGACGGAAAAGGCTACACGGTAACGTGCCAGGCCACAGGAGAATCTTTCCGTCTCGATTTTGACGCGGAAAAACAGACATGGTCGGTCGGCACCGACGAGGAATCATATCCGTTCATGACTATGATAGACGAAAGCCATGTCAAAATGATTATGCCTGACGGAGACATGCGCGTGGTTGAGCTAAACGATGAAGGACTTATGGCTTACAAGGCGGAAGTATGCTCCGGTATGCCTTTATTGGCGATGAACAGATAAATTTCCGTCAACACAGCAATCCAAAGCGGCTTTTCGTTTGTTATACATCAAGAGAAAGGCGTGAAAACGCCATAAACGACAATTAAAATATTATAAACATATTAGTTATGAAACCCTTACACATCATTTTGTCAGTCATTGGCGGAGCCGTAGCCGGTGCCGCAGTAGGTTTGCTGCTTGCTCCTGAGAAAGGAGAATACACCCGCAAGAGAATCGCACGCATTCTCAAAGAAAAAGGCATCAGCCTGAAAAAGGATAAGATGGAGGAACTCGTAGACGAAATCGAGGACCAGATTGAAAAACACATCTGACAATTAATCATTGTCTGCCTTAGGCCATTGGCCTGCCATTTATCCCGGACAAAAGGCAAAAGAATCTCCATACTAAACAAAAACCAATGAATATGAAAGCTTTGTATCTTATCTCCGCTTTTGTCGGAGGTGCAATAGTGGGATGCGCTTCTGCCATCCTCTTCGCTCCTAAAAAAGGAGAAGACCTGAGAAATGAAATAATGGCTTTGCTCAGAAGAAAAGGAATCAAAATCAGCGACGACGAGGTGGATGCGCTTGTAGCCGAGCTCGCCGGCGGCGAATGATTCCCCGATATCCTGAAAGCTTCGCAAAACCATAGCAGAAAGCATATAGACCGGAAGCGCGGAGACGGACAGACCAGTCTGATTGTCGCGTTTCCGGTTTGCATTTTTAGGCACATCACAGCCACGTTTCCACATCGGTATGAAACAGAAATTCTTAGATGAAATTAAAGAAATGTTCGTTCAGGCCAAAGTCTGGCTTGAATGCGAGACGGAATATCTCAAACTGACGGCTTCAGAAAAATTCACCATCTTGCTCAGCAGTCTTATAATGGGAGCAATATGCCTTATGCTTGGAATTTTCGCCTTGGCCCTCATGTCGATGGCCTTAGTGGATCTGTTCAAGCTGTTCATGGCACCTGCATTGGCATTCCTGTCAGTAGCCGGGATCGTACTCCTGATAGCCTTGTTGGTGGTGCTTTTGCGCAAGCAATTGCTCTACAACCCGATTGCCCGTTTTATCACACGCTTGTTTCTCGACAAAAAATAATTCCACTCCATGATAGACAATACAAACAGCCAATTGATTCGCACTTCTGACATCGTAGTGGAAGACACCCCGAAATTCAAAGGCTATTCCCTTGAAGAGATACGCTACCAAAGGGCATTGGTGATGCTTAAACGGGAATTTGCCAAGCAGAAAGTCAATGCAAAGATGGCTTCTGTAAGAAAGAACAATATATTGACCGGAGCGCCAACCGCCTCGAAGGCATCCGGACTGATGCGTACCGGAAGCATCGCCGCAAAAATAGTTACCGGACTCAGTTATATGGACTATATAATGATCGGTTTCAGTGCTTTCGGAACAGTAAGGAAAGTGGTTTCATTTTTCCGCAAAAAGAAAAAATAAAACAAATGCCTGACGATGAATTATGAACGATTACATTGAACTTCGGATTGACGCCTCTCCTTGTTCGGAGGAGCTGACAGACCTCCTCGCTGCTTTTCTTGCCGACGAAGGCTACGAGTCTTTTGTTCCGGACAAGACCGGACTGACTGCATATGTCCGCCAGACGGATTTCAATTCGACAAAAGTTGACGAACTTCTTGAATGCTTCCCTATGGATGCAGACTTCAAAGTTACCTCCTGTATTGTGGAAGGCAAAGACTGGAATGAAGAATGGGAGAAGAATTATTTCAAGCCAATAGTTATTTCAGACAGATGCGTGGTGCATTCATCGTTCCACACAGACATACCTAAAGCGGAATACGATATAGTCATCGACCCCAAGATGGCATTCGGCACCGGTCATCATTCGACAACCAACCTTATGGTATCGCATCTTCTTGATATGAACCTTGAAGGCAAAAGCGTGATTGATATGGGCACAGGGACTGCGATCCTTGCCGTACTTGCGTCTATGAGGGGAGCGCAACCTGTCGTGGGCATCGAAATAGACCATGGAGCATGGGAAAACGCCGTAGACAATGTGCGTCTCAACAGCGCAAAAGCCGAAATCATAGAAGGCGACGCCTCCGCTCTTGCCGGCATCGAAGAGGCTGACGTATTCATAGCGAACATAAACCGCAACATAATAACCGGCGATATGCCTTTCTATGCCTCTTGTCTCAAACATGGCGGCACGATGTTGCTGAGCGGATTCTACGAATCCGACATCCCTATTGTGGAGGAAGCGGCAAAAGCTTTCGGAATAGAACTGAAGGAACGGCGCATAGACAAAGACTGGGCCGCCATAAGGCTTGTAAAGGAAGAATGACACCGTCATAAAAACGACCCCTAAAAGTTTTATCTTACTTTTAGGGGTCGTTAATTACATAAATTCTTTTCCGGTTTAATTTCTGAATCTGCGCAATATGTCTCCGTATGCGTCTATACGACGATCCCGCAAGAAAGGCCACCAACGACGCACGTTTTCCGAACGCGCCAGATTTATTTCCACACAAGCCTCGTCCGGACGGTCTTCCGGAGCTTCATAAAGCAATTCGCCCTGAGGGCCGGCCACAAAACTCGAACCCCAGAAGTCTATGCCGGAAGTCTGTTCTGACGGATCTTCCTCGAATCCGCAACGGTTAACACTGACCACCGGCAATCCGTTGGCCACCGCATGCGAACGCTGTATGGTAATCCATGCCATACGCTGACGTTCTTTCTCATCGGCCGTGTCATCGGGATTCCAGCCTATGGCAGTGGGGTAGACCAGCACTTCGACCCCGGCCATAGCCATAAGACGTGCGGCTTCCGGATACCACTGATCCCAACATACAAGCACGCCAAGTCGGCCTACTGACGTTTCTATAGGATTGAAGCCAAGATCGCCCGGCGTGAAATAGAACTTTTCGTAAAACCCGGGATCATCAGGAATATGCATCTTTCGGTACATTCCCGCGATTGAGCCGTCTGCCTCAAAGACCACGGCAGTATTATGGTAAAGACCTGGGGCACGTCTCTCGAATGCACTTGCCACCACCACCACACCGTTGTCGGCAGCCGCCGCCCCGTAAAAATCTGTAAAATCGCCGGGCAGCTCGGAAGCCAGGTCAAAATTGTCAACGTTTTCTGTCTGACAGAAATAGAGAGAATCGTGAAGCTCAGAAAGCACTATCAGCTTTGCGCCTTCTGCGGCCAGATTGGCTATGGCGGAAACGTTTCGTGTCCTGTTGGTCTCCACATCTGAAAGGAAGGAATGCTGTACTATCCCCACTTTCAGCACGTTGTCTTTATCGGTTCTCATAAAAGCAATAAATAAAACTTAGACAATATTCAGTATTCCTTTGGGAATCTGCATAGTAGCGCAATGCAGAGATCCGTGCTGGCGAAGAAGCGTACGGCAATCCACCGGCACCACTGTGTGATTGGGGAACGCTATCTTGACAGTATGGCATGCCAATATGTCTTTCTCCGGACACGCATATGTAGGCATAAAGATAGTGTCGTTCAGCACCAGATAATTGGAATATGTGGCCGGAAGGCGCGAACCGTCTTCCGGATCATATACAGGGTCAGGAAGAGGCAATTCCACCAGATTGAATCTGTTTCCATCTGCTGTACGAAGCATCTCAAGCTGCGCACGCATCTTGAGCAGTTCTTCAAAATGCGGATCGTCCATATCCCGGCATCCGGTGAATATTATGGTGTCATCCGGAGCCATACGGGCCAATGTATCGATATGAGAGTCTGTGTCGTCCCCTTCAAGCGCACCGTAATCGAGCCAAAGCACATGGTCTGCCCCAAGACGTGCTTGAAGCATTCGGGCAGCCTCCTCCTTGGATTTCCCGCCGTTGCGGTTTGGTGAGCACAGACATCTTGTTGTGGTCAGAACCGTACCGTGTCCGTCAGTTTCCACCGATCCTCCTTCGAGCGTGAAGTCCCTGTTGTTGCGGTAAGAAGCTTTGGAGAAGATTCCTTGTTCTGAAAGCCTCAGATTCACGAGATTGTCCTTATCCGATGCGAATTTCAGCCCCCAAGCGTTGAATCCGAAATCAAGCAATCGCAATTCGCCGCCTTTACCGATATTCTCCACGCACAACGGGCCATAATCACGAGTCCACGTGTCATTATAATCAGTTTCTACCAAAACAAGGTTTTCATATCCGGCAATTTCTCCGAGGCGCTCCTCTGCCATATGACGGTCTTTGCAGACAAGCAAGACCTTTACGTCTGAATTGAGGCAAACGGCGTTTATGAGCAGACGATACTGCATCAATGCCTCTTCAAGGATATGGTTCCAGTCTGTATGCTCGTCGGGAAGCGCAAGCAACACACCTTCGGATTCTTCCCATTCGGCCAAAAAACGCATATTACGCATATTTAATATCTGTTATAAAACCACTCCTTATTATCATTCGTCAGGATTGTCAAGTACGTCCCACAAGCTCTCTTCCCTGTCTATATATGCATGACAGTATTCGATGAATCCCTTTCTTTCAGTGAATCCCTCACGTCTGCACCATTCCTTGTAGTCCTGGTGGAGTATTTCATCGTCATATAGCATTTTTTTGAATTCACTCTCTGCCACATCGATTGAACGATGACGCCTGATGATGGAATCCATAATATTAATCAGATCTGTCATAATAAAGAAATGTGAAAAGCAGTTGTTGGTCTTTACATTGATAATAACACACGAATGAAAAAGTTCAACGGTTAGGGTAGAACTGCGCGCCGTTTCCCCAATCCCAGACGCCATCAGCAGCTTCAGCGAAATTGAATTTGCCTATGCCAAGATCCACGAGGTTTTTAGGGTTGGGGTCATTGACAAAAGCCGATGCCGCGACTTGTCTGCCTCCCGTAACGCCCACAGGCTCCACTACCTTAATCATAACAGGCTGCTTATTGAGCGATGACGGCGCGCAAGCCAATCCCTGAAGCCCTTTACCAAGCCAAGGCATAATGGCCAAGGCTTCTGAAAGCGAGTATCCCGGCTGTGGCAAATAAAAACCATCAGGAGCCTTGTCATTACGATGAGCCATTTTCATCGCCAAAGACGAAAGTACGGTCTGGCGGTTCTGTGCAGGATATCCCAACGCTATCATGAAAAGCACCTTGCGGTCTACGCGGAGTACGACCTTCACCAGTGAACTGTCGTATGTGCCTCCCACAAAACATGTTCCGAGTTCAAGCCCAACGGCCTTCATGACAATCTGCTGACCGAAATATCCGGCACGTTCGTATGAATCAGGGAAAGACGTGTCAACGACCGCCGCCACATAATTCCTGACACCCTTGAACATACCGTAGCTTGCCTTGAATCCTTTGAATGGGGCTGGATCGTCGCATACAAGCTCAAAATGCATCCCGGCCTCATGTGTGTTCACCATCGTTATTTCCGCTTTCAGGCCTCTGACGGCTTCCTGCGAAAGCGGCTCAGGAGTGAACGACCTTACGGAATGGCGGCTTCTCAAAAAATCAACGGTCATCATTGCTCCGCATTCTTTGGTGCGTCGTTGTTCTTCTTGCGGTAACCGCGCCTTCTGTGGTTCTTACGTGCGGATTTCGGCTGAGACTCTTCAGGAACCGATTCCGCCGGGTCAGAAGCAATGTGCTTCGTCTGCCTCTTGTCTCCTCGCTTGGGACGTTTGCCCCCTTCTGCGGTCTTTGCACCAGATTTATAACGTTTTCTGTCCTTGCTGCCGCTTGTTCTGCCAGAACGTGTCGTATAAGAAGGTGTTTCTCCCAATTCTTCCGGCACGGTTCCTTTAGGGACTTCAGCCTCAAGAAGGCTTTCAATCCTGCGGAATCTTCCTTTCTCCTTTTCTGAGATGAAAGTTACGCCCTTGCCGTCGGCATCGGCGCGTGCAGTACGCCCTATGCGATGTACATAATCCTCCGGTTCGGAAGGCACATCATAATTGACCACCATCTCAATGTCGTCAATGTCTATTCCGCGAGACACGATGTCGGTGGCCACCAGGACATTTATCCGCCCCGCCTTGAAATCGAGCATCACGTCATCTCGCTTCTCCTGCTCAAGGTCGCTGTGCATCTCTCCAACACGTATCTTATCGGCTCGCAACGCCTTGAACAGCTCTTTCACCTTCAGTTTGGACGAGGCGAACACAATCACCTTTTCCGGAGGACTTATACGGAACAGATGGCGGAGGAGCGGAAGCTTCTGGGTCTCATAGACAGAATATGCAGTCTGCTCTATCTTGTCTGCAGGCTTGGAGACGGCCAGCTTCACTTCCGCCGGACTGGCAAGTATCTTGGATGCGAGCATCTGTATCTTAGGAGGCATCGTAGCCGAGAAAAGCAGCGTCTGCCTGTCTTTAGGCAGATAGCTAACTATCTGCATTATGTCCTCATAGAATCCCATATCGAGCATCCTGTCGGCCTCATCAAGGATGAAAAACGACACTTTTGAGAGGTCTACATATCCCATGCTCAGGTGGGCAAGAAGGCGTCCCGGAGTGGCAATCACCACATCGGCGCCCATAGTCAGTCCTTGCTTCTGCTGGTTGAACGTATGCCCGTCCGTGCCTCCGTATATAGGAACGCTGCTAAGCCCCATAAAGTACGCGAATCCCTGCATCTGCCTGTCGATCTGCTGGGCAAGTTCCCGTGTCGGCGCCATGACAATACAGTTGACAGCGTCAGACGGATACTGCCCCGATGCAAGTCTCTCTATAACCGGCAAAAGATATGCCGCAGTTTTCCCCGTGCCCGTCTGTGCCACGGCTATCAGGTCGCGCCCGTCGAGAATCAAAGGAATAGCCTGCTCCTGAATGGGGGTGCACTCGTCAAAATGCATGTCCCAAAGAGCATCAAGCATATTATCATCGGTCAATAATTCATCAAATCTCATAAAAAATACGGATAAGCGGAAAAATCTTAGACCAATCCTCATCAATCACAGACAGTCCCGCATTAATTAAGGTGCAAAGTTACTATTTTTCAGCGAATCTGAGCAAGAATCGCGAAGACGGAATAAAAAAATCTCAGATAAAACGCCATTTTCACTGCTTTGAGTGAACAATTTCCGGGAATGCGCTGTTATCATTTCATAAACATTAAAACAACAGCAAAATCAACTTAAACATGAAAAACAAAGAATCGTTCAAACAGCGTCTTGTCGGACTTCAGGGCAACCTTCTGAGTTTCGCCTATCAGCTCACCACCAATCGTGAAGCTGCAGAAGACCTTCTTCAGGACACTACCCTCAAGGCTCTCGACAACGAAGAGAAATATGTTGACAATGTCAACTTCAAGGGTTGGATTTTCACGATCATGCGGAACATATTCATCAACAATTACCGCCAGACCGTAAGAAAAGCCACTGTGATCAATCAGACAGAAGACCTCTACCACCTCAACATTAGCCAGGACAGCGGACTCGACACTCCGGAAGGCTCTTTCGCCGTAAAAGAAATATCAGCCGCAGTCAACGCTTTCAGCCCCGAATACCGCGAGCCGTTCAGCATGTTCCTCGCCGGATACAAATACAACGAAATTGCGGAAAAGATGAATCTTCCGCTCGGCACCGTGAAGAGCCGCATATTCTTTGCGCGGAAGAAGCTCCGCGAACAACTCAAAGACTACAATGTCTGAATTGAATCATCACGAAAAACAAAAGGAATTTAAGATTATCATGTTTCATACGATATTTAGGTTTTAATGTTTTTTTGGGGGCGGCATACGGTCGCCCCTATTCCTTACCAAGACCGACATGCTTCAATTCATGTCGGTCTTTTTTTGAGGGTGGAGGCTTGGAAATTTCAGGCATATGAAAAAGGCCCGACTTCACAGTCTGACCTTCCTTGATTTAATAACCATTTAAAATTTAACCATTGGGCGAACCGGCTCTATGGCCGTATCCGCTTTATCTTTAAGGCATAATGCCTTCCTTTCTCTTATTCATTCCACAAGCCTTTTGTCTTCGCAACGCAGCACCCGCGCCGGAAACTCATCGACAAGCGAAAGATTGTGGGTGGCCATAAGCACCGTATGACCTTCTTCAGCCAGATGGTGCAGAAGCTTGACTATATGGAAACCTGTCTGCGGGTCGAGGTTTCCTGTAGGCTCGTCGGCTATTACAAGGGATGGCTTGTTGAGCAAGGCGCGTGCTATGACCACACGTTGCTGCTCACCTCCGCTCAACTCGTGAGGCATCTTATAGCTTTTGTTCTGCATTCCTACTTCGCAAAGCACCTCTTCAATCCTGCTCTCCATATCCGTGCGGCCTTTCCATCCTGTGGCCTCAAGCACAAACCTAAGGTTTGCTTTCACAGTGCGGTCTTGAAGCAGCTGGAAGTCCTGAAACACTATGCCGATTCTTCTTCTAAGCTGAGGAACCTGTCTTGGCTTTATATGCAACAGGTCAAAACCGAGCACTTCGGCCTTTTCCCCTGATTCGGGAAGGACATCGGCATACATAGTCTTCATCAGAGAACTCTTTCCGCTGCCGACCCTGCCGACAAGATAGCAGAACTCGCCTTTCTTCAAAGTAAAGCCCACATCCTTAAGCACAATCCTTTCGGCTCTGGAAATGTCTACCTTCTTATAATCTACGATGCTGTCCATATATATAATGCAAAGTTACCTATTTTTTTGCATATTTCAAAACACAAACAAGCCCCATTCGGTTCAAACCGTATGGTAAAACAGCCTAATACAGCTTGGTTGCATTCATCCAAACCACTAATTATAAGTGAACTAATGAATATTAGCAAAATTTTACACATCAAAGTTCCAACAGATGGAGAATTTGTAGTAACTTTGTAGGTTATGGAATTCAAACTGACATCTGAATATATGCCTACCGGCGACCAACCGGAAGCCATCGACGAAATCTCGCGAGGAGTCGAGGAAGGCATGCCTTGCCAGACTCTTCTCGGCGTTACGGGCAGCGGAAAGACGTTCACTATGGCCAACGTAATCCAGAAAGTGAAGCGTCCTACCCTGATTCTTTCCCACAATAAGACCCTGGCTGCCCAATTGTACAGCGAATTCAAGAGTTTCTTCCCGGAAAACTCAGTGCAGTATTTCGTGAGCTATTACGACTATTACCAGCCGGAAGCCTATATCCCGACCTCGGACAAATATATCGAGAAAGACCTGATGATCAATGCACAGATAGAGAAACTGCGGCTTTCCACTACAGCCGCGCTCCTGTCTGGGCGGCGCGACGTTATTGTGGTTTCATCCGTGTCGTGCATATACGGTATGGGCAACCCGGAAGATTTCGAACAGAGCGTAGTACGCATCAACGTAGGCGACCGAATCTCCCGCAATGCTTTTATGCGAAAACTCGTGGCCTCACTATATTCACGCACGGAAACCGACCTCGGAAGCGGCCAATTCCGTGCAAAAGGCGATACTGTGGACATCATGCTTTCCTTCGAAGACATCCAACTGCGGGTTCTCTTCTGGGGCGACGAAATAGAAAGAATCCAGACCGTAGACCCGGAAAGCGGAACAGTCTTGACCAATCTTGAAGGCTTCAACATATATCCTGCCAACATATTCGTAACAACAAAAGAAAGAGCCGCTTCCGCAGTAGACCAGATAGCCCTCGACCTCGGAGCGCAAGTAGACTTTTTCCAGCGTGAAGGCAGGCTTATTGAAGCGCAAAGACTGAAAGAGCGTGTAACGTACGACATAGAAATGATAAAGGAACTCGGGCACTGTTCCGGAATCGAGAACTATTCACGATATTTCGACGGACGCGAACCAGGAATGCGACCTTTCTGCCTTCTTGACTATTTTCCCAAGGATTTCCTGACAATCATCGACGAGAGCCACGTTACGCTTCCGCAGATAAGGGGAATGAACGGAGGAGACCTTTCCAGAAAGATGAACCTCGTGGAATACGGATTCCGTCTTCCGGCGGCCATCGACAACCGTCCGCTCAAATTTGAAGAGTTCGAGAAGCTTACCAATCAGATAATCTACGTAAGCGCAACCCCCGGAGACTACGAGCTCCAGCAATGCGAAGGCGTAGTTACAGAACAAATCATAAGGCCAACCGGCCTTCTCGACCCCGAAATAGAAGTGAGACCTACCCTGAACCAAATCGACGACCTGATGGAGGAAATCCAGCAAAGAATCGAGAACGGCGAACGTACGCTGATAACCACACTCACAAAGCGTATGGCAGAAGAGCTCAACGACCATCTCAACAAATGGGGGATAAACACCGCTTACATCCACAGCGACGTGCAGACGCTCGACCGCATAAAGATTCTTGACGACCTGCGCGCCGGAATCTACGACGTGCTTGTAGGAGTCAACCTTCTCCGCGAAGGACTGGACTTGCCGCAGGTCAGCCTTGTGGCGATTCTCGATGCCGACAAGGAAGGATTTCTCAGAAACCACCGCAGCCTTACCCAGACTGCCGGGCGAGCGGCACGCAATGTGAACGGAAAGGTAATAATGTATGCCGACAAAATAACCGAAAGCATGCAGCTGACAATCGATGAGACCGAGCGGCGGCGGATGAAGCAGATGAAATACAACGAGAAACACGGAATAACACCGACACAGATTGTCAAAAACATTTCTCCCGACGACCTTCTCGAACTGTACGGTGAACAAAAGCATGCCGAGAAAGAGGACGGCAGGAACCAAGACAGGCCACTCAAGACAGCCAGGTCGGGCAAGCCTGTCCCTTATATAGAGGGCATGAACTCCCCGGCCATAGCCGCTGAGCCGGTAATCGGCATAATGTCGCGGGCAGAGCTTGAAAGGCATATACAGCGTCTCACACTCGACATGCAGAACGCGGCAAAGAACACCGATTTCATACAGGCCGCACAGTTCCGCGACGAGCTGTTGGCATGCCAAGAAAAACTGAACCTTCTAACCAAAGCCGAAGAAGCATGAACGACAGGCCTAAAACCAGATATCCTTTTCTTCCTACGTCCAAAGACGAGATGGATCGTCTCGGATGGAAACAGGCAGATGTAATCATATTTTCAGGAGACGCTTATGTAGACCATCCTTCATTCGGGGCGGCCGTGATAGGCCGCACTCTCGAAGCGGCCGGCTACAAAGTGGCCATAGTCCCTCAACCCAACTGGCGGGATGACCTGCGCGATTTCAAGAAACTCGGCAGACCACGCCTGTTCTTCGGCGTATCAGCCGGCGCAATGGACTCAATGGTGAACCATTACACTGCCAACAGACGTCTGCGCCATGACGACGCCTACACCCCGGAAGGCCGACATGGAATGCGGCCTGACTATCCGACAGTGGTCTACTCGAAAATACTCCGCAAGCTTTTCCCTGATGTGCCAATAATAGCCGGAGGCATAGAAGCTTCGCTTCGCCGGGTGGCCCACTACGACTATTGGCAGGACAGGCTACGGCCTCCGTTCATCCTCGACACCGATGCTGACATGATGATATACGGGATGGGGGAGAAGCCTGTGGTGGAAATCGCCAACAGAATAGAAAAGGGGGAGAGGATTCCCGACATCACGGACGTTCCGCAGACAGTCTTCCTTACTTCAAGAAAGCCTGTGAAAGACGCCTTGGTGCTCAACTGTTTTGAAGACTGCCTGAACGACAAGAGAAAACAGGCCATGAATTTCCGAATAGTGGAGGAGGAATCCAACAGTTTCCAAGGGAAGGTGATCATACAATCGGCTCTGGGCAAGACCGTGCAGATCAACCCTATGTATACGAATATTACAACTGAGGAGACAGACGCTTCGTTCGACCTTCCTTATACTCGCCTTCCGCACCCCCGCTACAAAGGCAAACGCATCCCTGCATACGAAATGATCCGTCATTCAATCTGCATGCATCGCGGATGCTTCGGCGGATGCGCTTTCTGTACCATCTCCGCCCATCAGGGGAAACACATCGCTTCACGCTCGAAAGAATCCATCCTGAATGAGGCAAAAAAAGTGGCGGCGATGGCCGATTTCAAAGGTTACATTTCCGACCTCGGCGGCCCGTCGGCAAACATGTACTCAATGCAAGGAAAGAATCCCGGCATATGCGCAAAATGCAGGAAACCATCCTGCCTGCATCCCAAGCCTTGTCCAAATCTTGACACGGACCACTCGCGGCTTCTCGACATATACCGTTCTGTAGACGCGCTTCCGGGAATAAAGAAAAGCTTCATCGGGAGCGGCGTACGCTACGACCTCGCGATGCATCAGACCGGAAACGAAAACACCGACCGCACCAACCGCGAATATCTCAATGAACTTATCTGCAATCATGTGAGCGGACGACTTAAAGTCGCGCCTGAACATACATCGTCGAAGGTGTTGAGCATCATGAGGAAACCAGGATTCGGACTTTTCCATAAGTTCAAACGGGTATTCGACGACACAAACCGCAGAAATGGTCTGCGACAACAGTTGATTCCATATTTCATATCGTCGCATCCAGGATGCCAAGAGGCAGACATGGCAGAACTTGCAGTTGAAACGAAGAGTCTTGACTTCCACCTTGAACAAGTGCAGGACTTCACTCCTACACCGATGACTCTTGCCACTGAAATATACTATACGGGATTCCATCCCTACACAATGGAGCGCATCTTCACGGCTAAAAGCCCGGAAGAAAAACTGGCACAACGTCGTTTTTTCTTCTGGTACAAACCGGAAGCACGTCCACAGATTTCCGAAGCTCTGAGACGAATAAACCGAACAGATCTCCTGGAACGTCTTTATGGCCGTTTTCCTGCCAAAACACGTCCTGTCAAACCAATAAATCCGAAAAAGACTCGAAAGAAAAGATGATTTTCCATTGTCATCACGGAAAAAATGCTTACTTTCGCGCCATAAATATGAAATACAAACAATAACCGAAAACATATGAACAAAGCGAAACTCACAATGGGCGCACTCGTACTGCCGGCCCTTTTGGCCGGATGCGGCCAAAACGGGACTTCAGACAAGACCATCATCGAGCAGCCCTCTGTCGAGGTGAAAGACGGTATGTTCTCCGCCGAAGTGCTCGAGGCTCTCGGCAGGGTGGACAATGCCACCCCATCTCCCGACGGCAAGACAATCATCTTCACACTTACCTACGAAAGCATCGAAGAAAACGCTTCCAATGCTGAAATCTATCGGATGAATGCCGACGGCACGGACATGAAGCGTCTCACCACGACACCCTCTTCAGAGTCAAACCTGCGTTGGATCGACGGAGGAAACCTCATAGCATTCATTGCCAAAGACGAGGAAACAGAAAAGGCTCAGGTGTTCACGATGAAGCCTGACGGTTCAGGGATGAAGCGTGTCAGCAACTTGGAGAACGGAGTGATGTGCTTCGAGATTTCTCCCGACGAATCCAAAATCGTATTCGGTTCTCTGATCAGTTCCGAAGACAAAGACCCAGCTCTTTTTGAAGGCCTGCCCAAGACCTCCGGCCGTGTAATCAATGATTTGATGTACAAGCATTGGGACGAATGGGTAACGGAAATTCCACATCCTTTCGTAGCCGACTTCAAGACAGGTTCGGGCTATGAGGTGGCCAACGAGACCGACATCATGAAAGGTGAGCCTTTTGAATGCCCGATGAAGCCTTTCGGCGGAGCCGAAACGTTCGCATGGAGTCCGGACAGCAAAAAGCTCGTATATACTTCTCGCAAACTTAAAGGAAAGGAATACGCCTTCTCCACCGATTCCAACCTCTATCTCTACGACCTTGCTTCCGGCAAGACGGAATGCCTCACAGAAGGCATTGAGGGCTACGACACCAATCCCGTATTCTCGCCCGACGGCAGCCAGCTTGCATGGCTGTCTATGGAGACAGCAAAATTCGAGAGCGACAAGAAACGCCTGATGGTGATGAATATGTCCAATCGTGAAAAACGCGACCTGACCGCAAACTGGGATTATTGGCCTGAGGCGATTGCCTGGTCGCCCAACGGCAAGAGCATCTTCTTCAACGGCTACTATCAAGGAACCGAGCCCATATTCAAGATTGATGTGGCCACAATGGCGATAGACACGATTGCCGCAGGAACTTGGGACTATGCCGGCGTTCGTCCTGTAAGCGACAATGCGGTAATAGCTCTGCGCCACAGTATGTCCCGTCCGAATGAAATCTGCACGGCATCCAAAGGAGCTGAAGTAAAAGACCTCACAGACATCAACGGTGAACTTCTCGGCAAATGCAAGTTCGGCAAAGTAGAGAAAGTGATGGTTCCCACCACCGATGGCAAAGAGATGTGCACATGGGTGGTTCTTCCGCCGGACTTCGACCCCAGCAAGAAGTATCCTGCCATCCTTTATTGTCAAGGCGGTCCGCAGCAGGCTGTCAGCCAGTTCTGGAGCTATCGTTGGAACTTCATGATTATGGCCGCAAACGGCTATATAGTGATTGCTCCCAACCGTCGCGGTCTTCCCGGATTCGGTGCCGAATGGAACAGACAGATTTCCGGCGATTACGGCGGCCAGAACATGAAAGACTATCTCGCTGCAGTAGACTATATGAAAGAGAAGCCGTATGTTGACGGCGACCGTATCGGCGCAATAGGCGCAAGCTACGGCGGATTCTCTGTATATTGGCTTGCAGGCCATCACGAAGGCCGCTTCGCTGCTCTTGTGGCCCATGCAGGCATATTCAACATCGAATCCCAGTATCTTGAGACGGAAGAGATGTGGTTTGCCGACTTCGACCTCGGCGGCCCGTATTGGGACAAAGAGAATGCTGTTGCACAACGCACTTACGCAAATTCCCCGCACAGGTTCATCGACAAATGGACAGCCCCGATTCTCGTTACTGTCGGCGAACTCGACTACCGCATCCTCGCATCGCAGGGCATGATGGCATTCAACGCCGCAAAAATGCGTGGTCTTGAAGCCGAGATGCTTGTCTTCCCCGACGAGAACCACTGGATACTCAAGCCTCAGAACGCTGTTCTTTGGCAACGCACATTCTTCCAATTCCTCGACAAATACCTGAAAAACGGAAAGAAGGAGGAAAAGAAGGAAAACATATAACACAGAGAAAAAACTAAACCTGGCGGGCGCAAGACTATTTGCGCCCGCCATCATACTGCATACAATGAACAAACTCATATATATAATAGCAACAGCATTGGCATTCGTGGTTTTATCCTGCGGCCCGTCAGACCCTATAGACAAAGCCGTCAGAATCCTCGAACAGTCTTCTGAAAAGGTTCAGAAAGCAAAGACCGAAGACGAAGCCATCAAAATCACTGAAGATACAAGCAAGGAGTTGGAAAACCTGAACATAAGACAACAGAAACTCACTCCTGAAGAACAGGCCAGACTCACAAAAGCAATCGTCGGATATATGCAGGCCTGCATGAACTCAAAAATAGACTTTACCAAACAAGAAACCAATACGGTTCTTGACATGTCTTCAAAATAGCGACGTTTTTGGTTGCAAAGCAATAAAAAGAGGGTTAAGGCGTTATTTTGGTATAATCATCAATTTCATACGCCTATGACGAAAGACTTTACTTTACTTTCATCCCAGACAAGACGCCCCTCGATAGTCAGGTCGCCACGAAAGGCAACCTTGGATTTCGTAAGGCAGTTTGCAGAATCCTATACTTATCTGAATGGAATATCTGCGCCGAATCTTATAATAAACTGACCATACGCAAAAGGGGACTATAAAAAGAAAAAACCGCGATTCAGTGTCGTCGTCAAGACATTGAATCGCGGTGTCTTATATATCAACCGATATGCTTTTTCATTCTTTCGGATGTATGCAATGCACATCGAGCTGGGGGAAGGGGAAGTCGAACCCAGCCTCCGGCAACTCCTTATAGAAGCGTTCGTTCATACCAAAATAAAGTCCCCAATAATTCGACGAGTGCGTCCATGCACGCACCACAAGATTGACACTGCTGTCGGCCAGCTCATCAAGTCCCACAAACGGACTTCTGTCCACTTTTACAGGAAGACCGGCATTAAGGCTTATCTTCTCTTTAAGCCTTGCCTGTATCTCTTCCTGATGTCTGCGACGGCGCATCCGTAAACGCTGCCACCAGGACAATTCTTCCTTACCTTGGGCGGCACACCCTGGCAGGCCGTCCTTGCATTCGTCCGAATCATTATTGGCGACTTCATGGTTGAGGGAATCTTCCTCGATGTAATGTTTCACGACCCTCTCGTCAGAGTCGAGCATCTCAAGAATCTTTGCCTTTGCCGCATTGAAATCGCAACCGTAAGACAGTCCTATTTTCCAGTCCACACGTCTGTAATGCTCAAGTGAATAATTGTTTATGGAACCTGTGGAAAGACCGCCGTTGGGTATTATTATGGCCTTGTTGTCCGCTGTATTTATCACGGTATGAAAGATCTGTATGGCCTTTACAGTCCCCGCATACCCCTGAGCCTCTATGTAATCGCCCACCTTGTAAGGTTTAAGGAGCAATATAAGCACACCGCCAGCAAAATTCTGCAAAGTCCCGCTCAGAGCCATACCGATTGCCACACCTGCGGAAGCAAACAGGGCGAGGAATGAGCTTGTTTCCAATCCAAGAATCCCTATTACGGTGATTATCAGTATAAAATAAAGCACCATCTTTATAAAGGACAATACGAACGTGGTCAACGACGGATCCATATTCCTGTTTACCATCACAGTGTAAACCACCTTGTATATTTTGCGTATTATGTATTTGCCCACATAAAACACAAGTATCGCTATCAGGAGCTTGAAAGAGAAGCTCACAAGACCGTTGGCCATATTGGATATGGCATCATCAAAAGAAAGTCCCTGAAGGGCTTTCAACCACCCTGAACCGCTTTCAGGGATTTCCGGCACCGGAATCCCCGGCACATCAGAAGTCTGAATCATAACCTGATTTGAAATAATAAATATCTGTTAAAATTTAAACGACAAAAGAAGCTGTTATTCAACGTATGCGGCCTTGAACCAGTCGAGTGAACGGTAGAAACGTTCCGAGGCCGTGAAGCTATCCGGATTGTATATATGTGCCGACATGCCGCAATATTTTTCACTTTCTATCAGTCTTCCGTTGAAATCTCGTTCAGAAGCATATTTGCATACGGTAAACCGTCTGAAAACGTCATCCACATTGCTGCTGTCAAGTGTGTTTCCGGCAAGAACCGCCGATGCGAGCATCGACTGCCTAAAATCGTATGCAGGCAAAACCCCGGTTCTCGTATATTGCTGTAAACCGGAAGTCTCCGGCTTTACGTATCCGGAATATGCCCGACGTGCAACAGCGGCCACCTCTTCTATCACTGACAGGTCGAACACGCCTATGGTTACCGCAGCCGGAGCATACGAAACCCTGTAGGTATAATAATCGTAAATTGTTTTGGCTGCGGCCGGAAGGTCGGCAACAGGCTTCAACAACTCAGGAATTGCTGCCGAGTAGTCCAACCCCGGAGAATAGACCTCAGTCGGATATGCCACGAAATAACGAGTCTTATGCCGAAGCTGATAAGCAAGTTCAATGCACGACATATAGCAACAGTCAAACCAAATGAAATCAAAACAACCATCAGGCAGGGCATCGGCAAGTTCATCTATATCCATTTTGTCGCTGATGCCACCTCCTGCATCAACGCCCCACCACTTGGCCATACCAAGCTTGTCTTCATCTTCACTCGGATCACCCGCTGCAACTACCGGCGACTTGGGATATTCGTGATCGGTGAACCCCGGCTCCCAGCCACCGCCATGGCTCCAAAACATCAGTCCGTATCTGTCGGAAGGACGTTTATCCCTGACATCACGTATCACCTCGGCCAACCTATCCGGATCCGTAGTGAACGTCGTGGCCGGATATTCCTTTACCGCCTTGAACACATAATCTCCCTTCCCCGATTTCTTGGCCTCATAAAGAACAGCCGATCTTTCTTTTCCGCCGGATGCCGGAACCGTCTCATAAAGCATAAGACGGCAATTAGGCGAAACGGCGTCCGACAATCCACGGAGCATTTCTGATTTGTCATCCAGCATATTGCCGTAAAGATTGTTGGCCGAAGCCGCATATACCAACACGACATTTTCAAAATGTTCCGGCTCCGGAGGAGGTGGTGGTGTCTCTTTGTCGCAAGCCGGCATAACCGCCAGGAAAACCATCATCAAGACGTAAAGAAAACATATGATGACACTGTGGCTTAAATCTTTGCACATAAATTATCGAGTTAAAAATCAACCGCAAAATTACAACAATACAAGGCCAATTCAAAACACAACTACAGCTAATTTCATTTTTTTATCCGAAAACTTTGGGTTTTAAGAATTAATTGTTAATTTTGCACTTAAGTGTTAAACAAGCATCCTGTTTTGGATTTACTGCAACTAAGAGTGTGTTTGGAATTTTTCTTCAGGATTTTTTATGGAGGATTTCGGGACGGATTAGCGCATGCAGGCGAGGGAGTGCAGCGGGCTGCATGACCGAGGCAAAGGCGAGAAGACGACCGAAAGACCCATAAAGGCACACCCAAGAGCATATCACGGCATTTTTACGTCCTTTCCGGTCTTTCACTCGTTGCACAGGCCGCTATGCGCCTCGTTCCAAGGCCCGGAAATCACTGTAAAACTGCCTGTAAAAATCAGAATAAAAATCACAAACACATTCTAAACTTAGTTGTTAATTAATTGTTAACTCAATAAAAGAAATGTAGAATTCAACCCGGTTTGCAGGCTTCACAAGGCCAAAATACACCACAAAGGATATGAAGAAATCGACAATTTGGTTACTGACCATTGTTATGGCCATCACGTTCGGTGCTTTGCTTTATTTCCAGATAATGTATCTGGAAAACATGGTGAAGATGAGGGAAGCGCAGTTCTCAGAAAACGTGATGCGGTCTCTTTATGCCACAGCCGGTTACCTCGAACGTGAGGAGACACTTCATTTCCTTGAAGAAGACGTAAACATAATCGAATCGAGCCTGTACGACTCTTACGCCGGTTCCGGTGCAATAAGCTATTCTGTAGAAAGCCCCGACGGAACCATCACAAATTATGGTTTACCGACAGCCAACGGATATAAGTCCAACGAGACCAGTGCCAGATTTCCATCACCCATAGAAGACATCTCTTCGCGATACAAGAGCATGCAGGAAGTGATAAGAAGCCAATATCTGTATCAAAGAGGTCTTCTGAATGAGGTGATACTCAATATATTGAGAGAATCAGGAAACCGACCCATCACCGAAAGGGCTGATTCCGCGACCGTACGGAAATACCTGACGATGGAACTCGCGAACAACGGACTGAACGAGCCTTTCGTCTTCGCAATAACAGATGATAAAAACAATATCGTATATCAAACAGAAGGTTACGACCCTGCTTTGGAAAAAGGAGTGTACACACAAGCCCTTTTCCAGAATTCTGGCGCAAAATTCTATCTTATAATCGAGTTTCCGACAAAGAACTCCTACATATTCTCATCAGTATGGTTCCTGATACCGACCTTGTCTTTCACGGTTATACTCCTGATAATCTTTCTATATACAATAATATTGGCATTCCGGCAGAAGAAGCTCACTGAGATGAAGAGCGACTTCATCAACAATATGACGCATGAGCTGAAGACTCCGATCTCAACCATCAGCCTTGCCGGACAGATGCTCAGCGACGACTCCGTGCGCAAATCGCCGACCTCTCTCAAACATCTTTCTCAAGTCATCACCGAAGAGTCTAAGAGACTGCGTTTTCAAGTGGACAAGGTGCTTCAGCTCTCTGTCTTCGACAATACCGGAGGAGCACTGAAATTCACAATAGTGAACGCCGATTCGACAATATCCAACGTGGTCAACACCTTCAAGATCAAAGTCGAGAAATTCGGCGGGGCATTGAGCTGCGACCTTACCGCCGACAATCCGGACGTAATGGTAGACGAGATGCAATTCACCAATGTCATCTTCAACCTTTTGGACAATGCGGTGAAATACATGCGTGAGGACGTGCCGCCGCGCCTTGAAATATCCACCCGGAATCCCGACGACAAAAGGATTGAAATACGCATCAGGGACAACGGAATCGGCATCAAGAAAGACGACCTCAGACACATATTCGAGAAATTCTACCGTGTGCCCACCGGCAACCGCCATGATGTCAAAGGGTTCGGTCTCGGTCTGGCATACGTCAAGAAAATGGTGAGCGTTTTCGGAGGGGAAATCAACGTGGAAAGCGAATTTGGTGTAGGCACATGCTTCATCATAACCCTCCCTTCCGTGCAGGAAGATGCAGAAAAAGGCGAGCCGGACAATAGACAAGAATAATACAACAAATAATAAAGCAATAAATTATGGAAGAAAAAGTAAAAATACTCCTTTGTGAGGACGACGAAAACCTGGGAATGCTTCTCAGGGAGTTCCTTCAGGCAAAAGGATTCAACGCAGACCTCTGCTCCGACGGAGAAAGAGGCTACAAGGCGTTCCTGAAAGGCCAGTACGACCTTTGCGTGCTTGACGTGATGATGCCGAAAAAAGACGGTTTCACGCTTGCACAAGAGATACGCAATGTCAACGCCGACGTACCCATAATATTCCTTACAGCAAAGACTCTGAAAGACGATGTGCTCGAGGGATTCAAGATAGGTGCGGACGACTACATAACCAAGCCTTTCTCGATGGAAGAGCTGGTGAGCCGCATCGGTGCCATACTGCGCCGCGTGCGTGGCAAAAAAGACAGGGAGATTACTATGTACCGCCTCGGCAAATACACGTTCGACACACAGAAACAAACGCTTATCGCCGACGGCAAATCTCAGAAACTCACAACAAAGGAATCCGAGCTTCTCTCCCTTCTATGCTCTCATGCCAACGACATACTTGAACGCAACTTCGCGCTCAAATCAATCTGGATCGACGACAACTACTTCAATGCAAGAAGCATGGACGTCTACATCACCAAGCTCCGCAAACACCTCAAAGGAGATCCGTCGGTGGAAATCATAAACATCCACGGCAAAGGGTACAAGCTCATCGCTCCTGACGCTTCGGATGAAGTCGTGCCGCAACTCTGACGCGCACCTCTTAAAAAAGTCTCCGGAATCAATAAACCGTCAAAGCCGCTCTGTTGATTCCGGGGATTCCCTTTTTTGCAAGTCTCTGCTTTTTTGACTAATTTTGCACACACAAACAACTTTCCGACAATGACTATTCTTTACAGAATCTACCAATGGCTCATCGCAGCCCCGATATTGCTGATCCTTACGGCAATCACAGCCCTGACCACGATTATAGGGACAGCCTTTGGGAAACGCAGTTTCTGGGGATATTGGCCTGCTCATTTCTGGTCAAGATGCGTCTGCTCTTTATGGTTGGTGAAAGTAAAGGTGGTTGGCCGTGAACGCATCAATAAAGACCAATCATATGTCTTTGTGGCCAACCACCAAGGTGCCTTTGACATTTGGGCCATCTACGGCTATCTCAACCATAACTTCAAATGGCTGATGAAAAAGGAACTCGAAAACATCCCGCTGGTTGGCCGTGCCTGCAAGGCCGCAGGACACGTATTTGTTGACGACTCCAAGATACACAGCATAAAAGAAACGATAGAAGAAGCGGAAAAGACATTGAAGGACGGTATGTCGGTGGTCATTTTCCCTGAAGGCAGCCGGTCTTGGGACGGAAAGATGATTCCTTTCAAACGCGGAGCATTTATGCTTGCCGCCGAATTCAGGCTCCCTGTGGTGCCGATCACGATAGACGGCTCTTTCAAGGCAATGGCACGCGACACCTACAACGTAACGCCTACGACAATCAACGTTACGATACATGAACCCATATTCCCCGGAGAACGAGGATTCAACACCCGCACACTTATGGCCCAATGCCGCGAAGCCATAAACTCCGCACTGCCGGAAAAAGACAAAGACCCGCAATAATTTGTCTGTTTGACCGATTTGTATTAATTTTGCGGCCACAGCCGCAACAATGACGGCTGCGGTTACAATCAGGGGTGCCTAAGTCCGTGACATATGACGGACAGGACAGGCTGAGATCATACCCTTCGCACCTGACACGGATAATGCCGATACAGGGAGAACGCATAATCTTTCCTTTCCAAGGAACATCCCGATTGACAAGTGCTAAGCAAGAATCGCATAAGTACGAAAATTTCTGAAAATGGGATGCACAGGAAAACGATACACCACAATCCTTTCGATAGCCGGTTCTGACTGTTCAGGAGGCGCGGGAATCCAGGCCGACATAAAAACGGCTCAGGCTCTCGGAGTATATGCCTGCACGGCAATAACGTCTGTTACAGCCCAAAACACCACCGGCATATCCGCAAAGATGGATGTCGATCCATATGTGCTGCGCCAACAACTGGAACAGATAATCACCGACGAGCCTCCTATGGCCGTAAAAACCGGCATGTTGCCTTCTCCCGACGCAACAATAGCGGTGGCGGAAGTCCTTGGGAAACACGGTTGCAGCAACATCGTAGTGGATCCTGTCCTGATTTCCACTTCCGGAACGCCGCTGACACACCCCCTTGACGAATCCGCAAAAGTCATGAAAGAAATTCTTTTCCCCATGGCGCGACTGATAACACCAAACATCCCGGAAGCCGAATTTTTGAGCGGAATCAGTCTATCTGAACCAAAACCGGATACGCTTTATCTCGTTTTGCAAAGGATGAATGCAAAATCCATTCTTATCAAGGGTGGACATTCAACCGGCAGATTATCAGCCGACATACTGATATGCGAAGAAGGACAGGAAGAATTTGCAGACGAACGCATCGAAACGACTAACACACACGGGACAGGATGCGTGCTTTCGACGGCGATAGCATGCGGTCTGGCAAATGGGCTGTCCTTGAAAAAATCAATCTCTCTCGCAAAAAAATTCATAAACCATGCTCTGAGCCGTGGTTCAGCTTACAGTTTCGGAAAAGGCAACGGCCCGCTCTATCTGTTCGGCGACGGCTTCAGGCAAAACGATACAGACAAATGAACATAACAATCAACGGCGAAGCTTTCGTCTGCGCCAAAGAGACAACCACCGTGGCCGAAATCGCAGAAATCAAAGGAATTTCTGCCAAAGGAACTGCCATTGCCATCAACGGGCGCATCTGCAAAGCTGACGCTTGGACTTCCACAAATCTCAAAGACGGAGATGCCGTCACTGTCATATCTGCCGCTTTCGGAGGATGAACGGATTTACCGCAATAGTCATCACCAATCCAGAACCGACCTTTGGGGAAGAAACGGCCATAACGATGCTTCTTGAATCTGGTGCAGCCGATTTCGTACACCTCAGGAAACCGGATGCCTGTTATCAGGATTTCAGACACATGATAGAGACAATTCCCGCAAGGCTGCATCCGCGTCTTAAAATCCACAGTCATTTCAGCCTTCTCAGTGAATTCTGTCTCGGAGGCGCCCATCTCAACTCACGGCATCCGGCTCGTCCCGAAAACTCAGAATACACAAGCCGCAGCTGCCATTCGGTCGCAGAGCTTTCAGACAATTCCGACGTTTTCTGCTATCAGACATTATCACCCGTCTTCGACAGCATCTCGAAACAGAACTATCACTCACGGTTCAATGCCGCCGAACTGAAAGGGAAAATAAGTGATTTGAACGTTATTGCTTTAGGAGGTGTCATGCCGCAGCATTTCAGAGAACTGAAAAGGGCTGGATTCATCGGAGCCGCAATGCTGGGATACGTATGGCAAAACATCTCCAGACTGTATAATTTAATAGATGAAATAATTACAAGCAAAGAATTATGCTGCAATACATAACCAACACCAGTTGTCAACACTCCGTGGCGGAACAGGTCAAGGCCGTGCTTGAAGGCGGTTGCCGTTGGATTCAGATTCGTATGAAGGATGCTTCAGACGAGGAAATACGCAAGGTCTACGAAGAAATCAAGCCTATGTGTGCCGAGAAAGAAGCATTCATCGTAATCAACGACCGGGTACACCTTGCCAAAGAATTGGAAGCAAGCGGAGTGCATTTGGGCAAGACAGACATGCTTCCCTCAAAAGCCCGTCTCGAACTCGGCCCGTCGGCAATAATCGGCGTTACCGCAAACACATTCGACGACATACTCGCAGTAAGAGGCCTTGACATCGACTACATAGGCATTGGGCCGTTCGAGTTTACCGAAACCAAAAAGAATCTCGCGCCTAAGCTCGGCATAGAAGGCATAAAGGAACTTTGCCGCCGTATGGACGACAACGGCATAGAGATAGCCCGTGTCGCGGTTGGCGGCATCAAAAGCGATGACATCGAAGCTCTCATTGAAGCCGGCGTCAACGGGGTTGCCGTAAGCGGTGCAATAGCATTCGCCGATGATATGGCAGAAGCCACCCGCCGCATTCTGGCCAAATTCAAAGTTTGACCATATGCGTCCCGAACGACGCAGCAAATAACCAATTTAGACAACTTTTGATATATCATGAACGATAATATGAATATCGGAGGCCGCGAGTTCTCTTCGCGCCTTTTCGTCGGCACCGGAAAATTTCCTTCACCCGACATAATGCAGAAAGCCATCATAGCATCTGATTCCCAAATGATAACCGTGGCTATGAAGCGTGTTAATATGCTCAACGAGGCAACTGACGATATGCTCACGCATATCAACCGTGAGAAAGTCCAGCTCCTTCCCAACACTTCAGGCGTGCGGGATGCCAAGGAGGCGGTTCTTGCAGCCCAGATGAGCCGTGAAATCTTCCATACCGATTTCATCAAGCTGGAAATCCATCCCGATCCAAAATATCTGATGCCGGATCCAATAGAGACATTGAAAGCCACTGAAGAGCTTGCACGTCTCGGATTCGTGGTGCTTCCCTACATTCAGGCCGACCCTGTGCTGTGCAAGCTTCTCGAAGAGGCGGGATCGGCCGCCGTCATGCCGCTTGCCGCCCCCATAGGCACAAACAAAGGCCTCGTAACCCGCGACATGCTTGAAATCATCATCGAGCAAAGCCGCGTGCCTGTGATAGTTGATGCAGGCCTTGGCGCACCGTCCCATGCCGCCGACGCAATGGAGATGGGAGCCGACGCTGTGCTTGTAAACACAGCAATCGCAGTCGCTTCCGACCCGGTAATGATGGCCGATGCATTCCGCATGGCCGTGATTGCAGGGCGAAACGCCTTCAATGCCGGACTCGGCTCAGTAAGCCACACCGCACAAGCCACAAGTCCTCTGACATCGTGGCTTGACTGATTCAGCCTCACGGCCAATACAACAATTCATATCATTCTTATAGCTTAAATAATCATGAAAATCGAGAACATCGACGTTTCTTCATATCCGAATTCAGAGAAAATATACGTCAACGGGAAACTTTTCCCTAATGTGAAAGTCGGTATGCGCCGCATCAATCTTTACCCGACCGTTGAAATCGTTGACGGCAAACGCATCGAACATCCAAATGCTCCCGTGGTGGTCTACGACACGAGCGGCCCGTACACTGACCCGGCAATCGCAATCGACATCAACAAAGGTTTGCCGCGCGACCGTATGCAATGGAAGCTCGACCGCGACGACACACAGGAACTTCCCGAGATAACCAGCGAATACGGACGTGCACGTCTTGCGGACAGCAGTCTTGACAAGCTCCGTTTCCCGGTTCTTCACAAACCGAGGGTAGCCAAAAACGGCCACAGGGTCACGCAGATGCATTATGCCCGGAAAGGAATCATAACTCCAGAAATGGAATATGTGGCCATCCGCGAAAACCTAAACAACGAAGCCCTCGGCATAGAGAGCTACATAACTCCCGAATTCGTGCGCGACGAAGTGGCCGCCGGACGCGCCGTAATAGCTTCGAACATCAACCATCCCGAGGCTGAACCCATGATTATCGGCTCACGGTTTGCCGTCAAACTCAACACGAACATCGGCAACTCCGCGCTTTCTTCCGGAATCGAGGAAGAAGTGGCAAAAGCCGTATGGAGCTGCTATTGGGGAGGAGACACGCTTATGGACCTTTCCACTGGCGACAACATACATGAGACCCGCGAATGGATCATCCGCAACTGCTGCGTGCCTGTAGGCACCGTACCAATATATCAAGCTCTTGAAAAAGTCAACGGAGACGTGTCGAGACTCACATGGGAAATATACCGGGATACGCTGATTGAGCAGTGTGAACAGGGAGTGGACTATTTCACAATCCACGCCGGTGTACTGCATGCCCATGCCGAACTCGTAGGAAAACGTCTCACTGGTTGCGTAAGCCGCGGAGGTTCAATCATGACCCAATGGTGCGTAATCCACAACCAGGAAAGCTTCCTCTATACCCATTTCGACGAAATCTGCGAAATCCTAAACAAATACGACGTGGCTGTTTCGCTCGGCGACGGCATGCGCCCCGGCTCAATCCATGATGCCAACGACCGCGCCCAGTTCCTGGAACTCGACGTGCTCGGAGAACTCACCGAGAAAGCATGGGAACACGACGTGCAGGTGCTGATAGAAGGGCCCGGACACGTGCCTATGAACAAAATCCCGGCCAATATGGAACGTGAAAAGAAGGCTTGCCACGAAGCTCCTTTCTACACGCTAGGACCATTGACCACAGACATTGCCCCGGCATACGACCACATCACGTCTGCTATCGGCGCAGCCATAATCGGAAGTCTGGGAACTGCAATGATATGCTATGTTACTCCAAAGGAACATCTTTCGCTACCGACACTTGAAGACGTGCGCGAAGGCGTGATAACCTATAAGATAGCTGCCCATGCCGCAGACCTTTGCAAAGGCTTCCCCGGAGCACAGGTGCGCGACGACGCTCTCAGCAAGGCCCGTTACGATTTCCGTTGGAAAGACCAGTTCAACCTGTCTCTGGACCCGGAAAAGGCAAAACGTTTCTATCTTGAATCGCGCCGCAACGCCCCGGACGCAGACGACAAGTTCTGCACCATGTGCGGACCCAACTTCTGCGCCATGCGCATTTCACAGAACATAGCCGAATCCTGCGAACAATGAATCCGAATGCTCCCGCAAGCGTCGAGCCGCGCAGGATGAAGAGCGACCCGGACACTACCGCCGTCTTCGGACACGGTTTCGCCGACATAATAGACCAATACGACTGGGACGCAACAATCCGTCAGGTGGAAGAAGCCACGGATGCAGACGTGCGCCGAGTGCTTGCCAAGGCCGAGCGAAACGTGAAGCCTCTCACTCCCGACGAGTTTGCGATGCTCATATCGCGTGCCGCCACACCTTATATAGAGCAGATGGCACGTTTGAGCCGCAAGTTCACACAGGAGCGTTTCGGCAAGACGATTTCCCTTTACATTCCGATGTATGTCTCCAACGCCTGCACAAACAAATGCGTCTATTGCGGATTCAACCATGACAATCCTTTCACACGGACCACGTTGACACAGGCTCAGATAGCGGAGGAATGCAAAGCCATAAGAAAGCTCGGCCCTTTCGAGAACCTGCTCATAGTGGCCGGGGAATACCCGACGCTATGCGGAATCGACTATCTTGAAGAGACATTGCACACAGTCCGTCCTTACTTCCACAACCTGACCATAGAGGTGCAGCCGATGCGCTCCGCCGACTATTACAGGCTCACAAAGTCAGGACTTAACGGTGTGGTATGTTTTCAGGAGACTTATCATCGTGAAGCGTACAAGTCCTATCATCCGAGGGGGATGAAGAGCCACTTCGACTGGCGTCTCAACGGGTTTGACAGGATGGGGGAGGCTGGTGTCCACAAAATAGGAATGGGCGCGCTCCTCGGCCTCGAAGACTGGCGCGGCGACGCGGTCATGCTTGCAAGGCATCTGCGCTATCTGCAGCAACGCTATTGGCGTTCACGCTATTCCGTCAATTTCCCCAGAATGCGCCCTTCGGAAAGCGGCTTCCAGCCGAAGAGCATCATAAGCGACAAAGAACTGGCCCAGCTCACATTCGCATTCAGGCTTTTTGACCACGATGCGGACATATCCTTCTCTACACGCGAAGCTCCGGAATACCGCGACAGAATCATGACGCTCGGCGTGACTTCGATGAGTGCCGGTAGCCAGACAGAACCGGGAGGCTATTGTTCCACGCCCGAAGCTCTGGAACAGTTTGAAGTGAGCGATGAACGTACGCCTCGCGAAGTAGAGGCAGCAATCCGCGCCCAAGGCTACGATCCGGTCTGGAAAGACTGGGATGCCGTGTTTGATTAACCGAACCGCAAAAAGCACTGAGAAGGAAGTACTGGAACGGGAAAACATACAAATCCCGCTTCGTACTTCCTTCTCTGTACTTTACTCCTCCACCTGCTACCTACATATAGGTATTTTAATGAGACAAAAGCCAATTAATCCGTTCCACATTGCCTTTCAACAACTGATAATCATTAATTTTGCACAAAAATAAAGCCATCCACGCATTATGAGATTATCTGAACTGACACCGGGACAGACCGGTGTCATCACAAAAATACTCGGCCATGGGGCGTTTCGCAAACGTGTCATAGAGATGGGGTTTGTCAAAGGACGCGAAGTAACGTCTGTGCTCAATGCGCCCTTGCAGGATCCTGTAAAGTATTCCATAATGGACTATGAAGTATCACTGCGCCGATCCGAAGGAGCGTTGATAGAAGTCGTCAGTCCAGAAGAATGGAATGCCGAAACCCATGACAAAGGCCATGCAGACACCGAAGAGCATGATACGGAAAACCAAGGCGGTTTCAGAAAAGACCGCGTAATCAACGTTGCACTCATAGGCAACCCCAACTGCGGAAAGACATCCCTCTTCAATATAGTGAGCGGAGCGCATGAGCATGTGGGCAATTACGCCGGAGTAACCGTAGGAGCCAAGGCTGGGGCATTGCGCTATAAAGGCTATAAGTTCAACATCGTAGACCTTCCCGGCACGTATTCTCTTTCGGCATATTCGCCAGAGGAGCTGTACGTAATGCGCTATCTGCGTGAGGAAACACCTGACGTTATAGTGAACGTCGTTGTTGCCTCCAACCTTGAGCGCAACCTCTATCTCACATCCGAGCTCATCGATATGAACCGGAGCATGGTGATTGACCTGAACATGTATGACGAGCTGAAACGTTCGGGCAACAATCTGGATTATTCCACTCTCGGAAAAATGCTCGGAGTTCCCATCGTCCCAACCACCGCATCCACAGGCGAAGGAGTGGAGCAACTGCTCGACACAGTGATTGATGTCTATGAGATGCGACATAAAGACGTGAGACACATCCACGTCAAGATGCGGCCCGAAATAGAGTCGGCCGTCGGCATCCTCAAGGATGCCTTTAAGAAGGACGAAACCATCGGCCATCATTTCTCTCCACGCTACCTCGCCATCAAGTTCCTTGAAGGCGATCCTGAGATAGAACGCACCCTTTCACCCTACGATTCTTTTCCAGAATGGAAACGTATGCGCGATGAAGAAGCGGCCAACGTCAAACGCGAACTCGGGGAAGATGCAGCTTCGGCCATAGCCGGAGAAAAATACGGATTCATACGCGGAGCCCTTGCCGAGACAATGGTGGAAAACGAGAAGCAGGAAGAAAAATCGACCAAGATAATCGATTCGTTTGTAACGAACAAGCTCTTCGGTTTCCCGATCTTCCTGCTTGTGATGTGGCTTATGTTCTGGGCCACATTCCAGCTCGGCTCATATCCTATGGAATGGATTGAGGCTGGCGTAAGCTGGATTTCTTCTTTAGTCGGCACCCATATGCCGGACGGCCCGCTCAAAGACCTGCTGCTCGACGGAATAATAGGAGGCGTGGGGGGCGTCATAGTATTCTTGCCCAATATCCTGATTCTCTATGCATTCATATCATTTATGGAGGATTCCGGCTATATGGCGCGTGTGGCATTCATAATGGACAAACTCATGCACAGGATGGGGCTTCACGGAAAGTCGTTCATCCCGCTCGTGATGGGATTCGGATGCAACGTCCCTGCCATAATGTCCACGAGAATAATAGAAAGCAAGTCAAGCCGCTTGATAACCATACTCATAAATCCTTTTATGAGTTGTTCTGCACGCATCCCTATATACGTCCTTCTTGTAGGAGCGTTCTTTCCGGCACACGGATCGCTGATATTCCTCGGACTTTACCTGCTCGGAATAATCGTGGCCGTGGCCACGGCGTGGATGCTGCGCCGCTTCTGGTTCAAAAAAGACGAGACGCCTTTCGTCATGGAGCTGCCTCCTTACCGCATACCTACCGCAAAAGCCACGATGCGCAACATGTGGGCAAAGGCAAAACAATACCTGCGAAAAATGGGGGGACTGATTCTGGTGGCATCCATAATCATCTGGGCTCTTTCTTATTTCCCGCAAAGGACTCCGGAGGACGTTCCTGCAGAGTATCTGACGGAGGCACTTACCGAAATGCAGGCTGTGGATTCCATTAAGACCGACAGTAACGATGCCATAGCCCTCGCCACAAAAGAATACCAACAGGAGAAATCCATACTCGGAGAAATAGGCCATCTTTGCGAACCCGTGGTTCGTCCGCTCGGATTCGATTGGAAAATAAGCGTATCGCTTCTTGCCGGAGCCGCAGCCAAGGAAGTGGTCGTCTCTACACTCGGAGTCCTCTACGTCGGCGACGATGACGCCGATGCGCTTGCCAAACGCCTCAAGTCGCCATCCCCCGTCAGCGGTCAGCCGCCGTTCACTCCCCTCAAAGCCATGGTGTTCATGGTGTTCGTTCTTATTTATTTCCCATGCATCGCTTCTATTGCGGCTATAGTAAAGGAGACGGGCTCATGGAAATACGGAGCGTTTTCCATCATCTACAATACAGCTTTGGCTTGGCTTCTGTCATTCATAGTCTACAGAATAGGACTTCTGTTCTGAATCAGCGGGTTTATGAATCAGGCGCATCGAATCTTATAGATCGGTGCGCCTGATGTGTTATGATGTATGAAAAATTGCCTTATCAGCAGGGAAGAGCCTCGTTGGTCTTGTGGACTGCAGCTGCGCTCTTTGCAAAGAGAGCCTTCTCTTCTTCATTAAGGTCAAGCTCGATGATTCTCTCGATACCGTTCTTGCCGAGTACGCAAGGAACACCAATGCAGAGATCCTTTTCACCATATTCGCCTTCCAGAAGAGCAGAGCAGGGGATTACTGCCTTCTGGTCGTGGATGATAGCCTCCACCACTTCAGATGCAGACGCTCCGGGAGCGTACCATGCGGAAGTGCCGAGAAGCTTGGTGAGAGTAGCACCGCCTACCATAGTGTCGGCAACCACCTTGTCGAGAGTCGCAGCGTCGAGAAGATCGGAAGCGGGAATGCCACGATATGAAGCGAAACGCTTCATAGGAATCATAGTGGTGTCGCCATGGCCGCCGATTACGAAGCCTTCCACCTCATTGGGGTTGGCACCGAGAGCCTGTGAAAGGTAATATTTGAAACGAGAGCTGTCAAGCGCGCCGCCCATGCCGATGATACGGTTTTTGGGAAGACCGGAAATCTTGTGGATAAGATAGGTCATCGTATCCATAGGATTGGAAACGCATACGATGATTGCGTCGGGGCTGTACTTGAGCACGCTTTCAGTAACCTGCTTCACGATGCCAGCATTCACGCCGATGAGCTCTTCACGAGTCATGCCGGGTTTGCGGGGGATACCGGAAGTGATTACAACCACGTCGCTGCCGGCCGTAGCCTCATAGTCGTTGGTCACGCCTTTGATGCGGGTGTTCACGTCAAGGAGGTTGGCAGTCTGCATCATATCCATAGCCTTGCCCTCGGATACGCCTTCCTTGATATCGATCATTACAACTTCATCGGCCACTTCGCGCAGTGCGATGACGTTGGCCGCAGTAGCGCCTACGTTACCGGCGCCGACAACTGTTACTTTCGACATAATTAAGTTCGATTTAGTTTATTGTTTTAATTGGGTTATTCTCGTTGAACGACGGACACTGCTTCGAGCGGCCGTTCTATGGCGCGAAATTACTAAAAATTTCCCATACGGCAAAGCCTTTCAGGATTCATAAATCAGCCTGAAGACCCACCCTTACAATCGGAAAATCAGGCGATGTGCAGTCAATCACAGTCGAAGGCGTAGTGCCGCCTTCCCCTCCATCGATGAAGATGTCGGCCCGTCCGTCATAAATCTCTGCCACAAGCCCCGGAGACACTGCATAGTCCTCGTCTTCATAATCAATGGAACTGTTGAGGAGCGGATTGCCGAGAACTTTGGCCACTTCCCTGCATATCTCCCTGTCGGGAATCCGTATTCCAACCGTCTTGCGCCCCTTGAAGGCTCTCGGAAGCCCTGAAGCCGCACGAAGAATGAACGTATAAGGGCCAGGCGTCCTCTCTTTCATAAGCCTGAAAGCCGCGTCTTCAATACGGGCGTATTCGGCAGCCTGCGATATGTCGGAACATATCACCGAGAGCGTGTTCTTGTCCGGATTCAATCCTTTAAGACGGCATACACGTTCGATGGCCTTGGGGTTGAGGGCATCGCAAGCTATTCCGTAAAGCGAATCGGTGGGCCATACCATCACCGCGCCGGAACGGACAGCGCGGACTATTTCATCAAGCGTACGCCCTGAAATTCCGTTATCCCAAATCTTTACCGTATTCATAATCATCAAATTCTTAATGTCTGATACCCAAAACCTGATGCTTGTGCCTCTCGTGCAGTATGAGCTGCCACGAATTGATGATGTTCTGCCACGCAACATAAGCAGCCGGAGCTATCGATGCAATGGGGTTGAGGTACGTGAGAGCTATCCATATGGCCAAAAGCGTGTTCTTCTGTCCGAGGCCCTGGCCACCGCTCACTGTATCGCCGAAATGATGTCCGACCCTGCGTCCTGCAGCGAACTGCAATATGCAGACCACAAGCGCACCCAAAGCGAGAAGAACCATAGTCATGGCAGAACCGGGAGTGAACCTGTTTATGGCAAAACTCACGGAACTCCCAACCACTATGAAGAGCGAAACAGCCCAAATATAGAACGAAAGCTCCTGCCTCCTAACCAACCAGGCATGAGCCTTCGGAACAAACCTCTCCATGCCCAATGCGGCAATGATGGGCAGGATCAACAAAGGAAAGACGTTGCGGCATATTATGAGAAAGCTTTGCAGGAATGACATTTCCGGATGTTCTCCTACCGCAGCAAGCACCACCGGTCCGGCAACTGCAACAAAAACGTTGCATAGAAGCGAATATGTGGCCAACGCAGATATGCTTCCTCCGAGCATTCCGGTAATCACCGGGGCGGCTGTGGCCGTAGGGATGAACACGCATATAAAAACCCCCTCCGCCAAAGTACGATCCCAGGTCACCAGCGCAAAATACGCTACAGCAGCAAGTGCCATCTGTACAGAAAGCAGATGCCACTGAAACCGTTTCGGCCTGAACTCAGACGGCTTCACACGGCAATATGTGATGGTGAGCATAATGAATATCAGATACGGCGAAAGGAACGTCAGATACCCCATCCATCTGTAAAACAGGGCACCTGCGGCCATTGCGGCCGGAAGCATAAGCGATTTGGCTGCGGATTTTGTCATTATCATTACAAAATTTCCAAAATCGAAGTCAATGCGGCGAAAGTGGCTTTAGGGGCATCGTCCCAGAAATTGACATACTGGGCAAAATTATCGCCGCTGCGCGGGCTGTCACTAATGACCCTTATTATGGCACAGTCCACATCTTCCGAAATGCACGTCTGAAGGATCGATGCTGATTCCATATCCACAGCCAAAGCATCAGGAAAACGCCTGCATATCTCCTCCACCTGCCCGACGGAATCTATGAACTTGTCTCCACTGCATATCAGACCTTTGCGGACACCCGGACAAGCCTTCACCGCGGCATCGACAATTCTCTCAGTCGGATGCATACGGACAGGGAAACCGTCGGCGGCACCGTATTCCGTGCCAGGTCCGCACCATACATCGTGATATGCCACTGCCGACGCCACCACCACATCGAGAGGATGCACGTCTTCTGCGGCACCTCCGGCCACTCCTGAATTTATCACCAGATCCGGACGCACCGACCGGATGAGCTTGAGTGTGGAAAGAGCAGAATTAACCTTTCCTATTCCACACTTTGCCAAAGATACGCGATGTCCACCGATGTTTCCACAATGATAGGTCTGGCCTCCTTCCGTGATTTCTTTATCGTTTTCGAGCAAAGGAAGCAGAAGGTTCATCTCCTTCTGCATAGCCACTATAATGAGTATGTTCATTGAAAAAATTTTTAGAGGCTGTTACTTGCGCAATGTGAGTTTCACCACATTTTCCACATGATGGGTATGAGGGAACATATCCACAGGCTGAACGGCCACGACTTCATATCTGGCATCGAGCAAAGCAATGTCGCGGGCCTGAGTGGCCGGATTGCAGCTGACATACACAAGTGTGGCAGGCTCAGCACGGAGTATTGTGTCCACCACGTCCTGATGCATACCGGCACGCGGAGGATCAATGATCATAACGTCAGGACGTCCATGCTCAGCGATGAAAGCGTCAGTAAGCATGTCCTTCATGTCTCCTGCATAGAAAAGAGTATTGTCTATCCCGTTGACGCGGGAATTAAGCTTCGCATCTTCTATGGCTTCAGGAACATATTCTATGCCCACGACCTTATCCGCATTTCTCGCCACAAAGTTGGCTATTGTGCCGGTACCTGTGTAAAGGTCATAGACAAGAGGCCGTCTGCCGCCATTTTCTCCATCCAGACCGGCAAACCTGCGGGCCACCTTATAAAGCTCGTATGCCTGGGCAGAATTGGTCTGGTAAAACGACTTGGCATTGATGCGGAACTTCAGTCCCTCCATCTCCTCCTCTATGTAATCATTTCCGCGCCAAGACTTCACATCAAGGTCGCCTATCGTGTCGTTAAGCTTGAGGTTCACCACATAAAGGAGCGATGTGATTTGTGGAAATCTTGTCTCCAAAGCCTCCATCACCATCTTTATCCCTTGCTTGTCATCTTCCCCGAATGCCAAGCATACCATCGTCTGTCCTGTAGAGGCCATACGTATCATAAGTGTACGCAAAAGGCCTCGGTTCTCTCGGATGTTATAGAACGTCAGACCGTTGTCCTCAGCGAATCCGTAGATGTAATTACGGATTTCATCCCCGAGAGAACCCTGCAGATGGCATTCGGCTATATGCAATACTTTGTCGAACGCACCGGGAATGTGGAATCCGAGCGCGTCAGGCGAATCGGTGAATTCCTTTCCTGACCTTATGTCCTCCCAACTGCGCCATTTCTTGTCGGAAAAAGTATATTCCATCTTGTTGCGGTAACGCCATATCTCTTCCGAACCGAGAATAGGGGATATCTCGGGAATCTCCACCTTGGCAATCCTTTCAAGGGCGTCTTCCACCTGCTGCTGTTTGCAACGCAGCTGAAGGGGGTAGGGCAGATGTTGCCACTTGCAGCCTCCGCACGTGCCGAAATGGGCGCAGACAGGCTCCACCCGCTCATTGGCCGGAGCAATCATCCTCACTATATGCCCCTCGGCAAAATGGCGTTTCCTGCGGTCAATCTTTATGTCGGCCACGTCTCCCGGAGCGCCGAAAGGGATGAAAACCACCATCTCGCCTTCGTCATCCGGACGCATTCTTACTTTCGCTATAGCCTTTCCCTCAGCCGCCACGGCCATGATTTCCACGGCCTCAAGCAAAGGGTGCTCTTTCTTTTTTCTTCCCATATCCAATGTCTGTAGACGCCAAAGTCTTGCGCCTTATATAGAAATTGACTGCAAAGTTAGGCTTTTTCCCGTTAATATCCGAAAGCAAAGGCGTAATTTTCCAACTTGCAGCAACACTGTCATCACTGTCATCATGGTTTTTCAACGACAACGACATCATTTACAAGTAAGACGGTGCCATATTGAAGTAATCGAGGTGCGAATCCACACACTCTCAGCTTTGAATTGAAAGCAAGCATCCTTATTTTAGCTCAATATCTTTCGGATCAACGATGTTATGCAGGATAGCATAGATTACAAGAGCCGCGGTCGAGTGCAGATTGAGCTTTGTGCTGAGATTCTTGCGATAGGTGGTGATAGTGTGGAATGACAGGCATAGCTGGTCTGCAATTTCCTTGTTGGATAACCCTTGCGCGACAAGGCGTATGATTTCCTTCTCACGCTCGCTCAAAGTTCCTGTTTTTTCGTTGGAAGGAGAGGGTATGACGTCCTTTTCTTTTGTCTGTTTCTGCATTAGATATGACGTACACTTCTCAAGTGCCTCAACAGCAGGCACAAGCAAGCTGTTTTCTATCTCACAATGTGAAATGAGATCTTCATCGCAAGCCATTATGCTAAACAGAGCCTGATTAAGGACGCGCGTGTTGGGGATGGGATAATGCTGGAGAAACAAATCCTTAAGTTCTGTCAACTTGGCTGCCATACTGTTATGTTTGGTGGAAAAATCCTTTATCCGGAAATCTGAGCTACACACTCCATTCTCCAGCTGGTCAATGTAAGGGAACACAACCTCATTTTCAAATGTCATATGTTTTCTGACTTCCTCCATATAATCGTCGAAAAACTTGATTATATACAATGCCACATCTGTCAACTGCGGATGCTGAACTCCTTGCACCAAGGTCGCCTTGATACAGGGCAAAGAGAAATCCAGAATATACGAGTGCGCCTCTTTCAGATAGCCTACCAATGTAGGGAGATGGACGGGAAATCCGCTGAAGTTCCTGTTACTGACGAGGTTTGCTACTGCAAGAAAGGTGGAACAGTCGATATTTTTGTCGGCGCACACGGTCTGTATTGTGCCATTGCCGAATCCGAATGGAATCTTGAAACGGCTAAGCACCAACAGCAACAGACCATTATCCTCAATAATGTCACGGATGCGGTCGGAAGCAGTATATATAGCTGATGTCTGAATCATATCTATTGCTACAGGAAATGTAAAGAATCCCGGTGCAAAATTACTTCCAATACGTAAAACATGCCATACCTAAGAACGATTAAAAACACTCTGCATTTTTATACGCAATACTGTCAATCCGGTATAATACTTCGCTTTATATCCTATTTTTAGGATTGCAACACATAGAATAGTGGCACATTTCTACAATTTTTAGGTATTTCCCTATTCCTTCCAAGGTTGTAATTTTGCACCCAAAATTAATTATTATGATTTATCGGATTTTTATAATATCGTTAATATCAGTTCTTGGAACTGTATCAGCCGGTGCCATGCAAGTTTCTGGAGTGGTATCCGGCAAAGTGGTGCAAGCCGACGGCACTCCAGTCGATTATGCCACCGTATATCTTAAAGGTACGAATTATTCAGGTTCAGCCAATGAAAGAGGAATATACCATATTAAAGCGCCAGCGGGTAAATATACTATTGTATTTTCGTCACCGGGTTATGAATCTAAGGAATTAACGGTGCAGATAAATGCAGGTGAGCGCACAAAACTGACTGCAAAGTTAAAACCGACTACGGAACTTGCCGAGGTGGTTGTCGTAGGCAATGTTTTGAGCAAAACACGCAACTCCGCTTTCAATGCTACAGCTGTTAATACTGAGGAATTTGTAAACACGACAAAAACATTGAGCGAAGCATTGGCGAAAGCACCCGGCATGAAAATCCGAGAAAGCGGTGGTGTCGGGTCTGATATGGCCGTTACAATGGACGGCTTCAGCGGGAAACATGTCAAAGTCTTTATCGACGGCATACCCCAGGAGGGCGTTGGCAGCTCTTTCGGACTCAACAACATACCGGTGAACTTTGCGGAACGAATAGAGGTATACCGTGGAGTTGTTCCGGTGGGTTTCGGTGCAGACGCCATAGGCGGAGTAATAAATATTGTTACGCCTAAGCATCGGCGGCGATGGTTTTTGGATGCATCGTATTCCTATGGTTCTTTTAATACCCACAAAAGCTATGTCAACTTAGGTCAAACTCTGTCCAACGGCTTTAAATACGAATTAAATGCGTTTCAGAATTATTCAGACAATAATTATTGGGTTGATTCGCCTGTTGAGGATTTTGTTACCGGTGCCATTAATCGCAAAAAACATGAGCATGTCCGTCGCTTCAACGACACTTACCACAACGAGGCTGTGATTGCCAAATTCGGGGTCGTGAACAAACCTTGGGCTGACCGTCTGCTGGCCGGATTTACATACTCACATATGTATAAGGAAATTCAGACAGGTGTACGGCAGGAAATCGTTTACGGGCAGAAACACCGTCATGGACATTCAATAATCGGCTCGATTGAATATGTCAGACGTAATGTTTTCACAAATGGTCTTGATGTCTCACTGAATGCCAATTATAACCGGAGTGTAATGATAAATGTCGACACCGCATCTGTAAAGTATAATTGGCGTGGCGAAACGGAGAAGCTTAACACTCCAGGCGAGCAGTCTTATCAAAACTATCGGTCCAATAACAACATTTGGTCTGCGGCTTTTACATCCAACTACCGCATCAACGAAAAACATCAATTTACAGTGAATAACGTTTTTAACACGTTCGGCCGATCGAATGACAATCTTTTGGCAGCCGTGGCAAGTAGCGATGAAATCGCAAAAGAGACAAGCAAGAACATATTTGGCGTTTCCTATCGTTATAGACCAAATTCAAAATTCAGTTTAACCGCATTCGGGAAACAATACCATCAGTACGTGGCAGGACCGGTGGCCACCTCTGCTGCACAGGATAAATATGTCAAAATCACCCGATCTGTCGATGCTTTCGGCTACGGTGCGGCAGGGACATGGTTTATGCCGTTGGGATTTCAGTTGAAGGCTTCTTACGAAAAAGCATATAGGCTTCCGACAATAGAGGAAATGTTCGGCGATGAAGATTTTGAAGTCGGTGATATGGCGCTAAAGCCTGAATCGAGCCACAATCTAAACCTGAACCTTAGCTATAATGCTTTTTTCGGCAACAGCACAATCTATGTGGAAGCCGGATTCATCTATCGTGACACCAGAGACTACATACAACGCAACATCTTATCGCTTGGCGGAGGCAAATCAGCTGCCACTTACGTCAACTACGGGAAAGTTGATACCAAAGGCATAAGTGTCACGGCTCGTTACTCATTTGCAAAATGGCTCAGTTTGGGAGGGAGCTTCACTCAGATGAACGTACGCGACAACATGAAGACCGCAATAGGAAGTTCTGTCACCAATATAGCATACCGTGAACGTATGCCCAATCTTCCGTATTTGTTCGCTGATTCAGATGTCAACTTCCATTGGCACGGATTGGGCGGAAAACATAACGTGCTTACAGTAGCCTACGACAACCAGTACACACATCGATTCTGTTATTACGCTTCCAACATCGGCTCAAATAACAACGACTATATGGTGCCTGATCAGTTTTCCCACAATCTCACTTTATCCTATGGGATTAAGAACGGACGGTATAACATTTCGTTTGAATGCCGCAATTTCACGGACGCAAAACTTTATGATAACTTCAGCCTCCAGAAAGCAGGACGCGCATTCTATGGTAAACTAAGAATCTATTTTGGCAACTAACTAAAATATATAAAACAATGCGAAAACTTTTTCGATTAGGCGCATTATCCGCGCTCACATTGCCTCTGGCGCTCACATCATGCTCGGAAGAAACCGTTGGCGGAGATGACAAGGGCACTGCCGTGGATGGCAGATTTGTAATCTCTGCATCAGTGCAAGGGTCAAACGCGACATCCCATGTTCTCCTTACCGCAGAATCTCTTGACGGCGGAAACCTGTCGGCTGAAGGAACAGGGCTGGTCAACGACGGCGCAAGCCAATGGGTGTTCCATGGTCAGGACTATCTCTATGCTCTTACCTACAATCAAGGCAATGCCGGCACCACACGAAGCTACTTCCTTGGTCAGAACGGTTCTGTGCAGCCACGCGATATGGAGTATAAGGTCAGTCGCTTCACCTCCTACGGTATTTACGACAACTATATCATGTCAATGTCAACCGGAAATGGCCCGGATACTCAGGCTGATGCAAACGGTTATCTTCCAAAGACACTACTTCTGACGTACCTTGACGTGGATGCAGAGACATCCAGGAGCAACGACACCTCCACAGGTGCATACTCAGTGGAAAATTTCCTCGGCAACGGGGAATATGTGACACTCGCAGGTATCCAGCAAAGCGGGAACAGGATTTATTCAGGCGCGGTTCCGATGGGTCTGAGCCAGTATGGGGCTGCTATCGACGGAGGCAAGTGGGTACGTAAGGGGTACGAAGATCTTGTGAAGACAGCCGACGGCGGCTCCAACAGCAGCAGCTACAAGAAAGGGGAACTGCAATGGACTCAGTATCCAGATGAAGGATGGGTGGCTGTTTTCAATGATTCCGGCATGACCAATCCGACACTCGTCAAGTCCGACAGAATCAGCTACCCTTGCGGACGGTTCAAGTCACAGTATTATCAGACCGTGTGGGCTGCCGACAACGGTGACATCTATGTGTTCTCGCCCTCTTATGCCAAGACCATGACTGATTCTCGCCAGCAAACGAAGCTGCCTGCCGGTGTGGTTCGTATCCCAGCCGGCAAGACCGAGTTTGACAGTTACTACTGCAACATCGAAGAACAGGCAGAAGGACGCTCATTCATGCGTTGCTGGCCCGCCGGGGGCAACCGGTTTCTCCTTATGATGTATGACCGTCCTCTGACTCAAAAAGGATTTGCAGCCACAGACCTTGCCATATTTGATGCTGACTCAAAGAAGCTTACATTCGTTAAAAATCTCCCCAGCGGGATATCTTCTTTCGGGAAAACGGCATATGTGCATAATGGAGCGGTATATATTGCCATCAATGTCGAGAACAGTTACCCGGCAATCTATCATATAGATCCGTCAACGGCAACAGCGACTAAGGGTCTGACTGTAGAGGCTACTGAAATTACGGGATTCGGATTCCTTGAAGCAAAGAAGTGAAGACATGATAAAGATTTTTCACAAGATTCATCTCTGGCTGTCCGTTCCTTTCGGCATTATCATCACCTTGATATGCTTCTCTGGCGCGATGCTCGTCTTTGAGCCGGATATAACGCGGATAATCAGGAGCGAAGTATATTATGCAACTTCATCCGAAGGCAAGCCCATCCCTATGGATGTACTTATGGAAAAGGTAAAAGCGACGCTTCCAGATTCCGTATCCATAACGGGGATAACTGTGTTTGCCGACAAAGACCGCACCTATCAGGTCAATCTGTCAAAGCCTCGCCGTGCCTCAATATTCATTGACCAGTATTCCGGCAATATCACCGGTAAATCTGAGCGTATAGGATTCTTCTCGATTATGTTCAAACTTCACCGCTGGCTGCTTGACAGTTCCAATCCGCACGGAGGTGGGTTGAAAATAGGTAAACTCATAGTTGGAGTGTCTACAGGCATATTTGTAATCGCCCTGATATCCGGAGTAGTGATTTGGTGGCCGAGAGTACGCAAGGGATTAAGACGCAGCCTTACAATCACGACAAAAAACGGTTGGCGGGGTTTTTGGAAAAGTCTCCACGTCGCCGGAGGAATGTATGCCCTTGTCATAGTTCTGGTAATGGCGTTGACTGGTCTTACTTGGTCTTTCGACTGGTATAGGAGCGCATTTTATGCAGTGTGTGGCGTGGAATATGCTCCACGCCACAACAATGGCAGAAATGCAAAAAACAGTCGAGACAGTCATAATGCGCATGGAATCAAACGGGAGCGCATTGATGATGGGAAAGAAGATATCGAGACATGGCGTCAGCACTCGGAATTCGGACACTGGCAGCAGTTTTATGATGAACTGAAGATTCAGAATCCTGATGCCCCTCAGATAACAATTGGAATTGAAAAGGCAACAGTTAAACTTGGCTCAATGGGCAACGGACGAGCCTCTGATTCATATGTATATAAAAATAGTACAGAAGCAATCAGCCCTTCGGCAAAGTATGCAGACTCGGCTCCGGCTGACAAGTTGCGAGGATGGATATACTCCATCCATACTGGCAGTTTTGGAGGAATGGCCACTCGGATAATGTGGTTTTTTGCGGCTATATTAGGCGCGAGCCTGCCCGTAACAGGCTACTATATGTGGATTAGACGTCTAAAGAAACGGAACCATTAAGAAACTGTTTAGGGGGAGTGTTTCATAACAATTGTTAATGCTCCCCCTAAATCTTGATTGTCTTCATAACGGACTATATGCTGGCTCTGTTTCGCGATTCAAGATTTTTTTCGTAATTTTGCAGTCTGTAAAAATCCGTTAAAACACCAGTACTTTGTACGTACTATCACATACAGCGATGATCACATTTTTCAAAAAAGGCTCAACGACAATCCTTGCGGTGGAAAGCAACGATTGTCTCTCACCGGACGACATCACCCGGCTTTCTTGGCTTTTCGGCGAAGCAACCCCGCTGAAAGCACGCAAAATCAGCGGCACTTTCGTCGGCCCGCGAAAGGAGATGATAACCCCATGGAGCACCAACGCCGTGGAAATGGCGGCCAATATGGGGGTCGCCGGTATCAGCCGGATTGAACAATATGAGAAAACGGCGAATCCGCATCCGGCATTCGACCCGATGCTTCAGAACCTCTACCTCGGACTCGACAAATCAATCTTCACCGCCGACATAAAGGCTGATGAGATAATAGAAATCGAAGACATCGAAAAATACAACTCGGAAGAGGGACTTGCCCTGTCTTCCGAAGAGGTGGGCTATCTCAAAGCCCTGTCTGAAAAGCTCGGACGCAGACTCACAGACTCCGAAGTGTTCGGATTTTCACAAGTGAATTCCGAACATTGCCGCCACAAGATATTCAACGGCCGATTCATAATCGACGGAAAAGAGATGCCGGAATCCCTTTTCTCCATGATCAAGAAAACCTCAAAGGAGAATCCGAATTCCCTCGTGTCGGCCTACAAGGACAATGTGGCTTTTGTCGAAGGCCCAAAAGCAATGCAGTTCGCTCCGGCCAACCCGGAAACAGCCGACTTTTTCGAGGAGCGCAAAGTGAAAACAGTGATTTCGCTTAAAGCGGAAACCCATAACTTCCCCACGACCGTGGAGCCTTTCAACGGTGCAGCCACCGGCACCGGCGGTGAAATCCGCGACCGTTTAGGGGGAGGAAAGGCAAGCCTTCCGATTGCCGGGACTGCGGTATACATGACCGGATATCCTCGGCCAGACGAATGCCGCAAATGGGAATGCGGCGCCCCGCTTGCACGTCCTTGGCTTTATCAGACCCCTGAACAGATTCTCATCAAGGCGTCGAACGGTGCTTCCGATTTCGGCAACAAATTCGGACAGCCGCTGATCTGCGGATCGGTGCTGACGTTCGAGCATGAAGAAAACAATGAAACGCTCGCCTACGACAAAGTCATAATGCTTGCCGGCGGAATAGGGTTCGGAACTATGAAGGATGCCGTAAAAGGCACTCCGGAACCGGGCATGAAAGTCGTGGTCATGGGCGGCGACAACTACCGCATCGGCATGGGCGGCGGCGCGGTTTCTTCTGTTGAAACAGGCCAATACGCCAATGCCATAGAACTTAACGCGGTGCAGCGCGCCAACCCTGAGATGCAGAAGCGCGTCAGCAACGTAGTCCGCGCTCTGGCTGAAATGGAAGAGAACCCATGTGTGAGCATCCATGACCATGGCGCGGGAGGACACCTGAACGCTCTTTCGGAACTTGTGGAAGCAACAGGAGGAAAGATTGACATGAAAGAACTGCCCGTGGGCGACACGACGCTTTCTGCCAAGGAAATCATAGGCAATGAAAGCCAGGAACGCATGGGACTTGTCATGCACAGCAAAGATGTGGAGCGTGTGCGCAAGATAGCCGAACGAGAACAGGCACCGTTCTATGTGGTGGGAGAGACCACCGACGATGCCCGATTCGTGTTTGAACAGGAAGACGGCTGCCGTCCGATAGATCTCGCCATGGCCGACATGTTCGGAAACTCGCCCAAGACTGTGATGACCGATTCAAAGACGGAGCGCACGTTCCTGCCTGTAGAATACTCCACTTCTCCCGCAGATGTAGAAGGCTACATACGCGATATGCTCGGACTTGAAGCCGTCGGGTGCAAGGATTGGCTTACCAACAAAGTTGACCGCTCCGTAACCGGACGCATAGCACGTCAGCAATGCCAAGGAGAACTCCAGCTGCCGCTGAGCGACTGCGGCGTGGCGACTCTCGACTATCATGGCAAAGCTGGAATAGCCACCTCCATAGGACATGCCCCTCAGGCTGCCCTTATAGATCCGGCCAAAGGGTCTGTGCTGTCTATTGCCGAAGCCCTGACCAACATATCCGGAGCCTTGCTGAAACAAGGGCTTAAGTCGGTTTCACTTTCGGCCAACTGGATGTGGCCATGCAAGAATCCAGGACAGGACGCAGCCCTTTACGAAGCAGTGAAGGCTTGTTCAGACTTTGCATGCGCTCTCGGCATCAACATCCCGACCGGAAAGGATTCTCTCTCCATGACCCAAAAATACGGAGACAAGAAGGTGATGGCTCCGGGCACCGTAATCATCTCTGCCGCAGGTGAAGTGCGCAATGTCCGCCGCGTGGCCTCTCCGGTTGCCCAACTGAAGAAGTCCTCTTTCATCTACATAGACATGAGCCGCGACGAAATGCGCCTCGGCGGATCCGCATTCGCGCAGTCGCTCAATCGCATCGGCGATGCCGCTCCGACCGTTACCGACCCGGCATATTTCGCCCGTGTGTTCAATGCAATACAAAAGCTTCTTGAACGCAAACTCATCCTCGCCCAACACGACGTGAGTGCCGGTGGACTTGCAACTGCACTTCTTGAAATGACGTTTGCAAACACGAAAGGCGGTCTTGACATCAGTCTTGACTCTTTCGAAGAAACCGACATCGTAAAGATTCTGTTTGCAGAAAACCCGTCCATAGTGATTCAGGTGGCCGATTCAAAAATGCCTTTGGCGAAAGATGTACTCGACGCAGCTCAGGCAGATTACAGGATTATTGGAAAAGCCGAAATCTCCTCAAAGGGGGAAGACCGCAAGCTGAACCTGTCAAAAGGAAGCTTCCGACTCTCGCTTCCGATAGAGGAAATGCGCCGCCAATGGTTCCGTCCCTCATTCATTCTTGATATGGACCAGACCGCGCAGAAATGTGCTGAGGCCCGCTTCATGAATCTCGGCAAGCAACCTGTGCGCTTCCGCTTCCCCGCCGATTTCAAAGGCTCCCTCGAAAGTATGGGGCTCTCTGAATACCGACCCGAAAAGTCGGGTGTACGTGCCGCAATCATCCGTGAGAAAGGCGTGAACGGCGACCGGGAAATGGCCTACAGCCTATATCTTGCAGGCTTCGACGTGAAAGATGTGGCCATGACCGACATCACATCAGGTCGGGAAACACTGGAAGACGTGAATATGATAGTCTTCTGCGGCGGGTTCTCCAACTCTGACGTTCTCGGTTCAGCCAAAGGCTGGGCTGGTCAGTTCCTCTTCAATGAAAAGGCAAAACGCGCCCTCGACAACTTCTATGCCCGCCACGACACCCTTTCGCTTGGCATATGCAACGGATGCCAGCTAATGATTGAGCTTGGACTGATAACTCCGGAGCTTGAAAAGAAGCCGAGAATGCTCCACAATGATTCCGGGAAATTTGAATCCACATTCCTTTCGCTCGACATACCAGTCAACAACAGCGTCATGCTCGGTTCCCTCGCCGGTTCACGTCTCGGAATATGGGTGGCTCACGGAGAAGGCAAATTCCAGCTCCCCGGCTCTCTGAAGGACTACAACATCGCGGCCAAATACAGCTATGCATCGTATCCGGGCAACCCCAACGGATCTCGTGCCTCAGTGGCAGCCATTACAAGCCGCGACGGTCGGCACCTTGCCATGATGCCGCATCTTGAGCGTGCAATATTCCCGTGGCAGTGCGGATTCTACCCATCCACCCGCCTCAAGGACGATGCCACGCCCTGGCTCACCGCATTCGTCAATGCACGCCGTTGGATTGAAGCCAACATCTCCGTCCGTTGATGAAGAAAGCAAAGAACATCAAAAAAAAATCATCAGGGAGGGCGGCGCTCGTTTTTGCGTCGCTCCCCTTGATGCTTATGTTTGCCGGATGCTTCACCGGAATAGAAAGCACCAAAAAAATCAACATCACGCGTGAAGACCGCAAGCTTCTCACCCTCACCGAAGAAGACACATTCCTGAACAAAGTCCACGGACAGCCCCTTGCCGAATGGAACACAGGCAAGCAATTCATAGTCTCCGACGGCAGAATCTCGCTTCTTTTCGACCGATCAGGTGGATATCACGAACACTCTGACACTTCCGGAATGGCTGGCAGACATCTTGCTTTCAAAGGCATAAGCCATCGGCGTCTTCCGGATGCTTCCGAAGAAACCGTGCTGCTTCTTTCCGACGAAAAGAACGAATTCCGTCTGCCTACCGGCAAAAGTCCGCTTGAATCAAGATATGGAGTCCAAAGCTCCGACATTCCGATGCTGATAGACCTTGATATGGTAAAAGACGCAGACAGGCTGCTTACGGGCAGAAAGCTTTGGATACGTACAGCCCTTTGGTACGACATTGACGGCAACCGCATGGCCGGACGAAAGTTCATCCCTGTAACAGTGGAACGCGTGGAGCCTGGTACAATGGTATTCCCTCTAAGGCTTACTCTTTCCGACGAATCGGGACTCATTTTCATCCAATACATGAACATCGGCAACGGAGGCAATGAAAGCCGTTCATTCGCCAAACTTTTCCGTCTCTCCGACCCTCGCACAAGCTATCCTGCCATAAGCGACGAGAATTGGGCATTGATCCAGAAAGGTAAGATACGCCTTGGCATGACCAAAGAGGAATGCCGCCTTTCTCTCGGCAATCCTACATCAACCGATTCCGGACACGACTACAGCTCTACAATAGACATATGGAAATATGAAGACGGGACTTTTCTCCGTTTTCAGGACGGACTGCTCATCGACCTGATGAAATGAAATCAGATATGTTCAAACAAGACTACGACATAACGCATCTCACCACTTTCGGCATCCCCGCAAAAGCACGCCTGTTTGCCGAATACGGCTCCGTCAAGGAACTGACAAAAATCTCGCGTACACCCGAATTTCTCGAAAACGAAGTGCTTCACATAGGAGGAGGAAGCAATCTTCTGTTTGTGAACGATTTCGACGGGCTTATCCTGCACAGCGGAATCAAGGGCATCGAGCGTTACGACAAAGATTCCGCAACAGCATTCGTAATAGCGGGGGCAGGCGAGAAATGGACAGAGCTGGTGGATTGGTGCATCGCCCAAGGACTTGCCGGACTCGAAAACCTTGCCGGGATTCCAGGTGAGGTAGGTGCATCGGCCGTACAGAATGTCGGCGCATACGGCGTTGAAGCCAAAGACGTGATACACGCAGTGGAATGCTTCGATACAGAAGCACGCAAAACAATCCGACTAACTGCCGAACAGTGCCGTTTCGGCTACCGCGACAGCATTTTCAAGCACGAGGCCAAAGGACGCTACTTCGTGCTTCGCGTCAGCTTCCGGCTTCGTCCTTCCACAGAGGCCGAGGTTCTCGGCTATGGTCCGCTAAAGGATTTTGAACAACGCCTCGGACATCATCCTTCCATTGCGGAAGTGAAACGTGAAGTAGAATCCATCCGCGCCTCAAAGCTTCCCGACCCGAAGTGCATCGGAAGCGCGGGAAGCTTCTTCAAGAATCCGGTTGTTTCCAAAGCCTTCTATGAAGGAGAAGTGCTAAGACGAGATTCCGACGTGCCATGTTTTGAACTTCCTGACGGAAACGTCAAAATCTCTGCGGCGTGGCTAATAGACCATGCCGGTCTAAAAGGCAAAAGGACAGGCGGAGCCAAGGTTTATCCTTCTCAACCGCTTGTGATAGCCAACATAAACGAAGCCACCGCCTCAGACGTATGCAGACTTTCAAAGACAGTAGTCAATGAAGTGAACCGACGATTCGGAATCCGTCTTAGGCCAGAAGTCAATTTCATCGACAGCTCAGTCCAAATAACTGTTCTCGGAAGCGGGACATCGAAAGGAATTCCGGAAATCGGCTGCAGTTGCGAAGTGTGTTCGTCAAAAGATTTAAAGGACAAGCGGTTCCGGTCGTCTGTATATGTACGCACCCACGGCCTTGACATCCTAATAGACTCATCTCCTGATATGCGCATTCAAGCACTCACAAACGACATTGACAACGTGGATGCCGTGCTCATAACACACAATCACACCGACCATGTCGGCGGCATCGACGACCTCCGGCCATTCTGCCATTCCGGTGCCATCCCGGTCTACCTGAAGAAGGATGTAGCTGATTCGTTGCGCGTGAGGTATGATTATTGTTTCAAGGAACACGCATATCCCGGGGTCCCAAGCCTTGAACTGAAAGAAACAGGTCTTGAACCTTTCCACATAGAAGGACTGAAAATCATCCCGATCGGCGTCAGACACGGCAAGTTGCCAATCCTTGGATACAGAATAGGCAAATTCGCCTATATAACAGATGCCAAGACAATTGACGAAAGTGAGAAAGAGAAACTAAACGGAGTGGAAGTGCTTATTGTAAACGCGCTGCGCGACCGCGACCATTTCGCACATTTCACCATAGGAGAGGCTATTAAACTGATAGAGGAAATCAAGCCGAAACGCGCATATCTCACGCATATATGCCATGAAGCCGGCACACACAAGGAGCTTTCCGAAAGGATGGAAAAAGAATCAGACCGCCTCGGCATCGAAATACGCCCTGCCTTCGACGGCCAGCATATAGACATAAAGTAAAGTTGTGGCACGAGGCATCGTAGTCGTACCACCATAACAAACACAAAGATATGACCAGACAAGAACTCATAACCCAAATCCGCCAGAAAGAATCATTCCTTTGCGTAGGTCTTGACCCTGACATCAAGAAAATACCTGAGCATCTCTTGCGCGAAGAGTATCCGCTATTCGCATTCTGCAAGGCAATAGTAGATGCAACGGCTCCATACGCAGTGGCCTATAAACCAAACCTCGCTTTCTTTGAAGCCGAAGGCACAGCAGGGACTGAAGCTTTCGAGAAAACCGTAGAATACATCCGAACCAACTATCCTGAGACATTCATCATCGCAGACGCAAAACGCGGCGACATAGGAAATACGTCGGCTCTGTACGCTCGTTCGTTCTTCTCCCACTACGGGGTGGATGCGGTTACGGTCGCACCATATATGGGCGCTGACAGCGTGAAGCCTTTCCTTGGCGAACCGGGAAAATGGGTGGTGCTTCTTGCCCTGACCTCAAATCCTGGTTCTATGGATTTCCAGATGCAGGAACTCACCAACGGCAAACGCCTTTTCGAGCAAGTGCTCGAGACTTCAAGGGAATGGGCAGGAACCGACGAGATGATGTACGTAGTTGGTGCCACCAGAGGCGAACTCATCGGCGATGTCCGCAAGATTGTCCCTGACAGTTTCCTTCTCGTGCCCGGCGTGGGTGCCCAGGGAGGAAGCCTTGAGGAAGTATGCCGTTACGGCATGAACAAAGACTGCGGCCTTCTCGTCAACTCGTCCCGCGGCATCATCTACGCATCAAAAGGGGAGGACTTCGCCGAAGCAGCATCACGCGAAGCCCATAAACTCCGCGACGCAATGGCCGCCCATCTCGCCACAAATATGTAATCTCCACAATAACGACTGCGGGGGCCAACCAATCGGTTGGCCCCCGCAGTCGTTATCAATTGCCTTTATGACTGTTTATTTGCCTTCTTTCTTCATCTCTTTGGCCCAAGAGTCTTTCAGGCCAATGGTTTTATTGAAGACAAGTTTCTTTTCAGAAGAATCCGTGTCTACGGTATAATAACCCAGACGCTGGAACTGGTAATGATCTCCGGCCATGGCACGCTCTGCAAGCCATGGCTCCACCATGACATTTTCGCGCACTATGAGCGAGCCGGGATTGAGGAGGTCGCGGAAATCGCCTTCTTCTGCCGACGGATTCTCTACCGCAAAGAGCCGGTCATAATCCCTGACCTCAACCTTCACTGCGGAAGGAACCGACACCCAATGAAGAGTGCCTTTCACCTTCCTGTCCGCACCCGGAAGTCCGCTACGCGTCTCAGGGTCGTAAGTAGCCAAAATCTCCACGATGTTGCCATCTTCATCCTTCTTCACACCGGTACATTTCACTATATATGCACCTTTAAGACGCACTTCCTTGTCTGGCGACATACGGAAAAACTTTTTGGGAGGATTCTCCATAAAATCTTCACGCTCTATCCAAAGTTCACGCGTGAACGGCATCTGATGCTTGCCCTCCACAGGATTTTCCGGATTGTTGTCCATCTCCATCATCTCAGTCTGGCCTTCGGGATAATTGGTAAGGACGAGCTTGACAGGATTCTGCACCGCACTAACGCGAGTGGCCGTCTTGTTGAGATCCTCGCGCACAGAATGCTCAAGCAGCTCTATACGGTTGAGCGCTTCATACTTGGTGTAGCCGATACGATTTATGAAATCCTTGATTGCAGAAGGAGTGTAGCCGCGACGTCTGAGCCCGCATATAGTCGGCATACGGGGGTCGTCCCAACCTCTCACCAAACCTTCCTTGACGAGCTGAAGCAGTTTGCGCTTGCTCATGACAGTGTAGGTAAGGTTCAAGCGATTGAATTCAATCTGGCGAGGGCAATATGATTCATCTGCCAATTCCTTGACGAAATACTCATAAAGCGGACGGTGAGGCACGAATTCCAATGTGCATATAGAATGGGTAACGCCCTCGAAATAATCGCTCTGCCCGTGCGCGAAATCATACATCGGATAGACTTTCCACTTGTCGCCTGTACGCCAATGCGGAGTCTTGATGATGCGATACATGATCGGATCCCGGAAGTGCATATTAGGATTGGCCATATCTATCTTGGCCCTGAGCACCATCGAACCCTCCTCGAACTCACCGTTGTTCATACGCTCAAACAGTTCAAGGTTTTCCTCTACAGGACGATTGCGGTAAGGGCTGTCCTTACCGGGTTCGGTAGGCGTACCCTTCTGCGCGGCAATCTCTTCGCTCGACTGCTCATCCACATAAGCCTTTCCTTCACAGATCATCCGTTTGGCAAGGTCGAAAAGCTGAGGGAAATAATCAGAAGCATAATAAAGACGGTCTTCCCAATCATATCCGAGCCAATGGATGTCCCGCTTTATTGCCTCCACATATTCAGTGTCCTCCTTCTGAGGGTTAGTGTCGTCAAAACGCAGATTGCATGTGCCTCCGAACTTTTCAGCCGCACCGAAGTCCATAATGAAAGCCTTGGCATGGCCTATGTGCAGGTATCCGTTGGGTTCAGGCGGAAAACGTGTATTGAGCCTGCCTCCGTTTTTGCCAGCCTCCAAATCGGACTTTATCTCCTGCTCTATGAAGTTGAGGCCGTTCTCATTGACGACGGCCTCGTCTTTAATTTCAGTCATAATCTTTTCGTTTAACTATGTGCTTCCTGCTTGATTATTGGCCTGAAAAGCCCATAAATCAATATTCATCCCACGATTTGATTCCGATTTCATCAATAGACAGATTGCAGAAGGCATTGATGAAAGCCGAAGCCAACCGGGCATTGGTGATAAGAGGAATATTAAGGTCAACTGCCGCGCGACGGACTTTGTATCCGTTGCTTATCTCCTTGTCAGACAGATTCTTCGGAATATTGACAACCATATCAATCTTGTGCGAACGAATCATATCGAGAAGCTGCGGCTGACCCTCTTCCGTCGGCCAATAGACACGAATTGCCGGGATTCCGTTTTCATTAAGGAAACGATGAGTCCCTTCAGTGGCACAAATCGTGTAACCCTTACGGTGCAGCTTACGCGCAGGCTCAAGCAACGCAACCTTCTGGCGCGCTCCGCCGGAACTGATGAGCACCGAACTCTTCGGAATCGTGTAGCCTACGGAAAGCATAGCCTTCAAGACCGCCTCATCCGTGTCATCACCGATACATCCAACTTCTCCTGTCGAACTCATATCTACGCCAAGCACAGGGTCTGCACCCTGAAGACGAGAGAAAGAGAACTGTGAGGCCTTGATGCCCACATAGTCCAGGTCGAAAGCCGATTTTCCCGGCTTGTCCACCTTAAGACCAAGCATGACTCGTGTAGCCGCATCTATGAAGTTCTGCTTCGACACCTTGCTGACGAATGGGAACGAACGGGACGCACGAAGGTTGCACTCAATCACCTTTATGTCATTGTCCTTGGCGAGGAACTGGATGTTGAACGGGCCGGAAATATGCAATGCCTGTGCTATCTTGCCGGAAATCTTCTTTATGCGGCGCATAGTCTCCACATAAAGCTTCTGAGGAGGGAACTGGATTGTGGCATCGCCCGAATGCACACCCGCGAACTCTATATGTTCCGAAATCGCATAAAGCTTGATTTCACCGTTCTGGGCCACGGCATCCATCTCTATCTCTTTGGCCTGCTGAATGAATTCCGACACGACTACAGGATGGCGTTTCGACACGTTAGCCGCAAGCCGCAAGAAACGTGTAAGCTCCTCTTCATTGGAACATACGTTCATCGCCGCTCCGGAAAGAACGTATGACGGACGCACGAGAACGGGGAAGCCTACTTCAGCCACGAACTCGTTGATTGCTTCAAGCGACGTAAGCTCGCGCCAACGCGGCTGATCCACTCCGATTGAATCGCAGAGCGACGAGAACTTGTTGCGATCCTCTGCACGGTCGATGTCATAAGCCTGTGTCCCGAGAATCTTCTGGCCCGCACCGTCAAGACGCATGGCAAGATTGTTAGGAATCTGACCACCGGTAGAAAGTATAACGCCGTGAGGATTCTCAAGCTCCAATATGTCCATGACACGCTCGTATGTCAGTTCGTCGAAATACAGGCGGTCGCACATATCGTAGTCAGTAGATACTGTCTCCGGATTGTAATTGATCATCACAGGACGTAGACCTTCTTTGGCTACAGTGAGAAGCGCGTTCACACCACACCAGTCAAACTCCACCGAGCTTCCTATTCTATACGCGCCCGAACCGAGCACCACCACGGATTTACCGTCGTTTTCAAAAGTGATGTCGTTCTCGCTGCCGTTGTATGTCAGATAGAGATAGTTGGTCTGTGCAGGATACTCTGCGGCAAGCGTATCAATCTGCTTGACCACAGGAACTATGCCAAGTTCCTTACGACGAATCCTTACGCTGTCAGACAACTCTTCACTCCGCTCATTCATGGCATTGCCGAAAAGAGCCCGGCCTATCTGGAAATCGCTGAATCCCTGACGTTTCGCCTTTTTGAACAAATCCAAAGGCAGAGCTTCCACCTTGTCATAGCCTTCAAGCTCCTTGCCGGTCTCTACTATATGGCGGAGCTTTTCAAGAAACCAACGGTCAATCTTGGTCAAATCATGAATCTGCTCAACAGTGAATCCGTGGCGCAGAGCCGTTGCGATTGCAAAGACACGCATGTCGGTCGGCTCTTTCAGTGCCAGCTCTATGTTGTCGCGGCTCACCTCCTTGTTCTCTACAAATCCGTGCATACCGCGCCCCGTCATACGCAGGCCTTTCTGTATCGCCTCCTCAAAAGTGCGGCCAATAGCCATCACCTCACCGACGGACTTCATAGACGAACCGATTTCACGGCGGACGCCATGGAATTTGCCCATGTCCCAACGTGGAATCTTACATACTATATAGTCCAATGCAGGCTCAAAGAAAGCCGATGTGGACTTGGTAACAGAATTCTTTAGCTCGTGCAGTCCGTAGCCCAAGCCCAATTTAGCCGCAACGAAGGCAAGAGGATATCCAGTAGCCTTCGAGGCAAGCGCAGAGCTGCGCGACAAGCGGGCATTGACCTCAATGACACGGTATTCCATCGACTTCGGATCGAAGGCATACTGCACATTGCATTCACCAACGATGCCGATATGACGTATTATCTTTATGGCAAGTTTACGGAGATAATGATAGTCTTCATTGGAAAGAGTCTGTGAAGGAGCAACCACTATGCTCTCGCCGGTATGTATTCCGAGAGGGTCAAAGTTCTCCATATTGCAGACCGTTATGCAGTTGTCATAACGGTCTCGTACCACTTCGTATTCAACCTCTTTCCAGCCTTTAAGGGATTTCTCCACAAGCACCTGAGGCGAGAAGGAGAGGGCTTTCTCCACAAGATGCACAAGTTCATCCTTGGTGTCGCAGAATCCGCTTCCAAGCCCGCCGAGGGCATAAGCGGCACGGACTATTACGGGGTAACCCAAACGGTCGGCTGCGGCAACAGCACCTTCCACATCGCATACAGCCTCGCTTTTGATGGTCCTGACATCAATCTCGTCAAGTTTCTCAACGAAAAGCTCCCTGTCTTCCGTGTCCATAATTGCCTGTACGGGCGTACCGAGCACTTCCACTCCGAATTCCTCAAGAATGCCCTCTTCGTAAAGCTTCACTCCGCAGTTAAGAGCCGTCTGGCCTCCGAAAGAAAGCAGAATTCCATCCGGACGCTCCTTTTCAATTACTTTTTTGACAAAATACGGAGTTACCGGAAGAAAATATATCTTGTCGGCAAACCCCTCGGAGGTCTGCACAGTCGCGATGTTCGGATTGATGAGCACCGTCTCGATGCTTTCCTCCTTGAGGGCTTTAAGTGCCTGCGAACCGCTATAATCGAATTCACCGGCCTCGCCGATTTTAAGCGCACCCGAACCGAGCAGCAACACTTTCTTTATGGGCTTCATCGGCCCTGATTTTATGTCGTTCATTTGAGTCTTGTCTTGTGGAAGTGGATTATAACATTGCTATGAACTTGTCGAATATGAACTCAGTGTCCTTCGGGCCGCTGCTTGCTTCAGGATGGAACTGGGCCGAGAAGAAAGGCTTGCTCTTGTGGCGAAGTCCCTCATTGGAGCCATCGTTCAGATTTATGAACAGGGGTTCCCAGTCGGCAGGCACAGAGTCGTTGTCAACTGCAAATCCATGGTTCTGCGATGTTACGAAGCACTGGTCCGAACACGCCATGATTACAGGCTGGTTATGCCCACGATGACCATATTTAAGCTTGAAAACCTTCGCTCCGGCCGCACGTCCCATAAGCTGATTTCCCATACAGATGCCGCAGATTGGCTTGTCTTTCTTCATTGCCTCACGAAGATGCCCGACAGTCGCCTCCGCAAACTCCGGAGAGCCGGGGCCGTTGCTTATGAAAAGGCCGTCATAGTCGAGCGTGTTGAAATCAAAATCCCACGGGACAAGCGTAACCTTAACTCCGCGCCGTGTCAGGCAACGGATGATATTGTATTTGGTGCCGCAGTCCACAAGCACCACATGTTTGTCTCCGTCGCCGAAAGTGCGCACTTCCTTAGTGGACACTTTCGCAATGAGGTTTTCAGTATTGGGGTCCTTGAAATCAATCTCGTCATCATTGCCGAACACAATCTTGCCAAGCATGCTTCCCTTTTCCCGAAGCAGTTTTGTGAGTCGGCGTGTGTCTATTCCGTACAGGCCGACACGCTTCTCCTCTTTGAGCCATTCGCTCAAAGGGCGTTCCGACTGCCAGTGAGACGGCTCATCGCTGTATTCCTGACATATTATCGCTTCACAATGGATACGGTCTGATTCGAAATATTCGCTCACGCCATCGGCCCCCTTTATTCCGGCAGAAGGAACGCCGTAATTGCCGAGAATCGGATATGTGGTTACTAAAATCTGACCCTCATAGCTGGGGTCAGTAAGACTTTCCGGATAGCCGGTCATAGCAGTGTTGAACACCACTTCTCCGGCGCATGGATGCTCGTATCCGAACGACACTCCCTCAAACCGGGAGCCGTCCTCGAGCACTAATGTGGCCTTTGTCTGTTCGGTCATTTTGCTCATCGATGTTGGTCATGCAAAGTTAGCAGTTTTCCCGCGATTGTGCAAATTCAGCCTTTACTTTCATTCATATTTCCCGATTATGCTTGATGTTCCGGCTTTTTTCATTAATTTTGCGCCTATCTTTCAAAGCTGACGGGAACGGCTTCCGGAACAGGCTTTGTAACATAATGTTATGAAACGCAAAACGTTATTCGCATTTCTCCTGACAACGGCCTCGTGCCTGTGCGTCTCCGCAAACAGCAGTTTCCCTGTAGTCAACATACAAGGGAAGCCCTATTATTACTATGAAGTCAAAAAAGGAGACTCACTCTATGGAATCGCCAAAAACAACGGATGGGACGCAGACAAGCTGTGCGAGCTTAATCCTATCGTATCGCTTGACTTGAAGAAAGGTGCGCGACTCTATTATCCTGTGAGCGACAAAGACGCAGTGGCATCCCGTCTTGCGGAAATCCAAGAACCGCAGACACGGGAGAAAAGGAAAATCCGCCACACCATAGCAAAAGGCGAGACGATATATTCCATTGCCAAGAAATACAATGTGCCTACCGACCTGATTTATTACCAGAATCCTTCTTCAAGGACAGGAATAAAGGCTGGTGAGACGCTTACGATCATCCCGGATGAAAAAATGGCTTCAGCCGAGCTTTATGTTATACAAAGCAAAGACACGCCTTACAGCGTCGCAAAAAAATTCAATTGCGCCGTGGAGGACATATTCAGGGAGAATCCTGGTGTGAGCGAAAAGAATTTCAAAGCGGGCTCCACAATACGCATAATGGCCAACGCAAACGTGCACCGAATCAAAACAGAGACCGTGGAGGCTGAAAAGCTCGACAGCTTCGGCACGTACAAGGCAAAATCCAATGAGTCGTGGGAGGGCATAGCCCGCAGACTCGGGGTCGATGTGGACGACCTGAAAGAAATCAATCCGGAAGTCGAACTGAAGAAAAACACAATAATAGCTGTTCCAAAATATGAGAAGATAGAAGTGGAACGGCAATATGTGGCCGAAGACCCTCGAGAAAAAACGGCAGAAGGTCGTATGGAAATATACGAAGATGTAAAGGCAAGCCTGACGCGGACACCGGGCAAAGTGAAAGTGGCAATAGTGCTCGACACGCCGTCGTCCAAGAAAGACCTGGAGTTCAGCCGTGGATTCATAACAGCCGTAGACCGCTATAAAAACGCCGGTTTTGAAACCGACCTCGAAATAATCCGTGGAGACCGCGACAAAGATGCAGTGCTTGCAGACATCAAAGATTTCAAACCGAGTCTTATCATCACAACCGCAGACAAGGATTATCCTGCCTATCTCAACGAATACGCCAAAGAGAACTATGCGATGGTAGTCAATCCTTTCGATCTGAAATCTGAAGGATTTCTTACAAATCCCGCAGCGATACAATTGATGCCTCCATCGACACAGTTCAACGAATCTGTGGCTCGCTACATACTCGATAATTTCGAAGACCGCAAAATGGTGATTGTCTCTTCCAACATCGAGGATGACCTTATTGCCAACCTTGTGGCAGACCAGACCGATTCTTCAAGAATACTCCAGCTGACTCTTGAGGAACTCCGGGATTATCCTTTCTACGAGACGGAAAAGTACATAGTCTATGCCACGCCTACAAAAAAGAGCGACGTTACCTCTCTCATTGACATCATCCTTACCGCCAAAGAGGAATCGCCACTCACGGAAATAGCTGTCATCGGACGCCCCAGTTGGGTCACGATTGCCGACGGCCTAAAGGAAAAGCTGTTCCAAGCCGACGTATATATTCCTTCCCGTTTCTATTTCGATATGGAAAACGCTGACAGCAAAAACTTCCTTGCCGACTACAAGAGGATATTCAGGCATCCTCCACTGAAGTCATATCCCGTATACGCAGCTTCAGGCTACGATGTTGCAAATTACTTCCTCCCCCTTCAGGCATATGCGCCGGAAGACTACTCAATGACTCCGCAGACAGCCACCCCCCAACTGCAGGTCGATGTGGACTTGTCAAGAATGCCCTCCGGAGGCTATCTCAACCCAATATGCTATATGATACGCTTCGCGCCTTTCCAATACATTGAGAAAATCAGAATAGAATGACCGTGAGATTAATATTCAGACTGGCTCTTGCAGTCTCTGCAATTCTCGGAGGCGCTATGCATTCCTCCGCACAGACCCACTATAAAGCCAACATCGCCATAGGCGTCAAAGGAGGTGCGGACATGTCGCGGGTATTTTTCAATCCGTCAGTAAGGCAAAGCTTCATATTCGGAGGCGTGGCCGGCATGACATTCCGGTATGTGGAAGAGAACCACTTCGGACTGATTGCGGAAGTAAACTGGACACAACGCGGATGGAAAGAGTCTTTCGAAGAAGCCCCTTACAACTATTCCCGCACTTCCAACTATATACAGATTCCGGTGATGGCACACATATATTTCGGTCGTCGGGGAAGGTTCTTCTTTAATGCCGGACCGGAAATAGGCTTTTTCCTGGGGGAATCCACCAAGGCAAACTTTGACCCGTTCAACACTTCCGAGCTTCCGGGTTTTCCGAACACAAACCGCACAAACACACAACAGACCTTGCCGATTTCACACAAAGTAGACTATGGCATATCTGCTGGAATAGGAGGAGAATTCAGCATCACGCGACATAATGCGCTTTATATGGAAGCTCGATTCTACTATGGGCTCGGCAACATAGTCAAATCAGGACGCACCGAACCTTTCAATGCATCCAACCAGATGTCTGTAAGCCTTTGTCTCGGATATTGGTTCCGCATAAGATAAGACGATAAAACCATTGGAGGCTCAGCAACCGGATTTACCCTCATTGATGAAACAGACACAACCGGCTCCGGCAACAATAGAGATTCCGGACACAATCATCATAAGTTGTTGAGGTGCAATCTCACCCGGAACGCTGAATGCCGCCAAGATCCACCCGCCTGTCATAGCCGCGATGATCTGCGGTACGCATATAGAACAGTTGAACAGGCCGAGATAAGCACCGATGTTGCCGCCGCGCAATGAATTTGCCGGGATGTGAACTGCCAGGCGAACATGGCGGCTCAGGCGATCATATAAAAGCAAACGGAATGAAAAGCAGATACCGGTTCGTTATCAGCCCGGCAAAGACAAATCCTGCGGCACAGAGCATAAGGTTCAGCGCGTAAGATAATTGCTGCTCCGGAAGCTGGGGGCCATCGTAATCAACAAGTATTTATTCTACAAGCGAATAGAGCCATTCTATTTCCTTCTTCCAAAGTGAATCATCCGGAGTCTCGAGGATTATGGGCATATCGTCAAACCTCGGATCGTTCATAAACCGTCGGAAAAACTCCTCACCAAGTGTGCCTGTACGCAGACTTGCATGACGGTCTATTCGCGAACCCAGTTCGCGTTTGTCATCGTTCAGATGGATTCCGCGCAGATAGCCGCGACCTATGACTGAATCGAATTCGCGCCATGTTAAGTCATAGCCTTCCTGCGAAGAAATGTCATAGCCCGCCGAATATGAATGGCATGTGTCAATGCAGACCCCGACACGGCCTTTGTCCTCCACCCCGTCGATGATGCGGGCAATCTGCTCAAACCTGTGTCCGAGATTTGAACCCTGACCTGCCGTGTTTTCAATTACCGCCGTAACCCCGTCTGTCTGCTCAAGGGCAAGGTTGATGGATTCGGCTATCCTGTCGAGACAATCATCCTCCGGAATGACATTGAGATGGCTTCCGGGATGGAAATTGAGCATTGTAAGCCCAAGCTGGGCGCAACGCTTCATCTCATCCAGAAAAGACTTCCTCGACTTGTCAAGCTTCTCCGGATCAGGCGAACCAAGATTGATCAGGAAATTGTCATGCGGCAGAATAAGATGTGCCGGATAACCGTATGCCGCGCATCGCTCCTTAAATGCCTGTGCCTCTTTTTCTGTTATGCTTTTTGAATGCCATCGTGAGCTGCTGCCTGTAAAAAGCGCAAAAGATTTGGCCCCTATGCTGTTGGCGTTCAGTGGTGCGGCTGATACGCCGCCCTGCACGCTCACATGTGCTCCTACATATTTCATCTGTAAAAACTCGTTTTGTCAGGCACAAAAGTACTAAAAAATTTCCGTATGACTCCAATTTTTAGTAACTTTATGCCCACAAACAGTCTCAAGACAGAATATGACGTCTATCCCCAACGATTATCCTGAAATATCAAAAGCCAAAATACAGCTGTATGCTCAGCTTGAATCAAAGAAATTCAGGAGCAAACATCATATGTTCATTGCACAAGGCCACAAATCCGTCATCGACACCATCGGGGCTTTCAACCTTGTCAATATATGCGCAACACCTGAATGGATCAATGCCAACATAAGTTCGTTTGAAGCCTACAGGAACCTCATATCATCCGCATCTCCTCAACAGCTCAAGAAGATGTCTTCCCTTAAGAACGCCCCCGACGTCATAGCCGTATACTGGCTTCCTGACGATGACACCGGCATTCCAAAACTCGAAAAAGACAAGCTTTATGTCCTGATTGACGGCATCCAAGACCCCGGCAACCTTGGCTCAATCCTAAGAACCGCCGACTGGTTCGGAATCAGAGATATATTCGCCTCTCCGGATACAGTTGACATATACAATCCAAAAGCTTTGATGGCAACCATGGGATCGTTGGCGAGGGTAAGAATCAGATATCTGAACCTTCCCGATCTCATACGAACCAATCCTACCTTTCCGGTCTACGGAACTCTGCTCGACGGATGCGACATATACAAAACCAATCTGAATGCCACCGGAATGGTGGTCTTCGGCAATGAAGGCCAAGGTCTGTCTCCTGAAATCCGTGAATTGATAGACCGTCCGATTCTGATTCCGCCGTTCAATCCTGCAAGCCACGCGGAATCACTCAACGTCGGTGCAGCCGCAGCCGTGGTTCTGGCTGAATTCCGCCGTTCCCAAATCCACAACACGTTATAACCCACTTGAAATGGCAAAGACAAAGACAGTTTTTTTCTGCAACGAATGTGGACACGAATCTCCGAAATGGGTAGGGAAATGTCCCGGATGCGGCCAATGGAACACGATGGTAGAAGAAACCGTTACTGCAGAAAAAGGTTACGGCAAAAGCCGTCGCAGCCTGCTCGACCCCGATTCGGCCCCAGTCGCGATTTCTGAAATCGAGGCACTTGAAGAGCCTCGGATACATCTTCCGTCCGAAGAGCTAAACCGTGTGCTTGGCGGAGGCCTCGTAGCCGGAAGCCTGACTCTCCTCGGCGGTGAGCCTGGAATCGGCAAATCCACGCTGCTGCTGCAGAACATACTCTCAATACGCAACAAGAAAATCCTCTACGTATCAGGAGAGGAATCGGCCACCCAGCTCAAGCTACGCGCCGACAGAATAGGCAAAGCGGCCGACAACACCTTCATACTGTGCGAAACGTCGCTCGAAAGGATATTCGACCAGACTCAACGCGTCAAGCCACAGCTGCTGGTCATAGATTCCATCCAGACTGTGTATTCCACTGAAATGGAGTCCGCACCGGGATCAGTGAGCCAAGTGCGGGAATGCGCCGCACGTCTGCTGAGATACGCAAAGACATCATCTGTGCCTGTGATTCTCGTGGGACACATAAACAAGGACGGGGCGATAGCCGGACCCAAAGTGCTCGAACACATAGTTGACACCGTGCTTCAGTTCGAAGGAGACAGGCAATATCTGTACAGGCTTCTGAGAGCAATCAAAAACCGCTTCGGTTCGACTGCGGAAATAGGTATATACGAGATGGTGGAAAAGGGGCTGCGCGAGGTCAGAAACCCGTCGGAAATGCTCTTGTCGCAGAACCGGGAAGAGAACATGTCGGGCATAGCCATCGGCGTTACGGTGGAAGGCATCAGGCCGCTTCTCATCGAAGTGCAGGCTCTCGTCTCTTCCGCTGCCTACGGCACGCCCCAGCGTTCTGTAACCGGATTCGACCAGCGTCGGTTGAATATGCTTTTGGCCGTACTCGAAAAAAGAGCCAGGTTCAAGCTATCGCAGAAAGACGTCTTCCTGAACATAGCCGGTGGACTGAAAGTAGCCGATCCTGCGCTTGATCTGGCAGTCGTGGCCGCAGTCATGTCTTCAAACTTCGACATCACCCTTCCCCAAGGAACAGCAATGGCCGGAGAAGTAGGGCTTTCAGGCGAGATACGCACTGCGGCAAGAATCGACCGCCGAGTGGCAGAAGCCCAGAAACTCGGATTCGACACCATCTACATACCGAAAAACAATCTCAAAGGCGTCAAAACTTCAGATTACTCAATAAATATTGTGGAAGTCTCTAAAGTCGAGGAACTTTTCCGCCACCTCTTTGCATAAGCATTAAGTCAAAGTTCTGATTCCTTGAGTTTCTCTGCATTCTCAGCCACAATGAGATGGTCGATGCAATCCTGTATGTCGCCATTCATAAAGGCAGGAAGATTATAGACCGTATAATTGATACGATGGTCTGTGATGCGTCCTTGCGGGAAATTGTATGTCCTTATTTTTGCCGAACGGTCTCCAGTGCTTACCATAGTCTTTCTTCTCGATGCTATATCATCGAGATATTTTCTATGCTCCCTGTCATATATGAAGGTGCGGAGCCGCGACAAAGCGCGCTCCTTGTTCTTGGGCTGATCCCGCGTCTCGGTGCACTCTATCAGAATCTCTTCCACAGTCCCGGTGTTCGGATTGCGCCAGTTGTAGCGCAGACGGACACCTGACTCCACTTTGTTGACGTTCTGGCCACCGGCACCGCCCGAACGGAAAGTGTCCCACCGGATTTCCCCTTCGTGTATTTCCACCTCAAAATCTTCCGCCTCAGGCAGAACGGCAACCGTGGCGGCAGAAGTGTGCACACGCCCCTGTGTCTCCGTGGCAGGAACACGCTGCACCCGATGCACACCGCTTTCGTACTTCATGATTCCATAGACACCTTCGCCAGTCAGGCTGAAAATAATCTCCTTGAAACCGCCAGCCGCACCTTCCGAAACGCTCGACACGGCCAACTGCCAGCCTTTCGTCTCCGCATATCTCTGATACATACGAAAAAGGTCGCCTGCAAAAAGCGCAGCTTCGTCGCCTCCAGTCCCTCCTCGAATCTCCACAATCGCATTCTTGGAATCATCCGGATCTGCCGGAACAAGAAGGAGCTTTATCTCTTCCTCAAGACCAGGAAGCTTTGAAGAAGCCTCTTCAAATTCTTCACGGGCAAGCTGACGCATCTCCGGATCAGCCTCATCCGACATGACGGCCTGCGACTCCTCAATCGACAATAGTGCCGAACGATAACGCTTCACCGCATCGAGAATCTTTTCAAGGTCGCGGTATTCTTTGGTGAGCTTGACATACCTTGCCCTGTCTGCTATGACCGCAGGATCCGTTATCAACGTAGCCGTCTCTTCAAACCTTGCATCAAGACCCTCAAGACGCTGCAACAGAGGATTTCCGGTTATGTAATTCATGACAATGATTTCTTTTGTTTAGAACCTGTTGAAATTGCGGCATTCTCCGCTTCAGGACTGCAAAATTAAGCAAAGTCTATGGAATAACCAACTCCCTGAAGAATGCCACTAAGTGCCTTAAATTGGATATGTGTAGAAAAAGTTGTAACTTTGGCAAATATTTCTGTATTCACGCGACACATAGTGTCAAAAACAGATAACCGTCATCTTTTTTGAACCACATATTTCTTAGAGGCTGTTTAAAAATGTTTGTTAACGCAGAGCCGGAAGATTTGTGATGTATTTATCCCTGCAGCGAAGGAGCATAGCGGGCTATGGGACTGAGCCGAAGGGATAAAGACGCGCAAAGGTTCCGGAATGACGGCAGGCATTACCACAAAGCCTCTTTAAAAGAAATTAATGCTTCAGTCTGAATGGTGTCTTTTCCGTTAATCCGCATTTAATCGTCGGT
>ERZ777011.378-NODE-378-length-69851-cov-7.037380_pt1 | contig 69851 bp, 69 predicted proteins | sample MGYA00374964_ERZ777011 | MGnify/ENA primary metagenome ERZ777011 (study PRJEB29310, sample SAMD00008975) | mouse gut metagenome | study: EMG produced TPA metagenomics assembly of the Metagenome analysis of fecal microbiota from mouse which was promoted...
GATTATAGCATTTTTTTTTTTTTTTTTAGCAAGACCTAATCGTCTTGTCAAGTGTTTTTTTTTACACACAAAAAAAGAAATCTTTCGACTTCTTATTCAACAATGATTTCTTCTTCTTCTTTCTCTTCTTCCTCTTCTGGAACAGTTTTATCAAATAAATCATCATCAAAAGGATTTGTATCACTAGGTACTCCATCTTCACATTCTGCCGGTTTCAATAAACAAGTTTGACAAACATTTGCATCATCACTTATCGCATTATAATCATTTAAAGCTGATAAAATTACATGTATAATTGTTGGTAATATAAATATTGAAAAACCAATCAAAAATCTAATACCAAGTTTCTTAGCTGATGATGTAAGAGATTTTTCATCTCCCCCAGTTACAGCTTTAAACATATCAAAAGTTCCTAGAGCAATAACAATAAAGGGAATAAAAATACGTGCTACAAATAAAAAATAACCAGTAACTCTTAAAGCATCCATAACTTCTTTTTGTGTACAAAAATCCTGACCTATATGTCCTGATTCTGCATAAACCATAACGGGAAAACACAAAACAATAATCAACAATAAAGTTAAAAATCTTTTTTTCATTAATATCACCTACTAAAATTATTATAACATTAAATGTTTCTTAAAAATACACTTATTATCTAGTATTTACATTAGGGGTCAAAGAAGAAATGATATCTCCAGCTTTTTCTTCATCTCTTAGCAAACCATTTATAAATAAATTATAATCATCAATCTCTTTTAAGTGCTTTTCTATATCTTTCCCTGAAAGACATTTTACCACATCATAGTTCTCCATAGAAATATTTCTAATTCTTATATTAAGCATATTTTTAAACATATTAACCTGTTTATAATCCCCAATCATATAAGCAACATGTATAATAAATAGATAAGCAACTATATCAGCATTAACTTCAATTGGAAAAAAATCATGATTCCTTGAATAAAACGCCTCCGATAAAATTATACTTTTAGATAAATCTGCAAAACAATCTAAGTATATTTTCGAAATAATATCATCATTACAAAGAGCAAACCTATATTGTAAAGCATGCCTTATCTCATGTACTAAACCAAAAAGCATCATATAATTATTATAAATTAGTTCACCAGAGGAAAAAAATTCGTTATAGTCAACGCAGATAATATTTTTATCAGAATCATAACAAATTAAATAATTTTTATCACTTTCAAAAACAACATCATCTATGTATACATCATAAATTTTAGAAAGTATCTCGACAATCTTTATAATATCGACAAATTTTAAATTTTCATAACTATTATTTCTTCTTTTTATAATACTGACTATTTCTTCCATATGTAATATACTCCAACAAAGCAATTAAAATGCTGATACTTATTATATATAATCAATTATTTTTTTGCAAGATTCCTTATCAAGAATTTCCATTATTTTATTTTTATTATAATTAAGACTTAAAATTTTTTCATATTCTTCTAACTTTTCCTTTACTTCTATTAAAGATTTACTAACAGCATTCTTACTTACACCATTATTTTCCGCTATTTCATCCATTAAAAGATTTTCAAAATAATACTCCTCAAAATAATTTCTTTGCTTCTCTGTTAATAAATCTTTATAGTAATCATAAAGTGAAGTTAAATAATTCAATTCATCCATTACATCATATCCTTAAATAAACCATAAATATAATCTTCAATATCAAACGCTCTTAAGTCATTAACACCTTCGCCAAGACCAATAAACTTAACGGGTAGTCCAACAGTTTCTTTAATAGCCAGTACTATACCACCTTTTGCTGTACCATCAAGTTTAGTTAATACAATACCTGTAATATTTGTAATTCCTTTAAAACTCTCAGCTTGACTTATGCCATTTTGTCCTGTTGTTGCATCTATTATTAAAAGCGTTTCATGTGGTGCATTAGGTACATGTTTTCCAATAACTTTATTAATTTTATCAAGTTCATTCATCAAGTTAACTTTATTTTGTAATCTTCCAGCAGTATCAATTAAAACAATATCAACACTTTCTTCTTTTGCTTTTAAAAGCCCATCATATATAACTCCCGCCGGATCAGTATTTTCTTTACCATAGAAAAGCGAATCGGTTCTCTTTGCCCACTCCTCTAACTGAGGAACAGCACCAGCCCTAAAAGTATCCCCAGCAATTAACATTACTTTCTTACCTTCATTTTTATACTTATTAGCAAGTTTACCAATAGTAGTAGTTTTACCAACTCCATTAACACCAACCATCAAGATAACAGTTGGACCAGATTCTGCCATATTTATCTTATCAGTTAAACTTTCCCCTTCAACATAAATCATAAATAATTCATCAACTATAACTTCTGTTAAGAAAGAAACATCGGTAATATTTTCATGTTTTACACGCGTCTTTAATCTATCCAAAAACTTAAATACGGTATTAACACCAATATCTGCTTTAATAAGCAAACTTTCTAATTCTTCATAATACTCGTCAGTTACCCTTGTAAACTTTTTACCCAATAAAGATAATTCTGAAACAAATTCTTTTCTTGTCTTTTCAAGACCTTTATCATAAGTTACTAAATCTTTATCTTTTTCAGATAATTTAATTTCCTTTTTCTTATCCTTTTTCTTTTTCTTAATATTTTTATTAGGAAGTGTTTCTGATTCTTCAGCTTCTTTTATTTCTTCTTTATCCTCTATTGTCGTATCATCATTTATTTCTTCTTGCTCTACTTCATTTTCTTCACTTTCTATTTCTTCAGAATAATCTTCCTCGATTGTTTCATCCTCTAAAATATCTTTTAATTCTTCTTCTCTTTCCTTTTTTGTTTTAAAAACATCTTTAAACTTTTGAAATAATCCCATTATTTCCCTCCTTCTAAAGTTTTATAGTAATCTTTTTTTATTAAAAGTTTACTCATTTGAAACTTCATATCTACAATACTATTTATTTCATTTATATAATCATTACTTACAATTTCATCATTGAAAGGTTCAAATTTCTTTTTTAAATAATCGTAACGTCCTTTATTCGTAATCCATGATTTATTATTAAATATTACTAAATCATCTGAACTTGAAAATATATCTTTTCCAATTAGTAATCGTGAATCATATTCAACGCCAAATAAATTTAAAATTGTTGGAAGCAAATCAAGTGATGATGTATATTTACTTACATGTGTACTACTTACCTTACTATTATATATAATTAAATTGTTTTTATAAAGGTCAAAGTTCGGATTTTTCATCCAATCCACATAATTTTTAATCTCATCATTACTTAACCCATAGGGATAATGATCAGGTGATATCACTATGACTGTATCATCTAATATTCCATCATCTTCTAACTTCTTTAATAATAATTCCATTGATTTATCAAATTCAATCTGCGTTGCAATATAGGCTTTTATCGCATTGCTGGCATCTAGCTTTAATACTTTTTCTCTATTCTTTAAAGCAATGGCATTACCACCAGTAAAATTATACTCAAGATGTCCACTTATACTCATATAATAAGTTATAAATCTTTCTTCTTTAGAATAAATATCATAGCTTGCATTGATAACATCGATATCACTTGTTGGCCAAGAATCTTTTATACCTTGTAAAGCATATTTATATCCTTTTTTATATCGGTCATATCCGTAATAGGTATAACCTAAATTAGGCATTATTTTATCCCTGCTGTAATAATTATAAGTCCAACCATGAAAAGCATTGGCTTTATAGCCGTAATGTTCCAAGATATTACCAAGAGAATAAGGTAAATACTTAGAAATTGTTGCTTTCATGGAGCAAGTTTCAACCCCCGGTAAAATAGATAACTGGTTAATAAACTCACCATCTGAAGTTGAACAGTTATATATAGGTTGATAATAATTATCAAATATAAAAGATGAATTAGTTAACTTATAAAGAGTTGGTGTTAACTCCTCTGAAACAGCAATTGGATAAAAACCTTCAGCCACAATAAATATTAAGTTCTTACCGCTAAATATTCCCGTGTATTCATTTTTATTAGTAGCCTCCATATTTTCAAAATAAGTATGCATATTTTTTATAGTTGTATCTTTAGTATTATCGCGAAGAAGAGAAAAGTCTATACTCGTTATGTTGTATTCAATTCCCGAATCCTTAGTAAAAGTAGATACATTACTAACATCAACATTTCCTTCAAATTTAAATAAATATTTAAACACGTCTAAACTAAGGGCAGGAGCAAGTCCAAGATTATTAGTTGTCTGCATTAAGTCATTTTTCTTATAAACTAAATCATGTATAGACTCAGAAGTATTTAAATCCAGTTCAATCGCGGTTAAGCTAAAGAAAAATGCACACATTAATAAAGCTAAAGCATCTTTATTGTTCTTTTTTTGGACTAAAAAAACATTTTTTAAAGAAAGTATCAACATAACAATAAAGGGAATAAACAAAACAAAAATAATCAATAAATTGGATTTTATATGAGCCACGATAGAAGATGCAAAATCCATTACTTGATTTCCATAAATTATTGCTGAAAAACCGCAAATAGTTTTATAGAAACTGTAATAAATCGTTAGCGAAGAAACAACTAAACATAAGCTAAACAAAAGAATTAAATTAATAATTTTATTTACATTGCGTTTCTTACTTAAACAAGATAAAAAAGTATTTATATTTGCTGTTAAAAAAGAAAAGATTACTATATAAAATATACCTATATCAAAAGTCTTTATTACAAATAGTTTAAATAATAATTCTATCAAAAGTACCAATATAAAATTAGTTATTAATAACTTAGCATAATTATACTTCATATTCATTCCTTCTAACTCTTCTTATTATAATATAAAGGCAAAAAAAAATAAACGATAAACACGTTTATTTTTCACAACCAGACTTAATTTCTACTGTATAGCCTTTAGTTACATAATAGCCATTATCCATATCATAGTCAATCTTCAAATGCAATGTACAATTCTCTGGAACATGACAATTTTGATCTTTTTCTAAAGGCTTACCATCTACTATCTCACCTTTATATTTACATCTTTTATCATAGTAACCTTCATTAACCAACGTTTTAGCATTCACATCAATTCCATCACGACGAATAACATATGTTCTAAAATCATACATAGTTAAACGATCTCCCTTTTTATAATTGTGACCATTAAGATCATTCAAAGCAACATTCTCATCATAAATGTATTCTTTATCTCCAGTATCTAAATCCGTAAGATACATTCTTCCTGCATCAATTAAAGCATCTTTATCAAACTTTCTTAAAGTCGATCTAGCACCCGAAAAAGCTGATAGAAATGCTGGCATAATTAAGATAGCAACAAGTGCCAAAACACTTAGCACAGCCAATATTTCAATTAATGTAAAACCATTTTTACTCTTCATATTTCTTAATTCCTTCCTTACTATATAAACATCCACAATAATCTTGTCGATATAAATTATACTGTTTTGAAAATTCTATACTTTTTTTATATCCTTCTTTTTTCTTAAAGTCGGAATATAAAAATTTAATACCTAAATTAATACCAATACCTTCACCTATTTTATTAATAAGTTCACTGTTTTTGTGAGGAGAGACAGTTAGAGTAGTACCAAAATAATCAAATCCTTTATCTAAAGCTTTCTTAGCTGTATATTTTAGTCTAATTCCAAAACAAACACTACATCTCTTTCCACCTTCTAGTTCTTCCCTTAAATATTTAGTTTTATTTGTCCAAATATCATTTTCATAATCACAATCCATAAACTTAATATTCCATTCTTTAAGAAGTCTAATTTGTTCATTCTTCCGATGAATATATTCATCTAATGGCTCAATATTTGGATTATAATAAATTACTGTAATATCAAAATAATCTTTTAATCTATCTATACAAGCAGAAGAACAAGGGCCACAACAACTATGTAGTAAAATAGTTTTCTTGTCCAAAAACGAATTTATAATTTCCATCATCTTATTATCATAATTTATTTTCATTATTATTCCTCTTTTACCTCTTTTGTTGTTACAACTTCTTCATATTTTTTAAAGAAATAATTATCTTCTGTTCCATCTAAATATAGAGTTCCATTAGAAGTAATTTTATTAGTAGCTATTATATCCAAATACTTATTTAATGATTTTAATCTTTTAGCATTTATATAAACCATATTTTTATCATTCATGGATAATAAAAAACGATATTCATCTATTATTTGATTTTCTTTATTATAAGAAGGTTTATATTCAATATCATTTATCATATATAAAATACCTTCATCAAGAGTACTTAAACTATTGGCAAGTGTTTTCATAATTTCATCTGGAGTTGTATTAAGAAGTGTTGGAATCCCAATTAAATCTGAATCACGAACATCTATTAAACTTCCATCACTTAATGCAACTTTATCTTCAAGTTTTACTAAGAACATCGGCCTATTCTCTTCCACTTCAATTAATAAAACAAAATTCCACCCATAGCTTATTGTTGCCTTTCTTACATAGGGATTTTTTTCTAACTCTAAAGTTAATCCTTTTGGACTAATCGAAGCAAAAGAGGGATAACTATCTAATCCTAATTCTCTTATAATATCAATATCTGTTAATATTTTATTGCCTTTTATATCAAAGTGTCTAATTGGTTGTTTATAAATAGATATGCATAAACAAACGATAATGTAGATTATAAGTACAAAAACTAGAGTTCTAGCTATATTAAATCTTTTTTTCTTCTTTTTTATATTCTCTCTAGTTTTCATGAGTATTCCTCCTATTTTAACATTTTCTTTATTTCATTATAAATAATTGTTGCCGAATCATCTATACTTAACTTTTTCAAATTATCTTTAATTTCTTTTTGTCTACTACTGCTATTAATAACACTATCAATCTTTTTGGCAAGTATAGATGTTGTTAAATCATTTTCTAAAATCATTTCTCCAGCGTTTTCATTCACTATGGATAAAGCATTATAATATTGATGATTATTAGCTACATATGGACTTGGAATTAAAATTGCTGGCAATCCTAAAGCCGTTATTTCTGATATGCTCGAAGCTCCAGCTCGGCAAACAATTAAATCTATATCTTTCATAAGGCCACTTAAATTATCAACATACGGTTCTAAAAAAACATTTTTCGGAAATTTATTTTTCTTAAATTCTTCATAATATGGAGTCCCAGTAATATAAAGTATTTCGTAGCTATAACTAGATGCATTCAAAAGGTAATCTTTTAACTTATCATTTATTACCTTACTTCCTAAAGAGCCATTAAAAATAAGAACAGCCTTTTTATTCTTGCTTAAACCAAACTGCGTCTTATTTATTTTTTTCTTCTTTATAGCGTCTTCGCCAACAGGATTTCCCGTTAAGACTACATTTTTATGATTAATCTGTTTAATTGAATCTTTAAAACTAACGCCCACACAATCAACCATTTTTAAAAGACTTTTATTTGCCTTGCCAAATATACTGTTTTGTTCATGAATAAATGATTTTACTCCACATTTATGGGCAGCTCTTATAACGGGATAAGTAACATATCCACCAACGCCAACAACAACATCAGGCTTAAATTCTTTAATTAATTTAAGGCATTTTTTATATGCTTTTCTTATTAAAAAAACATTTTTTATATTTCGTCCCATTAATTTTGGGGATGTAGATAAACCATATATTTCAATTGGAATATATTTAACTCCTCTTTTTGGAACAATGTCTTTTTCCATTCTATTATGAGTTCCAACATATATAAATTCACTATTGGGTTCCATCTCTTTTATTTTATCTACTATAGCTAAGGCAGGATAAATATGTCCGCCAGTACCACCAGCTGTTATAATTACACGCATAATCACACCTCTTAATATAATTATATAATATTTATTAACAAAAATAATCAAGAAAGTTCACTATAATGTAAAGAAAAAGAGATTAATATTAATCTCTTTCATAATTTTATCTAATACGTAACTCTTTTATATCCTCATTAATCTCCTCTTGGATTATATACTCATATACTTCATCAAAATTTTGTTTAATTGCTTCCTCATATTCAGCTAAACTTTCTTTTTCATATTGTTTAAATTCTTCTAAATATTTTTCGGCATCCTCTCTATAATTTTTATAAGCTTTTAATACAAGCCAGTGTTTGCCATGATCTGGTACAATATCTTTAAGAAGAAAATAACTATTATAAGCTTCATTATCATTAAATTCAAACGACAATACAGGTTCAAAACAAATTACAGTATCTTCTTGTGAATCAGTTGAATAGTATTTCATAAATGATTTTTTTAAGAATACTTGTTCATTTGTTGGATCTAATAAATAAGAAAATTCTCCATCATCAATGTAAACAAGGGCATGATTTGGTCCTTTTTCATTTTTTTCTTCCTTATTATAGTAATTTCCAAGCACTACTCTTGCATCATAACCTAAACTCGTAAAAACATCAGCCATATTATGAGCTTCATTTAAACAAACTCCATTACCAACTGCAACACTTGCTCCTCTTAAACAAATAAAACCTACAGATGGATGAGCATACTCAAAATCTCCATAAGAAATATAACCATTTTTTAAAATTGCTTCATAAATCGCAAAATCACCTATAATATCTCGCTCTTCTTTAACCTCACTAATTTTCTTAGCAATCAAATCAATATAAGTATGATAATTATCATGTACAGCAATAATATTATCATCAATTGGTGATGTATTATCCTCTGGTGCATCAGTAACTAACTCTTTTGGTTCTCTTATATCATTAGTTAAAAGTTCAACTCCTGCGGTAAAAACTCCACCTGCAAGTACAAAAGCTATTATGTGTGGTAAACATGCTTTAAAATTTCCCATTTCAATCCCTCTTTTGAATTAGTATTATAGCATAAGTACCCATATTGGTCAAACTGACATAACTAAATGTCATCCTCCATATAATAAGCATAATATTCATCGTACGTAATTCCTTCATTATATACCTTAGTTGCAAGTTCAACTCCTAAATATCTATAATGCCATGATTCATAGTTAAACCCAGTAATTTTCTTTTTTCCATCAGGATATCTTAAAATAAAACCATACTTATATGAATTATTAATTAGCCAATTATAAGCTTTAGAATTTTTAAAAGTTGCAGCTACTGTACTATCCTTCGAATAAATATCTAAAGACAATCCTGTTTGATGTTCCGAAAATCCTGGCCTTGCAGCAATACTATCAGCATATGTTGTACCTTTGGACTCTTGATAATCATTGTAAACACGTACCTGAGAGTCATAATCACGATAAGCAGAAACAATAATTAAGTATATACCTTCTTTATAAGCATCTTCCCACATTCTTTTAAAAGCGTCATAAACTTCACTTCGAATCTTTTTTGCGTCTCCATAGTAGTATTTAATAGAAATATCAACTAGATCATCAGGAGCATAATCACTTCCAAGTTCATAATATTTATTAGAAAGTAACCCATAGCCCTTTTCAAAATCGGTTTTATAAGTATCAGTATAATAATCACGGTTCGTATGTGTATTAACGGACGCCACTATATCATCATAATTATATCCTTCAATTCCATGATATTTAAAAAAGTCATCTTCTTTTGTAATAACTTGATCTAAATAGCCGTCCAAATTCTTAAACATGAAGTACTTACACTTCAAAAATTCAGGAATAAATTCATTATATTGGTAAGTAAGTACTTTTGCTTCTTCTTCATCATTAAGTTTATCAATTATAATCTTTGTTTCTTTCTCACTATAACCAAGTTGCAAAAAAGCGTATTCATTAGTCTTGGTATATAAGTATTCATCAATTCGTGACTTAATAATCGGCACAAATATTGCTAAAGCAATAACAATGACTAAAAAAATTTTCGGCCCCTTTTTTAATTTATAACCATTTTCCATACAAACCACCTTATTAAAATAATTATAAAACAAAAAAAAAGATAACTCAATAATGAGTTTCTTTTATATCTTCTTAGTTAACAGAATCTTTTAATTTGCTTCCAGCTTTAAATGAAACAACATTCTTTGCAGGAATCTTCATAGGTTCTTTAGTTAAAGGATTAATTCCTTCTCTTCCTTCTCTTCTCTTAGATGAGAAAGTACCGAAACCAACTAAAGCAACTTTTCCGTCTTTTTTAAGACCAGTTTCAATTCCTTTCAACATAGCATCTAGTGCTTTACCAGCAGCAGCTTTACTTAAATCTGCTTCAGCAGCAATAAATTCTACTAATTCATTTTTTGACATAATAATTACCTCCACGTATATTTTTCTAGTAGGCATATACCCTACATATAAAATGTACCAAATCAGTTCAAAAAAAGCAACAAAAAAAGCAAAAAAACGCTTAAAATAAGCACTTTTTTTGTCCAAAGTTTCCATTTTTCCACCGCTTTAATACAAAACAAACTCATTTTTCTCTTAATATCTTATCTCTAATTTCCCCATAAGCTAGTTGTTTAATTATATTCTCTAGAACTTTTTCATTCCTTTTTTTACAAGTATAACCGCCTCTAATTATTCTTTCTTTATCAAGTAAGTAAAAGTGTATAAGTCTAAAATCATTCTCATATTTATTAATTAAACTAAGACCTTTTTTCGTTTTATTAACCAAATAAAAGCCACTTATATTTCTTTTTATTAAAACGTCTTGTCCAAAACAACCTAATTCAGTTAATTCAATTCCTTGAGACTTAAGTTTATCTTTAAAATTATTAAAAGACATATCATACCCTCTAATAATTGTTTGAGATAATGGATCTATTTTATTTAAAAATTTTTCATATAACTTATTAAAATTGTATTCATTATTCTTCTTAAAAGACATTCTACCAATCGCATCCTTGCTAAAAGAAAAAAATAAAGTTTACACTTTATTTTTTGCTGTATTTCCCTTTTTTGAGTAACTTTTTTTTGCTGTATTTCCCTTTTTTGAGTAACTTTTTTTTGCTGTACTACTTTTTGCCTTAGAGTTCTTTGATTTAGTTGTCTTTTTAGAAATTATTTCCTCTTCCACATCTTCAATTGCATTTACAACTTCGTCAACAGCTTGCGTTACATCATCATCTAAGAGTTCTTCTTGTTCTTCTATATTTGGAAGAACATTTTCAATCTCTTCTTGAATAGTTTCCTCATCAGAATCTAAATAGTTTTCACTAACATCATCACTTACAAATTCACTATCATCTTCTGCAAGTTCTTCCCTTATGTCTCTTAAAATATCTTCTGGTTTTGATGGAGATGATGAAATACGCATCATTGAAATCTCCGATTCAGAATCAACCTTTGTGTCAACTTCCACTCTTCTGACTTCTCTTTCAACAGGAAGTATTTCTTGAGATTTATGTTTCTTAGCTTTTTCTTCATAATACTTACGATGAGCTGAACCCTTAATCTTCTCTCTACTAATTGGCACAATACCAATAACTGGAAGACTTGTAGCTCTTTCAATGTCTTCTTCATTTTTAATAGTCGTATCAAAATAGAAAATAACAAATATAACAGCAATGCTTAGAAATGCTCCAGCAATTGTCGCGATACCAATAATTTTCATTGTCGAAGTACTAGATGCAACAGAAGTAATTTCAGCAACATCTATAATACTTATATTTTCAATTTTATAAATTTCTTGGATATCTTCTGAGAAAACTTCAGCTATTTCATTAGCTATAGAAGCCGCTTTAGAGGAATCTGAATCTGTTACACTTATTTTTAAAATAGAAGTATCTGTAACAGAACCAACATTAACCTTAGAAACAAGCGTTCCATACTCCATATCTAAAGCTAAATTATTAATAACTGTTCTCAATACTCGTTTACTTTTAATTATTTCACTATAAGTGGAAACTAACGATTTATCTATTTGTAAATCTGTTGATGTAATAGATGAGTTTTCATTAGTCTTATTTAAAAGTATTGTTGTATAACTTGTATATTCTGGAACTCTGAATCTATTTACATAAATACTTGATAGACAAAATGCAATAGACATAGCAAATATAATATATATTATTTTTGACTTAAAATAACCAAGTAATTGGCCAACATCAATTTCTTCCATAAATTCGCCTCCTACTCATAATAACTATCATAATATTTACTATAGTAGCCCTTACTACTTGAAGGAACTTTATTAAATATTACTCCTGCTATTTTTGCATTAACCGCTTCAAGCGATTTAACACTTTTCTTTAACATCTCTGTAGGCGTAGTCTTATATGCCGCCACGATTACAGCAGTATCAACATATTTAGTAACAATTAAAGAGTCAGAAAGCCCAATTACTGGAGGGCAATCAAATAATAAAACATCATAGTCGTCCTCAAGCATTCTAATAACGTCACTCATTTTTTGACTTTCAAGTAACTCACTTGGGTTAGGAGGAACAGTACCACCAGGTAGCAAATAAACTCCCTTTAACTTAGTTTTAATTGTTTCAATCTTAACACCATCAAGATCAGATATCAAAATATTAGAAAGTCCCTTATTATTAGAAACTCCAAATATTTCATATTGTCTTCCTCTTCTTAAATCACAGTCAATAATTAATACTTTCTTACCCGTTGATGCATAACTTTGTGCAAGACAAGCAGTTATAAAACTTTTTCCTTCTCCAGGAGCTGTACTTGTAAGCATTATCTTAGTATTTTTACTATCAACTATTGAAAACTCTAAATTAGTTCTAACAGTCTTAACCGCTTCCGCAACTCTTGATTTTGGATTAGAAAGTAATTCTAACTCTTCTATCATATAAAAATCCTTCCTACTTTATATCTTTTAAATACCCCTAAATCATACCCATTATAACACATTTAAATTTAAAATAAAACCATTAATTTTAAACAATGTCATCATTACGTATAACCCTTGCAAAGTTGTTAGTAGTAATCTCAATAAATTGATCTTCCCCAACTATTTTTTTCAATTTTTTCTCTATTTTTGGTAGTAAATCATTCTTCTGCTCATGATCACTATGAATATCACTACCAACAAAACTTATTAAATTGGCTTTAAGTAATTTAACAACCATTTTTTTAGCTTTAGCACCATATTCGCCAACTATGCTAGATGCATTCATTTGCATTAAGACTCCCATCTCACGTAATTCAAAAAAGAAATCTAAATCGTTATAATAGGCTGTATATCTTTCTGGATGAGCTAGTATTGGCGTAATCCCATTAGAAATAAGCTCAAAGAAAATTGATTTAATATTATTAATTTTACTATACATAGGAATTTCAATTAACATATATCTTGAATTATTTAGCGTTGCAATCTCGCCTCTTTTATATAAATCTAGCATTTCAGAATTACAATATACTTCATTCCCTAAAAATACATTTATATCATATTCTTCTTTAGCAAACTTAATAATAGGTTCAATTATAAGTTCATTTGAACTTTTATTGGACATAAAACGACTATCTAATATATAGTGAGGGGTAAATATAATATCGGTAACTCCGTTTTTATAAGCATTTTTAAGCATATTTTTCGTTACTTCTAATGATTTAGATCCATCATCTACACCAGGTAAGTAATGACTATGTAAATCTCTCATTATTATCTCCTATTCTTATCAAACACAGTATGTGTAGCTTGAGTTGGTGCTGCTGTCGTTGTTTCATAATACACCCTTTGAGTTGTTGTCGTAGTTGTTGCCAACCCTCGAGTTGTAGTTGAAGCAGTGGTTCTCTTGTAAGCACCATCATTATATTTATCAAAAAAGTTTAATACTAAAAAAATACCAATACCAACAATAACAATTAATAAAATGTATGTAAATACACTCTTATAGTCAACTCTAAATTTTGTGCTAGCTTGATTTTCTTCCATATGTGAATTTATAGACTTAATCCCACTATTTTGTCTCTCTTCGACATAAGCTACATCCTTTTTTTTAGCTACAACCTTTTTAACATTAGTATTTACCGTTACAACTTCTTTACGGATATTTAATTTTTCTTTGCTATCTCCATTCACCTAAATCCCTCTATTCTAATAATTATTATAAGGTAGATATAATATTTTTTCAAGGCCAAGAAATATTTTTAAAAAAAAAGAAACTATTTAAAGCTTCCTTAATCTCTATCATTACAAACATAATGGTTATCATAAAGTAGGCAAATATAGTTATCTTCATCATAAATCAACTTACCATTTTTATATTCATATTTAAAACTACCATCTTCTGTTTTATCAACAATACTAAAACATTTACGGTAAAAGTCAACAAATTCACAAATAGAATTTCCTCTGTTATAATCATTAAAAGAATAGACGTAATAGAAAGAGTTACCATTTTGTTTCCTAGTATTTACATAGATTTCTTCCCTACTACTTATATTGTTAATAAGTTGTTTAATGTGTTTCTCACTAGCAGTAATCATAACTGGTGCAATTACATCATCATAAGTATAATCGTATATAACAAGTAAATTCTTTTTCAAATTTTCTAAAAATGCATCAATTTCTTCTTTTGGATTTTCATTAATGTATTTTTGTTTTAAAACTAAATAATTACTATCATCCGATTTATCTACTATTTCTTTACTTTCATACTTTTTATCATAATTATAATTAATCAAGATGTTGTCTAAAGAATCATTAACCTTAAATACTACTTGATTATCCCCTGCTTCTAAAAAATCTAAATATAACTTATCACTAAAAGAATATTCTTTTTCAACATTCTCTCTAGTATTGACAATCTCAAATTTTATATTATTTAAAGAAATTATGGAAATGCCTATACCAATACATCCAACAAAAATAGATGAAAAAAATAAAATTGCCATCATTTTAATTGGATAAGGTCCCTTAAACAAATCATCGCTCAATGTTCGAATAATTAAAACAGTTATCGCTATAGATGCTACTGCTGCAATACTTATTCCAATAAAAAGCCCATTATAAGATATTAAATAAAGAATAATCACTGTCGCTATTGTCAAAAATACCAATAAACAAACAAAAGGTATAGTTATAATACGCATAATAGCACGGTAAGTAAGAATTAATACTTTAGAGAAAAATGATAAAAATGCTAATGGTTTATGATATGGATCTCTTATAATAATTCTTTCTTTCGTTTTTCTACTTTCTTTTTTCTCTGTTTCTAGATTAACTTTTTCTTCTTTTTCATCATATACATTTTCATCATTTTTTTTATTATTAAAACTCTTCACTTCATACTGGTATACTAGTTTATCATAATAATCTAAATATCTTATTTTGTAAAATTGGAATACAATTATAGCTCCCAGTATAACTAGTACAAAAAATATAAGACTTGTAAAAAAAACATACAAAGGATAAAATGTTAAATCAAATACAGCAGAGAAAAAAGCTTCTAAAGGAGAAAATACTATTGCAAACACTATAATTAAAAATAATACTAATGCTGCAATTTCTAGAAAGCACTTTATAACACTGGATAATTTCATTGAATTAAACATACTAATTGATTTAGTAATAAACTCAAGAAAACTATCAACATATTGTTTTTTCTCTTCTTCTTCTTTTAAAGTAGGATTCCTAATTTCATCATTTACTAAATCATCTAAACTACATTTAAATAATCTTGTCATTAATATTAATTTATCCATCTCCGGATAGCTAATACCTGATTCCCATTTAGAAACTGCTTGTCTTGAAACACCAAGTTCACTTGCTAACTCTTCTTGATTTAACCCCGCTTTCTTTCTTAAACTTTGTAATTTCTTATCGAAACTCATAATTATCACCTCTTGATAAAAATTATAGAATTATTTTCAGTTGCATTCCACCAACTAACGGTTGTTTTTTGTAAACAATCGGTTGCAATCGCCTATATTATACTAAAAAAAGGAATATCTTAAAAGATATTTCATAATATACTTTAAATAAATTTTAATGAATTATTAAGAATATTTCTATATTCGTTACATCTCCTTTATCATCTCTAATATTATTAATTCAATATCTATCTTCTCATCACCATTCCCATTTAAAATATCTACTTCATTATCAATATTATCTAGATTTACTATGCCTGTTTCATTGGAACCTATTTTAAAGTTATTTATGTCTCAAAGAGCTTTAAATACAATATCACTTAAAGGGAGCTAATAAACTTAGAAACATTTATGCACCTATCTATATACTTAGCTTTAAAATTCCACTTTGCTTCAAAAAAAGGCAAAAAAAAAATCTTAAGAAATTTAATTCTTAAGACTTTTTAATTATTCATTTGATCCAACTTTTTCATCTTTAACACTAACTTCACTGTAACTTTTAGTTGTAGTCTTTACAGTAGTTGCTAAAGTTGGTTGATTTGAAACAGCATTTGTTGTTGTTTTAGTACTTGTACTGCTACTAGCAGGAACTTTAGTTGTTGAATTTGCTGTCTTTGCTTCATTAACAGGCGGAACAAACTCAATTTCAAATGCTCCATAAGTAACTCTTGAACTTGCCTTATATTTGATAGTTATTGCAAGATTTTTTGTTGTTTCTGTGAAGACATCGCCAGCTATATTAACTGTAGTAGTTCCCTTAGAAACCTCTTCTATAACTTTACCAATAGTTGTATTCAACTGATTCAAAGCTCCATCAGCTTCAAAAGTAGTTCCATAAGCAGAATCTATTCCTTTTATATAATTTGTAAAATCAATTTTCATTTGATCATAATCACAAATGTTAGTAGATTCTTTGTACTCTGTACTAAGAGATGATAATACATGCTTATCCGCACTCTTGTCCATATCATAGTTATCAAAATAATCTAAGTGCATAATATAATCAGTACCATCTTTATATACGTTCATTGACAAAGTTTTATTTTCTAATGGTAAATAGTAATAAGCATTAGGTTGAGATATCTTTGACAAATCTGTAATATAATCAGACAAGAAACTATTCTTGGTTATAAGGTTTTCATCAAAGCTAGTAATTCCTAAATTTTTATCAACAAAGTCACCTACACCACTTGCTATAATTTGAAGAATTTTACGAGTATCAGGTGCAATATCAGTGACACCAGTTAAGGTTATATCTGGATTAATTGGATGCAATTTTAAATTTATAGATTCTTTATCAATTGTTATAACATTAAATTTAGAATTATAATCAACTCCAAAAATAGATTTATCATCAAGTATTATAGATGATATGCCGCCGCTTGCAACTATATAATCATATATTTCTTTCTCTTCATTTGATTGAGGAGACGAACTATAATACTTTTCATAGTAATACTTAAACATTTCATCTATTTCTGACTTTGTGTAATCTCTTCCTGCTGGCTTTTTAAAGTAAAGTCCCTTAGGAGAGTTAGTACTTAAACTTGTATCAGCATAACTTATAATATTATCATCAAATGCATATGTTTTAGTAGTTGAATCATATGAGAATCCTTTAATACTATTTGGATTCCAACCAGTGGTTTTAAATCCTAAATAATTAGATAAAGAAGAATTAAAACTTGGAAGTGAAGCATCTTGAGTTTCACTACTATAATATTCTAAAATATACTTATCTATCCATTCATTCAATAATGTGCGATCTAACGTTTTGTCAATAAATTTTAATTTTTTATAATTATCTAAGTAAACTGGATCTTCAGGATCTGGTTTAACATACTTATCAGAAGATTTAGCTGTTTTTCTAAATAACTCAAATGCTTCTTCTTCTGTATTATCCTTAAGTTTAATTTTTTCAACAGCAATAAAATTAGTTTGTACATGTTCATCACTAGTTAAAATACTATCGTCAATTTCACATTCATAAGTAACTTTAACACTTTTATCCGCTGTAGTATTAGATGTTACATCACCATAAACAAATTTTACTCCTTTACTTGTAATAGTATAAGAGTTCTTCCCACTATTTGAAATAAATCCAGTTATACCATCAGCCTTAATACTACACTTATTTAAACTTGCATTTTCAAAATTAATATCAATGGTGTCGCTTTTTACATTCTTATCATCTTTAGCTGCTGTTCTATAGAAATTAAAATCAAAAATAGCTTTTTCATCAACAAATTTGCTACTTACAGATACATCTCTTGTTAATATTTTAAAATTTGTTTTATTGATTATATTATCATTCTTGTCTATTAAGTATTTAGAAGAGGTTTTAGAATAGCTTCCAAATACACCAATACTAAATACAACTAAAGTTATAAATAAAACTTTATTAATCTTTTTTAAACTATTCATAAAACCACCCTCTTTCCTATTTAATAATTATTTACTTATTTCCAGATATTTGAATAGCAGAATAACCAATATTTATCTGATCCATCCCGTTAAGTACACTATATTTTACATTACCATACGTATCTCTGTCAAATTTCTCAGAATCAAATTGAGCCACAACCTTAAAATAATACTCATCTATATTTGATTTTGTACTAATATCGACATCAAATTCATACAAACCAGAAATACTATTTATCTCCTTAGTATTCGTAATTTCTTTACATGTACTATCTTTACAGAGATTAATTGACTGTATCTTCATAGAACTCAATTCATCGTTTTCCTTTTTATAGTTTCTGTTATCTCCACCACTAACTCTTAAAATAATATTTGATGGAACTTCTACCTCACTTACTACTTTAAAATAATAATTTATCACTGAAGTAGGTCTTTTTGATCCACATGATATTACCAAGGCTCCCCCTTGTTCTCCAGTGCTCGTACACTCTGAATCAACGGGTAATGGCTCAATCAAAACATTAAATTTACTGGCTCTAGCTTCATCTTTTGCGCCAAGTGATGATATGTATTTTGAATAAGTTATTACACTAGTCAAAAGACATATTATAGCTATATACATAAACACCCAACGCGATAAGTTTTGTCTAAACGTCTTACTATGTAATAACCCACCCATTATACTCACTCTCTTTCTTTTTTATTTTTTTCTTTCTCTTTATTTTTCTTAAACTCTAAAAACTCTTTTTCTTCTTCGGTCAAATCAATTGGCTTTAATTCATCATCTGTACTAACAAGAAAACAAACAAGAACGCCAATCGCTAGTATTAATGTCATCACCAAAGGATTTTTTAAAGAAGTAATTAACTTTCCCGCCCCAGGTATTCGCATCGTATATTTACCGACAATTGATGATACACTCATTTCTTCATCAACAGAATCATTCGCATCTCCTTGTGTAACCATAACATTGTCTTCAATGCTAATTATTCTATGCGTTACAAATGAACCATTAATATCACGAAATGTAATAATATCTCCTATTCCATAATTTTCTTCATTAGTATTTATTACTATTAGGTCACCTATTTTTATTGTTGGTTCCATCGAACCAGAGATAACTTCTAAAACAGCATAGCCATCAATCAAAGCTAAATCTTTATGCAATAATTTGATACTTACGAAATTATATACATTGAATGTAACTAATGGTACCAAAAATATTATAATTAATGTTAACAGTATCTTCTTTAATAATTTCATAAGTTCACCACTTTTTATCTTATTATTGTACAATTATTCTTCGGTTTTTCATATTTTACTGAAAGGAAAAATTTGTATTTATTTAAATCAATTGCCATATTACCTATTTTTGCATCGATATCATCTCTATCAACCCATTTCCAGAATACAGCAATATCAACTGCGCCATCTTTTGGCACTAGTATCTTATTTGCACTTATATCTATCTCTTTATATGAGTGATAATATGGTAAATATGTATTGCTATCAAGATCGGAATCTTCATATAGAATATCATAATTATTAGCAGAACCATAATAATATAAATTATTAGCTCCATTTTCATATTTTCTTATCTTATATCCCATATTTAAACAAGCATTATTAGAAACACAAAGTGTATCTTCTTGAACAATTAACTCAACTATCGCTATATCGCTTCCCGAAGTATTATTAAACTTTATTCCTTTTCCGCCCTCTAAACCTGGATATATAAGTTTTTCATCAATTTCTTTATAAGAATTATTGGAACTTTTAAATAAATCTAAATCTTTCAAATCCATATAAGCATATACTGGATCAGTATCTAAAGCTGATGTTGATTCATAAGATGCATATAACACTAAGCTTGGTTTACTATCACTCAAAGTAATAGGTTTATCCAAATCACTTAAACTAACCAAAATATTACCAACATCATCTGTCCAAGCAAGGAACTTATATGTGAAACATTCCTTTTCATTATCAATTCGATAAGGATCAAATGTCCTCAAATCAAATTTTTCATCAGCATTTAAGAACTTTATATAATCTTTTCTATTTTCAGCATCTAAGAAATATTCATTGTTATCATCAGTCGCTACATCAAATGGTAAAGCATTAGCTATTAATAAATATTTCTTTGTTACTCTTATTTGAATATCATCCAAAGTTTTAATTAATTTTCCATATCTATAAGCTTCAACCTTAATAAATACATCTTCTCCTGTTTCTAAAGAAACATCTAACACATAATAGTTACTGTCAGTTTTATTTTCTATAAACTTTATTTTAGCAGCACTATTATAAGTTATTACTACTTCACCTTGATCGTAAGTAGAATTCTTTATTACTATTCGTCCAGTTGTTTCATCAACAGTGTAATTAGGTTTACCATCTTTATCATATTTTAATATATTTGTATATAGTGGAATTGTTACATTATTTGTAATTCCATATTCTTCTCGAATATCTTCATCAGCTAACGAATAATCAGCATCAAATTTATAATTACATATTCCAGAATTACATGTATCAATCATATAAGTGTCTTCTAATATTGTTATATCAAACTTATTAGAATAACCCTTATAATTAACCGTTATTGTATGCTTTCCTAAATCATCTTGTGTTGGAGAAATTTGAATAATTCCTTCGCTAACCTTAATCTTATCGGATTTAACACCATCTAATAATACTTCGACATCACCTAAAGCATAATTTAATGGTAATCCATTCTCAGTAATTGAATAAGCAAAAGTTTGTGGAGAATCATCAATATTAAATTCTAAGATATTTCCTTTATCAAATTCAATTTTTATATCTCTCTTTAGTCTTTCAAGATTATACGTATAAGTTTTTGTATTCTTTCCATCTTCTGATACAACTGTAATTTGTAAACTACTAACACCCTCACTTAAATCTAGTGTTGATGATGTATTAAAATCAGTTGTTATATTAGTAGAAACACCTCCATGAGTTAAGATTACTTCGGTAATTACACTACCTTCAGCTTTTTCTACTTTTAACTTAAGTGGATTTTCCTTATTATCGATTTTATATGGATCACTTGTATTTGGTAAAATCTCTTCACTACCATGGTAAAGATTAAGTGATGTACTTGAATTTTTAAGTTTATTAATAGTAACCGAGTATTCATTTAGTACTATTTCATTACCATTTTCATCTTTTTTAACTAATTTAACTTTAACATTATTAGTTTGCTTATTTAAATCAATTTCACCAGTGAATTCTACACCGTCTATTTCATATTTTACTGTTACATCTTCATATTCTTTATCTTTTGGTAAAATACCTTCTATCTGTAAATTTTTAACTTCATAAGCGACATCATCTATTTGATAACTATTATTTATTGGTTTAAAGTTTATTGGAGTATCAACACCATCAAGTTTAACTACCAAATTATCTAGTACATATTTTAAAACTGTTATACGTACTTCTGTTGAAATACCACTAGCATTTGTAACAGTTATTACAGTTACACCTGGACTAACAGCTTTAATATTTCCATTATTATCCACTGTCGCGATTGATTCATCCATTGATGCCCAAGTAGCACTTCCATAATTGGAAGAAGTAATAGTTGGTTTAAATATTGATCCTACATATAAAGTTTTTTCAATAGATGACAACTCTATTTTTTTAGCAACAACGTTTACTGTAATACTATCTTTACTTCCGTTCTTTCCCGTAACTGTTATTGTAGCTGTCCCAACATTTTTTGCATCCAAGCGACCGTTAGAATCAACAGCTAAAATACTACTATTACTTGAAGACCATGAATCTGGAGTACCTTCTATTACTTTTAATGTATATTTATCCCCAAGAGTCATCGTTGTTTTAGTTTTATCAAGTTTAATATCTTTCTCATTATTTGGTCTGGAAGCTTCACTAACCTTAACAGTTATATTTATCTTCTCCCCATTAATTCCTTCAACTACTACAATAGTCTCCCCTGGTCCAACAGCTGTAATAAATCCAGCATTATCAACTGTAACAACATTCGTATTATTAGATACACAAGATTTAATAACACCACTAATCTTATTAATTTGTTCAATATCCCCAACAGTTAAATTCATATTTGTATTACTTATAACTAAATTACTAATTGGTTTATCTGGATTATATTTTTCTTCTACAACAATAGTTATTGAAGAAGAATTACCATTTTTATCTGTTGCAGTTATAGTTACTACTCCTGGAGCTTTAAAAGTGATTTTACCCGTACTTTCATTAATCTCAGCAATATTACTACTTACTTTCCAATTTTCCGGAGTTCCTTCTTTAATAATATGTGATAAGTCTAACACGTCTCCAACAAAAACAGTCTTTCCTGGGGCTTTTAAAGAAATAGCACTATCAGGATTTACTGGAGGTTGTTTTGCCTTAACAGTAACTCTTACTGTAACAACTTCGCCATTTGCACCTGTTATTTTAACATCAGTACTTCCAGTCTTTAAAGCTGTTATACGCCCTTCAGAGTCTACTCTTAAAATACTTGGATCATTTGCAACAAAAGAAACTGGTTTACCGGCTAAAATCTTTATTGTTTGTATGTCACCAACTAGCATATCAATATTTTTATCAGCAACAACCAAATTCTTAGTTGGTACAACTGGAACTTTAGAGTCATCAATAACTATAACAATTGACGATTTATTTCCATTTGCATCATAAGCTGTTAAAGTTATAGTTCCAGAATTCTTAAATATTATTTTACCATTTTCTATTACTGCTTTACTTGTATCACTTACTTCAAAACGAGTAGGAGTTCCCGATAAGACAAACTCTTGTAAATCAATTACATCATTAACTGATATACCTCTATTTAAATTTCTTAATTCTATTTTATCAGTTGGATTTACTGGCGTACCATTCTTCTTAACAACTACATCTAAGTTTACTCTTTCACCATTTATTCCAACAACTGTAATAGATGCCTTACCTTCACCTACAGCTACTACAACACCATCTTCATTAACAGTTATTATATTTGGATTATTTGAAATATAATGAACAGGATAAGGATAACCTTTTTTTACTTTTATTTGATAATGAGAACCAATACTTAATTCAACATAGTTAGTTTCTAATTCTAGAGTTTCATACTTATCAGGATTTACTGGTATATTGTTATCAATAACTGTAACCATAATGGTTGCTTTATTAAATCCTAATAAATCAGATGCCGTAATTTTTACAGTACCTACCTTCTTAGCTGTTATCTTACCTTTTTTAGTAACTGTTGCAATTGATTTATTACTTGATTTCCAACGCCAAACTTTTCCTTTTAAAACTTTAGGAGTAAATTCTTCTCCAACTTTCAAGGTTAAATTACTAACAGATAAAACTATCTTAGAATTCTTATCCTTTTCTATGACATTAATCCTAACTACTGCTTTATTTCCTTTAGCATCATAAGCAATTATATCAACCGATCCAACCTTTTTAGCAGTTACTTTACCTTTTTTAGTAACTGTTGCAATTGATTTATCACTTGATTCCCATTTAGTAACTTTTCCACTCAAAACTTTAATTTGATATTTATCTTTAACATACATCTGTTTGAAACTAACATTTAATTTTAGTTTTGAATCTTTATTAACATTACTATCTTTTGTTGTTACTTGAGCATTTTCGGAAACTGTCAAATAATAATCTACTTTATATGTCTTATCCCCATATTTGACTGTTAAAGTAATCTTTGTATTACCCGGTTTTAAAGCCTTTATTGATAAAATTCCATTTTTAGCTGTAGCCGATGCAACACTTTCATCTTCAACACTTACACTAACATTACCTTTTATACCAATTAAGTTGTAAGCAACATTCTTTTTATTAGTATTAGCTAAAATTATCGTTCCACTTGTCGAACTTAGCCTAATGCCATTCTTTCCTTCATTAATTGTCAAATAACTAGTAGCTTTATAAACAATGTCATTAAAAGTTGTTGTAGCATATATTGTTACTTGGCCAGCTTTCTTAGGATTTACAACAACATAACCATCATAAGCAACACATGTAGCTATTTCTGCATCACTTGTACTACAAACAACATCTTTAGCATTTATATCTTTATAAGAATACGTTAACTTAAAAGAAGAATCATCTAATGTGATTGTTGCTTCTTGAATATCAAAGTATAAATTTTTATTGTTTATCTCTCTTTTATCGTCAGATTCTCCGATGTTATATTCTATATTTCCAAATAAAGTTCCTATTTTACCCCAAAATGAAGAAGTACAACTTGTTATAAGAAGTAATATAATAATAATTATTATAATTATACATATAATAAGTTTAGTTGTAGTATGTTTCTTCTCGTAATTATCTTGAGAGTTTTTCATACTATTCCCCCCTCTTCTATAATATCATAATATATTCATTTAAGTCCCAACTAAATCTATATATATAAGATATAGACTTAGTTGGAAGTTAAATTAATAACTTCCAATTATAAGCAATTTTTCCTATAAAGCCTTGACTATTCAAAAGTTAAATCAGCAGTAGAAATAACATACTCTTTAACTACAGAACCATCTGCTTTTCTTAATTCAAATTTAATAGGATTTTTGCTCTTACTTAAGTTAAGAATAACTGTACCTGTAACTTCATCAGCTGAAGTTTTAGCTGATATTACAGCAGCTTTAGTTGCACTATCAGGTGCTGAAGTATTGAATAATTCAGTTCCAGCTGGAATAGTGAAGCTTAAAGCTTGGAAATAGTTATCAGTTACTAAGTCAGCACCAAACCATTTCTTTAGTGTATTATCAGTATACTCTTTTACAGTACCTTCGATACTTGTACCAGTAAATACAGTATTTGCTTTAGAAGCATCATAACCGATTGTAGCAGCGTCAGCTAAATCAGCAGGTGCAACTTTGTTAGTGAAGATAGCATATAAACGATTTCCAGTAGTAGTAGTTGGAGCTTCTTCTGTTTGTTCAATAACAGTACCAATTTCAACTTTAATCTTTAAGTCTTCAGCTACAGCTTTTTTACCTAATTCAGTATCTAAAACATCACTGTTTCCTTCGAATAACCATCTCCAATAGATTTTTCTACCTACTGTAACGTTTTCGTTAGCAGCGTATACTGTTTTATTAGCTACAGCAGTTATATCGTCAGCTTTAACCCAGTCAGTACCATTTAAACTGAATTCTAGTGGATCATAACCATTTTCTAGTTTAACTCCATTAGTAATTTTTAAAGTTTCAACAACTTTAAAGTTAGTTTCAGCAGTACCTTGAGCAGCATATTCGTATTCACCACTAGTTCCTGGAGCTATAACTTTATCTCCATCAGCAGATGCAACATAAACACCATTTACATTTGAGTATGATTGTTTAAATAAATCATCTACAGTTTGAGTTGTAGTTTCTGTAAAGTCCCATCTAGCAACTCTAGCAGTATCAGTTGTTCCATATGAAGAAATATATTTTGCATATGTTCCACCAACTGAGCTAAGAGTAACAGCAACTAGCATAACTAATACAGCTAAGATTCCCATTTTTTTGTTTTTCATCATTTTTCACCTCCCCCATTTTTAAGATTAAATTAATTTGTATAAGGATCCCTTATACCCCTCGGAAGCATGCTTTCAATAACTTCCTAATCTATGTAAACACTCCACCGGAATGATTACACCATTAATTATTTACTATTGGTCTTTTTTGTTGTCTTCTTCTTAGTCTCAGTAGACTTAGAAGACTCTTTTTTTGTACCAGTAGTTTTTTTAGTTGTCTTTTCTTTTGATGTTTTATCATTTTCAGAAACATCTTTCTCTTTAAGAGCCTTTTGTCTTTTAAATTCCATAAACTCTTCATTTTCTTTGTCACGTTCAGCCTGTTCTTTCTTTCTTTTATATTCTAAAAACTCTAACTGTTCTTGACTAAGACTTTTCTTATTAGATAGCATAAACGCTACTGCAAAGACAACAGTAATAGCTAATACTACAATTATTATAGTAGTAGGCTCAGAAAGCGACTTTAACACATTACCTACAGAAGGAATTCTTGCAACATATATACCTTCAACATCACTAAGTTCAACCAATTGTTGGTCTTGCGATGAGTTGTTATCTCCCTTAGTGATAAAACTATCTTCTCCACGATTATCAACTATCTCGATAATTCTGTGAGTAGTAACAGTTCCTTCTGCATCTCTAAATGCTATGACATCGCCTATCTTTAGGGTGGTAGGATCGACTTCTTTTGTTATTATTAAGTCTCCCACCCTGATATCTGTCTCCATTGAACCAGATAGTACAATAAAAGGTTTAAAGCCAAATACACTAGGTACCTTATCTTTATCAGTATTAGCTTGGAACATAATGGATAAGTTAATTAGTAATACAGGGACTAATATAACTACCGCTATGATTGTAAGCCAATTACTTATCTTTTGATACCACCTTTTCTCATTTTTCATAATATCACACCTTAACCTTTTATTTTACATTTTTATTTTATTAGCAACGTTCACTACGATACAATGCTTTTGGCTTATTTTGTGGCAATGAATATTGTTTTAAATATTCTGAAACAGCTTCATTATACGCTACATATAAGTCAGTTTCATCTTTTTCTATATATTCTTCTTCATGTTTCAACTCTTCTTGCGTTGCTTCTTCTACTTTACCTTGAGAATTTTCCTCTTCTTCACTTTCTTGAGCATCTTGTGATTCTTCAGTTTGTTCTTGCTCACCTTGATCTTGTCCTAAATTCTCTTCGTCTTCTTGACTTTCTTCCCCTGATTCTTCTTGAGTTTGGTCATCAGTTGTTTCTTGAGTTTGGTCATCAGTTGTTTCTTGAGTTTGATCATCAGTTGTTTCTTCTTGAGAAACACCTTCTTGAGTTTCATTTTCTTCTTGTCTATCTTCTGTATCTTCAGGAACGTTTTCTTCAGTCACTTCATCAGCCGCTGAAGAGGTTTCCTCGCTACTAAGAGAATAAGTATCCTCAGATAACACACCAAGAGAGAAACTTACCCCATCATATTCCCATGACCAATCCGATTCAAAACCTATAGAAGGAACCAACACATGCGAACACTTATTACATCCAATCTTGTCGAAAATATCATCCGGGATTGCCTCTCTATAAGGATCATGAGGAATCTTTATTGTACGTGATTCATCTTCCTTACCACATTCACTGCAGACAAATTTGGAAATTCTACAATATGTCATCGCTTCTTCAGAAGTTAATGTTTGAGGAATCTCTTCAAAATTACAAGTATGTGTCATTACTCTACCGCAATCACATGATCCAGTACCATTGTCAATACATACAGTAAATTCTCCGTTAACAGTATACTCATATCCACAACTGCTATATTTATAAGTAGTTGTTTTAATATGTCCATCTTGACCATCTTGTGTAGTTTGTGTATAAGTTGGTGTTCCAACTTCTGTTTGAGTTTCACTTCCATGAGCTACATTATTATTTGTAATAGTGTAATCTTCATCACATTTAGTACAATGAGTATCATTATGTGTATCATGTCCTGAAGCTGTACCACTTCCTGGAACTACAGTTACTGTTCCAGTACCATCAGAAATATGTGGAGACTTTATACCCCTATGAGTTTCATCATATGTACAAACTTGTTCACAGTTTTCATCATCAACTTTTACCCATTTCCAATCATGAACATGTACTCTACCACAAATACACTCTAGCGTATCTTTATCAAATTTACAGTTTTCAGGTTCTCCATATTCAACTTTTTTATAAGTACATGGTTCTCCATCAATATATCCTGTACATGTTGTTGTAGTTACTTTTCTATGTTGGTTATTTGGAAGTTGTTCATAAGTTGTTTCAACTTTTTCAATATGTTCATGTTCAACTTTAATATCTCGTATATCAGTTTTTCCACATTCACAAGTACCTTTTTCAGTATTTGTTCCAGGAATTTGTATATAATTTTCAAATACATGGTCGCTTGTAGTTCTGCTTACTTCAACATGATCATCACCGTATGTACAATCTTTAGAAACAATTTTTGTATGAGTTGTCCCTTCTTTATCAATATAAGTAGTTACAGTTGGTCCATATGTATGATTATGTACTCTTCCACATACACATTCAAGTGAATCTTCGTCAAACCTACAATTTTCTGGTTCTCCATATTCAACTTTTTTATAAGTACATGGTTTTCCATCAATTTTACCTGTACAAATTGAAGTTGTAACTTTTCTGTGTTGATTATTATCTAACTGCTCATAAGTAACTTCAGTTTTTATAACATGTTCATGAGTAATAGTTATTGTACGAGTATCTGTTTTACCACATTCACATGTACCAGTCTCAGTATTAGTTCCATCGTTTACAACATAATTAATAAAATTATGTTCGGACTTCGTTCTACTAACCTCAATAGTATCATCACCATATATACACTCTTTAGAAACAATCTTTGTATGAGTAGTACCTTCAGCATCTACATAAGTAATTATTTCATCACCATATTCATGTGTATGCTTTCTTCCACAAATACACTCAAGCGTGTCTTTATCAAATTTACAATTTTCAGGTTCACCATATGTAACTTTTTTATAAGTACAAGGCTTTCCATTCTTTTTGCCTTTACATGTTACAGTAGTAACCTTTCTATGCTGATTATCAGGAAGTTGTTCATAAGTAACTTCTGTCTTTAAAGAATGTTTATGTTTCTCATTACCTTTATCCTTGTCATGATCACCATTATCTTTTCCATTATCATCATGATCTTCATTACCAAGGTTAGAACCATTTTCACCATTTGTATTTTGTATACCATTATTTTGTGAAACTTCAGTATTTGTCTTTTCTTCACTATCTAATGAAATAACTAAATCCATATTCAAATAAAGTTCTGGATGTCTTAAATAATTTAATAATGTTACATTTTGTTCAGCTGTACCTCTATAGTTTTCAATTTCATAAAAGCGAGCCAAAGTTTTACGATAAGAATATTCTGAATCAAATCCACCTAATACTAAAGCTTTAATAATAGAATTTTTTACATAGTCTTGACTAATAAATTGTCTTGACAAATTAGGTATTACTAATTCTTGTCCTTCAAACATAACTACAAAATAATCTTCTTTATAATTATGATTATCTACGTTTATTACCTCAGCACTAGTATCTTCTTTCAAACCATTTTTAGGTATTCTTTTTCTATTGGCTTCCTCTTCAATTTCATTTTTATCAAGAGAGTTTTCAGTTTCTTTATTAGAATCTTCAAGTTCCTTACTTGAATTTTCTTTTTCCTCAACAGAATCTTTAACTTCTGTTTCTTCTATACTTTCATATGCAATAGAATTTTCTTTAGTTAACTCATTTGCGTTATCAATGGAACAACCACTTACTGTAGTTGCGAGAGCAAGTGCCATAGCAAGTCCTTGCATTGCTTTTCTGACTCTTACAATTTTTTTCATACTTTTACCCCTCACTTTTAACCATTTTACTGCATTTGCTTCAGTTGTTGGTCCATATTTTATATCATTTATTTTAATTTGTCAAGTTTTGCAAAATGACTATTAAAAAATAACTCCCAACACCCAATTGCTATTGCATATATTATAATACAAAAAGATAGAAAAATCTATAACTTTTCTATCTTTTTTTAAAGTACAATTGCAATTAATTTATCAGTACCCTTATTTACTATTTTACCAACTGTAGTTGTAAGTTTATATCGTGTATTATCTTTCATCATTGAAAGTTTAGCTTGGATACCTTCTTTAACTATATTATCTAAACTTCTACCAAATATTTCACTTTTCCAAATACTTGACGGATCAACATTGTAGTCTTTCATAATGTAGTCAATTAATTCTTTTGATTGTACTTCACTACCGATAATTGGCTCGAATGTTGATTCAACATCAACCTTCATCATATGAATACTGGTAGCTTTAGCATTAAGCCGAACACCATACCTGCTCCCCTGCTTTATTATTTCAGGTTTTTCAAGCTTCATATCTTTCAAACTTGGATAAACAATTCCATATCCAGTCTTATAAGTCATCTTTAAAGCATCTTGAAGGGAATGTGTTTCTTCTCTTGATTCTTCATAATCACTTAATATCTTTAAGATTGTCGCTTTAGATATATCTGAACCGCCCAATATATTTTTTAAAGTTTCATCATATAAATCATCGCTACTCTCAAGATTTAAAGAAACAATACCACTACCAATATCAACATTACTTATATAAGCTCTTTTTATATAAGGACTATCTTGATAATAATTAATTATATTACCAACATCTTTTATCTTATTAATATTAACAACGCTTTCTCTAATCTTATCTAAATAATGTGCTTTTATTTCATTTTTATTTGAAAGTACATGTATCCATTCTGGAAGTAACACATTAACATCAACTACAGGGAACTCATCAACGGCAAGTTTTAAAATATCATTGATTTCTCTTTTTCCCATATTTTCAACATTCATAGGTATTACTTCAACACCATACTTCTCTTCAATTTCTGCTTTAATTTTTAAAGTTTGAGTATCAGTTGGTGAAGTTGTATTTAATATCACGATAAAAGGTTTATTTAAAGTCTTAAGTTCATTTATAACTTTTTCTTCAGCATCTACATAATCATTTCTTCTAAATTCATTAAAAGAACCATCTGAAGTTAAAACTATTCCAATTGTCGAATGATCTTTAATAACTTTTTCTGTTCCAATTTCTGCTGCTTCAATAAATGGTATAGCTTCACTGTACCATGGAGTATTTACAAGTCTTGGATTTCCTTCATTATCTTCATAGCCAATAGAATTATCTATAACAAAACCAACACAATCAATTAATTTTATATTAGTTGTAAAATCATCTATCTTAATAGTTGCTCCATTAGAAGGAACAAACTTTGGTTCTGTTGTCATTATTTGTTTACCATTAGAAGATTGAGGTATTTCATCTAAACATTTCTTTTTCTCATACTCATCTTCAATATTAGGAACAACTAAATTTTCTATAACCTTTTTTATAAATGTTGATTTACCTGTTCTAACAGCTCCAACTACACCTAAGTAAATTGAGCCATTACCTCTTTTAGATATACTTTCAATTATTTCTTTCATCTCCATAATTTTACTTTCCTTTCAATTAATCGTATGAAACTTTTTCGAATTTATAACTAAAAAAAGGAAATAATAATTTTCTAAAAGAAAAGACTATTACAATTACTCATAATAGTCTTAACTAATTTAAATTAAACACAACCAAACATTCACTTACAAATCACCTTATGATTAAACATTACCGATTGAATCAAATATTTTAATAAATACACTACAAACAAAATAATAACACAATTAGCATCTACCTTAATAATTAAAGTTATCATTGTCATTATCAAAAAGCTATATAAATTAAAATTATTGTTTTCTTTCAAATAGTCAAATATAATAAATAATAAATATAAATAAACAAAAATATCATAAATACAAAAAATAGAAAATTTTAAATAAATGTATATAGGTAATCTTAAAATTAAAAAAAGGAAAGAATATATTATTTTTTTGCTAATAAACCAATTTTTTTGACTTATTCTAGTAAACAATATTGAACTATTTAATTTTAGTTCTTTATATACTAACTTGGCCACAATATAAATTAAACAAAGTATTGAAATAGCTTTCGTAGCTAAATTTACGTACGATAAATCTCTTATATTACCAATAGACAAAAACTCTAAATAATTAACATCACTTTGTTTCTCAGCAAGAGCGAAATTTATTACATTAATAACTAGATATACACATAAAGGCAAAATAATCACTTTAAAATTATTAACTGTCCTATAAAATAAATATTTTATATTTTCATATTTTTTTAAACTTTTAACTAAATAGAACAAAAAAGATAACAAATACACTTTAACTACAATAGAACAAAAAAAGTATAATATTTCGTTAAATATAGAGTAATAATCTTTATATCTAAAGAAAGACGATACAAAAAGTAATCCTATTGAAGTATTATTAATGAATGCATCAACTGGTATAAGTATGGTAACTATCGATAATACTATCGTTAAATTAGTAAGAATCTTCTTATTGTAGTAAAAATTAATATAAACAACTAAATAACTTATATAAATAAGGTATATGTAAACTTTAAAAAAAGACCACAAAAAGTAAACAGATACTGGGACATTATATAAATAATATATTTTGTTTTCAAAAACAAAAAAATCTTTAAAAGTTCTCATTAAAAAAACTATAGCAAAATTAACTAAATATATAAATGTTATCATTAGCATAATTTTCTTGAAAATATACAAAAAAAATTCTTTTTTATTTTTAAAACGAGTACTTATCTCGACTCTATTTTTATACCTAGATAAAACGATCAACGAAAATATTAAAGTTAATAGCATTAATAAGCCGACATAGTAATAATCATTATAACTATAAATAAGATTTTCAAATATTTTTGCATTAGGAGAAGAATCAATTATAGCATAAACATTAAATAGTATAAGTGATATAAATAAGTATAAAAAATCTTTCTTTTTTAATATAGAAAAAACATCATGTATTTTTAATCTAGCATTATTTTTCATGAATTAAACTTCCATTATCAATTCTATATAATACATCTATTAGGTTATCTATATCTTCTTTAACGTGAGTCGCAACTATTATTATTTTTCCCTGTTTCTTTAACTCTTTAAGTAATTTTCTCATATCATCACACGATTTATTATCTAAACCATTAAATGGTTCATCGAATATAAGTAAATCAGCATCCTCCATAATTACTTGAGCAATTCCTAATTTTTGTTTCATACCTAAGGAATAATTCTTATATTTTTTATTTCCTTCTTTATCTAAACTTACTATTTTCAAAACTTCATTAATTCTATCATCATTTATAGTTTTTTGAATTGCAGCTATTAATTTAAGATTTTCAAATCCGGTAAGTTCATTTACCATTTCTGGATTTTCAATTAGTGCCCTTGTTGACTTTGGTACTCCTGTGGTTTTAAGTGTTTCTTCACCATCAAATAAAATTCGTCCAGTATCAACACTCAATATTCCGCACAAAGTTTTTAAAAACACTGTTTTTCCTGTTCCATTACGTCCAACAAGTCCATAAATGTGACCAGGTTTTAATTCAATATTTATATTTTCAAATATAGTATTACTTTTAAAAGATTTTGATAAATTCTCTATTTTTACAATCATACTTAAACTCCTACTCTACCTAATTCTTTTTCTTTATTTTTATAAACTAAAATAAGAATGATAAAACTTATAATGAATTGAATTAATGAAACAAGTATATAAAGATATATTGAATATGTCTTTGGATTATAAAAATCAAAAATCCAAAAATATTGTGGAAGTGATTCAAATAACATCTCTAAAACAAAATATATTATCAATACTTCTACTACAGTAAATATAAATTTTCTATTTTTACTTAACATAATTAATCCTAAATTAATAAAAAACAACCATTTTAACATAATATTAATAGTATAGAATATTATAAACCCTGATGTACTGTAGTGAATTGCATCAAAAGTCTCTGCACGCATCGCGATAGTTAATGCATTTTGCCCATGGTTAGAGATTGTAAGAGAAAGCAAATATATCAATCCAATCATAAACGGAATTACTAAAACGTATTTGTATGAGTTTAATATAATATTTTTCAAAAATGATTTATATTCTTTTCTTTGAACATAATAATATAAATATTTTGATTTAAATAACTTATTTACGAAATTCAATGAAAATACAATTATTAGTAAAATACCATACATGGGAAGATGATATAAAATATCGGACCTAATAATACTAAAAAATATAGTATAAGTATCTGGATTATTAGGTAAACCAGAAATATCAATATCACAATAATCAGCTAAAGGTCCAGAATCACTATTGCATGCTCCGTTATAAGCATCTATATAGTCATAACCTGGATTCTTGCCACCATATATTTTATAAATTTGAATATATGATATTATAATCAGTACAAGCATAATTAGAAATAATAATATAATATTCTTTTTACTTTCTCTCACAAAATCATCCACTTTCTTTATAGAATATTTATACCGAATAATACCAAATTCCTGAACTAAAATACTTATAAATAGAAGTTACAGAATTTCTTAATTTAATTCTATAATTTCCTTTTTCTTTATAATTTGCAGAGGAAAATCTATAAGTATCATTTGTTCCAACATTCTTGTACCCAGTTTCATTTCCATTACTTTTTTGCAAATTTACACTAACATCATGAACAGTTCCATCATGAGTACTTGATGTTTTATTATTCCAATAAGTTTGGTCTGTCTCATAACTTTTATCATAATAATCAGAAGTATAAACACCTTTAAAAGCCCCTAAATCAACATTAAAAACCTTTCCTTGTTGATCAGCTAAAACTCCAAAAGCACCGCCAAAAAGCATTAGAGATAATGCAACTATCATTACTTTCTTCTTCATTTTATCACCTCCCTTCTAGTATCATAATAACTTATTATATATTTAAACAGACATTGATACGCCTTGTGAATTATCATAAACACTTACAGCAGTTCCACTAAATTTAAAAACACCGCCATAACCATCAGCAGAGATCGTATATTTTCTACTATTAACTGTACTGATAACTTGTTTAGCATGTTGATAACTAGCGTACACTGTCCCACCCTTCCTAACTTTATATGTTTGAGTAAGGCTAATATTTGTACCTGATATTAAAACTGTTTGTCCAAACCCATTATTTTGCCTATCAATATTTTCATAAAACTTAGAACCATTCTTATTTAACAAGTTTGTTCCCGGTAATTCTAGTAAATCTGTTCCAACAAATCTTGCTCCAATTACATCATTACTTTTAGTTGTAGGAGGCTGAAACCATTCAGCGACCACAACAATTTTAGGGTCACTGCCACTATCTACTTTAGAAATTTTTAAAGTTTTCTTTGTTCCAGTTACTGATTCAGCCATTGGAATAATTGTTGGATATGAATAATTAGTTACTACATTATTTACATGCATTTCACTTTTATCAAAATAATTAAAATCATCATGAGTCATATATTCTTGATATCCATCAAAGTACATTTCAGTAAAGAATTCATACTCTTCTTTAGTAAATGCAACTCCATAACTATTAACATAATAATTTTCTTCTGCATTTACTGTTTTTATTCCAACAAGCACAACCAATAAAACAAACAATATTTTTCTCATTTAATAATCTTCCTCTTTTCTAACTACATCCTACAAAAAAACACAAAAAATGTCACGCCGGAATTTCTGACATTCCAATTTTGCAGTTGTATAAAGCAAAAAAAATAATGAACTTATTTGTTCATTATTCAAAATATTTATTATAGTATTTTTCAAAAAAATTATTATATAAATTATAATCTTTATCTTTATTAATATTTCTACGCTTTTGCAAAATATTAGAATCAATATTACTTTCTAAATAGTATAGATTATTTGAATCTATATAATATTCATATTCAATGTTATACTTTTTGTATTGTTCTGTAACAAAAAATATATTAGCATCTGGAACAAACCCCAAATAGACAGTACAATCTTTTAGCTTTTTTTCATAACTATATGCATTATGTTCATATTTAAATTCTTTTAATATCTTTTCAGGAATTATTACCTCTCTTTTTTCTACATTCTTTCCATCCGTTACAGGCTTATCTTTTTTAAATATTAATCTTTTATTTTCATACTGTTTTACAGTGCTTAAATTTAAAGTTTCTTTTTTATTTTCATATTCTATTTCTAAATAGAACATTCCTTTTTCTTTAACTATTTTTTTATAATCAAAATATTCATTATAGTTATAATAATCAGTAATATAAAAATATTTATCATCAACTTGCTGAATTAATTCATCAATATCACCATCTTTATATTTTAAAGTGAGTCTTTCAATAGTTTGACTATTTTTAGATTCAACGCTTAAACTAAAGTTTATATTTTCTTTTGAGATAATTAACATTCCTTGATTTGTAACAAAATTATTACTTTCTCCACTCACTTTATAAAACTTAACTGAATTATATGAATAAAAAAAATAATAACATAAGAATAAAAATGTTAACACAATAAAAATTAAAGTTATAATAAATAATAATTTTAAACTTTTCTTTTTCTCAAATTTAACTATACTATTAACAGTATCATAAAATACTTTATTAGATTTTTGTATATCATGATTATTAGTTTTTTCTCCACAATATAATTCTTCTATTGAAACATTAAAAATCTCACTTAATGATAGAGCTTTATCTGGACTAAGCATCGTTCTTCCATTTTCAATATCAGAAAGATTACTTCTACTAATGTATATTTTTTCTGCTAATTCTTCTTGTTTTAAATTACTATTTGTCCTAAGATTCTTTATAAATTCACCTATTTTTTTATTATTCATAACACATCACATAGTTATTATAACATGTATTAAAAAAATTCATAAAAAAAGAAGAACTTAATTGAAGTTGTCAATAAAAAGTAGACAGTAAAAAAGAACTATTTAAACCCTAGTTGAGTTCTATACTCAATTGGGGTTTTATAATTTAATGCATAACTTGGTCGATAATAATTATTATCATATATTATATCATCAATAAAATCTTGAACTGTGTTATAATTATTTATGTCAAAATCAATATACATTTCTTTCTTAATCCAGCCGTTTTTAGATTCAATTACTGGATTGTCTGTAGGTGTGCCAGTTCTCGACATCGACCTGGTTACTTTATAAGAATTAAATATATTGTTAAATGACACTGAGGAATATACAATACCTTGATCTGTGTGGACAATAGTTTCTAGGTCTTTATATCCTCTTTTTATTTTGTTATTTAACATATTTTCTGCTGCTTTATTATGATTCAATATTCCGTTACCGTACATGTTTTCTCTAACATCTGAACCAACTATTTCATTATTAAATACATCTAAATAAAATGTCCAATCATATTTTTTTCTTTTAAACCAAAATGAAGTAGTATCTGAAACAATTTTCTCAAAGGGTCTTTTTGTTTCCCAATTATATCCAATTTTATTTTCGTATTTAACTGATTCTTCGCCAGGTTTCTTATATTTATAATGTTTTGCTTTAGATTTTATATTTAATAATTTACATACTTTATGAACTAAATTAGCAGATATAATCCATCCAGTTTCATCAACGATTATTTTTCTTATTCTATGGTATCCATAGCTTGGTTTTTTATTATGAACTTGAATTATTAATTCACCTAAATCTTTACGATTAATTTCATATTTATTTAAAATATCTCTTGTCTTTAGCCACTTATAATACCCACTTCTTGAAATGTTCATAATTTTGCATAATGATTTAACGTTGTATTCTTTATTTAATAATTCTACAATTTCAAATTCTTTTTGCTTTATTTCTTGAATATTACAATTGAACCATCACCTTTCACAAGGTATCCTTTTTTTAATCGTTCATTCTCGATTCTTAGTTTCATATTTTCATATTCTAATTCTTCTTCTCGATTTTTAAAGTTCTTTTTAGAGTATACTTTAGCTAATGGATTTCCAGGCTTTCTTTGGTTTTCTAATCCTTTAATTCCTTTTTCTTTATATTTTCGAACCCATATACTTAACATTCCGTTATTTATACCAGTTCTCCTTGTTACTTCACCAGAAGTAAGTTCATAATCTAATATTGGTTTAATTATTTTATATTTTTCCTTTGCAGACCAATATTTATTTTTTCCACCTTTTGGTCTTCCTTTTTGCATTCTATCATCTCCTTAATTCAATTTTATCAAAATAAAAAGTAAACACATCTTTTTTTGTGTCTACTTTTATCTTACAACTTCATAATTAAAATTCTTTTTTATACTTCTTCATTAATTCATTTAAATTCATCATTCTTGTGTCAAGTTCATTAATCGCTCTTGAATATTTATAAAGTTCTTCTTCTACTTCATCGGGAATAGTATTCCCTTCAAATTTATATTGAATCTTATGATCTAAACTTGCCCAGAAATCCATCGCAACAGTCCTAATTTGAATCTCCGCTGGAACATACTCAACTTTGCCTTTTAAATAAATTGGAACAAACACAATTAAATGGTAACTTGAGTATCCTGATTTCTTAGGACTCGCAATATAATCTTTTCTCTCTTTAATAATAATATTTTTTGATTGTGAAATAGTTGAGACTATATCATAAACATCAGGAATAAAAGAACAAACTATTCTAATACCAATTATATCAACTAAATGATTAACAATATTAACTGTCGTAATTGCTAAATTTTTGCGCACTAATTTTTCATTTATACTTTTTTTTGATTTTATTCTTGATTTAACATGTTCAACTGGATTATACCCATGAGTTGATGCAAATTCTTTTATTAATATATCTATTTCAGTCTCAAGCATTTGTTTCCCAAACTGATACTTTTCCATTATTTCATCTATATCGTTCATCTATTCCACCTCCTTTTTTACATTGTGAAATTATAATTAAATAACTGTCTAAAGTCAAATTATATTATTTTATAATGTTTATCATTAATATAACTGCTAGCAAAAATAAGTACATAATAGACCCCACAAAGAAACCACTTAATGCTGAAGTAGCTTTTAAATGTTCTTCTTCAACTTTTATCTTATATAGAATAAGTCCTAAAAAAGGAATAAATACACTCAAAAGAAATAGTCTATTGCTCTTATGATCATAATCATTTCTTAAACGTTTTATACTATCTTTATTTGTAACACTAGAAATACCAATTGGTTTATTACAATAAGGACAATTTCTTGCTATAACTTTTATTTCTCTTCCACAATTAACGCATATTGCCATTACTATTCTCCTACTCTTATAATTCTTGTAGTGTTACCTAATGTAAACTTAATAGTTGATGAACCTGCATTTCCTGACTTAGTTATACGATATTTATAACTTAACTTATCTAAGCTATACTTGCCATCATATTCAACATAAACATTAACACCTTCATCTTCATGAGTTATAACTAAATCTTTTGCTTCATAACCGATATTCCCATTATCTGTTATTGTTACTACTACATTATATACATCATCTTTAAAACTATCTAAACTTATATTATAAATAGGCTCTAATTCCCTTTTATCATTTAAGACATCAACACTTATAAAATCATTAGATACATATAAATCTCTTATTTGTTCTTCCCCATTATAAAGAAGTTTCAATTTAGTAACTCCTTCATTTACTCCAACTAACTTGCCATTTATAACTCTGGCGATACTTTCATCTTCAACCGATATGCTAATCTCACTTAAATCAATCCCAATTGGATCAGTAATTATTTCTAAATCATTTTCTTTATTATTTAAGATATAGTACGGATGATTAGCAAGTTCAATAGACTTTATTTCACCTGCTCTTACTTCAACAGCAATTTCTTTTTTTATATTTTCGTATACTGCAACTAACTTTGTCTTCCCAATTTTGTTACCAGCCTTTATAACTAGACCACCACCACTTGATTCAATACTAATTAGGCCCTTATCATACTCAAATTTTATATTATTAATTGACATATTTTTAACTTCTAAATAATTATCAATTTTATAATCATTATAAGTTTCAAAGACTAAGCTTTCCAAAGTAAAAGAAAAATCACAACCATTACACATATTTATTTTAGAAGTTTTTTCTTCTTTTTTATATGTTTCATTCGGTTCATCATACCTTACTTTTAAAAACTTAAAATAAACGAACATAATAACAATAAAAAAAATAACAGCTATTAAAATTATCATATTTACAATTTTTATTGTTCCATCACTTTTAAAAAAATATTTCTTCATACCCACTTATCCTTCTACATTCATTATAACACAACCAAAAATAAGTAGAAATACTTCTACTCATTTTTTAACATATCTTCAATAAAAATATACGTTGGACGTGATATTTCTGATTTCTTAAATTGATCCATTTTGGCTTTTTCAAAACCTATACATCTGTCAGGTTCCATATTTTCTACTTCGCCAGATAAAATGCGTCCTTTATAGCCGATAATAATCCAGTTTATTACATCCCCTGTCGTTTTATCAACAGTTGGATTTAAGACAGCACCTAAATAAGTTTCTATTTCAAACTCCGCATTACCCGCTTCTTCTTTTAGTTCACGCATTATGGCACTTCTAAAATCTATATCACTATGGTTTACAGAGCCGCCTATTGCTTGAAGCATACCTACTTCATCTCTTGCTCCAGGTCCTCTTCTATTCAATATTAAATTCCCATCTTTATCAAAAACAAAACAGATAACACAAGCTTTTATTTTACCAAAGTCTTGATCAAATTTACTTAATCTATTAACAAGTTCTTCTAAATTGTTTACTTCATCACGAAACAACATACTTCCACTTCCTATTCTACATTTATTATTATATCATATTATCTAAATTTTTGGGTACTTTATCATTAACAATTAATTCAATTATTTTATCTTCTTTTTCTTTACTAACTTTTTTACCAGTTAAAGAAGAAAGTTCTTGAATTATTCCACTTAAAGTTTCAGGATCCTTCATATTCCCTTCATTTAATTTAGAAGCTATATTAATAATATTTTCTTTAGAAACATGTGTTTTCTTTTCAATCTTATTAAATACACCATCGTTAAGTTCCATATAAACACCTCAATATATAATATGAATCATGTTTACTTTTGTACACTTTTACTAACCAGTTTTAAATCATGGGCTTTACCATTCGTTAACTTAATTACTTCGATATCACTTTTTAACAATTTATTTACGAGATTAGTTGTGAGTTTTGAACCATGACTTTCTCCCATCTTCGTTAGTCCATTAGATAAAATTACACTTGTATTCTCTTTTGTCCAGTAACCATAACTACCAGCCATAAGCCATTTATTATAAGGGCCAGCAAATCCTCGATTACTTTTTGACAATTCTTGAATAAATTCTGGTGTTATACCCGAATGATTATGACCCGATAAAATTAAATTAAAGTTTTCAAGTGAGTATGCTAACTTATTATTTTGAATAAGGCCATTACAAGAATGAAGAAGCATAATTCTAAATTTATTAGATTTATTAAAATGAATTACATATTTATCTAGTAATACTTTAAATAATTCACTACTTTCTTTATTTTTATCATACCAAGAATATCCTGGATCAAATCCTGTTACTTCTATACCATCAACATAAAATATTTCTTCATTAGATAAAAATACATGAATATTCGCATTTTCATCTAAACTTTCATAATATTTTAAATTTCTATTTTCCTCTGCTTTAGCGAATAATCCCTTACCCTTAAAATTAACTAAGTCATGATTTCCATTACTTATATATATTGGCATATCTTTTTCTTTTTTTAAAGTATCAACTATTTCTCTATTATGAGAATTATCAACTGAATCAAATAAATCTCCGGGGATAGTTATGATATTTGCACCTACATTAGATGCATACTCTAAAGCACTTATTAATTTTTTAACATCACTGTGAACATCAGTAATATTAACAACTACTAAATCTTTATCTATCAAAGGACTTTCCATATTATATTTTCTTACTCTAAGCATATTATCACCTTAACAATTATATCATAAACATTTTATCCTACTACTATATTTTAACCGTTTTTTATATATTTTATGAATAAGAGAAGAAACTTTATTTATATCTTTTGTACCATTAGTACATTCATAAAGTCTAGCTAAATCGGAATCAAGTATTACCTGAAGACCCCTTATTTCATAAATTAAATCTTCTATTTTTTCTTTTACTGGTAACTCACTCATTCATTTCACCAAACTTTCTACTTAATCACTTCACAAGTTACTATAATACCTAAGCATTCTCGCAATTACAGCAAGAGGTTTTGTCAAGATTTATCAAATTTTAGCAAGAAAAAAAGAATACTTTTTTAAGCATTCTTACTGTTAAGTTTATAAACATAAGATTGATTATTTTTTAGTACTATAAATGTTGATTCATGTTTTTCAATTACTTCTATATAGTTAATTGGTAAATTTAATTTCCTTGATATTTCTAAAATATCATCAAATCCCTGTACAAATATTATATCGTATCGAGTTAAATCAGGAAGTTTACTTAAATTAACTAATTCACTACTATAATCATTTATTATTTTATTTAATCTATCTTGATAAACACTTACCGAGCCATTAACACGTTTAACAATTAAAACAATGAGTAAAACAAAGATAATAATTGCTCCTAAGAATTCTAAACATATTATTACGTAAATAGCATCATCATCTTGATTAAGTTCACTAAACTCATTACGCATTTCATCTTTATCTTCACTTATTTTTATATTAGTAATATCACTTATTGGAATAAGCACATCAAGCGTTCTGCTATTAACAATAGATTTTCCTAATTTTTCACTGAACACTTGATAGTTATAGGTAATATCAAAACGTATCTCGCTTTGAACGTCTATTCCTAAATTCTTTATTTGATTCTGATATTCATTATAAATACTATCAAAATCAATATCAAAAGTATTACTTAAATTAATGACACTACCATCAATAGTGTACCTCGCTACATCTCCATTATATATAACATTCTTTACTTCTTCATTATTTTGGTGCATAACTATATAGCCTTTTACAAAACAACTATATTCCCCATTTACAGGACTTGAAAAAGCCGTAGATATATTATAATAAGTATTTATATTATCAATCAATGATAACACATAACTTTCATCTTCACTGCTAGACTTAAAAAATTCATTATCAAGTTGCTTAACATTATAACTCATCTTATTAGATTCACTAACAATCATATTCTCAATTGATAAATCTTTTCCTCTCAAATTATAAAAATAATTAAAGAAGAAAGAAGACACACCAATAAGAATAAGTAAGACAACCATTAATCCATAATAAAGAAAAGTCTTATTATCCTTCACAAGTATCACACACCCTTTATTCTATTTTGTATTCTCCATATAATTAAGCATCACATTCATACTAAACTTTAATGCTTTTTGCCCCTCAAATTCTTTAACATTTTGATTTAAAACAACTAAAGCATCTTGAGATAAATAAGAAACATCACGATACTTAATAGAAAGAACTATATAGTTTTTGGTATATTTATTTAATTTATCTCCAACACTTAATCCATATCCCTCAGTTATAAGGTTAGTCTTATTATCTCTTGTATACTTAATATTCGTATCAACATAATCACTTAAATAATAAGTTATACCTGTTTCTTCGCTAGTACCAACCTTAAAATTTCTCAAATCTGTCATATTAATATTACTTAAATAAGCATTGAAATCTCCATTATTTTCTATATTTCCATAAACGGTTAAAACATCTCCAGGTTCAGTTAAAGTTACATTAACAGTCATATTCTCACCAGTTGAGTAAACATCAGTTTCAAGCTTATTTGCTTTTAAATCAGTTAAAATAATATTCCATGATTTTCTGTTATCATAACATTCAGGATAAGCAAAAGTATTAGTAATAGTAAAACAAGCAACTGCAAGTAAAATACTAGCAACAGCAAACAACGTACCAATAGCTTTAGTTTGTTTTAAGTACTTCATAATAACACACTCCATAATACTCTAAATAAATTATATAATACTTTTGGGCAAAAAAAAAGACTAATGTCTCTTTTAAATATTTTTTTTGAATTTCCAGTTCTTAAAACGGAATGCTTTTCTCAATAAACTCTGTTACTTCACTAATAGTTTCAGTAAAATCAGTAAAATTAACATCGAACCATTTAATATCCATTTGATTATTAAACCAAGTATATTGTCTTTTCGCATAATTTCGTGTATTTTGTTTGCATTCTAAAACAGCTTCGCTAAGTGTTTCTTCATCATCAAAAAACTTATATAATTCTTTATACCCAATTGCCGTATTTAAAGCCTTTGAACGTATACCTTTTTTATAAAATGTTTTTACCTCATCAATTAAAGTAACAAGCATCTCATCAAATCTTTTATCTATGCGCTCATATAACACTTCCCTTTTCGTAGTTAAACCAATAAAAATAACATCATCATATAATAAATGATCTTTATCTAAAACTTGTTCATCTGAAGAGGCTAACATCTTAAGAGTACTAATTAAACGGCGACGATTATTATAATCTATCTCCATACTAGGATCAATTTCTTTAATCTTATTAATTATTTCCTCATCTCTTAGATCATCTATATAGTCTAAATCATCAGTATCAATAAAATCATAATTATATAAAGCTGCTTTAATATATAATCCTGTTCCACCAACCAAAATTGGTACGTGCCCCCTATTTTTTATTTCTTCTATCTTAGCTCTTGCATCTTTTTGATAATCATAAACTGTATAAAGTTCACTAACATCTTTTATATCCAATAAATGATGTTTTACTCCTTGCATCTCTTGCTTTGTCACCTTTGCTGTACCAATGTCCATTTCTTTATAAACTTGTGTACTATCGGCATTTATTATTTCTCCATTATATATTTTTGCAAGCTCCACACTCATTTTAGTTTTACCAACAGCTGTTGGTCCACATATCACAATAATCATTTATAAGCCTCCAAACTTGAATTAATTATAAATAATAAAGTAAACTTAGTCAATTATAAAATCATCACATATCGTGATGATTTATTTAAAAATATTGTAACAATGAAGTATTTTCAAATTCGCCATTTTCTCGTTTATCAATTCTATTATTTTTAATATTTCCGAGTAAATTATTTAAAACAATTCCCTCAAACATAGATTCACCAACATATATTAAAGAATCTACTTCAACAACTAAATTATTAATAACAAATTTGTCATCTTTTTCGTATACTATGTTCTCTAAGTTAAATAAATAACCTTCTTTATTTGTAATCTTGTAATTATCTCCTTCAATAGTTACTGGAACTGTTACTTGTAAATTATTTGTAATTTCTTGATCTGCAAGTAACCTAATCGTATCATTTCTTTTGGCAACATTTAGAGCAGTTTCCAAATTATTATAATATATCACATCTAATCCAGAACCAACAGACACTGTTGGATATTTGATAATCCATTTTTGTTCTACTTCATCATAATCAAATATTAAACTTACTCCATCATTTACGACTGTAAAACTAGTTACATCTTTATCACCCTTAAGTTCTAAGACATTATCTAGAGGAACTACATCATAATGATAAGCATGATTAGATATTATTTTCCATGAATTCATATCACTTCTAAGTAACTTATCTAAGTCTTTATCATCTATATTTCTAATGACGTTTATATTTTCTTTTGTTCTTGTAATTCTAAGATATTCAACATATTCTTTTTCTTCTGTCTCCTCTTGTGACTTTAAAAGTTCATTTTCACGTTTTTCTAATTGTATTGAATCATCTTCTTTTTTAACTTCTTCCTTAACAATTTCAATAGAAATATCAATATCCTTAACTACAGGAATAACAGGCTCGATTGGAGTAACACCAGGGATATCAACGCCCGGCGTTATTGGATCTATTTTTGTCGTTGTGGTCGTAGACGTTATTACTGTTTTTGGTTCAGTTGTGGGTGTTGTAGTCGTAGAAGTTATAGTCGATGTTGATGTCGTTTTTTTTGTGGTTTTCTTTGTTGTCTTTTTAGTAGTTTTCTTTGTAACTTTCTTTGTAGTATTATTTGTAACAATGTTTGTCGTGACTTTGGCCGTTGTTGGTTCTTCAGTTGTCTTCTCTTCTTCCAGACTTTCCAAATCACTATCTGCTAAAGAATTCTTAATCCATTTTGCTACTAAAGTTAAATCTTCATCAACACTTTTATCAAAATTATATTCTTCACCATCTAAATACCAACCATCAAATATATAACCATCTTTAGTAGGTATCGGTGTATCTTCTAACTTAGACCCGCTTTTAACCTTAATATTTTTAACTTCTGATCCCCCATTAGTTTTAAAAGTTATCGTTTTACTGTCACTAAAGAAACACCCGCTTATAAAAAATAAACCAACCAACAGTATTACTAAAGTCATTCTTAATTCTTTTACTTTTTCCACTTCCAACACCTCTTACTATAATTATATAAAAGTGTTAATTATTAGTAAATTAAAATGTAAACGAAAGAATCAAACTCTACTCTAATTTGACACTATTATTTAAACTTTATTTTTCTTCGACTTTTTGATACAATAGACATGTTAGTTGAGGGGAGAAACTTATGAAGAATTTACCTAATATAAAAATTTTAGACGAAAGTGATAAAAGACTTCACCAAAAGTCAGAAGAAGTAACTTTTCCACTAGATAAAGAAACTATTAAAACTATTTATGATTGCTTAGATTATTTAGAGATGAGTCAAGATGAAGAAATGGCAGAAAAGTATGATCTTCGTGCTGGTATGGGCTTATCATTTTGCCAAATTGGTATAATGAAAAGAATATTTGTAGTTTCCGAAGATTTTGGAGATAGAACATTTGGAAGATATATTGTTATAAATCCCAAAGTAATAAGTCACTCAGAAGAGCTTATATATGTTGGCGAAGGTGAAGGTTGTTTATCAGTTAATAGACCTACTGAGGGTATAGTGCCACGTTATGCAAGAATGCGCATCAAAGCTTATGATGAAAATGGATGTGAATACGAAATACGTGTACGAGAAGATATATCAGTTGCTTTCCAACACGAACTAGATCATCTTGATGGTATTCTTTTTACAGATAAGATTGATAAAAAGAATCCATTTAAAGACCGAAATAAAATGAGAGAAATATAATTTAATTCTCTCATTTTTCTTTTATATCAACACTTAACTTTAAAGACTTAATCATATCATCCTGACTTGCTTGTTCACTGTCAAGCCAAAATTTTAAATTCAATATATCTTCTTTTTTCCCATCTAATCTACCACTATATATAATACCATTTACAACATCACTCATAAGTTTTACTTCTTCATCATTAATCGCGACAACTATTTTGTTAATATCTATTCCAAGACTTTCTGACTTCGAACTTACAATGACTTGATATTCTGTTGAAAAGTCCGACTTATTAACAATTTTAAATGTATTTGCTGGAGAGGAAGAAATTCCTTGTTGAAAACTCATAGGATATTCACCAAACTGAATACCTTTTTTTCCGTTTTCAAATTTCACACGTAAATTTTTATTGTTAACAAGTACATCTTGACTAAAATCATTATTATTAAAAATGACAAATGTTGCAACTAATATTAAAACTATAAACACTAATGAAATTGCAAACACTTTTAATCGACGTTTTATAATAAGCGCTGTACTCATTAATAACTCCCCTTACTCTATTTATTATATGATAATCAACAAGTTGACTCAACAACATTGACTATTTTTATACTTCTCTTTACACAAATTAGAGAAAGAAAAAAGAGTAATTAATAACTCTTATGGGCATTATAGTTTACAGCTTCACTTAGTGGTAAAGCAGATAAATTGTTTTCAAATGAAAAACCATACTCTTTAGAAGATTCTGATAAATCTCTTAAATCATCAATTATATAATCTAATTTATAATCATCTCCTGGAACATAGTCATTTTTATAATCAGCATAATCATTTTTAATTTCTTCAACACTAGCTAAAAAACTATGATTATTAGCATCAGTTGTATCAATATAATCTACTACTTTGTTCAAAAAATCTATTCGCAAATCGACTTCTACTTCGGGAGCAAAATAGTTATAGTTATCTGTATAACCAAACTCCTCTAATTTAGAGGCCGGAACTCCCACTAAATAAATAGTTTGACCGGGATAAATACCATTTGCATCTATTCCATTATATTTCTCAATTAATTTTAAGTTAGCTTGAACTTTATTCGTATCACTTTCATACGAATAGACAATATCTAATAATGTATCCCCAAAACTAACAACATATGGGATACCACTGTAAGTTGGCTCATCAAAGTATGTTTCGGCTAAAGTATTTGGAATAACAGGATAAACAGTTTTATCTTTACTAGTTCGTCCTAAAAAGTAAGAAGATACGCTTATAATAAAATAAGAACTAAATAAAAGTATCTTTTTCAAATTCTTATTGTAGTAAATCATCTCTCCTATTTTATTTCCATTATTTCTTACAGTTTTCTTTTTGTAGTGATTATTCTTATCCATATAGACACATCCCTAATTATAGTATAAAACAAAGTAAAAGTTCATGCAATTATAAAACAGTTCCATTGACATATAAATTATCAACCGATGTAATAAGAACTTCCACAACTTCATTAACTTGACAAGTCTTATCCAAATGTACTTTTATATAATTGTCAGTTAGTCCTGAAGTTTCATCTTCTACTAAAACAAATACTTTCGTTCCTATAAATTTTTGATAATAATTACTCTCTAACTCTTCACTTAATTTTAATATCTTATTCACGCGTTCTTTTTTTAAAGAATCATTTATTGGTTTATAAATGCTTGCTTTTGTTCCCGATCTTAAAGAAAAAGGAAACGTATGAATTTTGGAAAATCCAATACTTTTTAAATTAGTCAAAGTTTCTAAAAAATCCTCATCACTTTCTTCTGGAAATCCAACAATTAGATCTGTCGTAATATTAACATCGCTTCTTATACTTCGTAATTTATTAATCATTTCCTTATATTCATCTATATTATATTTTCTATTCATTAATTTTAAAATATGATTAGATCCACTTTGAAGAGGAACATGAAAATGGCTACAAATCTTTTCATTGTTTTTAAATTCATTCATAAATTTATCATCTAACTCGGTTATTTCAATGGAAGATATTCTTATTCTTTTTAAATTATCATTTTTCGAAACTTCATGTATTAAATCTGTTAAATCAAAATCTTCCCCATCTCCATAAGATCCTGTATGAATTCCTGTTAAAACAATTTCTTTATATCCATTATTTGCAAGACAATTAATTTCCTCTATCGCAACCTCGAGCGACTTACTACGAATATTGCCTCGCATAAAAGGAATAATACAGTAAGAACAAAAATTATTGCACCCATCCTGAATTTTCACAAAGCCTCTCGTATGTCCTTCAAAATTATTTATTTGCATGTCTTCAAAAGACACATTTCTTAAATCATAAAAATTAACAATCTTTCTTCTATTTTTTAAATAATCATTAACTAATAAAACAATTTTTGACTTATCTTTATTTCCAAGCAAAATATCAATATCCAAATCTATTAAATTCTCTTTATGATGTTCTGCTGCACATCCGCAAACTACCAAACAACAATCAGGATTTTCTCTTCGAGCTTGACGAATTGTTTTTCTTGATTTAGCATCAGCTTGATTTGTAACCGTACATGTATTAACAATAATCACATCAGCATTATTCATCTTATTAGCCTCAATGAACCCAGCATTTATAAACATTTCTTTTATCAGTTCAGATTCATAAGCATTAACTTTACAACCTAAAGTTTGAACATTAAACTTCATAGTAATTCCTCATTTCTTAAGTATTATAACATTAAAGAAAGAAAAAAGGGATAATTGTTATCCCTATAAAATATTTTATTCAAATAAAGACTTTGAAACTTCTATAACTGGACGAACACCTGCGAAGTTGCCATCCAAGTTGTTACGATAGTCAAATTCACAACTCAAGACATAGTCTCCCCTCGAATAAATAGCCCACACGTAGTAAGTATAACCGTACTTCGTACTTTCAATTTTTTGAGAAGAAGTCCAATAAGATGTTGAAGTTATATAAAATGGTGCTTCAGAACACGTCGTTTGGCTTGAATCGCATCCAGCTACTTCCAATTCTTCTTTGGTTATTAATCTTACATTATTAACCGTTATAGTTGCGTCTAATTCATTTAATTTAGCTGCATATGCTTCCACATATGGTTTTACTTGACTTATGCTATAATCACTTATATTTTTACCACTGTTTATTGGCTTACTAATTTGCTCATTATAATATGACCAAGTTATGTAAGGTACGGTTGCTATATAAGGAGATGATGCGGTAAATCCTATTGCTCGTGGATCTTGTAGGCCAGTTGCGTCTGCTAGTTGGTTTGTACATGCCGAAGAATTAGAGCAAATATTTCCTACATATAAATTATATTGAGCTATAGCTTTTACATTATCTCCATCTATATTATACACATAGAATGATTCACTTCCAACTGTAATTAAATCTCCATTAGATATATCTCCATTGCAATCATTATCCTTTAATGTCCATTGATTAAATATATAAACGGTCGGATCAGATATAGTGCATTCCTTTGTTGGTTCTGTTGTAGTTGCACTTGTCGTTGTTGTCGTTGCTGTTATTTCATCTCTTTCTTTAGCTGTTCCTGTTAAAGTACATTTAATATGTATATCGATTGGTTCTGTTACTGCTTTTTTTAGTTTTGCAGTAATGGATCCTCGTTTAGTTTCTCCTGCTAATAGTTCCATACTCTCTGGTGTATAAGTCATATTGACATATTCATTTTCGCCTTCTACGATGTTTTCACTTTCATCTACTATATTACATACAATACTCACATCAGCATCATAGTTTCGACTCGTATTTGTTGCTTCATATTCTAAAGTTGATTCTTCATCTATTAGTGACAACACTTTTGTTTCATACGATATTTCTGTTTTACTTTCACTGATTACATCATTTCTTTCTGCTCCATCAATAGTTGCACTTGTGAATATGATTTTAAAATCTTCACTGTTTTCTCCAATTGCAAGTAGTCCATTTATTACTAGCACTGATGATACACTTGCAAATCCAATTGCTAATAAAACAATAAGTGTAAGTACAATATTTCTTTTTTTATTATCCATAAGTAACCTCCATCTATTTTATAACCTAATACATTTATACCATTTTCCGTTAATGAAAGCAAGAAATTTGGCTTTTTTATCATGCAATACTTCTTTTATTTTACATAAAGAAAAAAAACATTCCTAAGAATGTCTTAACTTTTTATATATTAAATACCCTATATTAACTATATATACGCCAATATAAAGAGGAATATAATACTTAATTAAATATAAAATAACTTCTCCTTTAAATAACGTATACATTATAATAAATATAATACTTACTCCTAATAAAGGACAAAGATTATAAAGCATACTTGATAATTTATCATATCTTTTATAATACTTCTTTTCCACATCTTTAATAATCATAAAGGTAAAGATTATATTAATTAGCCAAAAAATTATATTAACTACAGAATAATTTATAAAGGCTGGCAGAAATAACAAAATAATTTGTAAAACAAATAAAACAATAATATTCTTGATAATCATTAACGTGCTAAATCATTTTGAAGTTGTTTTAATGCCTTCAAAAAAGCTTCTTCCTGTTGATAATTCAATAAAGATACTTCTATTTTAGTACGAGGCATTTCCGTTCCTTTATTGCTTTCTAAATCAACTTTTTTAACATTTACGTCAACTTTATTTTGAAATGCATCATCATAATTAATTTGTTTTGAATCCTTACTTGTTAGCAATTCTTGATAGCTTATAATTGCATTACTTTCTTGTTCCTCTTCATAACTAGTTAATCTTATAGCTGCAGGCTTATAATTCTCTTCTATGTTTTTTGTAATAGCCTCTAAATCTATTCTATCTTTTTTTGCTTTTTTTAATATGTCCATTTCCATCTTCCTATTCTTTATATATTTAAATAATATAATAAACAAAAGTGTTATCCAAAGAAAACTTGCAAATAAGAGTAAATTATCTATTGTCAACTTAATCACTCGCTTTTTTTCTGATTATTATATTATATATTTATCTTAAAAACAACGATAACATAATTGCTACTATATTGTTTAAAGCATGTATACCAATATTAGTGAGTATATTCTCATCGTTAAAAATGTATAAAACAGCTAAAGTAATTCCCATAATAACATATGTTACACTTCCAATAACTTCTTTTGCATCAAGACTCAATATTATCTTAATTAAATTACCATAATTAAAATAATAAAAGACCCCAAAACAAATAAATATTAAGACTACTGATATTACAGACAGCATTATTTTACTGTTCTTACTCTTATTATTTAAGTTTTGTATTTTATCTATTACTACCCCTAGTAATAGTAGTTCTCCAATGAAAACTATACTGTCTGTAACATGCATTAGTCCAAAGATTAAACCACTACAAGCAATAAAAACCTTTTTATTCTTTATACATTTTCTGAGTGCTCCGCGAAAAAGCAATTCCTCCTCAATTGGCGCAAACAAACATGATGAGATAATCATTATCAATGGTGCACTTTTCAATAGCTCTTCAATAGTTTGTTGATTACTTGCTGATTCCATCTCTACACCAGTTATAAAAAATAGTATAGCCGAAATGTAACTTGCAAGTATCTGCATTGCATTAACTATTAAATATCCAATGACAATAGCTAATATAAATTGTGATATTCTACCTTTAAAATTATTTCTTAACTTCATCCATGAATCTTTTATAACATCAAAATATAACATTGTAAAAATAAGAACCATTATAAAAGATATACAGCCATCGGCCAATGCCAGCTCTTTTTTACCAAAACTAGTTAAATCAAGTTTTATTCCATACTTAAGAAATAAAAGAGCAACATATGAAGTAAAGAAGAATACAATAAAACCAATAATAAGTTTTATTAAATTTTTAGTATTACCCATAAATTCTCCTTACATTATATAGTTTATTGCGAATATTCCAAATAATACATAAGTAATATAGGTTAACATTACTGACCATATATTTTGATTTGTCTTATACAGATATGTAAGCAACATAACTATGACGGCTGGTGTCAAACTTAAAAATAAGGCTGCTTCTATACTTGTATTTAAATTAATCGCGTAAATAACTCCATAAGTTAAACCGGCAAGTATTGACGCACTCCCTCCATTTTTAAAAATGTTAGAAAATCCTAAAGGAAAAACTACACACAATAGGAAAGGTAAAAGAATAGCATCTATTACTAGATTAAGTGCCGAATCTATCGTAAATTTTGTACTAAAGTAGTTAGTGAAATTATAAGAAACGTTAATTCCTCTTGGACTTCCTAAATAATTAAGTACATGATGCAATAAAACAGTTACAACTATTAGAAATACAAAACATGAAACACAGTAAATAAAACTATTTAGCCAAGTCTTACCAAATTTATTTTTCCCTGCTTTAATATTTCGGTAATATATAACAAAAGCAATTATAGCAATTAATAAATGTTTAATAAAATTAGCTATCACATACGCTGTACCAGAAAAGTGTAAACCAAAAATGTTTAAAACTTTAAAGTAAAACGCATTAAATAGGACAATTATAAGAATACATAGTATTAATTGCACAATGCCCATAGTTTTATTTTTCATATTACCACCTATAGTAAAAGTATAAATATAGGTGTAAAAACATACAATAAATAATTGTAAATTAACTCGATATTTACATTATTTTTTACATGATTAAAATTGTATATTTTACACTGTTATTTTCTAACAATATACAATTTGTTTTGTTTATAAAAAGCATATAATATATCTTTTATTCCTAGATTATTATCATTTAAGACTTTATTTAGCCAAACATTAGTCTTGTTTATATTTAAAAGAGCATCATTATCAACAATACCATCAATAATAACTGGCAAAGGATAAATTCCTTTCTTATCTTTCTTAAATATTGAAAGCCTACCATTAGTTTCTAGAATAGCATAGTCAACTTCATTTAAACCACTTATCTGATTTTCTCTTAAAGATAAAAGCAGATCATCTAAACTATATCTTTGCTTAATCATTTCTTTAACGTTTAACTTACCATCTTGCACAATTAAACTAGGTTTACCATCCATGAGTATTCTAAGCTTATTAAATTTTAATTGAACAAAAGCCAGCAAGACTTCCAAAAAAACAAGTAACACGATTGGTATTATCGTAAGTATTGTGGCATCATTTCTATTTTCAATGGAAATAGCAACTAGTTCTGCAATAAGAATTGATATTGTTAAATCGCTAATTGATAACTGACCTATTTCTCTTTTTCCCATAATACGATAAGAAAATAAAATAAAAAAATAAAAAAATAATGTTCTTGTTAATACAATTAATATATCCATGTTATCACCTATATCATATATGCTACTATTCTTAAATTTTTATACAAAAAAAATAACACTTAGTGTTATTTTGGTTGTATAGACTCTAAAAAGTTCAAATAATCTATCATTGCTTCCTCTTTTCCTCGATGCATATGCCTTATAAAATATGTTCGATTATTAATTACACCAACAGCATAAAATGATTTATTGCCATAAACACATGACCAATCAACTCCATTAGCAGAAATAGTTTCTATAGCATCAACATCTTTACTTTCAAACCTAGCTACATCTTCAATTAAACTACGACTTGACTCATAGTTTGATGCAACAACTAAATCAATAACTATATTTGCATCTCCCATATATGTAAAAGAATATTGATAAGTATTAGCATGTGATGTTTTATAATTTTCCGGTGACATAACATCAAGAAGCATTCTGATGTTAACTGACTCATTCGCATTAATCTGACCATCATAATGATAATACTCTTGAACACTATCTTGTCCCGCAAAGTCACGAAGAATATTTATAGCTGCATAATAACTATAAATTGATGCAACACTGTAATTAATAATTAAAATAATTAATAATAAAACTATGTTAGTTCCACCAACTTTTTTAAGTTTACTTGCTATATCTTTTGTATTATTCATCTTTAAATCAACTATATGGACTGCTGCATTATTTAGAATTAAATGATTTGCCATAAATCCACAAGCAATATAAACAAATAATTCAAATAAACCAGTTATATACCATTTTATATTAGCTAAAGGAAATGTTACTTGTACTATTATACAAAGAAACATTACAAAAAATCCAATACCATATACTTTACGATATATTAAATAAGGACCGCCAAAAAAGAAAGCAGCAAAGTTAAAACTTTTATCAGTAATTTTTTTAGCATTATTGCCTAAGTAAGCATCAAATAATTTCATATCTTTTTTAGTCAGCATGTCTTCAACTTTTAAAGTTGGTTCATCATCCAAAAGGTTAGAAACATTATAATCTTGTTTTTTACTTTTTCTCGCTTCTTCAGGAGATGCCATTAATTCATCAATCATCCGTTCATTAGAACCATTTTTATTTACAATCGTTTCATCTGGTACTTCTAAACTCTCTTCTCCTTCCTCTTCAATAGTTTCTTTTTCTAAATCTTCATCTTCATACGCATATCCCATATAACTTACCTCTTATTATAATTATAAATTATCCACAAAAAAAAGTAAAGAAACTAACGCTTTTTACTCGATTTTATGTAAGATAATTTTGCTTACTGCCATAAAACAATTGTATAAATTCTTTTTTATTATGTTATACTTTTATTAGGTGAGAAGTAGATTATCTCTTGGGTATGATGCTTACCACATAGGGATTACATCTTTATTCAGAAGAATAAGGATGTTTTTTATTATCTAAATATATAGTCCCCAAAATAGCAATCACTAAAATAAATTTGTTGCACTAAAAAAGAGATAATTAATTATCCCTTGATTATTACATTTTCAGTTGTCCAAAATGATTTCTTATTAGGATGAGCAAACACCGCATCTTGTGCTGCTTTATCCTTAACCACTATTTTCATATCTACTCTAGCTGGCATATAACTAAACATTTTTTCAGTTGCTATAATTGTTGAATCAACATTACTTAAGTCATACACAATTAAACTACTACACCTATAAAACATACCTCTCATAAGTGTTACATTACCTGTATCAAAATTACCTAAGTTTAATGTGGTTAGTCTACTACAATCCCCAAACATATAATCCATACTTGTTACTTTGCTTGTGTTAAAAGAACTTAAATCTAATGTAGTTAAACTACTGCAATCTCTAAACATCTCACTCATCATAGTTACATTGCTGGTATCAAAACTATTTACATCTAACGCTATTAAACTACTACAACCACTAAACATGTAATGCATTCTTGTTACATTGCTTGTATTAAAGGAACTTAAGTCTAAACTTGCTAAACTACTGCAAGAATCAAACATCCAAGACATATCAATTACATTGCTTATATCCAAATATTCTAAGTTTTCTATTTCGTTTAAAATAGAAAAACTGTAAAATAATCCTGAACTATTTTCATTTGCTACTACTTTTCCATCGGAATTTATATATAAAGTATATTTTGTTGTATCTTCATTTGGTACAAGATACGACATTACACTTTTATCTTGGTTTTCTGATACATCAAAGATTAAGTCTTCCTTTGTTTCATGTGTGTTTAATGCATTTTCAAATATTACTTTTGTTATATTAGAACTATATTTCCAAAAAGAAGTTCCTGATTTGCGAGCCATCAACTTTCCACCAATTTCGTTCGGATCAGAAGTTTCATCACCTAACTCATCTCTTTCTTTAGGTGTTCCTGTTAATGTACACTTAACATTTATATCCATTGGTTCTGTTACTGCTTTTTTTAGTTTTGCTGTAATTGAACCTTGTTTTGTTTCTCCTGCTAAAAGAGACATACTCTCTGGTGCATATGTCATATCAACATATTCATTTTCACCTTCTATGATATTCGAATCTTCATCTACTATATTACATACGATTTGTACATCGGCATCATAGTTTCTACTTGTATTTGTTGCCTCATATTCTAACACAGATTGCTCATCTATTAACGATAAAACTTTTGTTCCGTAACTTATTTCTGTTTTACCTTCACTTATTACATCATTTCTCTTTGTTCCATCTATACTAGCACTTGTAAATATGATTTTAAAATCATTACTTTCTCCTAGTCCTATTAATCCATTTAGTACTAGTGTTGTACTAACGGCAGCAAAACCTATTGCTAGTAGAGTTACTAATACTATTATTGTATTCCTTCTTTTCATATACTTTCTCCCTCTTTAGGCACACCTACCTACCTTAATCATAACATTTTTTTTTTTTTTTTTTACACCACCTAATCGTTCTGTCAAGAGAAAAAGTAGTTAATTTATACACTAGTTTACATAAAAAAAGAAGAATTAGATACTAGTACCTGTCAAGTACCCACTAAATAAAAAGATAAATTAATTTTTATTTTGAAGTCGATATTGTATAGGTGACAAGTATCCCAACTTCTTTTGAATGCGTTCATTGTTATACCAATGAATGTATTTTTTTATTTCTTCAGTTGCCTGCTTTCGTGTTATTTTGCCTAAAAGATATAACCATTCTTGTTTTAATTGTGAAAACCAATTTTCAATGGGGCAATTTTCCCAACAATGTCCTTTATGTGACATGCTTCTTCTAAAATTCATATTTTTTGATAGTTCAATATATTCATAAGCAAAATAAACAGCTCCTTGATCAGTATTCATTAATGCATTCTTATAATTTTTTACATTTTTATAACTTTCAATAATTAAATTTACATTATTGTTATTTGATGTAAAAAATGATACAATTTCATTGTTGAAGTAATCTTTTACTGCTGATAAATATAGATTTCCATCAGTACATTTTATATAGCTTACGTCTGATGAAAATTTTGTTCCAAATTTATTTGTTTTAAAATTACATTCAACCAAGTATGGAGCCTTATTATTAAGGTTCTTTTCATTTGCCCTTTTATTAGCTAATCCCATACCTTTTCTTACTATTACTGTTAAGCCCAATATCTTTTTATATCTTCTAATTAGTTTATGATTTAAGTTTAATTTTAGATTGTTTTTTATGTGATATTTTAGTCTTAGTGTTCCATAAGTCATTTTTAAATTGTTATGCTCTTCTGATATTACTCTAGCTATATCTTCATTAAAGTTATTGGCAATTGGTTTTCCTGTTTCACACCATTTGTAATAACTTCTTCTATTTATATTTAAAACTCTACATATCCTTAGAATTGGATATTCAATTTTTAATTTATCAATTATTTGATATTTTTCTATTTGTGTTGCTGAGAGCGGATTTCTATCAGAAGAGCATAAGATTTTTTTAATATATCAATATCCTCAATTTTTGGTTGCTCCTTTCTTTTCCCTCGATTATCTACCTCTAATTTCCCCTCATCATATTTTTTGTTCCAAATACTTACTGTTCCACAGCTCGGAATTCCATATTTCTTCATTAAATATGATATTGTTGCTCCATTTTTAAATTCTTTAACTATTTTTACCTTTTCTTCTAAAGTCCACTTCTTTTGTTTACCCATGAAAAAACACCTCCAAAGTTCTTTCTAAATAAATTCTAACATATTTTTATGTTCTTTTTATTTAGTGTGAACTTTAAAGGTATTATAATCTTACTTCTCCTTCTTATACTTAAATAATACTGATGGTCTATGTCCTTCACCTGTACGCATTTTATCTGTCTTTTCTACCTTTGGTTCAATAATTCTTCTAAATGCTGGATCTAAAAGTTTTTTATTTAGAATAACTTCATAAACACTTTGTAATTCTCCTAAAGTAAAATATTCAGGCATCATATTAAATACAATATCTGTATAATTAACTTTATTTCTTAATCGTTCAATACCTGAAAGCAATACTTTAGCATGGTCAAAAGCAAGATCTTTATTCTCTAATATTTTAAAATCATATCTATCCGTAGTTGCATCTCTTAATACTTTTTCTAATTTTATTGATATATCCTTTTCTCCATTAGTTAAAAATATATCAATATTTTTACCTTCTTCAAATATTTTTATATCAAACCAACTAGCATCATCGCTTAGTTTTCCTGTTAACCTATCTTTATCAACTAAAGCCATGTAAGATGTTGATAAAATTCGCATACGAGGATCTCTTTTTACATCACCATAAGTATAAAGTTGTTCTAAATAAATATCTGATAAATTAGTTTCATCTTTTAAAATTCTTGCTGGTGCATCATCAAGATTTTCATCATACTGCACAAATCCGCCAGGGAAACACCATTTATCTTTAAAAGGATAAGTACTTCTTTTTATTAAAAGAACTGACATATGTTTCTCATCTGTTTTACGGTAATTATCATTTTCATAACTCGAAACACTTAAAAGTAAAACATCAGCTGTAACACTTACTCTTTTAAATTCTTCTGGGTTATAAGCTTCTAAAAATTCTTTTTCACTTTTATATTCCATAGTACACCTCTACTCACTAATTATATCAAATAACTTTTCGCCAATAAACTCAATTATTATTTCTTTATTCTCTTTACGTGTCTTTGTTTTATTAGCTCTTATGTCATATTTATAAAAGGTATCTGTCCCTTTATCATAAATACAAATAAAGACCTTGTCATCTTCACCTGACGGATTTTTGGGATCAGGGTTATTAAGTTTTCCAGTTATACCAATACCAAAATCAGAATTAGCAAACTTACTAATATTTTTAGCCATCTCTTCTGCTGTTTCAATCGAATAGACAGAATACTTATCAATAACACTCGGATTAACTCCCATTTTTATTTTATATTCATTTGAATAAGTTACGGCTGAAAACTTAAGTATTTCACTAGCACCATTATGATTGGTAATTTCACTAGCAATTGACCCACCTGTACATGATTCCATAGTTGCAACACTTTTTTCTTTTAGTTGCAAAATATGAATAATATCTTCATATATTTTCATTAACTTACCCCTATCTATATAAATTATTATCCTTTATATATTGTAACACATCTTTATCTAAATAAACACTAGCATTATCTGATAATATATCACTTCTCAACATTGTTGATGAAACTGCGTTTTCTTCCATATCAACAACAATAATATTATTCTTATATTTATCAAGTCTATTTAATACTTCCTCTAAATCATCAGTATTTCTTCTTATAACTAAAATTTTAAAATTATCTAAAATGTACTCTGCATTTTTCCAAGAATCTATATAACTTAAATTATCTAAACCACATATAAAATAAATCTCGGAACCCATATACTCTTCTTTAAAATGTTTTAAAGTTTCATAAGTATAGACAACTTCACTTTTAAGTTCAAAATCTGAAGTTTCAAATGCCTCATATTTATCAGTAATAAGTTTCAGCATATTATATCTATTCTTATCACTTTCTAAATTGTTTTTATATTTATATTTACTTCCTGTCGGAACAAATATAACTTTATCTAAAATATTATTATCCGTTAAATAGGCAGCAATACTTTCATGCATTTTATGTGGAGGATTAAAAGAGCCTCCAAAAATACCTATTTTCATAAAATCATTCCTTTTTTATTTTCTTCTTAAACGTTTATACGTTTCTAGATTTTCATGATGAATTGGTTCAAGTGATTTTCCTTTATTTAATGTACAAATAATTCTTGAAATCATCTCAGAACAATCGACATCAACATACCAACTCTTATTTTTTATTTCATCAGGTACATAAGAAAGATTAGTAGAATAAATAAAGTCAAACATTCCATCACGATATGCTTTTTCAATTTTTTCAATACCTTCTGTAAATAAGGCAAATGTTGCACAGATAAATACTCTTTTAGCTCCTCTTTTCTTAGCCTCACGTGCTACTTCTAAAACACTTCCACCACTGGCAATCATATCATCTACAATTATAACATTTAAATTATCCATATCTGGCCCTAAATAAGAATGTTCAACAATTGGATTTTTACCATCAACAATACGAGAGTAATCTCTTCTTTTATAAAAAGCCCCAACATCACACCCCAGCATTTCAGCGTAATATCTTGCTCTTGGCATTGCTCCAAAGTCGGGTGCTAGTACTAATAAATTATTACTAAGTTCAATCATAGTTTCATTTTCTATTAAATTTTCTAATATTGTACTCGTTGGATAAAAATTTTCAAAAGCCATTGTTGGGATTGCATTAGCAATTGCCGGATTATGAACATCAAAAGAAATTAAATTATTAATTCCTAAGTTTTCTAGTTCTCTTAAAGAAAGCGCACAATCAAGTGATTCTCTTCCTGTTCTTTTATCTTGTCTTGACTCATATAAAAGAGGCATTATTAAAGTTAAGCTTCGCGCATGATTAGCTGAAGCACCAATAACTCTTTTAATATCAGCAAAATGTTCATCAGGAGCAACATGATGTTCTCTTCCATGCATATTATAAGTACAATTATAATTTCCCACATCACCAAGAATATAAACATCTTTTTCACGAACCGAATCTACAAGTCTTATTTTTCCTTCACCATTAGAAAATCTTGTTTCACTAAGTTCCACACGATAATCTTTTAAAGAATCACTTTTTCCATTTTTAACTAGACGTTCATTTACCTTATCACCTAGTTCTTTAGCTGAATTTAAAACAACTAATCGCATATCTTTTTTCATTCAAAACCACCCTTACTTACCTAAATACGTCCTTTAACCATATTATAGCATATATTTTCATATAATCACTTCCAGCCTCTAACAATTTTATTTTTAATATTTTTTAATCTATCTTCCACATCTCACTAGATGCATCACTTGGCATTCTTAAATCTCCTCTTGGCGAAATACTAATTGTCCCAACCTTTGGTCCATCAGGAATACAACTACGTTTAAATTGTTGTGAGAAAAACCTTTTAACAAAGAAAGAAAGCCATTTACTAATCTCTTTTTCAGGAAAACTTTCCTTAAAAGCATGAATCGCTAAATACTTAATTTTTTCTGGACTTGCTCCATATCTTAAAAAATGATATATAAAGAAATCATGTAAAATATATGGTCCAACAATACTTTCTGTCTGCTGTAATATCTCATCTTTATCACTTGGTGGTAATAACTCTGGTGATACTGGAGTTTCTAAAATATCATTAATAATTTTTCTTCTCTCATCACTACTCTCAGTCTCTGCATAATATGAAACTAAATATTTTACTAAAGTTTTTGGAATAGAAACATTAACAGCATACATACTCATATGATCACCATTATAAGTACACCATCCTAAGCATAATTCTGATAAATCTCCCGTTCCAATAACAAGTCCGCCAATTTTATTAGCATAGTCCATTAATATTTGTGTTCTCTCTCTTGCTTGAACATTTTCATAAGTTACATCTAACTCTTTTGGATCATGTTCAATATCTTTAAAGTGTTGCAAACAAGCATCTTTAATATTAATTTCTTTTAAAGTTGCACCATAAAGTTTTACAAACTCACATGAATTATTATAAGTTCTACTTGTTGTACCAAAGCCTGGCATCGTTATACCATAAATATCTTTATGATCAAGGCCCAAAATATCATAAGCTTTTACTACGACCAAGAAAGCTAAAGTTGAATCTAGTCCACCTGATATACCAATAACACTTTTCTTTATCCCTGTAGATTTCATTCTTTTAGCTAATGCATAAGCTTGAATATTTAAAATTTCTTCACATCTTTCATTGCGGTGTTCAACTGTCTTTGGTACAAAAGGTGAAGGTGAATACTCACGAACAAGTTCATTATCAGGGTTATAACCATCAAAATAAACTTTTGTATACTCTTTTTCTTTATCTTTTATAACTCCCATATAAGAAATATCTTTGTAACGCATAGCTTCAAGTCTTGCTAAATCAACATCATCAAATATCAAATTAGATTCAAAATCAAATCTTTCACTCTCTTTTAAAGCACGACCATTTTCATAAATAAATGAAGCTCCAGAAAATACAAGATCCGTAGTCGATTCATTAATACCAGCCGATGCATAAATATAAGCACTTATTGTTTTTTCCGATTGACTCTTAATCAAGCTCTTACGATATTCTTCTTTTCCAATTATTTCGTTAGAAGCTGATAAATTAAAAATCATCTTAGCTCCTCTAATAGTTAAATCATTACTTGGGGGATATATACACCATAAATCTTCACATATCTCAATTCCAAAAGTACGTCTTTCATCACCTTTTTCTTGAAAGATCATATTTGTTTTAAAAGGAACTTCTTCACCATCAATGTTTATTACTTCACTTAAACGTCTACTATCTTCACTAAACCAACGTTTTTCATAAAATTCACCATAATTTGGTATATAAGTTTTTGGAACAATACCTAATATATGACCACTTTCTAAAACTGCTGCACAATTGAATAGTTGATTATCTGCCTTAATTGGTACACCAACTATGAATACACCTTTAACTCTTTTAGAATATTTTTTTAATTCAATCAGTCCATCAGAGGCTTTTTTAAGTAAATGTTCATTCAAGAAAAGATCAGCACAAGTATAACCTGTTAAGGAAAGTTCAGGAAATAAAGTTATTTCCACTCCCCTTTTAAAAGCCTCATCCATAACTTTTTTAATTTCTTCAACATTAAAATCTACATTACTTATTTCTATTTTTGGAACAGATGCACCAACTCTCATAAATCCAAACTTTTTATCCATTTCATCACCTTCCAGTTTTTTATGGTTTTATTTCTTGTTTATATTATATAACTTATTATCTTTTTCTTAAATATCTTTTTACTTCATTAATCGCGATAATGCTATTAGCATCACTTATATAATCATTATCTAATAAATAGACTAAATCTAAAAAATTACATTTTAGATACTTAATATACTCATCTTTGTCTAAATTTTGTGGGTATTTTTGTTCACATCCTAATGCTAAAAAACAAGTATTATAAGCACCAGAGATTCCTTGATCTTGATAATATGATTTTAAAGGTATCATTTGTTTGGCATCACAACCAATCTCTTCTTTTAGTTCTCTAAAAGCAGCGTCTAATGCACTTTCACCTGGGTCTATATATCCTGCTGGAATCTCAATACCAAGCCCACTTTCAGTAAACACACGTGGTTGAACAATAACAAAAGATTTACCATCTTCTGTTATTGGCACTATCACTACAGCGTCTCCTTTTCTTTTATTCTTAACAAGTTTTTGTCTTGAAAATATTGCTCCATTTTTTAAAATAACTTGATAATTCTCAATATTTAAAAAACTTTTTTCAAGTGGTGGAATTTCCTTCATACTAACAACACTTAATTCATCCTTTAATTTTTCAAGCTCGGCAATTATTTTACGAGTTTTCATTGAATCACCTATTTCAAAGTCAAAGCTCTATGTTCTTCAATTAAATTATTTTTAAAGTTTACATATTCTTCAGTTCCACTAACATGATATTCTTGAGGGTTATTAGTTCTTTTAACTTCTGGATAAATTGTAGCCATTTGGGCTTCACAGTAAGCTTTAGTAGTATCTAAATCTGGATCATCAAAGACAAGTTTACCTTCTTCAAATATTGTTTGTTGTAGAGGCACAATAGTAAAATCGATAATTCTTTTTCTTTTTAGGTAGTCTGTTGGACTTACGATAATCAAATCATCAATATTAATTTCTTCACCAACACGAGTCATAATATCTGCAACAGCATATCCTGTTTCTTTGTCATATGCACGATATAAATCTTTTAAATCGGGATTAACTATCTTAATAGCATCTTCACTTAATTTAATTTTAGGAACCCACTCACCATCACTTTGTAAAGCAATTTCTTTATAAACACAGCCCATTCTACCTTCTGGTTTACTAATATTATCACCTACTCCTAAAGAGTCAAATTCTGCACCTTGTTGAATTAAAGTTTCAATAGTTTCTGCTGTTAGGCCATTACTTAAACAAATTTTTGCTTGTGGAAATCCTGCTTCAACTAGCATATGTCTTGCTTCTTTAGATAGATAAGCTAAATCTCCTGAATCAATACGAATACCAATATGGTCAGTTGGAATTCCATTTTCTTCCATCCATTTATAAGTTTTAATCGCGTTAGGTATTCCACTTCTTAAAGTATCATATGTATCAACTAATAATATACAATTATCTGGATAAGTTTTAGCGAATGCTTTAAATGCTGATAATTCATCAGGATAACTTTCAATATCACTGTGGGCCATTGTACCTAAACCAATTTTATTAACCATATCAGCAGCTAAATCATTACTAGTTCCAACACAGCCAGCCATCATTCCATAAAGTGATGAATCAATTGCCGCTTCAGTTCCATCAGCACGACGTGAACCAAATTCCATAACTCCAACACCTTTAGGAGTTGCTTCAATTATACGTCTTGCACCTGTTGCATGTTCCATTGCTCCATTTATTAAACAAAGTACAGCTGTTTCAACAATTTGTGCTTCAATAATTGGTGCAATAACAGTAATTAAAGGTTCATTTGGAAATACTGGTGTTCCATCAGGAATAGCTTTAATAGTTCCACTAAATTTAAAATTCTTTAAGTATTCAATATATTCATCAGTAAATCCTGCTCTTTTAAAATATCTTAATTCTCTTTCACCAAAGTGTAGGTTTTCAATATAAGATATAACTTTATCAAGTCCCGCCATAACAGCGTATCCACCATTATTTGGCACTCTTCTAAAGAAGACATCAAATCCTGCTACTTCATCTTTTTTTCCGTCAAGTAAATATCCTTGACCCATCTTGTGTTCATAGTTATCTGATAATAAACTATAATTTCTTGGTAATCTTTCATATCCATTAAACATTTTCATAATTTTCTCTCTCTTTCTTTTTCTTATTTACATTTTATTAATAACAAATATTTTAAAAAAATATTTAAGCTGCTAATTTTAATTCCTTTTCGCGTCTTTCTAGATGTTCAAAGTCATCTACTACTTCAATACCTGATTTACGCATTACTTCAAAAGCATATTCTGTTTCTGCGTCTCTATCGTGTCCTGGTGCATTAAATGTTGATACTGCACTTGCTACAACAAAAATATGTACACATTTATTTACTTCTTCAACTAGTCTTGCCAAAGTTTTAGCAAAATCTAAAACACAAAGGTCAGTACATACACCTGCAATTACGATTTCTTTTAAGTCTTGCCAATCTTCTAAATCAACTGCTAAATCCATATTAAGTCCACCGTTAATTGAATTCTTATAATAAATATTAGTATTCTCTTTAGTCTCTTCATCTTTAAATTGTGGTATCAAGTCTATTTCTTCTGTACCATCTACACAGTGATCAGGATAAAGCATAAACTCAACTGCATCTACTAGATGACCTTCCATTATAAAGTTAACTAGTTGTTCTTCTCTTCTAAATTTTTCAATTAATCTTAGTTGCTCTGGAACAAGCTTATTGTATTCTTTATTATGCATAGCTCCAAAATTTACAAATCCATTATTCATATCTACTATAAATAAAGCTTTTGTAAATTGCTTTTTTGTAATGTTTTTTTCTTCTGCTGCATCCTTCATTTGTCTAACATCATTTAATAAAATTTCAAATGCTTCTCTTTGAGTATGATTCATATTTCGAATCAATCTTAAATACTCGCGATACTGTTTATTGTTGTTATACTTATTCGCTTTCACTTTATTACCTCCTATTTTTTTCTTTTCTTCATTTCTTTCCATTTACTCTCCTCTTTCCGCTTATGTTATTATCATTTTATTAATAACATAAACTTTAAATTTTCAAGAGTTCTTCGCTCTTGTTATTAACATTATATTAATAAGAACGAATTTTGTCAACTACTTTTTAATAAAAAATTAAAAAGAATTATAAAAACTAACTCTATCCTACGAAAATACGTTAAATAAAATTCATATTTTTTTAGCTAAATTAGACAAAATAATATGAATTTGCTATAATATGACTCATTAACGAGGGGATTATTATGGATATTGATTTAGAAATTATTAAAACCATTTTTGAACAAAGTTATGAATTACATAATGATTTTCAAAAATATAGTAAAATATATTTAAACACAACAGAAAACATCAAAGGCATACTTGATGGAATTGATATAAAAGATAAAAAAGTTTTATCTGTTGCTGGTTCTGGTGATCAAGCACTTAATGCTTACTTCCTTGGAGCAAGCGATGTTACTTTATTTGATATTAATCCACTGGCTGGTGCCCAAGCTGAATTAAAATTTACTGCTGCTCAAAAACTTGATTACGAAGAATTTTATAAATTTTTCTTGCCACTAAATGGATGTACACTAAGAAGTGATACCTATAAAAAACTTAGTAATTATCTAAGTGATGAAACCAATCAATTCTTTGATTATTTGTATAGTAATTATAATAATGTAGATATATTTAATAAAATTGCCTATGATTTTTACCCTACCATAAGTACACTTGAACGGGTTAATGCTTATATGGGCGAAGATAATTTTAAAGAATTAAAAAATAAACTTGATGGTAAGGAAATTAACTTTATAGAAGCAAGCCTTATAGATTTACCAAATAACTTAAATAACTTGTATGATATTATGCTTTTATCAAACATAAGTGATTCAATTAATAATATATGGAATATTAATACTTTAAAGAATTATAAAAGATATATTCATATATTAAGTAAGCATTTAAATAAAGAAGGTATAATCCAATGCGGTTATATTTACAATAGCTACGATGGACATACCAGTATAAGTGATTTTGCATATGATGAACGAAGAAGAAAAGTATTTACACCTGATGAATTTAAAGAAAGAGATATTACATCATACCAATTCCATTCATCCAAAGATAAAGTTATTACATTCGAAAAGAAAAGAAGAAAAGTCTCTTAAAACTTTTCTTCTTTTTGATTTATAAACTTACACAAGTATATTTCCTTTTACTACATTTGCTGTTCCAACTGACTCAGGATAAGAATCTTTTTGATTTAGCAAATAATCAACGAACGATTCACTAGATGTAGAATAATTAACAGTTAATTGAGCTCCATCATTTTTAGCTGTATTTAAAAATATCTTATCGTATCCAGAAAATGCAGCCTGAGGGAAATTAACAACAGCATTCAAATCATAACAATATGCAAACATATGATTAGCATCAACTCCGTAAAATATAAAATTACTTATATTTAAATTTTTTAGTTTATAACACTTAAAGAACATTTCATACATATTTCTTACATTGCTTGTATCAAAATTACTTAGATCTAAAGACTCTAGGCTCTCACAATTTTGAAACATATTTCCCATATTAGTAACATTACTAGTATCAAATGTACTTACATCAACATTTTTTAAATTAGTACAACCATCAAACATAAGACTCATATTAGTCACTTTATTAGTATTCCAACCATGAAGATTTATCTCTTCTAACTCTGAAGAATAAACAAATAATTCACGCATATTAGTCACATTACTTGTATCCCAACTACTTAAATCTAATTTTTTTAACTTATCACAGCCCCAAAACATTCTTTGCATATCAACAACATTACTTGTATTCCAACCAGAGACATCTAATTCAATTAAATTGTCACAATCCATAAACATATCAGCAGTAGTAGCAGCCATGCTTGTATCAAAAGAACGTAAATCTAGCTTTTCAGAACCACAATTTTTAAACATTTCATAGAAATCATAAGCATTCTTTGTTGAGAAATTTTCAAATCCTGTTATTTCTCTTACGTTTTGAAAAGAGAACAAAGAATTCACACGATAATCTGTATATACTTTTCCTTTTTTACCAATATACAATTCATACATATCATTTCCATCTTCATCTATAGTATAAGCCATAATACTTCCATTCTTTGTAGCACTGGCATCCCAAGACTTTATTGCATTGCTAGGAACTTCATTAGAGTTAATAAATGTTATTTTTTCAATTTTTGAACTACTTACTGAACTACCATTTGTTAAAGATTCAATATAATCTTTTGTGTCATGAGACTCTATAACATATGGATTTTGTTCCGTTCCATCACCTTCCTCAGATACTGTATCAGCTTTCAAATAAACAACTTCCCTTATATAAGCTTGTTCAGTTGTACCTTTTAAACTAATTTGATATTGTGAACCCCATGGAGTAATAAAAAACGCAGAACTTCCATTTGCATATGTATTAATCAAGTGTTCTTGGTATCCTCGACTATTATTAATCCAACTACTTTGTGGATCACCACCCAAACGTGTATTACAACTAGCAGGGCTATTAAAACATATATCATCTACTCCATTTGCATACGTATAAAAATAATCTGATGCATACAAGATTCCAACTTTTCCATTCATATATGTTTTATTTAAAGAGGCAGTCCCATTTTCTGGATTAATAATACTTGAATAAGTTTGATTTCCTCTCTCATCATTATAAAACTGAGAAGCTGATGCAAAAGTATCACTTGAAGAGCCTAAATAAAATTTAACATCATCAACGTGATCAAGACCACCATCTGTTATATTTCTTTTGACAACGTGATTATACAAATCAGAATCTTCCCAATTTGTATTTGCTAATAAATAAGATGGTTTATCTTGATTTGTACGATCTTTCGGTTCATTCCAATAAAAAGGATTACTACTAGTTTGATAAGGTAAAGAAGCATAATCTGCTCGCATTATTTTAGCTCTTTTTACACCATTTTCATCTTCAAATACTCCAATTACTCGCCATAGTTCATTATCAAACATTATGTAATTATTTGGAGAAGAACCTATATATCTATAATCTGTATTTGCTTTTAATTGAGCTGTTGCAGCATGATTAAATGCATACACTTCTCCTTTATCTCCAGCATTATAATTATTTATACTATCTTCATTGGCTTTTGACATTATTGTTTCTACTAA
>ERZ777011.379-NODE-379-length-69602-cov-20.812055_pt1 | contig 69602 bp, 56 predicted proteins | sample MGYA00374964_ERZ777011 | MGnify/ENA primary metagenome ERZ777011 (study PRJEB29310, sample SAMD00008975) | mouse gut metagenome | study: EMG produced TPA metagenomics assembly of the Metagenome analysis of fecal microbiota from mouse which was promoted...
AATGATTGATTTGGCTGCCATAAAAATTTTATTGAATCAAATTTGAACAGTTTCTTAGAAATTAAATGTTATGGATAAGGATTTGATATTTTTTAGCGCGGAGGGGAAAGGGTTGACCTCCACATCAGCCAATCATGTGGCGAATATGGCTAAAGAGATGATACGCACTCTTGAAGCCAGGCTTGCTGCAATGGTGTTCTATTCCACAGAAGTGTCATTGATCGGTAGCGGTTCGGTCAATGTGCTGCGTAATGGAGCTGATGCCGACGATGTGAAGAATGTGTCAGCTATGATGCACCGTGTGGCTGAGGCAAAGTCGCTTATTGCGTGGCTCAGGGAAGCGATAAAGGCAAAGGACAGGCTTATGAGAAGGACCGAGGACCTTTCATTGGAAGAGTTTGCCAAACTTGAAGGCATAAAGATTCCTGAAGTTCCAGTGATGGAGTCCGCTTTGACTGAGGATGAGTATTATGGAAGTCTGTCGCTTGAAGAACGCAACCGCTATTATGAGCTTGAGACTCTTGCTGCCGTGATCGGAAAAGAGATACATCCTGGCGGACATTTTGCAGATGCGCGTGACGATCTGGCACGGCGCACTCAGAATCCGCGTTCAGTGGAGGGTGACGGACGCGATACGCTTATATATTCCTATGAGCCATCAGTGGATGCTGGATTGATAGAGTCGGTATACTTTGACCTGCAAAAGCAGTATCGCGAGGCTCAGGCAAAGCTGAACTCTATGAAATATGAGTGCGAAAAGGCTGTCACAGACTCCAAAGTGAAGGTGAGCACCGATTATACCAATGCTTTGGAGAAGTGGAACGGTGAAATGCAAGCCATACGTTCACGCCATGCCGAGTATATCCGAAAGAAAGTGAGGGAATATGGAGGGCTTAAGATTCTTATTCCTGATACCCTTGACGATATATATCAGGAGGTGTCGCGTCTTGGCAAAAAACAGGATAACGGATGAGCAGAGGGTAGGCCACCCGATTAGGGGGCATTATCTTTGAGTGGAACAGAATAGTCTGACTGTATGACAATTCTAACTCCCATTAGCAGGGATGTATATGCGGTATCCGACTTCCTGGTCGGATGCATCAAGTTCAAAACACTTTTGTCCGAGGCAGACATTTTTTATGAATATTCCATTGATGGCTTGATTGTCCGGAGGAAGTTTTTGTTTTTGTGGTTTGCCCGGGTTTTTGATGTCGTTATGGTTCTTGTTTGTGTCAGTCAGCCGAAATGTTCCAGCCCATCTGTACGAGGTGCCGGTATTGCAGTGATGCAATATTACGGCACCTCGTTTTTAGGGTAAAATATTAGAGGACTGTCACTCGACAGTCCTCTATAAGATGTGATAATAATTGGATTTAGTATCTACTAAAAAACTATTTCTTTGCAACCGTGATTTTTCTTTGATTTGGTATTGATTTCTATATCTTGAAGCCCTTTATCGGACTTTTATTTTCAACATCACAAAGATACAGTGATTATGTTACATTGATGTTACAACTATAACACAATGTAGTTACGGCTGCATTGTGGTCAATATTTTAACATATCAAGAGTGTATAATGGGGAGGGATAAAAGAAACCATGGGGCTGTCATCTCGACAGCCCCATGGTTCTTAACCTTAAATCTAATACCATGAAAACACAGTGCAAATAATAGTAACTACATCATTATAACTATTGAGATGTGTAAAAGTTCAAAGCACAGTCTGATTTAACACATGTTAACTTATTGTGCGAAAAAAAAATTGTAATTTAGCATAAAATACAAAACACAGACAATGTATGAATGCACGCATTTTAGTAATTGATGATGAGGAGTCGATTTGTGAGATTCTGAGATACAATCTCTTGAAGGAGGGTTACGAGGTAGATGTTGCCTACAGTGCGGAAGAAGCTTTGGAGAAGGATCTTCGTCCATATGATCTATTTATCGTAGATATTATGATGGAGCGTCTTAGCGGATTTGATTTTGCCAAGCAGCTACGTAACAGTGACAATACAGAGATTGTCCCCATAATATTCTGTTCCGCGCTCAACGGAGAGGATGATACAGTGATGGGGCTAAACATCGGTGCGGACGATTATATTACCAAGCCGTTCAAGATGAGCGAAATGATAGCAAGGGTAAACGCTGTGTTGCGTCGTGCGGCTGTTGCCCGCAAGGCTGTGCAGGCTGCTAATGCTGTATCGGATCAGGACCCAATGGAGAGTCGCATCGAATATCAGACTCTCTGCATAGATCCTAACGATAAGACTTGCTATATCGATGGATCTCTTGTGCCATTGACTAAAACCGAATTCGAGATATTGAGTTTTTTCCTTACCCATCGCAACCGCATTTATTCGCGTGAAGAGATAATACGTAGGGTATGGGATGACGATGTGGTGGTCACTACACGCACAATTGATACTAATATCACACGCCTACGTAAAAAGATAGGAGCTTACGGCAATAATATCGAGACCCGCCTGGGATTCGGATATGGCTTCAAGGAGAAGGATTAACTATCACTGGCAGTTGTTTCTGCCGATTGCCCTGTGCCTTTGCATAGTCTTTGGCCTGATAATATGGTATCAATATAAGCGAGAGGCGGAGTATCGTGCCGAGATGCTCACCATGCAGCTCGACCTTATCAACCGTCGCGTGCTCAAGGCTTACAACTCTGATCAGGATGTCAGACCGTTGAACTCATTTCTTGCATCCTATTTCGAGGGTTCTGCCTACGAGGATGTGCGCATATCCGTGTATCAGAATGACGGTAGACTCAGATACTCTTTGGGTACACCTCTTCCTTTCGATACGGAGTCGTTTACTGTAGTCGACTACATATCCACAGGTGATGATGAGCGCAAGGTTGTAAGCGACTCCTTAGGAGCTGTATACTTCCTTGCGACTTCCAGGAGCAGTGACGGTTATGTTGAGGTGCTTTCTGCTCTGCCGTTTGATGCGGAGGTGAGTGATGCGCTGGCTGTCGACTCGATGGTATGGTTGGTGATGATGGCGTGTATACTTATGACCGTATTTGTGTCATATTATTTTACAAGGCGATTATCACGAAGTGTCACATTGCTTAAGGATTTTGCTTATAGGGCGGCGACAGGAGGGCATTTCACCGGCATTGATAAATTCCCCAAAAATGAACTCGGTGACATATCGAGAGAGATAGTCACGCTGTATCGGGAACGAGAGAATGCCGTGGATCAGATACGGCGTGAACGCAAAGTGGCAATTCACGCTATAGAGGAGAAAGCGCGCGTGACACGTCAGATGTCCAATAATATCAATCACGAGATAAAGACTCCGGTGGGTATTGTAAGAGGGTATCTTGAATCGATTCTCGGAGATCCTGACATGGATGCCGAGACTCGTACCCGCTTCCTCGAACGCATGCTGAGCAATATCGACCGTCTGACCAATCTTCTCAATGATGTATCGACCATGACTCGTCTTGAGAACGGCACTGACAAGATAGCCTTGAGTAAGGTAGATATGTATGATCTCGTATATCAGATTGATTACGATATGGGTGCCAATAATCTTGCAGGGGAGATGCAGTTCTCTTTTGACATTCCTCTGGATTGCTATGTGTCTGGTAACTATGGTCTTCTCAATGGCATGATATGCGGTCTTATACGCAATGCCTCAATGTATTCCAACGGTACCAAGATATGCCTAAAGCTGATATCGGAGAGCGATCGCTTCTATATGTTTGCTTTCTTTGACAATGGTATGGGAGTGCCAGAGGAGCATATACCTCATCTGTTTGAACGTTTCTATCGTGTTGACAACGGTCGTTCGCGCAAGCAGGGAGGCACAGGGCTCGGGCTTCCGATCGTGCGCAGCACGGTAATCACTCTCGGTGGTACCATCTCGGTTCACAACCGTTCTACCGGAGGGCTGGAATTCATCTTCTCTCTTCCAAAATGGACTGGAGAGAATTAGTCGGACATTATATGTAAGAACCGAACCGGTTGAGATATAAGAAGAACAGGAGGTCTGTTCTGTAAAAGCGTCTCAGGAATGATATTTCCAAAGATCTTTTATAACAGACCTCCTGTTCTTCTTGTATTTTATCTCTATGTCGAGATTATTTCTTCAGGTCGTTAAGGAGCGTCTTGACAGCTGTGATAAGTTGGTCGTCAATGCCTTTGACAATCTTTGCTGGATCGTTTGCCACCTTGATGTCGGGTTCGAGCTGAGTGTTCTCAAGGAAGTTTCCTTCTGCTGTGCGGAATCCGACTACAGGGATGCCGAAATATAGGCTCGGGTCCTGGAGGGTTACCCAGTTGACTGAGCTCATGGTGCCGGGTACGGGCATTCCCACAATCTTGCCCAGCTTGTTGTGCTTGTACATCCAAGGTGTGCCGTGGGCGTTGGAGTAGTTTGCTTCACCGGTGATCATTATTGATGGACGGAGCCAACGCTTGGAGGGCATTTCGCCGCTCTTCACGCCACGAATTTCCTGTGTGAGATACTTCTTTCCGCTGAAGAGCACTTCGATGTCTTCGTGCAGGCGTCCTCCACCGTTGAATCGGGTGTCGATGATTATGCCTTCACGGTCGGCATACTTGCCGAGAACGTCGGCATATATGGCTCTGTAGGATTCATCGTTCATGGATTCGAGATGCACATATCCGAGTCGTCCTCCGGATATGGAGTCGACAATATGGCGATTACGCTCCAGCCAGCGATCATAGAGCATGGTGTTGTATGCGCTGTAGTTGGTGGGTAGGATCACTTCCTCGATCTTTTCGCCTGAGGGGAGGGTAAAGGATATAAGAGTCTTGGTGCGAACGCGTGAGTTGAGTGTCGTAAGCGGGTCAGTATTGCCGTTGAGCGATTCGCCGTCGATAGCGGTGATTACTGCACCTGGAGTCATGCGTGAGTTTGCGCGGTCGAAAGGTCCTTTCTTGAGTATTTCCGACACCTTTAGTCCGTTGCCGGTGTAGGTGAGATCGTAGAGAAGTCCGAGGGATGCGGTGGGTTCCTGGCTGCCGTTTGCACGGTATCCGCTACCTGTGTGGCTCACATTTAGTTCTCCCAGAAGCTCGCTTGCAAGCTCCGAGAAGTCATAATTATTGTTGATGTGCGGTAAGAATTTGCGGTAGTTTTCGCCGTAGCCCTTCCAGTCGACACCGAACATGTCTTTGACAAGGAAACGTTTTGCTTCCTGATCAACGATGAAATCATACATGTATTCACGCTCCTTGACAGGATCGATTTCCTGTGTTGCGTTGAATGATATGGTGGTCATGTTGCCTCCGGGCAGTGACATCTTGCGGAGTGTGGAGCCAAGTAGGAACAGGTTTTTACCGGCGGCATCTGCCTGGAGTGCCACACCTCCTGATCCCATTTTCTTGAATAGGGATACATCGCCTTTGCGGAGATTCTTTTTCCACATGTCATAGCCGTTGTCGACGCGCGACATGAAGTATAGGTTCTCTCCGTCATTGTCTACATAGTTGTCGCCGAGGCTTGATGAGAATGGGGTAAGGCGCACTATTCGGTCGCATATTCCGTCGAGTTCCACATTGACGGCATCAGCAGGTTTTGTATCATCCTTCTTGGCGTCATCTTTTTTGGAATCCTTTTTATCTTTCTTTTTGTCCTTCTTCTTATCATCCTTTGATGCGGATGATTTGTTGTTCTTCTGTGACTTCTCTACTTCCTTGAGAAGAGCGAAGTCCTCGTCGGAAAGGCGGTATCGGTCATATGCCTCACGGTTGGTGAATACCATGAGCACATCTTCGGTGCTGCCCCACGAAGCATGGTTCTTCATGCCGTAACGGTCGCTTGAGAATATTATGGCATTTCCGTTCATCACCCAGCGTGGATTGGTGTTGATATATGCATCGTTGGTGATGTTTGTCATCTCACCATTGCTGACATTGATGATGGCGATATCGTAATACGGGTCGCGCTGGTGCACATCGATTGTCGCTGCGAGCCATTCGCTGTCAGGTGACCAGTCGAGTGTGATGCCTCCGTCGCGGGCAGTGTAAGTCTCGCCGTTGGTGAGAAGGCGGGTCTTGCGTGTCTTAAGATTGGTCACCCCTATCTTGTTGCCGTCCTGGATGAATGCCATTAGCTCACCGTTGGGTGACACGAGAGGGTTCTGGCGATCAATGTTGTCTTTGGCTGGGAATACAGGTGTTTCCTCTATAAGAGTGGCATTAGAGAAATTAGGATCATCTTTACGGCTGATGGTGGCACGATAGATGTTTTTATGTCCGTCACGGTCTGATGTGTAGTAGAGAGTACGGTTGTCGGCACCCCATGACGGATAGCTCTCTCCCTGAGGGGTCTTGGTGATCTGGCGTGTGGAGGGGTATTCCACGGAGGTGACGAATATGTCGCCGTGGCTCACAAATGCAACCTGCTTGCCGTCAGGTGATACAGCTGCTCCTGCGAGTGATCCGGCCTTGCGGCGCATCACTGGTTCCACATTATCAGTCACGATGTCGATTGCAACTTTGGCAGGCTTTCCACCTTTTTCGTTTACGGTGTAGATTTCACCGTTATAGGTGAAAGCAAGTGTGCCGTTGGCTCCGCGTGAGAGGAATCTCACAGGATGGGTGGTGAATTTGGTCACTGCCGACACTTTGGAGGGGTCAGAGAGCTGGAAGGAATATACATTGAAACTTCCTCCGTTACGTTCGCTGAGGAAATATACTGTCTCTCCGTCACCGCCGATAACCGGATTGCGGTCCTCACCGCCACGAGCGGTCAGGTTGGTGTGGCTGCCTGTCTTGGCATCGTAACGCCATATGTCACGTGTCACTGAGGATGTGTGGTGTTTGCGCCATTCGTTTTCGGTGCCTTTGTCGTCCTGATAAAGAAATGAAGCTCCGTCAGGGAGATAGCTGATGCTGAGTGCAGGCGTTCCGAGTATCTGTTGCGGACGGCCACCTTCAGCTGGGACTTTATAGAGCTGACCCATGCGTGAGCTTGGGTATATGAGGCTTGCGGCCGGAGCCTGAATGTTGGCGGAGTATACTACATATTTTCCGTCGGGGGTGAATCCCTGAGGGATCTCGGAGACAGAGTGGAATGTCAACTGACGCGCCGGTCCACCTTTGGCTTCCATTATGTATATGTCCTGTCCTCCGTTTCGGTCGCTTGCAAATGCAATTGACTTTCCGTCGGGTGACCATACCGGAACAGATTCGTATGATTCAGCAGTGGTGAGCCGCTTGGCTTCTCCGCCGGCGGCTGGCACAGTGAAGATGTCGCCCTTGTAGGTGAACGCAATGGTCTTTCCGTCAGGAGAGATCTGTACATCCCTCAGCCACAAAGGAGTGGCAGCTGTGACTGTCATTGTCGCGGCTGCGAAGAGGATTGATGATACTAATTTTTTCATTTATCGATTGGTTTATGATGTCGTTAAGGTCTATGGCCCCCTTTCCAGCTCAGTCTTTGCAGGTAGTCAGAAAGCCATACTCCTGCAAGGATAAGTGCACAGCCTGCGCACCCTATTATTGTCAGGGGCTCGCTGAGGATGAGCACTGAGAATATGAGTGTGATTATAGGCTGGAAATATAAGTAGTTGGAGGCTGTGACTGCTCCGATCTTAATTACGGTGTATGCCCATAGGAGGAATGCGCCAAGTGAGCATATGAGCCCGAGAAACAGAAGATTGTAGATGACAGTAGGGCGCAACAGTATCTCAAAAGGGGCTATCTCAGCTTCGATAGACAGGAATGGCAGAGCGGTGAGAACACCATAGAAGAATACTTTGCGTGTTATGAATTTTGCATCGTAGTGGGCATTGAGCGGTTTGAGTAAGAGTCCGTATATGGCCCAACAGAAGGCTGCGAGCAGTGCAAGTAAGTCGCCCAACGGATTGATGCTCATGTTGAAACTGCTGTTGAATATCACCAGCCCGACACCTATGAATGCTATTGTCGATCCTATGTAAGCACCTTTGCCTGGACGGTCGGATTTATAGACTATCCCCACAAGCAACACTGTGAGCAGCGGAGGCAGAGAGGTGATGAGCGACACATTGCTCACAAGGGTATATTCAAGCGCGACATTTTCGGCTATGAAATAGACCGAGCCGGCAACTATACCGCATAGGACGAAGAGCAACTCGTCTTTAAGATTGTTGGCGATCAGACGCTTGTGGCAAATGCTGAGCAGAGCGATGTACGCGATGGTAGAGCGGTAGATGTAGATTTCGATGGGATGAAGCCCGTTGTCGAGCAATACTCGTGTGGAGATGAAAGACAGTCCCCATGCCGTGACAGAAAGGCAGGCGAAGATGTGATAGATCCAAAGATTGCTCTTTGCGGAAACGCGTGTTGTTTCCATAAAATGAGAACGTGTTTTAACCGGTATTATTTAGCGGTTGGTTGATGATTGAATAAACTTATTGCAAATGTACAATATATTTTTCAAAAGTCAAAATAGATAAAAGAGCGGGGATAGTGATTGTTTTCCATAGGAAAAACTTAATTTTGTAATTCGAAAATGTATTGATTCAGCAACCGTAAAAATCAGATATCTGTAACCATGAAAAAATTTAAGTCAGCCATTTTTCTTATGCTGTGTCCTCTTGTTATGTTTGGTGCATCGGGTGTAAAGCTTATCCCGGCTCCAGGAGCAACGAATGTCAATATCGACACACGTCTGTCAATGATTTTTGATATGCCACCATCGGTGGGTGATGCAGGTGTAGTTCGTATTCACGATGCCGCTACAGGAGCAGTGGTCGATTCGCTTGACCTTTCCATTCCTGCCGGACCAACCGAGTCAACCAAGCTTCCAAAACCGCCATATACACTTACTCCTTATCTTTACGACGGTCCGCGTCGCACAAATGCCGATACGGAGCCTGGCACTCCTTCAGGGTCGGCAGCCCGGGCTACCGGATGTTATCAGTTGAACATTATAGGTGGATTTACCGACGGTTTTCATTTCTATCCTGTGATAGTCACAGGAAATAAGGCTGAGATATATCCGCACAATAATCTGCTTCAATACGGTAGGGAATATTATGTCACAATAGATCCCGGTGTTGTAAAGAGTGCGGATGGAAAGTTCAGAGGGATATCGAAAAGTGACGGATGGCGATTCTCCACCAAGCCTGCGTCTCCATCGTCTGAACAGCGTGATATCATCGTTGCTGCCGACGGTTCTGGTGATTTCAATACAGTGCAGGGGGCAATGGACTTTATTCCGGATAATAATCAGGAGCCTTATCGTGTGTATGTACGGAATGGAGATTATGAAGAGTTGGTGTATTTCCGGAATAAACGCGGTGTAACTATAGAAGGTGAATCCCGTGAAGGTGTGTATATACATTATCCTAACAATGAGGTGTTCAATCCTCATCCCGATGATGTTTCCACCAATGAATGGTCCGGTACATTCCCTTCACGCCGTGCTCCATTCATGGCTGATAATTGCACCGATATGATACTTAAGAATTTTACGGTCGCGACCACTTGCCGAGGTCAGGCTGAGGGGCTTCTGCTTATGGGGGAACGCAACACTGTAAAGGATGTCACCATCATCGGTGACGGAGATGCCTTACAGGTCAACGGATCTACCTATTTTGAGAATTGTCGCATCGAGGGGGGCGGTGACACCGTGTTAGGCCGTGGTCCGGCATTTTTCAAAGGATGTACTCTCACATCTCGCGGGCCGTTTGCGTGGATACGCAATGGCTCTGCTAACCACGGCAATGTATTTGTCGACTGTACATTTATCGGCGAAGATGGACACCTGCCTTGCCTTGCACGCACCAACGGTACATATCCGCATTGTGAAATGGTGCTGATAGATTGCCGGTTGCAGGGCATATCACCTGAAGGGTGGGGAGGCTTAGAGCGCGGTCCATACGACTATGTACGCTATTGGGAGTACAATTCCACCAATCTTTCTGATGGAAAACCGGCTGATGTGAGCCGTCGTGCTTCCGGGTCACGCCAGTTGAGCCTTCCGGCTGATTCTGCCGTGATACGTGCCTATCGTAATCCGCGTTGGGTGCTCGGATGGAAATAATGATATGAAGAAGCCGTCGTAACTCTCTGAGGAGGTGCAAAACGAATGCAGGATTGCTGCTACAAGCAATCCTGCATTCGTTTTGTATCTGTTAATGTCAGTTTTTTCAGTTCATTTCCAATCGGCGAGATATGGGTTGGCTTGCCGGGGAGCTACAGGTTCCTGATTGGGAGTCCAGTCTGCCATGTATTCATGTGTAGCCGACTTGTTGCTGGAGGAGTTGTCGGGTGTGGGCAGCGATATAGGAAGCCCATAACTTGAATAATCAAAAAATAAAGTTTCCATGTAGGTTCTGTTTAAAAAGTAAGAAAGAAAGCTGTATTTACGGTTGGTTAATGTTTAACAATCTGCTATGATATAATGTTCATAGAAAATGCAGGTTTAACATTTGTTGTCAAAAAAAAATGTTTTGTTAGATTTAGTGTTGCAAAAATATGTAATTATAATCGCAAAGATAATGATAAAATAAATGTTTTGCAAGTTTTTAACTTGCAAAAAGTAATAATAATATATAAATAGGATTTGCCCGGAATGCCAGGCAAATCCTATTTATACATTATTATCGTGTAGCGTCTGTTACTTCTAAAGTGTGACTTCGCCGCATAGGTTTACAGCGAAGCGTGCTGCGACAGCCGAGGGTGTAAGTCCGAGACCGAATAGATACATGAGTTTAGTGATGGCAGCTTCGGATGTCATGTCATGTCCTGAAATGACGCCGCATCTGGCAAGGCGATCGCCGGACACGTAACGTCTGGAATGCACACCACCGTTGACACATTGGGTTACATTGACTATCACAATCCCGCTTTCCACTGTGTTCTTGATCTCTTCAAGGAACCAAGTGGCTGTCGGGGCATTGCCGGCACCATATGTGCGCAGCACTATACCCTTGATTCCCGGAGTGTTGAGGATATGGTGAAGTGCCTCTCTGCTCATCCCTGGATGAAGGTCTACCGTGATCACACCCCTGTCCATGTTGGTGGCAACGTGCAGAGGCCGACGTTCATTTGGCCTGCGCAATGCCTTTTCCTGGAAATGTATACCGAGTCCGATCTTGGCGAGTTCAGGATAATTATTGCTCTTGAAAGCATTGAAGTTGTCGGCACTCATTTTGGTGGACCGATTGCCTCTCCACAGATAGTTCTCAAACAGAATTGCCACTTCCTGTACCATCGGGTCTCCGTTGTAGTCGGTTGCGGCTGCAATCTGGAGAGCTGTGATGAGATTCTCTTCACCATCGGTACGTACCTCGCCTATAGGTAACTGGGAGCCTGTGATTATGACTGGCTTGTCAAGATGTGCGAGCATGAATGACAACGCCGAGGCAGTGTAGGCCATTGTATCCGTGCCGTGGAGCACTACGAATCCGTCGTAACGGTCATAATTGTCCTCAATTGCGTGGGCTATCTCTTTCCAGCCTTCAGGTCCCATGTCACATGAGTCGATGGGTGTGAACTGGATATTGTCGATATGATACTCAAGCATCTTGATTTTGGGAACGTTGTCGATGAGGTGCGAGAAGTCGAAAGGCTCAAGAGCCTTTGTCTCAGCGTTCTCGATCATACCGATGGTGCCTCCTGTATAGATGATGAGGATGCGAGGAGTATGTGCCATAACTGTTGATTATTATCCGGGCGTGTTACTATTATCCGATCTTTGACCCGGGGGCAACCTGAGCGGATGGGGTGAGGAGCACTATTGAGCCGTCGCTGTTTTCTGCGGAGAGGATCATGCCTTGTGATTCAATGCCTTTGAGTTTGCGAACAGGAAGATTGGCTATGAAGCACACCTGTTTGCCCACAAGATCCTCGGGGTTGTAGTATTTGGCAATGCCTGAGACGATGGTGCGTTTCTCCATGCCGTCATCGATGAGGAAGCGGAGAAGCTTGTCGGCCTTTGGTACCTTTGTGCATTCAAGCACAGTACCCACACGCAGGTCGCTGCGGCAGAAAGTGTCAAAATCCACATCCTCGGCCTGTGGTTCAGGTTTCCATGCTGCGATTTCATTGGCTTTCTTGGTGTCGAGCAGTTTCTGCACCTGAGCCTGGATGGTGGAGTCCTCGATCTTTTCAAACAGTAGTTCGGGTTTGCCGAGCTCGGTGCCTATGGATACGAGGTCGGTTTCTCCAAGTTTATCCCATCTCATGTCATTGAGATGAAGCATTTCAGCAAGTCGGGCAGTTGTGAATGGGATGAACGGCTCGAAGGCTATGGCAATGTTGGCGCATATCTGCAAAGCTACGTTAAGGATGGTCTCGGTGCGAGCCATGTCGGTCTTCACTACGCGCCATGGTTCTGTCTCCTGGAGATATCTGTTTCCTACTCGGGCTATCTCCATCGCCTGTTTGAGTGCTTCACGGAAATGGAATGTATCGAGGGCTTCGGTTTCGGCCTTTATGGCTCCCTTCATATCCTCAATGGCCTGACGATCAGTGTCGGTAAGCTCTCCGGCGGCAGGTACTACCCCTCCGAAGAATTTGTGTGTGAGGACAAGTGCTCGGTTGACGAAGTTTCCAAGGATCGCCACAAGCTCATTATTGTTGCGGGCCTGGAAGTCAGCCCATGTGAAGTCGTTGTCCTTGGTTTCGGGTGCATTGGCAGTGAGTACGTAACGTAACACATCCTGTTTGCCGGGCATATCCTTGAGGTATTCGTGGAGCCATACAGCCCAGTTTCGGGATGTTGATATCTTGTCGCCTTCAAGATTGAGGAACTCGTTGGCTGGAACATTGTCGGGGAGCTGGAAATTATCGCCGTAAGCCATAAGCATGGCGGGGAACACGATGCAGTGGAACACGATATTGTCCTTGCCGATGAAGTTTATGATACGTGTCTCGGGGTCTTTCCAGTAGCGTTCCCAGCTGTCGGGCATGAGCTCTTTTGTGTTTGATATGTATCCGATTGGTGCATCGAACCACACATACAGCACCTTGCCCTCGGCACCTTCCACCGGAACAGGCACACCCCAGTTTAGGTCGCGGCTCACAGCGCGTGGCTGGAGTCCTCCGTCGAGCCATGACTTGCACTGTCCGTACACATTGGTTTTCCATTCCTTATGTCCGTCGAGTATCCATTCACGTAGCTTGTTCTCCCAACGGTCGAGAGGCAGATACCAATGGGTTGTCTCACGCATCTTCACCGGTTCGCCTGTGAGTGCCGAACAAGGATTGATCAGGTCAGTGACATTCAGCGATGACCCGCAAGCCTCGCACTGGTCGCCATATGCACGCTCGTTACCGCATTTCGGGCAGGTGCCTATCACATAGCGGTCAGCAAGAAATTCGCCGCCTTTCTCGTCGTAGGGCTGTAGGGCGGTCTGAACAGTGAATTCCCCCTTGTCGTAGAGACGGCGGAAGAATTCCGACGCAGTGTCATGATGTATGCGCGATGTGGTGCGGGAATAGATGTCAAACGATACTCCCAGCTCTTCCAGTGAATCCTTGATGATGGCATGGTAGCGGTCCACTATCTCCTGAGAGGTGACTCCTTCCTTGCGGGCACGCAGAGTGATGGGCACTCCATGCTCGTCACTGCCGCCTATCATCACCACGTCCTCGCCTTTGAGGCGCAGGAAACGTGCATATATATCGGCAGGTACATATACTCCGGCAAGATGGCCGATATGTACAGGTCCGTTGGCATAGGGGAGAGCTGTGGTTATGAGTGTGCGCTTGAAATTCTTTTCCATTGCGATAATTTTGAGCGATGTTTTTGATTTATAGTGCAAAATTACATCTTCCCCGCGACATTTCCAAGAGAGATTTTCAGTTTGGGTGATGGTGAATGAGCATGGTTACAAAATCAAAAGAGCATGGCCGCAGTTTATGTCGCGAACATGCTCTTTTGATTCTATCATGATTCTTCTGTGCATTGTCATGATTCTCTGATGTCGGAGTGTCAGTAAGGCTGCTCTTCCGTGAAATCGACTACACCTGGCTGGAACTCAATGGTGTCAAGGACGTAGGAGTTGTTTATGATTATATTGTAGATGTATGAGTAGCCCTGATTCCATGTATTTACATCTCCGGACAAGAGTGGGAACAGCATCTTTCCGCATGGGCTGTCTTCCACAAGTAGGTACTCAGGGGTGTATTCGCTGGGCCATATCTTATTGCCGGTGGCCTTATCTATGATCTCGCAGTCCACCTGTATATATCCACCGGAGAATTGTCCGCTGTTGGTGAAATTGAATGCATCAAGTGGCTGTGGCACAAAGAATGAAGCTTCAAGATTGCCGCTGGTAACGTCGATGGGTGTGGAAGTCAATGATATGGAGGTGCCGTGATCGTAAAAGATCATTGCGTCCGATTTCAGATTCAGATTATTCCATATGCCTTCCGCTGTAGCATTGTTCGTTGACTCATCCGGAAGAGAGAAGTCACCCTTGAGGAAAATATTTTTCAGCAATACATGATAGACTTTTATGTTATATTTGCTGTTTGTGCTTGAAAGCATCACTGCCACTTTGCTCATAGCATGCCTGAACAGTAGGTTGACAGGTGTTGGGCGTTCATGCTGATTGAGGCTCACTGCATATATGAGGTCGGTGCTGCCGTACGACATCCCTCGTATAGTGTGGCTGCCGTCAGTGTTTTCAGGCACATCGCTGCGGATATCAGGACTTATGGCATAGAAATTGACAGCGGTCCCGGGCCAATACACAGTAGGAGAGTAGGTCCATGAGCCGCCTTCACGGCTCACCGTAACCCCATCCATCAGTATGGATGATTCAGTGTAGGCGTAGACAATGAATTTCTGAAGTGATGCGGTTGTCGTTGAGGCTGCACGTGACGCCTTGGGTGCTACAGCCGAAAATCCTATACCTGTCTGTGGAGTGTCAGGGCTGTTCTCTTCCTGGGTACAGGAGCCAAGGAGAAGAACTGTCATAAATGATGCTGCTATCAAAAGTCTCATAGTCAGAGATATTTAGTTTAGATTACAACAAATTGGCAAATCTAATAGTTCACAATCACCGTAGTCCATCCAGATACGCTTGGAGCAAATCCGCTGTTGCCTTCAATGGGTGGTGCGTAGGGGAGATGTATAGAGTCGATAGTAAGTTGTACGTTAAGAGGGTCGGATGCATTGCGGATCTCTTCCGTCTTATCAAAATCGTATTTTATAATATTGCCGTCCGAAAGTTTAAAGAACAGGAGTATGTCATTGGGCTCACTGGCAGGTGATCCGGGAAGTCCGAAGGTCAGGAACTCGGAACAGACTGCTGAGTCGGCAGCCACGGACAGATCAAAAGGTATGCTCACTGCCTTTTCTGAATGGGTGTTGGTGTTGAGATTGATTCCCGATGACATTCCTGACAGCAGACCTTTCATGCATGCTACGCCGCTTAGGTTTTCAATGTGGTTGATCAGTAGCGTGTAGCGGGCTACAATCTGCTGCGGGTTAGTGATCATGTTCATGTCGGCGTTATGGATGAGATCTATTTTCTTGGCATATTCGGATGTTGTGTATTCCAGACAATTTGGGTCGAGTTTGACGAGTATGCTTGCGTCAGCCCACATCATGTCAGGCGATGCTCTCAGCTCGCCGATATGTGGATCAAACCCTATTGTCACATTCTTTGTAGTCGCGAATATATGTTCATTTTCATTGCTGACAAAATCGATCGATGCCGTATCGTCATTGAACATTATGAAACTGTAGCTCCCTTCAGGAAGGGAGATTCTTCCTGCCTCTTTGCCGGGGAAATCAAAACGCCATGGCTCGCATCCGCTATCGTAAAAAAACAGATATGCCATGCCTTCCGGGTTGGCTGATGTGTCAGTACCCCAGTTGTTGGTGATTGAGAATCCTATATTTGCATCCTCACATGGCTCCAGGTCATCGAATATGCAGGATGTCTCCGGCAGAGCGAGTGCCGAAGCTAAGAATAAGAGGTATGCACGTTTGAACAAAGCCATATAGGACGTTACTTGCTATTTATAACATTCTCTATGGACGGAAAGTTTCATAACCAGGATATTAAACTCTTTGGTCCATACCGTTGCATTATGCATGATATTTATAAATCTTGTGGGAATCGATTTTATACCGGAAAATATGAGTATCTTTGCCGCTAGTTTCAAACTATTTATTTTATGGCTAAGGGTAACAAGTTTGTTCGCGGAGTGAAGATTGCCGTTGCGGTGTTGGCTGTATTGGTGATGTCAGTTTGGTCAATGATACTTTACAGCGATGCATTTATTGACTGGTGGATAGTCCCGGCGGTTACATTGGGTGTAGGTATTGCAACTGCGATACATATGTGGAAATGGTGGATTCCGCTCACGTGGTCGGAATCCGGGCTGTTCAATGGGATGTGCCATTCGGTGTTTACCGCAGTGCTTTTGACATTTGCATTTTTCGCTCTTAACAATATGCTTGCCGATTCAGCGTCGGAACGGGCTGATACCGCAGTTGTGGCAGGTCATTTCAGGGAAGAGCATCACCGTCACCGTCGAGTGGGGCGTAGATATGTTGCCAACGGTGAGGTATACTATACTTATAAGCTACAGTTGAAGCTGTCTGACGGCAGGACTAAGTTTGTGGAAATGCCATTGAAAAATTATCGCCGCATTCATGATGGTGACTCGGCATCGGTGGTGCTTCGTGACGGTCTTTTCGGAGTGCCGGTGTTTGATCACAAGGCTTTGAGGTTTCGCAAGGCCAAGAGGAGTGATAGGCGTTGAGGTATCAGTGCAATGCTATGATAAGCCATGACGAGATGCTCATGTAGATCAGCATTCCGATAATGTCGTTGGTGATGGAGATGAACGGACCGGTGGCAAGTGCGGGGTCGATCTTGAGTTTTTCGAGTGTCAGCGGCACGAATGTCCCGAATACCGATGCGAACATTACCACGCAGAACAGTGATATGGATACGGCAAACGTGGTCACTTCATGACCGTGACCTATGGTGAAATAGTTGTATATGAACACCAACAGGGCTATTATGCCGCCGTTGAGCAGTCCCACGCCAAGTTCTTTCAGCAGTTGCTGAGTGGATTTCTTGATGTCAAGTGAGCCATTGGCGAGGCCCTGTACGACTATCGCTGATGATTGTGTGCCGACGTTTCCTCCTGTGCCTCCGATAAGAGGTATGAACAGGGCAAGCGCGGGGTCAACTACGAAGCCACCCTCAAATTTACCGAGAATAAACGAGTTGCACAGTCCTCCGATCATTCCGATCAGCAGCCACGGAAGCCGGGCTTTGGTCTGGGCAAATAGTTTGTCGTCGCTCTCCACATCATGGGTAAGACCTGATGCCAACTGGTAGTCTCGTTCGTTAGAGTCACGCACCTGGTCCATCACGTCATCGACTGTGATGCGTCCCAGCAGTCTACCGATGGAGTCGACCACAGGCATTGCCACAAGGTCGTATTTTTCAAAGTCAAGTGCCACTTCGTCGATGGGGGTGTCGGCTTTGACTGCCACAGGATCATCCTCCATGACATGTTTTATTTTCGATACTGATGGGTGGGTGATCAGTTTCTTTAGCGGAAGAGTGCCCTTGAGGCGGTCATCGTTGTCGACAACATAGACGTAGTATACCTCGTCCATGTCCTCGGCCTGCATTCTCATCTGCCTGATGCATTCGGGCATGCTCCAGTTCTCGTTGACAACGATCATTTCGGTGCCCATGAGTCCGCCAGCGGTGTCCTCGTCGTACTTCAGCAGGTCTATGATATCGCCTGCCTGCTCCACATCGTCAATGTGGCTGAGGATTTTTTCGCGTTCATCCTCGTCAAGCTCCTGTATCACGTCAACGGCATCGTCGGTGTCGAGGTGCTCGATCTGCTTGGCTATGTCCTCGGCATCCATCTTGCTCAGGAGCTGCTGGCGTTCGTCCTCGTCAAGTTCCATGAGCACGTCAGCCTGATTCTCTTCGTCGAGCAGCAGGTACAGGTATTCGGCCTCGTCAATGTCGAGCTCATGGTATAGCTCGGCGATCTCAGCCGGGTGTAGGTCCTTCAGCTCATCGCGGGCTGCATCGTCGGCATGGTCCTCGATGATTTTTTGCAGATGATGGATGTATTCGGGGGTAAAATCTTTCATTGCTTGATGGGTGATGTGGTGAGCGATTGTTTATCTCTCTCTACAGCCGCCCCGAAGTAGCGACCTTCTATCCGGCTGACGAGACGAGTTGCGTCAGCTCGATGAACTGAGCCACCGACAATTGTTCGGGGCGCAGAGCAAGCAATGGGGAGTCGGGCAACGGGACGCCGGCAGGGAACAGCCCGCGCAGTGAATTGCGGAGTGTCTTGCGTCGTTGTCCGAATGATGTTTTTACGATTGTCTTGAAGAGACGTTCGTCACACCCGAGCGATGTCACGTCGTTGCGGGTCATGATGATTACGCCGCTCTTGACTTTTGGCGGTGGATTGAACACATTTTCATCCACAGTGAAGAGGTATTCCACGTCATACCATGCCTGGAGCAGCACGCTGAGTATTCCGCGTGCCTTGGTGCCTTCGGGTGCGGCAAGCCTTTCGGCGACTTCCCGCTGTAGCATTCCGGAGCACACTGTCACCTGATCCTTGTAGTCAAGGACATGGAAAAATATCTGAGAGGATATGTTATAGGGATAGTTGCCTATCACTCCGAACTTTTTCCCATCGGGATAAAGGGCGGAAAGGTCTATCTTAAGAAAATCGGCGTCAAGGATTCTGCCGTTAAGTTCCGGAAAATTGTAACGCAGATATTCGATGCTCTCTCCGTCGATCTCGGCTACTTTGACATCATGCCCTTTGGCGAGCAGGTACTTGGTGAGCACTCCCATGCCTGGACCAACTTCAAGAACCGGAATTCCTTTCCATGGATCAATGGTGGATGCAATCCGCTCAGCCACAGACTCGTCTATAAGGAAGTGCTGCCCTAAAGCTTTTTTGGGTTTTACGGCACTTTCCATTCTGCGTGGACGCGGGCTGTTATGGCTGTTGCGGTCTCTTTTCATCATGACATGGGTTTTCGGACACAAAGTTACTTTTTTTCCATGAAATATCCGCCCAAACATTCGATTTTAATTATTTTAAATTCTTTCAACCATTGTTTGAAAAACCATACGTGTGGTAATGGCGTTTGTAATATTGAAAGCACGAAAGGAGTGTCGCTCATCCTGTTGGTGATGTTCTCTCCACGTAGGCTCTCACAATGTAGCCCGCAGGTCAGTGCACCTCAGGCTATGTGGAGTACCCTTCACCGGGTGGCTTCGCAGATTCCCGGCGCAGGGCAATTTCTCTACTTAAGTGGGGTGAGCGTCAAGTTCCGGTAATAGTTAAGGTCTTTAGCCGTAAAGACCTTGGAATGGCAGAAATGTTGCCGTTCCGTATCTACAACTTCGGCCCGGCAAGTGGAACCAGTGTCCCGCCGGGCCTTTTTTTGTGTATCTCTATTTTGTCGGGTTATAGCTGTCCTTGCTCTATGAGTGTGGCTACGCGCTCGATTATGGCGTCTTTGCGGTCTTTATCAGGTTTGTAGCTTGTGCGGAGGTTCACGCCGAACACTCTGCCGAACGTCTGCCAGAATCCAGCCCGGAATGATCCGAGGAATGCTTTCAGTATATTGTAGCTTGACTGGTTGGTCTCGCGGTTGATTAGCTTTATTAGCATCTGTGCCTGTGACTTGGTGAATTTCTTGAGCACCGGTTTGTATTGCTCAAACACGGCACTCTCCATCTTTTTCAGGTGGTCCTCCCGCTCTTTTTGTGTAGGGAATGTTTCGATGTACTCGTAGGTCTCGATTAGTGTCTCGCAAATGAGTTTGGCGTATGGAAGAGTCTTGCGTACATCGCGTACGGTTTTCCAGTAGAATTCCTCCTCTTTCTTATTCTTGAATTTCTTCATGGGAGGGAACACTGTGACATCCGACAGCACAAGCATCAGGCAGTCCTCTCCATCTTCTCCAGGGAAGAGATAGTATCCCTGAAGGGCACGTTTCCGCCCGCCTCCAGCCTCTATTTCCTCAGCCGAAGGCACATCATTGCCCACGGGTGACTGACCGAAAGAGGGGATTAGAGTCAACAGGCATAGAATGCAGGGGATAATATGTCGAAATATAGCTGGCATATCCATATAACAACGAGAAATGAGCTTGTTTATTGTGTGGTTATTTTGTGGTATGAAAAAAATAATAGGGCAGGGAAGCTTCCATCCCCGCCCTGATTTAAGTTATAAGATGATCTTATCTGATTCGTGGGGCTATAAGTGGGGATAATCTACCGTATAATGAAGCCCGCGTGACTCCTTGCGTTCTTTGGCCTGGCGCATTATGAGGTAGCCTACGTTGATGATGTTGCGTAGTTCGCATATCTCGCGTGATGCTTTGGAGCATTTGAACAGTTTCTCGGTCTCTTCATATAGGATGTCAAGACGGTTCCAGGCACGGTCGAGCCGCAGGTTGGATCGCACGATGCCTACATATGTCCCCATGATCTGACCTACCTCTTTGATGCTTTGGGTTATGAGCACCATCTCTTCAGGATGGCGTGTCCCCTCGTCGTTCCAGGCAGGCACATCGCTACGGAAATCGTAATGGCTGATATGCTCCATGGAGTGTCGGGCTGCCGCATCGGCATACACTACAGCCTCGATGAGCGAATTGGATGCGAGACGGTTGCCTCCGTGGAGCCCTGTGCAGGAACATTCGCCTACGGCATAAAGTCGTCTGATGGACGACTCTCCGTTAGTGTCGACTTTTATGCCTCCGCACAGATAGTGGGCGGCTGGTGCCACAGGGATATAGTCCTTGGTGATGTCTATGCCGAGCGACATGCATTTCGCATATATGTTGGGGAAATGCTTCTTGGTTTCCTCCGGGTCCTTGTGAGTCACGTCGAGGTACACATGGTCGTCGCCGTGGAGCTTCATCTCAGAGTCAATGGCTCGTGCCACAATGTCGCGTGGCGCGAGTGAGAGCCGGGGATCGTATTTTTGCATGAATTCCTCGCCGCGCTTGTTGCGCAACACCGCTCCGTAACCTCGCATTGCCTCGGTGATGAGAAATGACGGCCGGTCGCCGGGATGGTAAAGAGCTGTGGGGTGGAACTGTATGAATTCCATATCCTTGACAGTTCCTTTGGCGCGGTATACCATGGCTATGCCGTCGCCGGTGGCGACAAGTGGATTGGTTGTGGTCTGATATACGGCTCCGGCTCCTCCGGTTGCCATAAGGGTCACTTTTGAAAGGAATGTGTCGACTTCTCCTGTCTCGGTGTTGAGCACATAGGCTCCGTAGCATGTAATGTCGGGTGTGCGGCGGGTCACAATCTTGCCGAGATGATGCTGGGTGATTATCTCGATAGCGAAGTGGTGCTCGTAGACATCTATATTTTTGTTGGTGCGGACAGCTTTGATAAGCGAGTCCTGGATTTCAAAACCGGTGTTGTCGGCATGATGGAGTATACGGAACTCCGAGTGTCCTCCTTCTCTGTGCAGATCGAATGAGCCGTCCTCTTTCTTGTCAAAATTTACTCCCCAATGGATCAGTTCTTCGATCTGCGACGGGGCATTTCTTATCACTTTCTCCACTGCTTCAGGATCGCTGAGCCAGTCGCCTGCCACCATAGTGTCGTGGATATGTTTTTCAAAGTCATCGACCTTGAAGTCGGTCACCGACGCTACGCCTCCCTGGGCGAGAGCGGTGTTGGCCTCATCGAGTGTGGTTTTGCACACTAATGCAACAGTGCCGTGGCCGGCTACCTTTAGGGCAAAGCTCATTCCTGCAATGCCTGACCCTATTACGAGAAAATCATATTTTCGTGTCATATTTTCACATCGTTGGGGAGTGACTCCGGTAAGAGAGTGCGCTCGTATGTATCCGCAAAGTTAATGAATTTTGTATTGTCCTGATTTTTTTATGGCAATAAATTTTTAGTGACGAATAAAAAAAGAATCGGGTCATCATCTCGACGACCCGGTATCTTTAACCTTAAATCTAATACCATGAAAACACAGTGCAAATAATAGTAACTACATCCTTATAACATACCTTATCGGAAAAAGGTTCATTGCTAAGATGTTTTTATACAGCTTTAAATAATTGTGCCGAGAGCGATGAATAAAATAGGGACAAGGCGTCGTTATGCCTTGTCCCTGAGATTTTTGCCTATCTCGATGAGAGAGATGGATATGCTGTCGTCAAGAGTCTGTTAGTTATTGTCTTTTTTAGGATAGGTGTATGTGAGGCTTGCGTTTACGTGGCACGGCTTGATGGGGTGCTGCGGATTGAGGGCCTCAAGGTCTATGTCGAATGACATTGTGGTATTTCCCTGCGGTACGAAAGTGCGGGTCTTGATGTTGGATATGCTGCAATCCTTCATTACACCTGCAGCATCTTTAAGCTCGATTTTCTTGTCCTCCTCGGTAGTTATTGAGAAACCGTTGGAGTCAACCTTGACAGGGAGATTTTCTGCACTTAATGTCACTGTTGACATTGATGAATTGAATTTCACGTCAAATAGGGTGAGTGATGCAGTGAGTTTCTGGCTGTCGGTCTTGTCGGGGGTGAGGACGATCCTGACTACGGCATTGTTATAGGTGTAAGGTTCGTCGTCCGATTCAGGATTGAGCGGGGTTGATATAATGTCGTCGGCAGGGAAATAGTAAGAGTGGGGGAATGCTGAGATCTTATAATTGTTGCTGAGATTGCTTGCTGTGAAATCAAGCTTATAGATTGGGGCGTAACCGAGCTGTCCTGATATAGAGATGCTTCGTTCGATAATGCTGAATGACACATTGTTGAACATTATCTGGTCCTCTTGTCCTTCCGGGGTGAGGAGGCTGCCTTTGAGATTGTAGCTGTAGTCGGTATTGCTGATTGTCAGCGGCATTGCCGGGAGGCGGTAAGTGAGGTTGGACCCATTGGGGGTGAATTTGATATTGCTCATGCTCATTACGCCAGTGCCTTCGGTGAAATTGATGTCGATAATGTAGTTGGGGGCTGTGGTTATGAATGGATGTTCGGGGTCATTCATGTCGGTGACCACATTGAAGCACATGTTGTTGCCGTAGTTGATGGTGGTCTTTTGGGTGTTGTCACCATCGGAGTTGAGGCAGGAGGTAAAGGTGATGGCGGGTACTAAAAGAGCCGCTGATAGAATTGTCTTTTTCATTCTTGAGTAGGTATGGTTTTCTAAATTTATGTCGTGATATAAAACGCGCTGGTTTATTGTTTATTGCAGTGCATTCTGCGCTATAATGCTAAATAACACCAAGAAGTGTTAACAGGATCGGATGCATACTAAATATTGTCGATGTGAACGCGCAGTGTTATGCCGGCGCAGAGAGGTTTGCCTCTCTGAAAGAAGTTGTTGCCTATGGATTCGTAACGGAATACGTCAAACTTTGTATCGGTAAGATTCTTTCCCCACAGATCGAGTGAATAGCGAGAGTGCTCTAAGCGTATGGATGCTCCGAGCTCCGCATAGAATGGTTGACGGTATATGTTCATTTCGTCCCAGTATATCGAGCCTGTCCCGCGCAGAGTGGGGCAGAAGCTTATGGCTTCGACCATCGATGAGCGCACTGGCATGCGGTAGGCAGCCGAGAGGAAGAGTGTGTTGGATGGCGCATAGGGGACACGCTTTCCTGAAAGATCGTCGTGTCCGTCAAAGAAATGGCGGAACGTAGCATTGGTGTATCCGTAGGCAAGGTCGAATCTCCATCTTGCCGATGGGGTGTATCGCAGAGTGAGTTCTGCTCCTAATGAGCGCGTGCGGCCGGCATTTGCCATCATGCGTCCTGTGCCGTCTCCTTCAGGAAAGACTGTGACTTGCTGGTCACGCACATCAATGAAGAATGCTGAGAATGTGGAGTAGACCCTGCCTTGGTCGCAGGAGAAGTGCCCTCCGAGCTCATAGTTCCATGAGGTCTCCGGTTTGTAGCTTACGTATTGGTCTACGTCAGCTTCCTCTCCGTGCCCTGCCACTGCCATCATTTTGGACTGAAGGATATTGCTGAACATCTGTGTGTTGAATCCTCCAGCCTTGAATCCTTTGGCTACGGATAGGAATACAGCTGAATTCTTCATATTGTATGTCACAGAGACGTTGGGTAGTAATTCGCGGAAGGATTTCTTGAGTTTGCCGTAATCGTCGATTGCTATTTCCTGGGTTAACAAGGGGATCATTCCTGCCTGCCCCATCATTCTGTACATGGTGGCAGAGGTGTTCACATTGCTGTGATATGAGAGAGCAGTCTGCTCGTAGTCGAAGCGCAGAGAGGCTGACAGGGTCCATTTCCCAAGGTCGAGTGTACTTCTGTGGTACACTGCTATCCCTTTGGTGGGTGTGCGGAAGTCGTTTCCGAGGATGAATTCGTCATCATTCCATCTCAGTTCCATCCCTTCCGGTAGTTTTGAATTTATGTTCTTGAGTATAAGGCGGTCGATGCCGTCCTCCTTGAATGTCACAGGTGCTGTCATGCGGTTGTGCTTGTAGAAGCCGAACACACCTGCAAGCCAGGAATAATTGCCTGCATTGCCGCGTATCACTATGTCCTGTGTCACACTCCTGTCGTATTGGCGCTGGGTAAGAGTGAAGTAGCTGTCAGGGAGGAAGTCCTGATCAAGAGTCATGTTGTCTTTGAGATACTGTAGTCCTGTAATGGACGCGATGCTGAAGTGAGGACCTATCCACCTTACGGTGAGTCCGTCGGTGACGGATGTGCGACGGTAGAAGCATGTGTCATTGTAATTGATGTCACCTGTCTCGACATAGGCATATGGGTAGCCGCTCTGCTTTGAGTGTCCTGCCGAGAGCACATTTTCTATGCTCAACCGGTCAGTGGGACGCCACACGGTTCTCCATCTTCCTGAGAAGTCGGTTGTCCCGTCGGCGTGTTTGCCGTTGTGGAGATTTCGGAAATATCCGTGAGTGTGTGATGCATATCCGTTGATGCTCATGCCCAGCCGTGGTGCGAGCTTATGATATACCCCCACTCCGGCGCGGTAGGCTCCAGGCAGGCTCCCCTCAGCCATGAACCTTAATCCCTGATAGGAAAGAGGAGAGAGTGTATAGACATTGATGAGTCCGGCTATGGTGTTGCGTCCGTAGAGTGTCGACTGCGGACCGCGGAGCACTTCGATTCGCTCCACGTCAAGCATATCGAAATCATAGCTGTTTTTGTTTAGGTAGGGGATGTTATCGATATTTAGTCCGACGGCGGGTTGGTCTATGCGGGTGCCAATGCCGCGCACATATATCGAAGATGTCATTCTGGAGCCGTAATCCGGCATATAGAAGTTCGGTGCGATCTCGCTCACGCCTTTCATGCCGCTCACGTTGAAACGTTCGATCTGCCTCTGATTGATGGTGGTCACTGTGACAGGCTGCCGCATCAGTGATGAGGAATGTTTGATAGCTGTGACACTGACTTCACCGAGGGGTGTGGCTGAGGTATCGGCAGGAGCGTAGGTTACGTTTGTAGGCGATTCTGCCCCTTTGGCTCCTGACATTACGGAGAGCAGGATTAATGTTGTTAGTATATGCCGCATTGTACGAATTGTTCACTAATATGAATATCAGTGTGCAAAGGTACACATTTATTCATCACTCCGCAAATACTTTAAAATAGTGATATGTTTGTCGGTTGTTTATTTTGTAAAAACCACAAGGACAAAACGACATAGGAAACAAAAGGTTTCCCATATCATTTTGCCCTTGTGGATTTATTGTAATGAGGGAGTGTTACTACTTGGTAACTCGCTCAAGCCATTTTACCATCGCGAACATGATGCCCATGGAGATGATACATACAGCGAGGAACACTGACCATGCTACCCAGATGGGAGCCTTGTTGTAGATCAGCGGGCCGATCCAAAGCATGAGGTTGCCTACGGCTGTAGCTCCGAGCCACAGACCCTGACAGAGGCCCTGCATGTGCTTGGGTGCCACCTTTGATACGAACGAGAGTCCGAGGGGAGAGATGAACAGTTCGGCTACTGTCATGAAGAAATAGTACAGGATGAGTACCCATGGTCCTGAAAGAAGCCCTGCCTTGGCAGCTTCGCTGAGGGCGCGGAAATCAGTGCCTGAAGGATAATTCATGTATACAGAGTAGATGGTGAGGAACAGGTAGGCGATACCTGCAAGACCCATACCTATAGCGATTTTGCGCGGGGTTGATATCTCTTTACCCTTTTTGGCGAGTGAGGAGAAGAGAAGTATGATTACCGGAGTCAGGACGATCACGAAGAACGGATTGACAGCCTGCCATATTTCAGGGGCGATAGTGGATGTGTCCACGAAGTCGCGGGCGAAGAGCGACATTGATGTTCCGTTCTGGTGGAATGAGAACCAGAAGAAGATCGCGATTCCGAGCACTGCGAAGAGGGCATACATTCTCTGCTTGATCTCCTTTGCCATAGCGGCTTTTTCTTCGGCTGTGTAGCTTGCCTCTTCGGCAGCCTCACGGCGTGCGGGTGAAGGCAGACCTTTCTTCACGGCGAGGAACACTCCAAGCGATATGAGCATGGCAGCTACCGAAGCAATGAACGAGTAGTGGATACCTGTGTTGAATACGTCAAGGTATTTTGTACAGAACTCGGCTATGTCACCTCCCTGATGTCCTACCTGAGTGGCAAGGGCATAGAGGTTGTTCATATTTTCCTCGTTCATGGAGTCGGTGAGGTTCAGGTATTCATGGCACATTGCCGGGAACGAAGCATTGTATGACATGCTGTTGGCGTTGAGCCACCAGCTGCGGAGCAATGGGGCTACGAACGGAGCGAGCACGCCGCCAATGTTGATGAACACATAGAATATCTGGAATCCTGAGTCGCGCTGTGAGCTGTACTTGGGATTGTCGTAGAGCTGACCGACGATTGCCTGAAGGTTGCCTTTGAATAGGCCGTTACCGAATGCGATAAGGAACAGAGCCACACATGTCACAGTGAGCAGCCATGAGGTGTTGCCCTCGGTGGCAAGCACCGGAATGGATAGAATAATGTAGCCAAATGTCATGACAAGAAGGCCCGAGATGATGGTGCCCTTGTAGTTCATGGTCTTGTCGGCGATATATCCGCCCACAAGGCTCAGCACGTAGATGCCGGCATAGAAGAAGGAATAGATAAGGGTACTTGTCTCCTCGTTGAGTCCGAACTTGGAACAAAGGAACAGCACGAGCACGGCGTTCATGATGTAATATCCGAAACGCTCGCCCATGTTACTCAGGGCTGCTGGTATAAGGCCCTTGGGGTGGTTCTTAAACATAAATGTGATGATTGGTATTGGATTAGTTTTCTCTGAGTGCAAATATAAGTAAAAAGAATATTATTCCAAAATAAATTCGATTTCATCAAGCAATTGAATCGATAAAGTTTGGGTCAGCCGGCTGGCAGCCTGTCTTTCAGCTTTTACAAAAGGGTGCATAATATGGGCGATTTCTTTCGGTGACGGAAATCCTGCCTCGCGTCCGGCTGGGGATGAGGCTGTATTTAGAAGGTTGAACATCAGGCGCAGGGCTGTATATCTCATCATTTCCTCGTCTGATCCGGCTGCTTCGATGGCTAAGTCGATAGCCTCGGGGATGTGGCGGAGAAGCTTGAGGCATAGCACATCAGCCACTTCTGTCGTGGGTGCGGTACGTATCCATCGGGCAGCTGTTGCGGAGTCCATGTCGGCGGCAGGGTAGAGCATGGGAGCAAGCATAAGGCTCTCGCGGGTGCGGCGGTCAGCCCACAGTTCTTCAGCCAGATCTGCCTCATGGGGCTGCTCGGCAGCTATTTCTGTTATCTGTGGGAGATTGAGCCCGAATATGATCTTGTATTCAAGTCCGGCTTTGCGGAGTGTGTCAGCGATGATTCCGTTACGCATAGCAAAGAATCTACGCTTTATTATCTGCATTCTGTTGTATTCCGGCATGGCAGGAGGATAGTCGTGAATGTTATTTTAGATTTTTGTTTCCGCAAAGATACGGAAAATATTGTAATATGGATTGGCATGGGGCTATGTGAAATCGGTTTTATGTTCCTGTCTCTCGATATTTTGGGAATTACTATATAAGTAGATGAATATTTGTACTGTCATAAAATTTAACGGAATGAATCATAACAAATGCGAGTGGTTGTGTGTTTTTCAAATAAATATCTACCCACTAACAATTATTATATTATGAGTACTAAGGAATCCTCTTCTCGTGTGTCGGTATGGCTCATTGTCGGTGTTATTGTTCTGATAGTGTTGCTGCTGGTGTGGCTTACTGTCGCCGATATTTTCGGTGATACCGATGTTGCAGCTTTCATAGCTCCGCACAGGTACTTGCTAAAACTCTTTTAACATTAGTGTAAGTGCTTGTTTCGCGAATTCTCATTACATTTGCATCAGATATTAACAAATTTAAATTAAAATAAACTGAAAATGAAACTTCTCAAGGTTATAGGTGTTCCGATGCTGGCAGTGTGCGTGCTCGGGATGACAGGATGTTCGTCAATGACCAATACCGGTAAGGGTGCCCTTATTGGCGGCGGGGCAGGAACTGGTGTAGGAGCCGGTCTCGGAGCTCTTATCGGTGGGGGCAAGGGTGCTGCAATCGGTGCTGCAATCGGTGCCGCTGTAGGCACAGGAGCCGGTGTGCTCATAGGAAAAAAGATGGATAAGCAGCAGGCTGAACTTGAAGCTGAACTTGCAAAGCAGGCGCAGATCGAAAAAACTACCGATGCCAATGGTCTACAGGCTATTAAGGTTACATTCAACAGTGGAATCCTTTTTCCCACCAACGGTACCACACTCAATGCCAACGCCAAGGCTGATCTCAGCAAGTTTGCTTCATCGCTTATAAATAACCCTAACACAAATGTTCAGATATACGGTTATACCGATGACACCGGCTCGCTTGCTGTAAACGAACGGGTATCCACAGGTCGTGCCGATGCTGTGCGCAACTATCTTCTTAACAGTGGCGTTCAGGCAAACCGCCTCTCAGCTCAGGGACTGCCTATGCAGGATTATGTAGCGTCCAACTCTACCCCTGAGGGTCGTGCCCAAAACCGTCGTGTGGAGATCTATATCACCGCTAATCAGCAGATGATCGATGCAGCCAACGCCGGAACACTAAAGTGATCTAATCATCATCAATTCTAATATCGGTGGGGAACGGTTTCATTTGAATGAAAACCGTTCCCTGTTTTTATATGTAATTTAATCGCAATAAGCTATATCGGCGGAATAATGTGCAGTAAATAATGAAAACCGATACGGATTTTAAAGAGATATTAGTACCTTTGCGGTGAAAAATATTTTATATCATTTTCTAAAATGAGCGTAACGGTATTAGGAATCGAATCGTCGTGTGACGATACTTCGGCAGCAGTTATCCGCGACGGCGTGTTGCTCAGCAATGTAATAGCATCGCAGGATGTTCATGCCGAATATGGTGGTGTTGTGCCTGAGCTTGCTTCGCGGGCTCATCAGCAGAACATTGTGCCGGTGGTGGACACTGCCCTCAAACGTGCCGGTATCGATAAGCACGGCCTGTCGGCTATAGCATTCACTCGCGGACCGGGACTTCTCGGCTCGCTTCATGTTGGCACATCTTTCGCCAAAGGTCTTTCCCTCGGGTTGCGTGTTCCTATTGTGGATGTCAATCATCTTCATGGTCATGTGCTCTCTCATTTCATACGTCGTGAGGAGACTGATGTTGTGCCTGAGTATCCGTTCCTCTGTCTGCTTGTCTCCGGCGGCAACAGTCAGCTGATACTTGTACGCAATTACAATGATATGGAGATTCTTGGCCGCACCATCGATGATGCAGCCGGCGAGGCTTTCGACAAGTGCGCCAAGGTTATGGGACTGCCTTATCCCGGAGGTCCGCATATCGATCGTCTTGCAGCTGAGGGTGATGCCTCTAAATTCAAGTTTGCCAAGCCTCATATCCCGGGTCTGGACTATAGTTTCAGCGGACTGAAGACCTCGTTTCTTTACACGCTCCGTGACAATGTGAAGCTTGATCCTGATTTTATTGAGAAGAATCTGGCTGATCTTGCGGCATCATTACAGCACACTATCATAGATATCCTCATGGATAAGCTTGACAAGGCTGTAAAACAGACCGGAGTAAGGACTGTAGCTATAGGCGGAGGTGTCTCAGCCAATTCGGGTGTGCGTGATGCCGTCTCCGCCTATTGTCAACGGCGTGGGCTCACAGCTTTCATACCTCCGAGATTGTTTACTACCGATAATGCCGCTATGGTCGCTATAGCCGGTTATTATAAATATATCGACCGAATATTCTGTCGTTACGATCAGGTGCCGTATGCCCGCGTAGGAGTATGAGCACTTTTACTGTCTAATCTTGTAAAATAACTCTCACTTATGGAGAGAGATCTCATATGAAAGTATCCGTTATTGTCATTGGAGACGAATTGCTGATAGGTCAGGTTGTCGATACCAATTCGGGATGGATTGCCCGCCATATATCACCTTATGGATGGGAGGTGAATGATGTTCAGACCGTTGGAGACAACGCCGACGAGATACGTCGATCCATCGACCGGGCTTTTGAGCTAAGCTCTGTAGTGCTCACTACCGGAGGGCTTGGTCCGACTAAGGACGATATCACCAAGTCGGTGCTTTGCGATTACTTCGGAGGGGAGATGGTGACCGACACTTCCGTTACAGAGAATGTCAACCGTATATTTGCCCGCCGAGGCATAAAAATGAACCCTCTCACAGCGGCGCAGGCTATCGTCCCCAGTTCCTGCCGGGTGATTCAGAACCGTGTCGGGACTGCTCCAATCATGTGGTTTGAGCGTGAGGACGGTAAGGTGCTCGTATCAATGCCCGGGGTGCCCTTCGAAACATCCACAATGATGTCGGAGGCGGTGTTTCCTGCCTTGCGAGAGCGTTTTCCATCGCCGGTACATATAGAACATGCTGTTCTGATGGTCACCGACTACACTGAGAGCGGACTTGCCATGAAGATATCCGCATGGGAAGAGTCTCTTCCTGAATATCTGCATCTTGCATATCTGCCTAAGCCGGGGCTGATACGTTTGCGTCTCGACGGTCATCATGAGGATGTCGCTTTTATCAGAGGGGAGGTGGCTCGTGAACTGGCAGTCCTGAAAGAGATTCTCGGTTCGGCAGTCCTTGCGGATGAGGACCTTACTCCGGCTGAAATACTTCTGAAAGAATGTGTTGAAAAAGGTGTCACAATATCTACGGCTGAAAGTTGCACCGGTGGTAACATTGCCCATGAACTCACACTTATTCCTGGAGCGTCAGAGGTGGTCAACGGTGGTGTGGTGTCATATAGCAATGGTGTTAAGGTAAATGTGCTTGGAGTCTCCGTTGCTGACATAGATGCGAATGGAGCGGTTAGCATACCTGTGGTGCGTCAGATGGCTGCCGGAGCTCAACGCGCAGCATCGTCACGCCTTGCAGTGGCGACAAGTGGCATAGCAGGTCCGGGCGGAGGCTCTGAGGAGAAGCCTGTAGGGACGGTGTGCATATGTGCGCGTCTTGATGACAAGGAACTTTACGAGACAGCTCATTTCAACGGTTCCAGAGCCCGCATAATCGACTCGGCTACCACCCGCGCTCTTATTCTGGCGATCAAGCTCATTAAAGAACTGTAATCATTATCCGATCTATACAGCATATCCACAGCTGCGAAATAAGCAGCTGTGGATATGCTGTATATGTAAATATAGTATTTCTGATGGTAGTTAATCGTGTGACTTGTCTTGAGAGATTGCCTGGTAGACAGTATCGGAAATGCGAGCCATTATGGCGGCAGCTTGCTTTTCGTTTCCGGCGAAGTCTTTCACAAGGATTACGAGTGTGTAGGATGTGCCGTCGGGAAGAGTGATGTATGCGGCATCATTGTGGGCTATAAGCCTGCCATTTTCATTGATGTATCCGGAGCCTGTCTTATGGGCTATGGTTATGCCATCCTTATTAATAAGAGGTGCGGCTATTCGGTCAGTCCCGGTAGAACAGCTACGCATTGTCTCACATATGAATTCCTGTTTTTCATGGCTTAGTATGCTGTCGGTGAACAGTCGTTCCACAAGCATTGCGACCCCCAAGGGTGATGAATGGTTATTGTAGCTTCTGGAATGATCGGACTGCATGTCGGATTCGCGTTCAGTGATTCTGAAACTGTTGCGCGGGATGAGAGTGGCTATGAAGCTGTCGGTTTCGGCTACGCTTACCAGCCGGTCAAACATCAGATTGCTCGCATTGTTGTCACTTTGCATCAGTGTGTAGCGTAGGAGTTCGCTTACAGGTATGCTGAAGTGTTCATTATCATGCTCCTTAAGCATGGGGCTCCAGGTGTCGGGGTTGAGCGATGTGCGGTCAATCTCTATTATTGTGTCAAGAGGAGTGCCTTTTAGATCGAAAGAATGACAGATGGCTACTGCCTGATGCATCTTAAAGACACTCATCAGGGCATATTTGTCAATGTCGTTGACTGTGACGGTGTCCTTGCTGTCAATGATGGCTGCTACTCCGATTTCTCCTGTCACGTCAGAGATGATTGCCGATATGCTGTCACGTAGGGCATCAGTGTCTGTTGCGGCATGGGTTACAGGATTGTTTGTGTTTCGTGTCGAGCACGAGGCAAGCATTGCGGCAGCGGCGAAAAGATATATCCGGAAGAAAAGTTTTTTCATTTCAGAATATGGATTCATTAGTGTATGTGGTGAGCAGTTCAAGGGCTTTCATACCCATAACTGAATTGCCTTTTTCGTTGAGACGCGGGCTCCATGTGGCAACGGCATATCGTCCGGGGTATACTGCCCCTATGCCTCCACCCACACCGCTCTTGCCTGGGAGTCCGACGAGATAGGAGTATTCGCCGGCATCGTTGTAGAATCCGCAGGTCTGCATTATGGCGTTTATTCGCTTTACCTGTGAAGCGGTGAGATGTATGCCGTTGAATAGGAAGTCAGATTTCCTATTGGCAAACGGAAGGAATGCTCTTGAAAGCTGACGGCAATTCATCTCTACGGAGCATTGCATGAAGTAGAACCGGAGCACATCCTCGATATCATTGTCAAGGTTGCCGTAATATTTGAGCATATTGGCTATTGCTGCATTTATGTATCCTTTTTCACGTTCGGAGGATGCTACTTCATGGTTGTAGTCAATTGTAGGGTCATTTGATATTGCCCGCACGAATGCGAGGTATTCCTCAAGTGGTGATTCAAGTTCCGACATAAGTACATCGGCAAGCACTATGGCTCCTGCGTTTATGAATGGGTTCTTGGGAATACCGCGGTCAAGTTCAAGCTGTATCAGGGAATTGAATGCTGCTCCCGAAGGCTCTTTGCTGACCCTTGTCCATAATTGCTCTCCTTTGAGAGAGAGGCTCATCGACAGTGAGAACACTTTGGTGACGCTCTGTATGGAGAAACGTTCCTCCATGTCGCCATATTCGGTCACTATGCCATCGGTCGAGGTGATGCACATACCGAAACGGTCGGGGTTGACTTTTGCAAGAGCCGGGATATAGTCGGCTTGCTTTCCTATGTGGCGAAGAGGTTCGATCTCTATGGCAATCTCCTTAAGAATCTCGTTATAGTCTTTCATAGTGATAATGGTAGGAGATGGATAATTCCGTTTGAGTCAGAGGGTATATGGCTGGATGTGATGATTTTTCGGAGAGTTTGTAAAAATTGGGCGTGAGAATTCTCCCCGCCCAATTTTAATATGGCATTTTTCTGTCAGCTGTCTTTGTGTGGTCAGTGCTTGCTTGTCATGATCTCAAGGATCAGGCGGTCGGTCTCGTTCATACCGTCGCGTCCTATATGGGTGAGATTGTGTATTGACTTGTCGACATCTTCGTCAACAATGCCTTCCACTGAAGTGACGCAGTGACCTTCCATAGCCATCAGGGCTGAAATGACGGCAGTCGAGACTCCGCTTGACAGTTTCATGGCGCAACTGGGCTTTGCTCCGTCGCATATCATGCCTGTGAGATTGGCTATCATGTTCTTGGTGGTCGCGGCAATCTGTTCGAATTCCCCGCCCATCAGATAGCATATTCCGCAGGCTGAGCCGGTGGTGGCTACGACGCATCCGCACAAGGCTGATAGTTTGCCAAGGCTTTGCTTTATGTAGATGGCTGTGAGATGGCTTAACACGAGGGCTCGGATTGTCTGCTCCTCGGATGCATTGTTCTCTTCGGCATACACTACCACTGGCATTGTCGCAGCAATTCCTTGGTTGCCGCTTCCGCTGTTGCTCATTACAGGGATTGGTGCGCCAGCCATGCGGGCGTCGCATGCAGCGGTAGTGTAGCTGAGTATGCGTGCGAATGCGCTGTCGCCCATTATTTTGCGCTGTCGTTCGCAGTTGAGGGTGCGTCCTACTGCGTGTCCGTATTTCTGTCCGAATGAATGCTCGGCTATGGATTTATTGAGTTTCTTTGCCTCAAGGATGAATTTCAGTTCATCGATAGGGGTGGTGGTGGCAAATTCGTAGACAGTGTGAAGGTCAAGTTCCTCGTCGTCGCAGGTATGACTGGTGGCTGACGAAGTGGTCTTGTCGAGGATAGTTTCACCGTTGCGGGCTATCTTGATGAAGTTGGTGTGTCCTCCCGATATCACAGCAACGGCAGAGTTGCCCTCTGTGTCGAAGGATTCAGCTTCGATATACAGTTTTTCGGTAATCCCGGTCTTCAGATTTATTGAGATTCGCTTTTCGTCGATGTAGCGTTGTCCTGCCTTTACAGCCTCAGGATTGACATCGCGGATCACTTCGAGATTATATTCTGACTTGCCTATTGTCACTCCGAGAGCGATAGCGATAGGCAGACCTATCATGCCGGTTCCGGGTATGCCAACTCCCATGGCGTTTTTCAATATATTCGCGCTGAGGTGCAGTATGATTTTATCGGGTGTCTTTCCGAGTACTTCGGCACATTTTGCAGCACAAAGGGCTACTGCGATAGGCTCCGTACATCCCATTGCCGGCACCACCTCGCGGTTCATCAGATCGATGATCTGTTTGCGTTTTTTTTCAGGTAACATGATACTGAAGGTTAAGATGCAGCAAAGTTACATTAAATTCTTTTAAATAAAAATCTTGTAAAATAAATTTTCACGCACTCTGGTACAATCTTTAACGTATCATACCGTTATCATTATAATGAAATACCTGAAACATACATTTGTGCTGATGGTGACTCTCCTCTTCATGCTGATGTTGCCGTCCTGTAATAGTGATATTTTCGTCGAGGACTTTAAGTCGGATGTAAGTCAGATCTCTATGAGCGGAGAAGGTGGGACGACCACAATCCGTTTCCGGTCGGACGACTGGGACAAGCTCGATCTGTCAGTGCAGTATGATGAGCATTTCGACAGGATAGTGACTCCGCTGGGTGGAGAACCTTATGCCGGATACAGTCTTACCGGTGACGGATGTATCTCGGCATTCAATGATATGACTGATATATTAGTCACGCGTCGTGGAAGTGAAGTTACGGTGGATGTGAAATATGCCATTGGTTCCGATGAACTTTTGATATGGCTGACTGCCGCCAATAGTGTTACACATGAGATTCACAACATAGATGTCAACATCGACCGCGTAAGAGGTTATGAGATATTGGATGTGAAGTACGTTCTTGACAGTTGGGGCGGTTCGATGGAGTTTGATTCGGTGGAGCTTGACAATCTTTCTGTCACATCATCTTCTTCAAAGCCTGTGACGTGGTATCCCAAGCTTCCGGGAGGAGGTCTGATATCTGTCTACAAAATGGGGACTTCATCGGAAGAGATGCCTGTTCTTAGATCACTGTGCGGCGAAAATATTCCGGTGCCTACCAAGACTTATTTGAATTGGAGTAACTGGGAATTGCGTGGCGATGAGGCTCCTATAACAATAGATCAAAGTTTTGTCATACTTAAGCATTATCCTGCCTATCCCTCTCCTATTGACGTGAAGCCAGGCACGCGTGCCACTCTTTGGGCTGAAATGGAGAAATGTACTTTTGATGCGACATTGACAGTTAGAAATGTCTTTACAGGAAAGGTTTCGGACATCTGGATGGTCCTCAGTATGTATCAACCTGAAAAATACGTTGTCACTCACGATGAAATCTAATATAATTCTGCTGTTGTCGGTCCTGTGCGGATCATTGTCTGTGATGGGGCATAATGCGGATTCTGTGTCGGTGCGTTGTCCGTTAGGCGTTTCCGATGCCACTGTCAATGCAGGATTGCGTGGCACATATGTGATGCCTACCAATCATCTTCTCAGGGGTGATAATCCTGGAGGTTGTAGAGTGTCAGCCGGGGTGGCTCCTTTTGTGGAATTCTCAGTGAGGAATGCACCTGACACACGTTATGGCCGTTGGTATCCTTCAGCATATCAAGGTATCGGAGCCGGATTGCAGTTCACATTGCCTGATAAGGTAGTGGGTTCATCCGCTCTTCTGTATGCATTTCAGGGAGCTACGCTTGCGCGAGTGTCCTCAAGGCTTACGCTTGATTATGAATGGAATTTCGGAGCGGCTATGGGCTGGAAGTCGTATGACCATGATGCATCGGACTATAACCGTGAAGAGGATGCGGTAGGCTCATCCGCTACGGCATATATCAATCTCGGAGTGTATCTGCGTTATCGTCTAAGTGACAGGTTAGGGATTTTCGGAGGGGCGGAAATCACACACTTCTCTAATGGGAATACATCGGATCCCAATCCTGGAATCAATATGCTCGGAGCCCGCCTTGGAATAAGCTATGCACTTGGGGCCCCTTCTCCTCTGCGACGTGCTGACTGGAGCGATTTTGAGCCAGGTATGGTATATGATATCGCTGCTTATGGGGCTTGGCGTCGTTGGACATATAATCCAAATACTGACCTTTCGTATGATGGCGGAGTGATGCTTGTGCCCGGTAAATTTGCTGTAGCCGGATTATGTATAAATCCTATGTACCGTGTCAATCCTGTGTTCTCAGCAGGTGCTGCCATTGATGCCCAATATGATGAGGGTGCTAACCTTTCCGGAAATTACGTTACCACCTCTTTGACAGAAGATCCGAAATTTTATCGCACATCATTCACTGACAGGTTATCGCTCGGTGTTTCTGCCAGAGTGGAATTTAGGATGTCGCTGTTTGCTATAAATATAGGTCTCGGGCGCAGCGTGTATGCCCCCGGAGGAGAGGATTTGCGAGGATGGTATAACACATTCTCGCTTAAGACATTTGTTACCGATAGAATATTTCTTCTCACAGGCTATCGTCTGTATCGTTTCAACGAGCCTGGCAATCTGATGCTCGGTTGCGGCTATCGGTTCTGACGGATTTGCGGATTAAGATATTGACCTTTTCCGTTCGTGGCATGGGCGTAGTCAATGGCATGGACTGGGCAGGTATGGTAGCATCCGAGGCATCCTGCGCAATCCTTCCCCCATTCAGGATGTCGTTTGTCTCCTCTATTGTCCTTTTTCATTGAGATATTGCCGAGCGGGCACATATCTGCGCATTTTCCGCATGATATGCATGATTCGGTCACACTGAATTTTTCCGGACCCATAGCATAGCGTTTAAACCATGGGTATATCACCTTTGTTTTTATCCATGCATAGTTTCCATGAACAATGTCAGTGATCCGGGTCTCTGATTTCTCGCATTCCAGTATTGTTTCAGCCACATGGGTTATGCGTGCTGAAGAATTGGCGAGCTTTTCTGTTTCAAGTTCCTTGGAGTCTACATCAAACCCCATCATTGCCACATAATTGTTGGGCATCTGAACCGACAGTATCGCACCGTCGCTCCATCCGCGCTTATTTATGGCTCTGCGCCACATCCTGTCAGCCAAACCGCAATCGTCACCGCATGTCACAACGGCATGGTGAATGGGGACTGAGGACTTGTCTATGAGATTTATCCCTTTTATAACATCCATTACATAAGGAGGAACTCCCCATGAATATATCGGGAACACCCATATTATGCGGGTATCAGGGTGTTGAATCTGCATTCCGGAACGCATATCAGGAGTCATTGCCATGACTTTCTCATCAAGTATCTTTGAGAGTGTCAGGGCTACATGCTTGCTGTTTCCTGTTCCGGAAAAATAGAGTATCATTGTTCAGATTGTTACCTGGGTGGCTCCGAAGCCATATTCGCGGAATGAAGCGTCCTGGACCTGATGACCTTTGTAGCGGTGATTGAGTTCCTTCATTATGGCATTGCGCAGCACGCCTTCACCTTTGCCGTGGATAAAGACTATTTTCAACCCTTTGTTCTTGAGGTTAGCATCCATGACTTTGCGGAACTCATCGATCTGTAGATTCAGCATATCGGCATTTGAGAGCCCTGCCCGCGAGTCGATGAGCTCATCGATATGCAGGTCCACTTCGAGTATGCCAGGTTTCTTTATCTGACGTTTCTGCACAGGCTGTTTGTGCGGGCGGTCAACCGCCTTTTTAGCCTTTATCCCATCCTCAATGCGACCTGAGTCAAGGACCATGCGATGCATTGCCACATCATTCTTTACCAGGTCAAGGGCTATGACGTCTTTATCGAAATAAGGGTTGGCTTTGAAGCAGTGAAGTTTGAAGAATTTTGTTGTGTCGAGACGTGTGTCGATAGCGATAGGTGACTTTAGATTGAACTCTTTCCCCTCTTTGAAAGCTATCATCTGCACTGCCACTCTATCCATAGCAGGGAGGTCGGTTCCTGCGATGTCCTCAATGAATACCTGCATGTTAGGCTCCACCATCCCTGCATATCTCATGGTCCAGCCGTTTGCCTCGTCGGCACGGGTCATGTATGTGAAGTAGAGATAGTAGTTGGAGTCGTTGACAAGATAAGTGCTGAATGAGGTGTCGTTAAGACGTTTCACATTTTCCGGTTCATAGGCGAGTACCACATTGAGTTTTTCACCCTCAGGGGTCTCTTCGATCTTGATTTCCTCTTCCTTTACGGATGGGATCGAGGGTATAGGATTGGATACTGTTGAGGGTTTGCTCCCCTTGAATTCCTTTATGTCCGATGGTTTCGGTGCTGCTGCGGCTGCTGCCACAACGACGCATTCACGCAGAAGAGTCGGGGTCTCAAAACCGTCCTCGTCCACATAAGCTATGTTCCCTTCGATACGGCGGATGATGCCTCCGCCTGTTGAGTTGAGAAATCGTACGGTATCGCCTATCTTAGCCATTATTACTCCTCTTCCTTATATTCTTTGCCGCCCACGATCTTGGAGAATGATATAGGTGTGGGTGTGGTGAAATTCATGTCTTTGCGAGTGATGGGGTGTACAAACCGCAGTGTCTGCGCATGTAGTGCCATGCGATGTATGGGTGAAGACCCTGCACCGTAACGGCGGTCACCTGTTATGGGGTGTCCAAGGTCCTTCATGTGTACACGTATCTGATTTTTGCGTCCGGTGTCGAGTTCCACTTCCATCAGGGAATATCCGTTACGGCTCTTGAGTGTGCGGTAACGTGTTATGGCGAGCTGCCCTTCGTCGGGGTTGTCGGTAGAATACACCTCATATCGGGAATTCTCGGCAAGATAGCTCTTTACAATCCCCTCTGCCGGATCAGGTCTGCCTTCAACTACGGCAAGATATTTGCGGGAGAGCACCATATTGTTCCAGTTATGCTGGAGGTTCTCTTTGGCTTCAATGCTTTTGGCAAACACCATAAGCCCCGAGGTGTCGCGGTCAAGGCGATGTACTATGAAGAGTTTGTTGCGTGGGTCCTGCCATTTCAGGTAGTCGCGCAATATGGTGTAGGCGGTTCCTTCCTTTACCTTGTCATTACCCATTGACAGTAGTCCGTATCCTTTGTTGACCACGATGATGTCGTCATCCTCATACACAAGTTTCAGACGGCGGTTATAGAACACCTTGAATTCTCTTGAGAGGTTGACTTTAACTTCCTGCCCTGGTCTGAGCTGGGTGTCGAACTGCTTTTCTGGCGTTCCGTTGACGGCAACCTGATTGTGTGCCAACAGGCTTTTTATTGCCGTGCGTTTGCGTTGAGGCATGACACTGATAAGAAATTCGAGCAGGGGCATCGGTTCGGTCACCTGATATTTTTCGATGATATCGGGTTTGAACGGACGTTTCTCTGCTCCTGGCTTGGTATTGAAAGGCTTTTGGGGCATAATTTTTCTTGTTGAGTGGCTGTAGATATGCTATTTTTTTCGACGCGAAGGCTTTTGCGGTGTGCTCTCAGGAGTTTCGATAATAGCCTTTACCTCATCATATGTAAGTGATGCAGGCTCGGTTACAGTCTTGGGAATCTTATAGTTGGACTTTTTGTATGAGATGTATACCCCATATCGTCCGTTTAGTATCTGTAGGTCGGGATCCTCGTCGAAAGTCTTTACTATCTTGTTGTTGTCGGCAGTGCGTTTGGCTAGGATGAGTTCGATAGCTTCCTCGATGGATATGGTGGTGGGGGAGAGTGTCTTGGGGATGGAAACGAATTTTCCGTCATGGCGGAGATAAGGTCCGAAGCGTCCTACGGCTGCTGTTACGGTCTTATCCTCGAATGTACCTACTTCACGCGGCAGATCAAATAGTTTTAGGGCTTCCTCAAGTGTAATATCCATGATGCTTTGGTCCTTACGCAAGGATGCGAACCGTGGTTTGTTCTCACTTTCGGTTGAGCCAATCTGTACGATGGGTCCGAATCTGCCTATCTTTACGGAGACAGGTTCTCCGGTGGCAGGGTCAGAGCCGAGGATACGTTCGCCTACCTTATGCTCGGTGCGCATTTCGTTGGCTTTGGTGACTTCCGGATGAAAGAGTTTGTAGAAGTCGGCTATCTCATTGTTCCAGTTGCTGTCTCCTTCAGCTATACGGTCAAATTTCTCCTCCATCTCGGCTGTGAAGTCATAGTCGAGGATATCCGGGAAATGCTGGGTGAGGAATTCGTTGACAATGATTCCGGTATCGGTGGGGATGAGTTTCCCTTTTTCTGCTCCGGCATTCTCGCTTTTGATGGTAGAGGTGAGCTTGCCGTCTGACTTGAGGGTGAGCACATCGTACTCGCGTTTTTCACCGGGCTTTTCACCTTTCATGATATACTCGCGGTTCTGTATGGTGGATATGGTTGGAGCGTAGGTGGATGGTCGCCCTATGCCGAGCTCCTCCATTTTCTTCACGAGTGAAGCCTCTGTGTATCGCGGAGGAGCGAGTGTGAACCGTTCGGTCGCTACCATGTCGTTGAGCGAGAGTGTCTCCCCTGTAGTCATGCGCGGGAGTGTTGATTCTCCTTCAGGGTTCTCATTTTCGTCGTCGCTTCCTTCGAGGTAGATGCGTAGGAAACCGTCGAACTTTATCACTTCACCCGAGGCTGAGAAGTGTTCGTCGGGGCGGGTGCTTACATTTATATCGACAGTGGTTTTTTCCATCTGGGCGTCAGCCATCTGTGATGCTATGGTGCGCAGACGTATCAGGCGATAGAGTTTCTTTTCCTGGGCTGTTCCTTCAATGGTCTCTTTCTCCATATAGGTGGGGCGTATGGCCTCGTGAGCTTCCTGCGCGCCTTTCGATGACGTGTGATACTTGCGTATCTTCAGGTATTGCTCTCCCATCTCTTCCTTTATGAGTGACGAGATGGACGATATGGCGAGCGACGACAGGTTGAGTGAGTCGGTACGCATGTATGTGATGTGTCCTGCCTCATAGAGTTTCTGGGCTATCATCATTGTCTGCGAAACGGAGAACCCGAGTTTCCTGCCTGCTTCCTGTTGGAGAGTGGAGGTTGTGAATGGTGGGGCCGGTGATTTCTTTAACGGTCTGACAACGATGTCACCTACAGTATATGCAGCTTTGGCGCAATCCTCAAGAAACGCTCTCGCGCTTTTCTCGTCGGGGAGCCGCTTGGAAAGCTCGGCATGGAGCGTGGTGCCTGTGGGGAGTACGAAGCGCGCTACCACACGGAAGTACGGTTCTGATGTGAAAGCGTTGATTTCGTTCTCGCGGTCGACTATCAGGCGTACGGCCACTGACTGTACTCGTCCTGCCGAGAGTGCCGGACGTATCTTTTTCCACAGCACCGGGGAGAGCTCGAATCCTACCAGGCGGTCAAGAACTCGGCGTGCCTGCTGGGCATCGACAAGGTTTATGTCGATCTCGCGTGGATTCTCGATGGCGTTGAGTATGGCGTTTTTAGTGATCTCGTGAAACACTATTCGCCTGGTGTTTTCAGGTTTTAGTCCGAGTACTTCGTACAGATGCCAGGCTATAGCCTCACCCTCGCGGTCCTCATCGGATGCGAGCCATACAGTCTCTGCGCTCTTGGCAGCTTTCTTAAGTTCGGCTACAAGTGTTTTCTTGTCAGTCGGAACCTCATATTCCGGCTCGAAGTCCGAGTCCACGCGGATGCTGATGTCCTTTTTGCGCAGGTCACGTATGTGGCCGAAGCTCGACATCACTTTATAATCTTTACCAAGGAATTTTTCTATGGTCTTGGCCTTCGCCGGAGACTCGACTATTACGAGATTCTTCATATACAGTTTTGGATGTGCATAATGGCGGATCGAGTACGACCCACCCTTATTTCAGTCGGCAAAGTTAGTGAAAACTCTTAATATACCGACTATTATTTAACAATTTATCACAAATAAGGCTCTATTATCCGAAATATTCACTACCTTTGCACCCGTGAAAAAATAATCCAGTATATTATATTATGAAAGCATTTGTGTTTCCCGGTCAGGGAGCCCAGTTTGTAGGTATGGGCAAGGACCTTTACGACAACAATCCTGTGGCAAAAGAGATGTTCGAGAAAGCCAATGAGATACTTGGTTTCCGCATCACTGACCTTATGTTTGAGGGTACTGACGAGGATCTGCGTCAGACCAAGGTGACTCAGCCCGCTATATTCCTTCACTCCGTGATCCTTGCCAAGACCATGGGTGAGGAATTCGATCCGTCGATGGTGGCTGGCCACTCTCTCGGAGAGTTCTCTGCTCTTGTAGCAGCAGGTGCACTCAGCTTCGAAGATGGTGTCCGTCTTGTGTCAGCACGTGCCCAGGCTATGCAGAAGGCTTGTGAAATCAATCCCTCCACTATGGCTGCTGTAATTGCGCTTCCCGACGAAAAGGTTGAGGAGATCTGCTCTGAGGTGCCTGGCGTAGTGGTGTGTGCCAACTATAACTGCCCCGGCCAGATCGTGATATCCGGCGAGGTGGAGGCTATTGATGCCGCTTGCGAGAAGCTTCTTGCAGCAGGAGCAAAACGCGCGCTTAAGCTCAAGGTGGGTGGCGGTTTCCACTCTCCCTGCATGGAGCCTGCACGAGTAGAGCTCGCCGAGGCTATCGAACGCACCGAGTTCCACACCCCCACAGTGCCTGTTTACCAGAATGTCGATGCTATGCCCCATACCGATCCTGCCGAAATCAAGGCTAATCTTGTGGCTCAGCTCACAGCTCCGGTACGTTGGACCAAGAGCGTGCAGAACATGGTAGCTGACGGAGCCGATGAATTTGTCGAGGTAGGTCCCGGCAAGGTGCTACAGGGTCTTGTTAGCAAGATTGCCCGCGGTGTAGCCACTTCAGGCCGTCAGTAATTTGGCTTGCGGGTTAAGTGTTTACTGCTTTTCCCGGTCACGAACCAAGAAATATCAAGCAGTGTTATTACATATGAACAACTTGTAATAACACTGCTTTAATTATGCCATATATTCCTTCCTCACGTCAGTATTCAGTAGTTACCGCAACGCGCAGAAGTCGTGGCGGATCAGAGGTGCGTGGCAGATCCGATGATTCGCCGCTTCTCTTTGAGCCTCTCACTCTTGATGCAGTGCCTCGTATACGTCCGTTTCTTGAGTTAGCCAAGGCGCGTACCTGCGACTTCTCTATTGGTGGGTTGCTAATGTGGTCCGAATATTTCAATTACACTTATTCGATATATAAGGACACATTATATATCAAGGGTGTCACTGAGGATGATGTGACACGTCCGGCATTCTCTCTTCCTGTTGGGGCATCATCCCTGAGCGAATCGTTGGATGTACTTAAGGATTACTGCCGGTCTCATGGCTGTATGCCTCTTGTGTTCTCAGCCGTCCCTGAGATGTATGTCGAGCAGTTGCGCTCTTTGGGTGCTGCGGATATCTCTATGCTTGATGACTGGGGCGACTATCTCTACGAGGCTCAGTCTCTGGCTACTCTCTCGGGCAAAAAGCTTGGCAAGAAGCGTAATCATGTCAATAGATTTATGCTCGATAATCCTGATTATCTGTTTGAGCCTATGACTTCTGCTATGGTTTCTGAGGTAAGAGAATTTTATTCGCAGATACATCTGCCGTTTTCAAAGCCTGTTCTTGCCGACATTGAGCGCGAACAGGTGATGTGTGTGCTTGACAATCTTGACCGATATTGTTTTGAAGGAGCTGTGCTGTCTGTCCTGGGTCAAGGAATCGTTGCTTTCACGCTTGGAGAGGTGATAGGTGATACTCTGTATACCCATATTGAAAAGATTGACCATCTCGTGGCTGGTGCCGGCGAGACGGTCAATAAGCTTTTTGCTGAGATGATGATTGCACGTCATCCCGATCTGCGATACATCAACCGAGAGGAGGATGTCGGAGATCCTGGCCTACGGCGAGCCAAGGAGTCATATCATCCTGTAGCTGTCCTTTCGAAATACAATGTCGAAATGGGGTAGCCGCCTTATGCCTGGATGAATATGATCAGCATATAGAGGGCATGTGCGAAGATTGCTGCACATATGCCGCCTATGGTATGGGCAAAGATGGCTTTAGGGGTAAGTTCGCGGTAGCCGAGTGAATCGAGCATTGCGGTGTGGGTGCTCAGGTATCCGCTCCAGCACATGCCGATGGCTGTGAACACTGCTATGGCATTGCCGTCGATCCATCCCTGTGCCATGAAATTTGGCACAAGGCTTAATGCCGCACCTACGGCTCCGAGGGCTGTGATGGGGAATGCCACCAGATGTGGGTCGCCGAATCCGAATAGCCATTCAAACACGATGTTGACCTTCTCGGCAAGCCATGGGAGTATTGCTACCCCTTCATAGGCTGCTCCGGTATAGGTGCCGTCGGCTGACGCTCCGAAGGTGAGTATCATTACCAATGTCGAGATAATGAGCACTCCCGGGATGATGGCTATGCCTACATCGACGCCTGAGCGGCCTCCGTCAAGGAGGGAGTTGAGAGTGCGTATGAAGAGTGATTTCTCTTCTGTTTTTTTCTCGGCGGTGTCCTCCAGCTCATCAGGATTGACCACATCCTCTGTCGCAAAGTGAGGATAGGCTTTAAGAATGAAGTGCTGCATGAGACGTGTGGAGATTGCACAACCTACGAATGCGCCGGCAAATCCCACCAATGGTTCCCAGAAGAATCCTTGTCCGACCATGAACACCATCACCAGCAGTCCCATGCCGAATGCCGTTCCGAAATTGGTCAGTGATATGAACTGGAACTTTTTGAAATAGGAACTGAAACGTTTTTCCTGGGCCAGAGATATTATGGCGGGATTGTCACTGAGGAATGTCATTACAGCCCCGAGTGACGCCACTCCGGGAAGTCGGAACAGAGGTCCCATCAGCGGTTTGAGAATTTTCTCAAGCATGCTCACTACGCCAAACTCTACAAATAGCCTTCCGAGCGCACCGGTCACTACACATATTCCCATGAGATAGAACACTGTGTTGAGCAACAGGTCGTGGGCTGTTGCCATGACAGTCTTTAGCATCTGTGCCATCCCCATTACGGAGCCGAGATACCAGAACAGACCGAATACAACGGCAAGGCATATCACCCCTGAGGGGATGTAACGCGTGATGGAAAATTTCTTCTTCTCATCGTGCGTTTTGATGGGTGCAGAGGTGATTTCAGGAGTTGGTGTTTCCATTTGGTCAGTGTCGTTTATGTTTTAGTGATAAAAGATCAAGATGGCAGCGTACGCCGACTGAGAGCATTACACTGTTGTGCTGCATGAGATCTGCCGAATTGGCGTTGCGCCCCCATGAGTAATAGCAGTTGGCGTGTATGCGTACGGCACCGCGTTTTTTTATTAAAGGGTAGTATTCAAGTCCTCCGCCAGCCATGGTAAGCTCAGTGCCCGGCAGCACTGTGTAGTCGGCAGTATTGTTGGCATGGTTCACATCGTAGGTCGCTTTTCCGTGGAGTCTCCAATGATTGTCAGGTGTCCATGCCACCTCTCCCATTATTGAGCAGTCTTTGAAAAGAAAGCTTTGTCCGTGGGCGGCACGGTTCATGAAGTCCATTTCCACAGTTACTTTGCCGATGTCGAATCTGTTGCCCAATGCGATGTAGTTGATATAGCGTCCGGGCAGATATTCGACAAGATTGGTTGACCATATGGATGTGTATATGCCGTGGGAGCCGTTCCACATCAGGTTGTAGGCATACATATTACGATTTGCCGAGGTGTGAAACAGGCTCTGTGTCGCCTGCAATGTGAGTCGGTCCTTGCCTGTGATATCGTACCCCACAGAGGCTCCGAGCTGGTAGCATGGGATATTCTGCCAGAACACGGAGGTGCTGTAAAGGTCGGCTGGATGTCGGTCATATTCCCATCCGCCTATGGCTACCACCTGCTTGCCTCCGGCTATATTGAACTTGCCGGTAGCGTAGTTGAGGTAGATCCAGTCGGTGGCATCGAAAAAAGATGCGTCGCTGTGGGATTTGTTGAGCCGTTGACGCCAGGAATATGTGAGACCGGGTATTATTTCGCCGTCGACACGGAACATGAAATATTTCCCTTCGAGTCCTGTGTTGGCGTCGTTGGTGCTGTGCTCTTGCCAAAGATGCTGATAGTCCACGCGCACGTCAACACCGAGTCGCAACAGTTCGTGTGACTCAATTTCGCAAGATTCAATGACATTTTGTGCGCCGGCATTCGCTATTGATGCCATAATGACAAAAATTGCCATTAATCGCTTTCTCATGGTAGTGATGAATTGATTGGATATTAATTGTTTGCGCATCAAAATTATATATTTCCCGATATATATCCAAAATTTAAGGCTCCTTAAATGTGTCCTGTGACTGAATTTACTTGCAATGCTCCTTTAGCCAAAGGTAGTGGCCGTATTCAGTGTTATCTGAGGTCCAATGTTCGTTGACTGGTGTTATCAGAGCCTCTTTCGGGGAGGTGATTACGTTGTATACTTCATAGGAAGTGGTGGGTGGGCAGGTGTTGTCGTTGAATCCCCATGTCATACGTATAGGACATTTGAGATGGCGGGCAAAGTTTACAACATCATAGTATTCGAGAGTCCTTATCTTCTCAGGTGTCGCGTCATTACGGTTCTTGCGGAAATGATGGGGATATCCGCCGGTTTTGTCGCTCAGGTATCCGGTCATGTCGCTGAGTGCCGGGTGATTGGCGGCACATCCGTTTACTCTTTCGTCAAGTGCCGCAGTGGTTATGGCAAGGGCTCCTCCCTGGCTCCCTCCCTGTGTGAAAAGGTTCTTGCCGTCCCATTCGGGGAGTGATGTCAGCAGATCGAGGAAACGTCGACATCCGAGATACACATCTTTCATGTAATATCCTTCCGGGCTTTCGAGTCCGAATTCAAGATATTTCCCTTTTTCGTTTCTCAGCTGTGCGAATTCCTCCTCGCTCAGTTCGGGATGGCATCCGTGTATTTCGATTTCGCATCTTATCATTCCGCCTTCGCCGTAGTAACGGTGCCGTAGAGGTTCCTTTATAGTCTTGACTCCTGCTCCGGGAGGGCATAGCACGGCAGGATATCTGCCATCCCCTTTGGGGATGAAAAGATAAGCATACATGCATCTTCCTTCAGGATTGAGCTGGAGTTTGATCAATTGGCACGACATCTTGTCGGTAGAGTATTTCTCAATCGGTTCGGAGGTGTATTGAAGTGGGAATTTCTTGTCCTCGGTGACTGCTTTGTCCCAAAATTGTGAGAAGTCCTTGGGCTCACGGACAAACGCCTCCAGTCTTTCGGGTGAGAATCCAACCTTTATGTGATGTGCAGTCTTGTTCCCTCCGAGTGTCGCCGTCATGCGCAGGTCACGAAATCCTGGTTTTGCCATGGTGCCGATGTTGATTGTCGCTTTTCCGTTTTCATCAAGTCTTACGGTCTCTTTACAGTCATCGGGTAGCATGTCATCGCCCAGTGTATAAGTAACGGTAGCTCCTGATGCCGGCTGTCCGTAGTGGAGCAGCTGTACATCGATTGTGGCGTTCTCGCCTGTTTTGTAAAGCCAGTCGGTGTGATCGGGCACGGTGACCCATAGGGCATCGCTGCGGTAAGGGTAATTCTCTGCGGCAGCTGTTGCAGGTGTCATTGTTGTTGACAGTGCGATGAGTAATGTAAATATGGCATTCAGTAGTTTCATGGTATAATTGTTATTTTGACTTTATACTTAATGTGGTAATAGAGATGGATCAATGACTGAACTTATTTTTCATCATGAATATGCTGTGGATAAGGAGCGGGAATACGGAGTGTATTGCAAGTTTCAGTTTCCATTTTATCGACTGTGACTTGAAATACGGATTATTGCGGAATCCGGGTGTCAGTCTGTCTATGGTCGACAGCACATATTTGAGTCGTTTTAACGGCAGACGGTCGAATCGGTATATGCAGCCGTACACTGTGTGAACATAGTACTGGTTAAGCAGCAGAAAATCAATTTCATCATGCCATCTGTCGTATAGCTTTAGTCGGACAAGATGACTCTTAAGGGTCACGGCCGAATTTATACGGTGGAAGAACCTGTAATCGTTCCGGCTTCTGGTGACGGAGGTGTTGTCGGTACGGTAACCGTAGATGGAAGCGTTGATTTTTGCTGGAAGTGATGCCGAAAGCTGTATGGCAAGAGCCACAGCGTTATCCTCATAGAACACACCTTCCGGAAACAACAGTCCGTTTTCGAGTATAAGTGTGCGCTTGTATACGGCTGACCATATGGGACCGGGATGCATGGTGATGTGCCGGCGCAGGTTGTCGCCACTCAGTTTGGCAGCTTCTTGTCCGAGAGGGCTCACTGTTACCGGATCAGAACCATCGTTGCGGAATGTCTCGTAGTCAAAGAGTACCATATCCGCATTCTCTTCCTTGATAGCCCTGACGCATGTGGCAAGCGATTCATGTGAGGCGAGCCTGTCGTCGGCATCAAGAAACATCACATATTCACCCATCGCGGCAAGCAGTCCGCGGTTGCGTCCACCTCCTTGCTTTACGTTGACTGGCGAGTCTATGACACGTATTCTTTTATCGGAAGATGCATATCTGTTGAGGATGTCGATGCTCCTGTCGGTGGAGGCGTCGTTGAAGCATATGAGTTCCCAGTCATCAAAGGTCTGTGACAACACCGAACCTACCGAACAGTCCAGGAATCGTTCGGCATTATAGACAGGCATGATGACCGAGATGTAAGGCATAATGGGCGTATTGGTTATTATATAGCAAAAGTACTAAAAATACTTTAAATGACAAATATAATAATATGTTAGGTTAAAAGTAGTTAATAGGGTAAGAAAGAGTAAAAATTATCATATATTTGTAAATAAATATGAATTAATAGTTGCTGTTTTTAATATATAAGTGCAATGAGGACACATTTATTATTGAATTATATAAGGGCCGGAACTGTTTTAGCCTTGATATTCGGGATGTATTCTGAGGTGCCGGCGATTGATAAAGCCGGATGGCATAAGGAATATAATGACACTTTACATGGAATAAATCTGTTTAAAGCAATCAGATTTCTGGAGTCTCGCAATATTGAGCCGTCGGCTACTGTTGTGGTAGGTATTATCGATTCGGGTGTCGATACCACTACCATAGATCTGACCCCCGCTCTTTGGACTAATCCAGGAGAACGTATTGATGGCAGGGACAATGACGGAAACGGGTATATCGATGACTTGCATGGTTGGAATTTTCTCGGCACAAAGGACGGCAGTTTTAATATGACAAGCGCGGGTACGGAGGAATATCGTGAGTTCAAGCGTCTTTATCCCAAATATAAAAATGTCGAGAGGGAATCTGCGGCAGACAAGGCTGAGTATGATTATTATGTGAGGATGCGGCAGAAAGCCGGGATCAACGGCTATATGAAGATGGCAGCTTACACAGCCTTGAAGGATGAGTGTTATGCTCTTATCGATTCTGTAGCACGCGTGGTGTTTCGTGAAACACTCGACACAATTACAGTGAGCAATCTGGCTTCCGGACTTCCGGATGATGAGAGGCTTGAGGCTGCTTTCCAGCCGCTTCTTGCCGACATGATGCGTGCAAAGAAAGGCGTGACATGGAACGAGCTTTACAATACGCATAAGAACGGTTTCGCCCTTATGAAAAAACGTCTTCATGGAATAGAACATGATGCGGACAAGAGACTGCTTATGGGGGATGATCTTAAGAACCCTGATGACGTGTATTACGGTAACACTTGTCTTCAGGTTGAAGGATGTGAACATGGGACATTTGTGGCAGGGATCATAGCAGGACAGGGAATAAAGGAGCCGTCATGCTCGGGGGTGTATCCTGCTGCACGTCTTATGATACTGCGAGCAGCCCCGGATGGAGATGAGTATGACAAAGATGTGGCTACAGCAATCCGTTATGCGGTAGACAATGGAGCCAAAGTGATAAACATGAGCATAGGCAAGATGACATCACCTGACAGTGCTATGGTAAGTGATGCCGTGGGGTATGCCTTGCAGCATGATGTCCTTCTGTTGCAGGCTGCCGGCAACAGTCATATGAACATAGACTCGGTGCCATATTTCCCCACCGGAAAGAATCCTGAAGGGGTGTTCTACGATAACTATATAAGGGTAGGTGCATCTGACAAGGATGGCAATCCTGCTTCGATGTCAAATTTCGGTGTACGGGAGGTCGATGTTTTTGCCCCGGGGGTCGCCATTCGCTCCAATACAGTGGGAAACGAATATATGGAGGCGGACGGCACAAGTGTCGCCACACCTGTGGCAAGTGCTGTGGCGGCTATGCTCCGTGCCTATTTCCCGCGACTCAAAGCCTCACAGGTGAAGGATATACTTGTGAGAAGTTCCCGCCCGGAGGTTCCTTTGAATGGCAAATGCCGAAGTGGTGGTATTGTCGATGCCTATAGGGCCGTAAAGATGATTGTTGACAATAATAAATGAACCAATGTGTAAGGCTATGGCTAATAAGCGGATAAGATGTGTTGTATTCTCTGTCATGTTTCTGTGCGGATGGGCTGCCGGATGGGCTCAGATCAGGACAGGGCATATGGGTGTGGACTGGGACCGTGTGGAGAGGCTTTCAGGCGATTCCTTGTCGAAATGTCTGGACGGACATTATTTCTACCCGACATGGATAGAGGGGACATCATCGTTCCATTATGCAGTGAAAAGGAATGGGCGCAAGCGTTTCTATCTTGTAGATGCAGCCTCAGGCAAGAGTAGGGAATTCATACGTGATGCACATCGGTTCGTACGCGATTATGCCGGAATCACAGGTGATACGCTCAATCCTGAGGATATGACTATCTATGGGCTTGAATTTCGTGACGGGGATACCAGGAGGTTTGAGATCAATCGCAAGGGAAAGACTATGGTCTATGATATAGGATCTGAGCGTCTGAGAGAAAGCAGACCGAAAAAGGATAGAAAAGAGGGGAAACAGATTGTGGACCGTTTCAGAAAAAGGGATGTTCATAATCCGGATTCAACATTCTCGATGCTCGGATGCGGTTATGACCTGTATGTCCGTGACAACCGTTCAGGCAAGGTGACACGTCTCACCGATGATGGAAAGGAGGGTGCCTCGCATACCTATCGCAACACTGCCGATACTATTGAGAATTCTTCGGGGGCATGGTATGGCAACCGTTTCATGCAGGTCATATATGATAACAGCAGTATAAAGGAAATGGGATTCATAGAGTCCCTGACAGACGGACGTCCAAAGGTCAATGTGTTCAAAATGCCTATGCCTGGCGATGAAGGTGTGAGGCGTTTCCGCATATATTGGTTCAATCCGGAGACCAGTGAGGGTAGATATCTTCCGATAGATAAATATCCTGACCAACTGGTTGAAATGAATTTCTTTACCTCTGACAGTATAGCCTTTTTTACAAGGCGAAGCCGTAAGGCCGATAATATCGACCTGTGCCGAATCAATATAAAGGATGGGACTGTTACGGAACTGATATCGGAGGAATGCAGGCCCCATATGAATCTGTCGCTTTTCGGTTACCGCTTGATAGCAGGAGGCAAGGAGATACTTTGGTGGTCGGAGCGTACCGGCAGAGGTAACTATTATCTTTATGATTCCGATGGTAACATCAAGAACCGTGTCACTTCAGGAGATAATCTTGTGGCGGGAGGCATTATGAAGATTGATACATCCGATCGGTCGATGATCTTTGCCGGATATGGGAATGAGGTAGGTATAAATCCTTATTATACATATTATTATAAGGTTAATCTTGATGGCTCGGGACAGCGGTTACTGACCCCTGGCGACGGGACCCATAGCCTTGAGATTTCCAAGGATGGTAAATGGGGTATAGACCGCTATTCACGTATGGATCTCCCCACAGTGATGCAGGTGGTTGATATAGACAATCCGGAAAAGACATTCGTGGTGGATTCGATGGATGTGAGCGGACTTCGTGCCGCAGGATGGAAAGCCCCTGAGCTGTTCACTGTCAAGGCTGCCGATGGGGTGACTGATCTTTACGGCATTATGTATCTTCCTTCTGATTTTGACCCGAAGAAGAAATATCCGGTAATCACCAATGTGTATCCCGGTCCACAGGACGACCAGGTGACACGCGGGTTTGCTGTCGATGATAATGGTAACCAGTCGCTTGCCGAGATAGGTTTTGTTGTTATAAACGCTTCATCGCGTGGTAGTTCACCTTTACGTGGAAGGGATTTCTATACTTACGGTTATGGGAACCTGCGTGACTATCCGCTTGCGGATGACAAGCATACCATTGAGGAGCTTGCAAAGAGTCACTCGTTCATCGATCTGAATCGTGTGGGCATATACGGTCATTCTGGAGGCGCGTTCCAGACGGCGGCAGCCATGATGACATATCCTGATTTCTATAAGGTAGGGGTTGCGGCATCGGGCAATCATGACAACAATATCTATATACAATGGTGGGGCGAGGTGTTCCACGGACTTGACGAGGTGACCGACAGTGTCACCGGAAGGACAAAATTCCGCACATCCATCCCTACCAATATGGAGCTTGCTCCCAATCTGAAAGGCAGGCTATTGCTTATCACAGGAGATGTTGACAAGAATGTGCCCCCATCCTGTACTTATCGTCTTGCCGATGCGCTTATAAGGGCAGGAAAGAGGTTTGACATGTTCGTTCTTCCTGGTAAGGACCATGGGGTGCAATGCTCTTATTACCAGAATATGATACGTTATTATTTTGCAGACAATCTCCTCGACCCCACAGTCAGTCATATCAACATTATCAATCATAAATAATTTGAACCTTATGAAGCATTATTCGCCAGTCAGAGCAATTTTATTGATCTGCTTCTGCATGATAGGAATTACACTGGCGGCACAGCAACCCTCACCCGATTCGATGGTAGAGATTGATGTGACCGTGGTGGATTCCGAGAATCAGCCGCTTCCCGGAGCAACAGTGCAGATATCCGGTAAGAAACAAGGCGTAATTTCCGACATGGATGGTCGCGTCAAGCTATGGGTTGACCGTGGAGCACGCGTAGAGTTCAGATATGTGGGACTGAAAACGGTCTCAGTCAAGGTCAACAAGCCGCTTAAGGGAGACATTCTCCTTGAAGACGACTCGTCACAGCTTGATCAGGTAGTGGTGACAGGTTACCAGCGTACCACCAAGCGTCGCACCACAGGATCGGTCGCCACACTTTCGGCTGAGGACCTTAAGGGCTCGCCTACTGCCAATCTTGACATGCTAATGCAGGGCAAGGTGGCAGGTATGGATGTGAAAGCCCTTTCAGGCAGGCCGGGAGAGTCAGCCAAAGTGCGTATACGAGGCACAAACACCATCACCGGAAATGCCGATCCCTTATGGGTGGTCGACGGTGTGCCCTTGCAGAAGGATATCCCCTCTATATCTTCTTCTCAGGTTAAAGCCGGTGATTTCAACGACATCTTCACCAACGGTATATCAGGAATAAATCCTAACGACATCGAGTCGATAACAGTGCTGAAGGATGCTTCGGCTGCCGCTATTTACGGATCGAGAGCTGCCGGCGGTGTGATTGTCATCACCACCAAGCGTGGCAAGGAAGGCAAGCTCAATGTCAACTATTCAGCCAATGTCTCGATTGTTACCAAGCCTCCTCATGATGCCAACCTTATGAACTCAACTGAGAAACTTGCCTGGGAACAGGAGCTTTGGGACGAGTTCTCTGCCGACCGTATGGCTAATGGGCTACGATACCCTGTGATTGGTGCAGTAGGTCAGATAAGGTCGGGCTACGGACAGTATGCCGGATGGACTAAGGAGCAGCAGGATGCAGAGATCAGCCGCCTTGGCGAGCAGTCGACCGACTGGTATGAGGAGCTGTTTCAGAATTCTGTATCCAACAGCCATTATCTGTCTTTGTCAGGAGGATCGGACAAGACATCCTATTATGTGTCGCTCGGTTATGCCAAGAATAACGGATTGGTTAAAAAGACTGATTATGAGCGTTACAACATCAATTCCAAACTTGACCTCAAACCCAGTCGCCGACTTAAGATAGGCATACAGCTCGACCTCTCGATGCAGGAGAGCAACGGTGCCTCCCTCAATGTCGATCCTTTCAAGTATGCTTATTTTGCTAATCCATATGAGAGGGCTTTCAATGCTGACGGATCATATGCCGCAGATAATACATACCACACTTTCAGGAGGGTTAACGGTGCGACAGCCATGAGTGAGCCTGAAAACGGATTCAATATCATACGCGAGCTTAACGAGACATCATCCCAAAGCAAGAACCTTTCTGCTCAGGCGATAGCGACTCTGAGCTATAATATACTTGACAATTTTTCATTCGAGGGACTTGCGTCCTATAGTTACACTGACAATCATACCGATAATATCAATGGTAGCGGTACATATGCAGCATGGCTTGACCGACCTTTTGATCCATCCTTTACATCGAAGCGTACATATGGGTCAATCACTCAGACATCCGCTTATAACACAAGCTATAATCTGCGCGGACACTTCCATTACAGCAACACATTTGCTGATGACCATTATGTGAGTGCGCTTGCCGGTGCCGAGATACGTGGAGCGTATGCCAAAAGTATTTTCGAAAAGCGTTACGGTTATGATCCGGTTACAGGTAATTCGGCATTTCCTGTATATCCCGAGGGATCGGATGTAGATTACTCCACACTGCTGGCATATGCAAAAATCATTGACGGACTTTCGGGTCAGAGCCGTGAAAAGACCACATTTGCGTCATTTTATCTTTCTCTCGATTATGTGTTGAAGAATCGCTATATACTCAGTGTCACAGGCCGTACCGACGGTTCCAACAATTTCGGCAGTGACGAGCAGTTCAATCCTACCGGATCGGTGGGTCTGTCATGGAATGTTGACCAGGAATCATTCTTCCAGTCTCTCAAGCCTGTGTTCAGTACATTGTCGGTACGCACAGCGCTTGGATATACAGGGAATATCAACAAGTCGGTATATCCGCAGCTTGTGATGGATTACTCAAATTATTTCCGTAACACCGGCGATACTTTCCTTCGGATCGGTGACATACGCAATGCCCCCAATCCGCGTCTGCGCTGGGAAAAGACCAGAGACATGAAAGTGTCAGTCGATATGGGATTCTTAAATGACAGAATCCGCCTTCAGGGAGAATTGTATGACCGGCGTACTCGTGATGCAGTGTCGTCAGTACCTGTTGTCTACACTACCGGATTCTCATCTCAGACGTTCAACACTTCCGAACTGCTCAATCAGGGAGCCGAACTCACTGTGAGTGCCACAGCATTCAGTAACCGTGACTGGAGAGTCACACTATCTGCCAATCTTGCCTGGAACCGTAACAAGCTGCTGAAGTACACACCTACAGTTGTGAGTATGTTCAATGAGAACTATGAGGGATATCCGCTCGGGTCTATTATAAGCGGACGGGTCAAGGGCATTGATCCCAAACATGGCATTTATATCTATGAGGTGCGTCCCGACGTTGAGATGACTACTGATACGGACCGCCGGAAATCCAATAATTATGCGTTTTATCTGGGCACAAGCAGTGCGCCCACCAATGGCGGCTATTCAGTGTCGGTAGGTTATAAGAGGTTGACCCTTAGCATGGGTGGCTCATTCTCATGGGGAGGCAAAATCCTTAATAATGTCAATTGCCCCATATCGTACGCATCGCTTGACCGAGGCAGTGCCATAGAATCGGTCCCGACACAGGAGAATGATCTTTACACCAATTATCTGAATGTCACTAAGGATAGAGTGAACCGTTGGACTCCCGACAATCCTATCGTTAACGCTTATCCACGTATCATTGATGCTTACGGTGACAGGCTCGGGCTTGATGACTATATGGTGACGAGTGACAATATCACGCGTGCTTCAATGATGGAGGATGTGTCTTATTTCAAACTCGGATCTATACTTCTGTCCTATTCAATGGACTACACATGGCTCAAGAGGGCGTTTATCAATTCCATTGTACTGTCGGCAGGCGTGAGCAATGTGTTCACCATCACCGACTATGATGGCATTGATCCTGAGACTCCCGGAGCTGTGTATCCGCAGCCCCGTACATATTCGATGGGACTTTCTGTAAACTTTTAACCGCAATATCCTATGAAAATATTTAGAATATTAGTCGTGGCTATGGTGACGTTTGCCATGACGGCGTGCAGCGATTATCTCGACATCAAGCCTTATGGAAAGGTGGTGCCGACTACACCGGAAGAATTTTCGGCGTTGCTCAACAGTCATCTCGATGCCATAGACCGGGGCACGTGTGACTATCTTGTGCCGAGGTTTTCTCATGTATCTGAGCTTGATGCTGAGTTCAGTGACAATTTTGAGACAGGTCTCACGGCTTCTACTGGCAGGCCTGGAGCCTTTGACCTTCTCCCTTATGTTGGGAGCAAGATATCCAATAATGGCACAGAGTGGTACTACAGAGACCATTATGAAGTGATACGCAATTGCAATATAGTGCTTCATGAAATGGAGGAACGTGACACTGAGGAGGCTAACAAGATACTTGCTCTTGCCTATGCCATGCGTGGGGTGGCTTATTACCAGTTGATGCGTTATTTCTGCGAGGTCCCTGAGGCTGGCAATACTGACAATCAGCTCGGAGTGCCTGTGGTGACCGAATTTGATATGGAGGCGTCGCCTGCGCGCAGTTCTCTTTCAGCTACTATCGCTCAGATTGAGAACGACTTGAAAATGGCACTCTCGCTCCACATGACCGATGAGGTGTACCGCTTCACCGATGATGTCAACACCGGCTATCTGTGCCGTCTTTATTTCTGGTCACAGCAGTGGGACAAGGCACTCTCTCTTGCTCAGGAGCTGTTGCGCAGACACCCTCTGCTCAGCGGAGAGGATTATGTGGAAATGATGACCACTATAGGTCCTCTTGCCGGGAATCAGCTCATCAAGGCTCATCGTGCGTCGTCAGGTAACGATCAGGAGGTAGAGGGGACATTGACGAGCCTTGCATCACGTCCGGTAAGTGTCAGGCTTCTTAATTATTACCGTGGCAATGAGAGTGTAGCGGATGTGCGTTACAATCTTTGTTTTAATGAAAAACGTCTCGCCAAGAACAAGATTTTCTGTGGGATGCGTGCTGCTGAATTCGCGTTGATCGAGGCGGAATGCTATTATCACCTTAACCGGTCGGACGAGGCTCTTAAGTCGATCAACCGTCTCCGTTCCAACCGAATATCCGATTATGTCGATATAGAGATGAACGATATCCCTGATGTTCCCGGAAGTGAGATAATCACTACAGATGTGACAGGCAAGGCTTTGACACCGCTCCTTGGGCTGATACTTGGCGAGAGGCGCAAGGAACTCTTTCTGGAGGGTGATCGTTTCTTTGAACTTAAGCGCAACGGTTCTCCTGAATTCGTGTCCTATCTGGACGGATTTAAGTATGTTACACGCAGTTATATGTACACATTCCCCATACCTGTAAGGGAATTTGACATAACCGATAATCTGATTCAGAATCCAGGTTACACCGAGATCGTTGACCGATAATAAAATTAAGATAAAGTCATGAAGAAATATATATTACGTCCTGGTATATTGCTGTCGATTGTGACAGCAGGGATTGCTCTGAACTCTTGTGAGAAAGTTGACGAGGTGCCTCCTTATAAGGAATCGTCCTCGACCAAGGTGTATAAACTCCCTGACCCTACAATCATGACGGCAGAGGAGACCGCTGAGTTAAAAGCCATAAAGGCAGAGTATGAGGCGGCAGTCAATAACAATTAATAATGATATCGCTATGAGACATATGTTATACAGGCTGATGTTTTTGTCGGTAGTCATGTGTGTGATGCCATCATTGGTGTCCTGCTCTGATGATGACAATGGTGTCAGCACATTACCGCAGATATTCATTGAGAAGTCGCATTTCACTATGGCTAAAGGGGATGTAACCATTCTTGTTTCAGCTGAGGCGCCACCTGTTCAGGATATCCGTATCCCAGTAAGATTTGGCGGCAGTGCCGTGAGGGATGTTGATTATACCATATCCGATGAAGGTGTTGTGATCAAGGCGGGAGAGACTACCGGTTCGTTCACTGTGTCGCGAATAGAGGAAAATATGCCCGATGACAAGTTGGAGCTGTTCATCAATCTTGCCGAGGCTCCTTCCGGATACAGCCTCGGGCTTGTCAACTATGCGTCGATCAATCTTCTTGGCAAGAATGGGTATGTGATGTCGTTTATGGAGACGGCGGGTACCATTGACCTGGATGGAGAGTTCAAACTGAAACTTTATGACATGAAGGGCAGTATGTATCGTCCTAAGGTCGAAGAGATATTTGAAGTGGAGATAGATGCTGAACAGTCCACCGCGGTTGAAGGTGAGCATTTTGAAATGCCTGAGGGACATGTGATCAAGTATCCGGCCAATGCCAGAGAAGGTATTCTTAAGGTCAATATGCTCAAGGTCGAACCCGGTAGGGACAAGATAGTGTTCCGCCTTGTCGATAAGGACGGATATGCTGTTGGTGCTAATCCTGAAATGACTGTGACGATCAAAGGTCCGGACAATTTCTCCGGGACATGGCAGTTTGATCATTTCGACTTCGCGGATGTTCAGATGTACGAGGACTGGGGCATGGCAAATATATATCCCGACAAGGTTCCTGTGGCATCGGCTGACGACAAGATGGTACTGACCGGCGAGACATACGAGAAATATGCATTTACACCACAGTTCGGCAAGGATCTTACCAAATATTTCGGTTCAGGCACGCGCGATGTTGAATTCATTAAGGTAGATAAGGAGTTCAAGGATCAGAATGGCGTAAACACTAATTTCACAAGGCTCAAGGTGCCGGGAATAAATATATCGTTCTCTGACACTAAGCAGGATATACGTGATGCCCAGGTTGCGTTCAATCTTATCCAGTCAGATGGCAAGGTGTATCTTGAATGCTGGATTGGCGACTGGATTCCTGTATATGGTGAATATGGTGGTGATCTCTCCGATTGGATATATGATGACACCTACCTTTGGACTATGGCTCCTATAAGGATATATTTTACCAGAGTTCAATAGCAATACGTTATATCTGTAAATAAAAGTATGGTGTGGGTCTGATTGATGAGGCTCGCACCATATTTTTTGCTAATTTTGCGTAAAAATCCGTATTGCACCCCTCTTCTCAACTTTCACAATTTCGCAATGTTATAGAATTATGGAATCAATCAAGACTATTTATAAGATAGGTCACGGTCCTTCAAGCAGCCATACCATGGGACCATTGAAGGCTGCCCAGGAATTCATGAAGATGTCGCCTGATGCCGGTTCGCGCCGTGTGACTCTTTACGGATCGTTGGCTGCTACAGGCAAGGGGCATATGACCGATAAGGCTATCCTTGACGAATTGACCAAGTATGCGCCATGTGAGATAGTATGGAAGCCGGATATATTTCTGCCTTTTCATCCGAACGGAATGAAGTTCGAGGCACTTGACTTTGACGGTAAGCCGTATGTCGAACAGACGTTCTACAGTATAGGCGGAGGTGACATACTTAAGGAAGGGGAGACACGTGAGCCCCAGAGAAACGTCTATGATATGCACACCATCAAGGATATTTTGAGGTGGTGTGAGAAGTCGGGCAAGAGTTATTGGGAATATGTCGATCAATGCGAGGATTCGGATGTGTGGGACTATCTTTATCAAGTGTGGACTGTGATGAAGGAGGCTGTGCTGCGAGGCATTGAGGCCGAAGGGGTGCTTCCCGGCGGTCTTGGAGTCCGTCGTAAGGCTGTGAGTTATTATGTTCATGCTGCCGGTTACAATAATAGCCTTAAGAGCCGGGGGCTGCTGTATGCATATGCTCTTGCCGTGAGTGAAGAGAATGCATCGGGAGGAAAGATTGTCACCGCACCTACCTGTGGCTCCTGCGGCATAGTTCCGGCTGTACTTTATCATCTTCATACATCCAAGGATTTTTCTGAGAAGAGGATACTTAGGGCGTTGGCGACTGCTGGACTGTTTGGGGCTGTGGTCAAACATAATGCATCAGTGTCAGGTGCAGAGGTGGGCTGTCAGGGTGAAGTGGGTGTCGCTTGCGCTATGGCGGCAGCCGCAGCATCTCAATTGTTTGGCGGTACACCTGCTCAGATAGAGTATTCGGCAGAAATGGGACTGGAACACCATCTGGGGCTTACGTGTGATCCGGTGTGCGGACTGGTTCAGATCCCATGCATAGAGAGAAATGCCTATGCAGCTGCCCGAGCCTTGGATGCCAATCTGTATTCCGCGTTTTCCGATGGCAAGCATTCGGTTAGTTTTGACCGTATAGTGGAAGTCATGAAGCAGACAGGCCATGACCTTCCGTCGCTCTATAAGGAGACATCACAGGGTGGTTTGGCAGTCATAAACTGACCCTTTTGCTTCCGACAATTTCAGAATGATCAACAACTGATATTTGAAACTGTTGTTGATCGTTTTGATAATTGTCGGAGGTTATCAATCATAGAATTGGATGGAAAAATTTTCTATTAAATCATATGGCTGAATAGAAAATAATAAAATTATTGTGAATTTGAGGTGATGGATGATAATTTTAAATAAAATAGATAGTTGGTTGTGGCTTTTTGATAGGAAAATGTGTATATTTGCGGAAACTTTTAATGAGCTATTTAGTTTTTAGTACAATTAGTAACATATGGCAAGCGTGAAGTTTGCCGGAATCAGCATAAACAATTTCTAAGTATCGCAGTAAGTCAGATGAACAATGACCAGATTAAGGTGATGTTTGCTGAAGAAGAGCATTGCAAGTATGCCGGGCAAATAGTCGACCTCATCTATGAATCAGCTCTCCAGCGTGGCACAGGCATTGCCCGCAGATCACCGGAGTATATCGCTCAAAAGATTAAGGGCGGTAAGGCTGTAGTTGCTCTCTGTGATGACCGTCTAATCGGATTCAGTTACATAGAGAGCTGGGAACATGGTGATTATGTGGCCACCTCAGGCCTCATTGTCGATCCTGAGTTCCGACGATTGGGGCTGGCAGCACGTATCAAGGCTAAGACTTTCGAGCTTGCGAGACTTAGATTCCCGTTTGCTAAGATTTTCTCTATCACCACGTCGTTGCCAGTCATGAAACTCAATTCCAATATGGGTTATAAACCGGTGACATTCTCCGAGCTCACTACTGACGAGGAGTTCTGGCAGGGATGCAAGGGATGTGTCAATTATGACATCCTTCAGCGCAACAATCGTCGCATGTGTCTGTGCACAGGCATGTTGTTTGACCCCAAGGCAAAGATGGAGCGTCCGTCCAAGAGCCGTCCCTATTGGATGTGGATAAAGAACAGGGTGTCCAAACTGTTCCATAAATAAAAATTGTTTTTGAAAATCTTGTAAACGACCATAAAATGAAAAAGAAAGTAGTTCTCGCCTTCAGTGGCGGTCTTGACACATCGTTTGCCGCCAAGTATCTTTCTGAGGATCTTGGCTATGAAGTACACACAGCTATAGCCAATACCGGAGGATTCAGCACTCAGGAACTTGAGCTTATCGAGAAACGAGCCATGGCTTTAGGCGCAGTGTCACATGCCTCTCTTGATGTTACTAAGGATTATTACGAAAAGAGTATCCGCTACATGATCGCTGGAAATGTGCTCCGTAACGGCACTTATCCTATTTCGGTGTCTTCGGAACGTATATTCCAGGCAATTGCCATTATAGAGTATGCCAAGAAGATAGGGGCCGATGCGGTGGCTCACGGTTCTACAGGAGCTGGTAATGATCAGGTGCGTTTTGACCTTACATTTCAGATTCTTGCGCCTGAGATTGAGATAATCACACCTACTCGTGATATGACCCTCACACGTGAATATGAGATAGACTATCTGCGCAGTCACGGCATTGATGCGGACTATAAGAAGATGGAGTATTCCATCAACAAGGGGCTATGGGGTACCAGCATAGGAGGTAAAGAGACGCTCCACTCCGGACAGACCCTCCCTGAAAGTGCTTATCCGAGCCAGGTGACCGGACAAGGTGAGGAGAGAATGACCCTGACATTTGACAAGGGAGAGGTTGTGGCTGTAAACGGCAAGATGTATGATGACCGTATTGAGGCTATCCGGGAGGTGGAACGCCTCGGTTCACGCTACGGCATAGGACGTGATATGCACATAGGTGACACTATAATAGGCATCAAGGGGCGTGTTGGGTTCGAGGCAGCCGGTCCAATCCTTATTATAGCCGCTCATAAGATGCTTGAGAAACATACTTTGACCAAATGGCAGCAATACTGGAAGGACCAGATAGGCAACTGGTATGGTATGTTCCTGCACGAGTCGCAGTATCTTGAGCCGGTGATGAGGGACATGGAGGTGTTTCTTGAGAATTCACAGCGTAATGTGAGCGGCACTGTAGAGGTGACTCTCCGTCCGCTCGGTTATACTCTAGTGGGTGTAGACTCTCCGTTTGATCTTATGAAAACCGATTTCGGTGAATATGGCGAGGTCAACAAAGCTTGGAGTGCCGATGATGTGAAAGGCTTTACCAAGATACTTGGCAACCAGATGAAGATATATCACAATGTTCAGAGCAGGAACGGCAAAGAAGAATAGTTATACATTATGATCAGAGCCGGAATAATCGGTGGGGCGGGTTACACTGCCGGGGAGCTTATTAGGCTCCTCATCAACCACCCGGAGGTGGAGGTGGCTTGGGTCCATTCCACAAGCAATGCCGGAGTCCCTTTGGCTGATGTTCATGAGGGACTTATCGGGGAGACTGACATGAGATTTGCCGAAACATTTGACCTCAATGCCTGCGATGTGGTGTTCATGTGCCAGGGGCATGGGTTCAGCCGTAAGTTTTGGGAAGATAACGAGTTGCCTGAGGATCTTAAGGTTATTGATCTTGCACAGGACTATCGTGATGAATCGGACGGCTATGTGTATGGACTGCCCGAACTCAGGCGGAATGAAGTGGAGCTTTGCCGTAAGCTCGCCAATCCCGGATGCTTTGCCACAGCTGTACAGCTTGCTCTGCTTCCACTTGCTCAAGCCGGTTTGCTTGAAGGCGAGGTGCATGTCACCGGTATTACCGGATCTACAGGAGCAGGAGTGAAGCCCGGAGCTACAACTCATTTCTCATGGCGTAACAATAATATATCTGTTTACAAGGCATTTGAGCATCAGCATCTCAAGGAGATAAAGATGACCCTCTCCGGATTGCAGGGAGGCAAAGACCCGGACATAAGTTTTATACCGGTGCGTGGCGATTTCGCCCGAGGCATATTCGTTATGGCTGACATAACCACCGGAATGGAGATCGGTGATTTAACTAAACTCTACAAGGAGTTTTATGCCGGTGCGGCGTTCACTTTTGTTTCAGACCGGCCTGTCGATCTAAAGCAGGTGGTCAATACCAATAAATGTGTCATCTCGCTCGAAAAGCATGGAGACAAGCTCCTTGTGCTGTGTGCTATCGACAACCTTCTTAAGGGGGCATCCGGTCAGGCGGTTCATAATATGAATCTTATGTTCGGATTGCCTGAGAGAATGGGTCTTGCGCTGAAGCCTTCGGCGTTCTAATACATTACAGTATCATGACATTATTTGATGTATATTCATTATATGATATAGAACCGGTCAGGGGTGAAGGATCATACGTCTTTACTGCTGACGGCACACGTTATCTCGACCTATATGGCGGTCATGCCGTGATATCCATAGGTCATGCTCATCCATTGTATGTAAAGGCGGTGAGCGAACAGGTGGCACGTCTAGGATTCTACTCCAATTCGGTCAAGAACACTCTGCAACAGCAGCTAGCTGATCGTCTCGGACGTATGAGCGGTTATAGCAGTTATTCCCTGTTCCTGTGTAATTCTGGGGCGGAGGCTAATGAGAATGCTATTAAGCTGGCATCTTTTGCCACCGGACGAAGTAAAGTCCTGGCTTTTGACAAAGCTTTTCATGGGCGTACGTCGGGGGCGGTAGCCGTCACAGACAATCCTAATATACAGGCTCCGTTCAATGCCACAGACAATGTGGTGTCCGTCGGGCTTGGCGATATAGCGGCAGTTCGCGAAAGGCTCTCCGGCATGGAGTTTGCAGCAGTGATAATCGAGGGGATCCAGGGTGTTGCCGGGATCCGTATGGTTGATGATGACTTTCTGCGCCAGTTGCGCACCGTGTGCGACAATACCGGCACATTGCTCATTCTTGACGAGATACAGTCGGGCTACGGACGTACCGGAAACTTCTTTGCCCATCAGCATGCCGGTGTGCGTCCCGACATGGTGACATGTGCCAAGGGCATAGCCAATGGTTTCCCCATGGGTGCTGTTCTAATATCGCCTTCCATAGAAGCGAGGAAAGGGATGCTTGGCACTACATTCGGTGGCAATCATCTTGCATGTGCCGCTGCTATAGCTGTGCTTGATGTGATGGCTGAGGAGCACTTGGTGGAGAATGCTGCTGAGGTGGGTCAGTACCTTATTGACAGTCTGCATGCGATGGCAGAGCGTAACAGTGAGATCGTGGATGTGCGCGGACGTGGGCTTATGATAGGTATTGAGATCAGAGGCCAGGCTGCGGCGTTGCGTCGGAAACTGCTTTTTGAAGGGAAAATTTTCACAGGAGGTGCCGGTGAGCATACTGTACGTCTCCTTCCAGCTCTTGGTTTAAATAAAGATCAGGCCGATGAGTTCCTGAGAACATTTGAAGAATTTATAAAAACTGCTCAATCCTCATGAATTATGAAAAAATTCACAAATGTCAGTGATATAGGACCTCTTGACATAGCTGTCAGAGAGGCTCTCGAAATCAAGTCCGACAAGTTCGGTTTCACGCAACTGGGTAGGAACAAGACTCTGTTGATGATATTCTTTAACTCTTCGCTCCGTACCCGTCTGAGTACTCAGAAAGCAGCGATGAACCTGGGCATGAATGTAATGGTGCTTGATGTCAACCAGGGGGCATGGAAACTTGAGACTGAACGCGGAGTGGTGATGGATGGCGATAAGGCTGAACATCTGCTTGAAGCAATCCCTGTGATGGGATCGTATTGCGATATGATAGGGGTGCGGTCGTTTGCCGGTCTTAAGGACAAGGCAGAGGATTATGAGGAACGTGTGATAAACCAGTTCATAGAATATTCGGGGCGTCCGGTGTTCTCAATGGAGGCTGCTACTCGTCATCCGCTTCAAAGCTTTGCCGATCTGATAACGATTGAAGAGTTCAAGACCAAGAAACGTCCCAAAGTGGTTATGACATGGGCTCCGCATCCGCGTCCTCTCCCTCAGGCTGTGCCTAATTCGTTTGCCGAGTGGATGAACGCCACCGATTATGAATTTGTCATCACACATCCTCATGGTTATGAGCTTGCTCCGGAGTTTGTAGGAAATGCCTATGTGGAGTATGATCAGTGCAAAGCTCTTGAGGGGGCTGACTTCGTGTATGCCAAGAACTGGTCGGCATATGCCGGTGACAATTATGGCAAGGTGCTATCGACCGACCGGGCATGGACTGTCGATTCTGAAAAAATGGGACTTACTGACAATGCATTCTTTATGCATTGCCTCCCTGTAAGACGCAATATGATTGTTACTGACGAGGTGATTGATTCGGACCGTTCGATAGTTATCCCGGAAGCGGCAAACCGTGAGATATCCGCCCAGGTAGTTATAAAACGACTTCTTGAGAGCCTATGACTATGGACCGGGATATAAAGGTGGTAAAGATTGGTGGCAATATTGTCGACAATCCGGATGCTTTGGCGCGGTTTCTAAGGGATTTTACGGCTCTTGAAGGGCGCAAGATTCTGGTGCATGGAGGGGGCAAAGAGGCTACACGCCTTGGTGCTCGTCTGGAGATACCGTCAGTTATGATCGACGGACGGCGTGTCACCTCACGTGACACACTCGATGTGGTGACAATGGTGTATGCCGGTCTGGTCAATAAGCGTATTGTATCGCAGCTTCAAGCCATCGGCTGTAACGCTGTCGGACTGAGCGGGGCTGACGGAGATTCCATAAGGTCTACCCGCCGCAGTCCTCAGCCTGTCGACTATGGTTATGTTGGCGACATTAATACGGATGGTGTCAATGTCTCTCTGATAGGGTCATTGCTTGATGCGGGACTGACTCCTGTGTTCTGTGCAATAACCCACGACGGCAACGGTTCTTTACTCAATTGTAATGCCGATTCCGTAGCCTCGGCTGTTGCGATAGGCATGTCGGCTGTTGCGCCGGTCGACCTTATATACTGTTTTGAGCAACCGGGGGTGATGAGGGACATATGTTGTCCGGAATCGCTGATTGCACACATCACCGCTGAAAGTTATTCGGCGTTGAGGAGTAACGGTACCGTGGGTCAGGGAATGATACCTAAACTTGATAACTCATTCCGCGCTATAGATGCCGGGGTGAGAAGTGTTATTATCAAGCATGCCTCCAATCTTAACAATGATACAGGTACTGTGCTGTCAAAATGAATGTAGATAAAGAGATCGCATTGCTGCAACAGCTCGTGGCAGTCCGCTCCTTCTCACGAGAGGAGGATGGGACTGCCACGGTGATATATGATTATCTCTCAGAGTCGGGAATCTCTCCTGAGAGATATGGAAATAATGTGTGGGCAGTATCTGACGGATTTGATCCTGCTCTGCCTACACTGATGCTCAATTCGCATCACGATACAGTCCGTCCTGCCGGCAGTTATACCAGGAATCCTTTTTCTCCGGATATTGAGGATGGTGTGCTGTATGGTCTGGGCAGTAATGATGCCGGGGCTTCAGTGGTGTCGCTTATAAGGACATTTATCGACAACCGTTCCCGCCGGTTGCCTTACAATCTTCTGCTTGGTATCACGGCTGAGGAGGAGGTGGGTGGAGAGAACGGCATGCGAGCATTTCTTCCTATGCTTGCAGGTAAAGGCATTGACATCGCCTGTGCTATAGTCGGGGAGCCTACTGCGATGCAGCCCGCTATAGCCGAGCGCGGACTTGTGGTGCTGGACTGTGTTACGTCAGGTGTCACCGGTCATGCTGCGCGAGGGGAGGGTGTCAATGCTATTTACCGTGCCATGGAAGATATAGAGTGTGTGCGTTCATTCCGTTTTCCGGTGGAGTCGCAGGTGCTTGGTCCGGTGAGCATGAATGTCACTCAGATCAATGCCGGTTGGCAGCATAACGCTATTCCTGATGAGTGCATATGGGTAGTGGATATACGCACCACCGATGCCTGCTCCAATGAGGAGCTGGTGGATATGTTGCAGTCTCAGGTGAAGTGGAGTGTATTGACTCCGCGTTCCACACGCGTGAGGGCTTCGGTCATATCGGAGACCCATCCGCTCGTGACGGCGGCAATGAGGATGGGGCGGATTCCGTTCGTATCCCCGACTACGAGCGATATGTCGCTCATGTATAATATCCCTTCACTTAAAATAGGCCCCGGAGAATCATCGCGCAGCCATACTGCCGATGAATACATACGCATCGAAGAGATCCATGAAGCGATAGTGATTTATAATAACATACTGAACGATATAATTATATGAAACTTTGGAGCAAAGGCTTCGAGCCTGACAGAATGATAGAGGAATTTACTGTGGGTCGTGACCGCGAGCTTGATCTGCGCCTTGCGCGCTACGATGTGCAGGGCTCTATGGCTCATATACGTATGCTTGAGAGCATAGGGCTGTTGAAAAAAGATGAGCTTGACTTGCTTATCGAGGCTCTTGAGGATATTGCCGATGTTATAGAGCGTGGCGACTTTGTGATAGAGGAGGGTGTTGAGGATGTGCATTCCGAAGTGGAGTTCATGCTCACAGCCAGGCTTGGTGACATTGGCAAAAAGATTCATTCCGGCCGTTCGCGCAATGATCAGGTGCTTGTTGACCTCAAGCTCTTTATGCGTGACGAGATCAGGCATATTGCTGAGGCTGTCAACCGACTGTTTGACCGGCTTCAGGCTTTGAGCGAGGAGCATAAGGACAAGCTTATGCCCGGATACACCCATATGCAGGTGGCTATGCCCTCGTCATTCGGATTATGGTTCGGAGCATATGCCGAATCATTGGCTGACGATATGCAGATGCTTGTGGCTGCATATAATGTTGCCAATCAGAATCCGCTCGGCTCAGCTGCCGGATATGGATCTTCATTCCCTCTTGACCGGGAGATGACCACGCGCCTGCTCGGTTTTGAGACTTTGCATTACAATGTCGTTGCCGCGCAGATGTCCCGAGGTAAGACGGAGCGTGCTGTGTCGATGGCTATTGCCTCGATAGCATCTACGCTCGGACATCTGGCAATGGACGTGTGCATGTGGATGTGCCAGAACTTCGGTTTCGTTTCGTTCCCTGACAATCTTACCACCGGTTCTTCAATTATGCCTCATAAGAAGAATCCTGATGTATTTGAGATAATGCGCGGTAAGTGCAACCGTCTTCAGTCGGTACCGAATGAGATTGCCTTGCTTACTGCCAATCTGCCTCTCGGATATAATCGTGATCTGCAATTGCTTAAGGATATTATTTTCCCGGCAACCACAGAACTTATAGAGTGCCTGGATATGGCTGAGTTTATGTTGGGGCATATACTCGTCAGAGATGGCATAGTGGATGATTCGCGGTATGACTATCTGTTTACGGTCGAGGAGGTCAACCGCCTTGTGCTTGACGGAATGCCGTTTCGCGAGGCATACAAAAAGGTTGGTCTTGAAGTTCAGAATGGCTCCTATTCTCCGTCACGTAACGTCCGTCATTCCCACTCCGGAAGCATCGGTAACCTGTGTAATGACAGGATTGCCGAAAAATTCCGTTCGATAGCTTCTAAAATAAAGTAGAGTTACGTATCCGATACCAACAGTCCCCTCAGAAATGCAATGCATTCCTGAGGGGACCTCCACAGAGCGTCAGTACGAAGCTGCGCTTTTGTATATCTTGCGCTCTTCAGTGTAAATTAATTTAGTTCTCTCATGTAAATTAA